>OJQW01000006.1_pt1 | contig 303142 bp, 264 predicted proteins | sample 1599041 | NCBI WGS metagenome assembly OJQW01 (sample SAMN03922518, study PRJEB24848) | human gut metagenome | isolation source: stool sample | host: Homo sapiens | place: Germany | collected 2010-02
GCCTCCGATCGGAATCGAACCAATGACACGGGGATTTTCAGTCCCCTGCTCTACCAACTGAGCTACAGAGGCACAAATGGCGACCCGGATGAGGCTCGAACTCACGACCTCTAGCGTGACAGGCTAGCGTTCTAACCAACTGAACTACCGGGCCATATTGTGGTGGAAGTTACAGGGCTCGAACCTGTGACCCTCTGCTTGTAAGGCAGATGCTCTCCCAGCTGAGCTAAACTTCCAAAGCCAAACTGACGAAGTAAATTTTACCATAACAGGCATGTGCTTGTCAAGCAAAATCTGTTTTGCATTTCGCACCCAGTTTGGCCGTGCAAAATACAAAATGGAGCGGCTTACGAGGCTCGAACTCGCTACCTCCACCTTGGCAAGGTGGCGCTCTACCAGATGAGCTAAAGCCGCAGGTTTCGCCGCCCGTAAGGCCCGAGCGGCGAAATTTATTTTAACCGATTTTCCATAGTTTGTCAAGAAGTTTTTCAAAACTTCCCGCATGCTTTTTCGCGCCGTTTATATGCCCAGCCCGCGCAGCAGCGCCGGCACGTCCACACAGTATTCCCGGTTGCAAAACTGGCACGAAACCTTTGCCATGGGCTCTTCTGCGGCCAGGCGCCGCAGCTCTTCTTTGCCCAAAGAAATCAACGCGCGCTCTACCCGCGCGCGGCTGCAGTCGCAGGCATACTGCACCTGTGAACATTCCAGCACTTCCGGCTCAAACCCGCAAAGGGCTTTTTCCATCATGGCCTCCAGCGGCGTGCCCTGAGAAAGCATTGCGGTGACGCTTGGCATCTGCGCAACGTTTTCTTCCAAAAGGCTTATTTCGCCGTCTGTAGCCCCTGGCAAAAGCTGAATGAGATACCCGCCCGCGCACACAATAGACAAATCTCTATCCACCAGCACCCCCAGTGCGCACACGGTGGGAATCTGTTCGCTTACCGCATAATACTGCGTAATATCCTCTGCAATCTCGCCGCTTACCAGCGGGGTAAGGCCCGTATAGGGTTCTTTCATGCCAAGGTCTTTCACCACGCTCAGCATGCCCGCCCTGCCCACGGCGCCGCCAACGTCCAATTTCCCGTCGGCGCGCGGCGGCATCTCGGCAAAAGGCTCTTGCACATAGCCCTTCACATGCCCTGCGCCGTCTGCCACAGCCAGCAGAATGCCGGCCGGGCCGCCGCCGTCCACACGCAACGTAACCGAGTTTTGCTTCTGTTTCAGCATGGCGCCCATCAGCCCTGCCGCAGTTAAAAGGCGCCCCAGCGCCGCGCTGGTTACGGCGCTGGTGTCGTGATATTCGCGCATCTGCCGGGCAATGTCGGTAGAATCCAGCGCTGTAAAAACAACGCCGACGTTTTTCGAAATGCCCCTCAGCAGTTTTCCCATGTTTTACACCTCGTTTTTATACACTGCGTTGCAGTTTTTATCGCCCCGTTTCACTGCCGTGACGCAATAGCGCTGGCTTTCGGGGCCAAGCGGGCCAAAGGCCTCGCCATCCACCACGCTTGCAATCTGCAGCCCGGCCGCCTCGCATGCGCGCCGAATTTCGTCCAGCGTGTAGGCATATTCCTCAAAGCGCTCCACATCGTGCTGCGCCTGGCCGGGGTAGCTCATGTCCACCGTGATATGCGTGCAGCGGGCGGCGCTGTCCCATTCATTTTTCCACAGGCAGGTGACATCCTCGGCTTCCAGCTGGTAAGTATGGTTTGCCAGCACGGTTTCGTGCTTATAGGGGGTGTTCATGTCAAACACAAACACCCCGCCCGGCTCAATAAACAGCGCGCTGCGGCACACGGCGCGCTCGAACTGCGCGTATGGGCCAATGTGGTTCAGGGTGTCAAAGGTGGACACCGCAGCATGCACAGTGCCGTAAAGGTCCAGCGCGCAGAGGTTCTGCTGCAGCAAAAGAATGCCCTGCCGGCCCTGCTCGTACATTTTTTCCCGCAGATTGCACAGCATTTCTTCCGAAAGGTCTATGCCAATCATGTCATACCCGGCTTTGGCCAGGGCCAGCGTCAAATCGCCCGTGCCGCAGCCAAGGTCTGCCACAATGCCGCTGTGGATGCCATGCGCGCGCAGCTGGCGCAGAATATACCCCGCCAGGGCGTCATAGTTTGCATCCTCGTTAAAGGCGTCGTAAATATCGGCAAATGCGCCGTATGCCATGGCCGCCCTCCTTTCACTGTTGTGCCGCTTCGCAGGCAAGGCTTATTTGGCCGCGCAGCGCGTCCATGCCAAAGCCGTCCTGCGCGCTGGTAAGAACCACGTCCCTTGCGCCATACGGCAGGCAAAGCGTTTGAAAATGCTGCACTGCCTGCTGTTTTTGCGCCGCTTTCAGCTTATCGGCTTTGGTAAGCGCCGCCAGAAAGGGAATGCCGTGGTACTGCAAATATTCCATCATCTGCACATCGTCCGCCGAAGGGGCATGGCGGCTGTCCAGCAGCTGCACCAGCAACACAAGCGGGCGCCGGGCTTCAAAATAGCCGTTGATCAGCGCGTCCCAGCGGCGGCGTTCTTCCCTGCCGGTTTTGGCATAGCCATAGCCGGGCAGGTCTACAAACCACGCTGTGTCCACCCTGTAAAAATTGATGGTGGCCGTTTTTCCCGGCGTGGCGCTTACACGCGCAAGGCTTTTGCGCATGCACAGTTTGTTGATGAGTGAAGACTTCCCCACATTCGAGCGGCCTGAAAACACCACCTCCGGGCCGCTTGGCGCCGGAAGCTGGCTTTTCAGGCCGTACGAAGCGCGAAACTCTGCTTTCGCATAGTTCAGCATCGTGTTCTCCTTTTCTGGTGCACGCCGCGGCGGGCGCCCTTTGCCTTTGGGGCAGCGGGCGCCCCTGCGCGCGGCCGTTTTACATGGTTGGCACGGCGCCGTTTGCCACGGGCTCTGCCGTTGGCACAGCCTTTTTGCGCCGCGCGTGCGCTGCGCCGCGCGGCCCTGGCTTTTTGGCGGGCGTGGCCTTTTGCAGCGGCAGCAGGGCTGTTTGCAGCACCTCTGCCAGCTGTGTGACAGGCTGAAACGTAAGCGCCTGTTTCACCGCATCGTCCACCTCATACAAATCGGGCACATTCTCTTGCGGAATCAGCACCAAAGACATGCCTTCGCGGTATGCCGCCATGCTTTTTTCCTTCAGGCCGCCAATGGGCAGCACCTGCCCGTGCAGCGAAATTTCGCCCGTCATGGCAACGTCAGAGCGCACCTTCCGGCCGGACAGGCAGGAAATCAGCGCCGTTGTCAGCGTGACGCCCGCACTGGGCCCGTCCTTCGGGATGGCCCCCTCTGGCGCGTGGATGTGAATGTCTGCGTTTTTAAACAGCTCGGTGCTGTACCCATATTCTTCCGCGTGCGCTTTCGCATAGGTGATGGCAAGCTTGGCACTCTCTTTCATCACTTCGCCCAGCGAGCCGGTCAGCTCCAGCTTTCCAGAGCCGCCGCTCACAATCTGCACTTCGATGGGCAAAATTTCGCCGCCCACGCTCGTCCAGGCCAGGCCGTTGGCCACGCCCACGGCGTCCTGCCGGCTGAGGAAAGACGGCTTCACACGCCGGGGCCCCAGCATGGGCTCCAGGTCTTTTGCTGTCACTGTGATGGCCTGCGCATCGCCCGCGGCAATTACCTTTGCGCATTTGCGCAGCACTTCGGTAATGGCCCGTTCCAGGTTGCGCACGCCCGCCTCCTGCGTGTAGCCGTCAATCAGCCCATACAGCGCCGTATGGGTCAGCTTCACCTTTCCCTTCAGGCCGGTGGCCAACAGTTGTTTGGGCAAAAGGTGCCGGCGGGCTATCTCGAACTTTTCCACGCGGGTATAACTGGAAAGCTCAATGACATCCATGCGGTCCAGCAAGGGGCGCGGAATGGTGTCCAGCGTGTTGGCCGTGGTGATAAACAGCACGCCGGAAAGGTCGAACGGCAAATCGATATAATGGTCTTTGAAGGCGACGTTCTGCTCCGGGTCCAGCGCTTCCAGCAGCGCGGCCGCGGGGTCGCCACGGAAATCGCTTGCCATTTTATCCACTTCGTCCAAAAGCAAAAGCGGGTTCGAACTTTTGGCCGAGATAATGGCGCTGATGATTTTGCCGGGCATGGCGCCAATATAGGTGCGGCGGTGGCCGCGAATTTCGGCCTCGTCACGCACGCCGCCCAAAGACATGCGCGCATATTTGCGCCCCAGGCAGGCGGCAATGCTGCGCGCAATGGACGTTTTGCCCACGCCCGGCGGGCCCACCAGGCAGATAATTTGCCCCTTTACGTCCGGCGCAAGCTTTCGCACGGCCAATATCTCCAAAATGCGCTCTTTCACTTTTTTCAGGCCATAGTGCTCTTTATCCAAAAGCTCTTGCGCCTTGTGAATGTCAAGGTTATCTTCCGTTTTGGCCGCCCAGGGCAGGTCCAGGCAGGTGTCCAGATAAGTGCGAATTACCGCCGCCTCCTGCGTGTTGCCCATCATTTTGGCAAGGCGCTCTACCTCTTTCAAAAGCTTTTCCTGCGCGGGCTGCGGCATTCCGCTTTTTTGAATTTTTTCCGCATACGTTTTGGCGTCTTCGCTGGTGTCTTCGTAATCGTCCAGTTCGCTGGAAATGGCGCGCATCTGCTCGCGCAGGTAGTAATCGCGCTGGTTTTTATCCATCTGCTCGTTCACTTTATTCTGAATGTCTTTTTCAATGCGAAGCACCTTCACCTCGCGTTTCAGCACATCCAGAATTTTCTCCAGGCGCCCCAGCATGGTGCCCTCGTCCAAAAGCGCCTGCTTTTCCGCATACTTCAAAAGCAGGTTGGCGGGGATGTAATCGCACAGGAAGCGGGCGTCCTCGCTGCGCAGAATGGTAAACACCACGTCTTTCGAAAGGCGCGGCGTAAGGGCAAGGTATTCTTCAAAGGCCTCTTTAATGCTGCGCAGCAGGGCCTCCACACGGGCAGGCTCTGCCGTTTTTACGCCGCGCAGGGGCGCGGCCTTGGTGGAGGCAAGAAGAAACCGGCCGCTGGAATCCAGCGTAAGCAGCTTGGCGCGGTATTTGCCTTCTACCAGCACCTTCACCAGCTCGTTGGAAACGCGCAGCACCTGTTTTACTTCCGCCACAACGCCATAGTGAGAAAGGTCTTTAAACGTGGGGTCTTCCGTGTCGATATCCTGCTGTGCCGTGAGGAACAAGGCGTTGTTGTTGCTGATTGCCCATTCCACCGCGGCAATGGATTTTTTTCTGCCCACTTCAAAGTGGATGACATTGCCGGGAAACACCACCAGCCCGCGCAGCGCAATGGCTGGCAGGCGCAAGATATCTGCATTTTTATCCAAAATAATTTTTACTTTTTCTGCCATGGTAAAATATTGTTCCTTTCCTAACAGCGTGCATGGCGCCAGATGCCCACGGGCAAGCCCGCGGCACCGCCCGCACGCCTTGAAACCGCAACCGGCCCTTGCCATTACACTTTTTGGCAAAGGCTGGCCATAACACGAAACGTTTGTATCCCGTTTGCCAAAAGCCCCGCGCACAGCTGCTTTTTCAAGCAAAAAGGCGCTTTATTTTCTTTTGCAAACGGATACTGCTAAATATTATATACAAAATCTATGTGAAATTCAATGTAAAAATCACCTGTGCAAAAATGCATACGGCCGGGCGAAAGCCCAGCCGTATTGCTTCAACGTATCACATTCTATGTTCCGCAGCCACCTGATAGCGCACGCGCGGCACGCCGTGTTCCACCACGGGGCTTCCGCCCTCTACGGTTTCTTTCGTCACCACCACTTTGGAAATGGTGTCGTCGCTGGGAATGTCGAACATCACGCCAATCAGCGCCTGTTCCATCACACTGCGCAGGCCGCGCGCGCCGCTTTTCAGCGCAATGGTCTTTTTGGCAATGGCGTGCAGCGCCTCATCGGTAATTTCCAGTTCCACATGGTCCAGCCCCATCAACGCCTGATACTGCTTTACAAGGCTGTTTTTCGGCTCTTTCAAAACACGCACCAGCGCGTCCTCGTCCAGAGGGTCCAGCACGGTGACAACCGGGATGCGGCCCACCAATTCGGGGATGAGGCCATAGCGCACAAGGTCGTGCGGCTCTACCAGGCGCAGCAGGTTCTGGCGCTTTTCCTCCGGCTTTTCGCGCAGCTTTGCCCCAAAGCCCAGCGCAGAATCGTCTGTGCGCTTCTGAATGTGCTTTTCCAGGCCGTCGAACGCGCCGCCGCAGATGAACAGGATATTTTTGGTGTCAATCTGGATAAATTCCTGCTGCGGATGCTTGCGCCCGCCGTTGGGCGGCACGTTGCTGACAGTGCCCTCCAAAATTTTTAAAAGGGCCTGCTGCACACCCTCGCCGCCCACATCGCGCGTAATAGAGGGGTTTTCGCTTTTGCGGGTGATTTTGTCAATTTCATCAATATAAATAATGCCCTTTTGTGCGCGCTCTACATCAAAATCGGCGGCCTGAATCAGTTTCAACAGAATGTTCTCCACGTCCTCACCCACATAGCCCGCCTCGGTTAGGGTGGTGGCATCGGCAATGGCGAACGGCACATTCAGCATTTTGGCCAGCGTTTGGGCCAGCAGCGTCTTGCCCACGCCGGAAGGGCCCAAAAGCAGCACATTGCTTTTCTGCAGCTCTACATCCGTTTTTTCAGCCGAGAGAATGCGCTTGTAATGGTTATAAACAGACACGGCCAGCACGGTTTTTGCGGCGTCCTGCCCAATTACATACTGGTCCAGCCCTGCCTTGATCTGCGCGGGGGTAAGCACGTTGATTTGCTCTTCCGCTTTCGAGGGCTGTGCGCGGCGCTTGCCCGCGCGCGGCCTGGGCTGGTGCACGTCAATGCCTTCTTCCCCCAAAAGGGAGGCGCACAGCTCAATGCACTCGTTGCAGATATTCACGCCCGGGCCAATAATCATGCGCTCTACTTCATCCTGCGATTTCCCGCAGAAATTGCAAAGCAGCGGTTTCTCTTTGTTGTTCTGATTTGCCATATCGGTTCCCTTATCGCTGTGTAATCACTTCGTCGATGAGGCCATAAGCCTTGGCCTCTTCGGCTGTCATATAATTGTCGCGCTCGGTGTCCTGTTCAATGCGCTCCAAAGGCTGGCCCGTGCAGGCAGAAAGAATGCCGTTCAGCTTGCTGCGCGTGCGCACAAGGTGGTCGGCATGAATTTTGATATCCGTCGCCTGGCCCTGCAGGCCCACCTGCCCGCCAATCAGCGGCTGATGAATCAAAATTTCGCTGTTGGGCAGCGCAAGGCGCTTGCCCTTTGCGCCGGCCGCCAGAAGGACAGAGGCCATGGAAGCCGCCATGCCCACGCAGATGGTGGAGACATCGCACTTGATATAGCGCATGGTGTCATAAATGGCCATGCCGTCGGTGATGGAGCCGCCCGGGCTGTTGATATAAAAACTGATATCCTTTTCCGGGTCCTGCCCTTCCAGGTACAAAAGCTGCGCCACCACAAGGCTGGCTGTGGTGCTGTTCACCTCTTCGCTCAGCATGATGATGCGGTCGTTCAACAGGCGGGAAAAAATGTCGTAAGAACGCTCGCCGCGCGCGGTTTGCTCAATGACATAAGGTACAAGGCTCATAAAGGGAAACTCCTCCTTGTTGGGTAGTGTATGAGATGACCGATACGCCGCAAAAAGCCCGCGTATCGGTCATCGTTCGACAGACCCCTGCCTTACTCGCTTTTCTCTTCAGCTTTCTTGGCAGTGATCTCAGCCTTCGATTTGATAAAGTCGATTGCCTTGTTTACGGCAAGGTCTTTCTTCACTTCGGCCACAGGAATGATGCTGCGCACTTTTTCCACTTCCATTTTGTAAGTGTCGGCAATGCGCTTCACTTCGTTTTCAAAATCTTCCTCGCTGGCCTCGATATTTTCGGCCTTGGCAACGGCCTCCAGTGCCAGGCGCATCTTCACCTGCTTTTCAGCCTGCTCTTTGAAGCCTTCGCGGAACTTTGCCTCGTCGCCGCCGATATATTTCAGGTAATCGGCCAGGCGCAAGCCCTGCTGGCTCAGGCGATAATCGAAATCCCGCACCATTTCATCAATGCGCGTCTCAATCATTACCGGGGGAATATCACCCTCCAGCGTGGCAACCAGCTGGTCTACCAGGGCATTTTCCACTTCCAGCTCTGCCTGCTTTTCGGCGGCCTCTTCCATGTTCTTGCGAATGCTGGCCTTGAACTCGTCCAGCGTGTCGTATTCCGAAACGTCTTTCGCAAACTCGTCATCGGCCACAGGCAGCTCTTTATACTGCACTTCGTTCAACTTCACTTTGAACACGGCGGCCTTGCCTGCAAGCTCTTTGGCGTGGTAATCCTCCGGGAAGGTGACGTTCACGTCAAACTCTTCGCCGGCCTCGTGGCCCACAATCTGCTCTTCAAAGCCGGGGATGAACTGGCCGGAGCCCAGCGTCAGCGAGAAGTGCTCGCCCTTTCCGCCGTCAAAGGCTTCGCCGTCCACAAAGCCCTCAAAGTCGATATCCGTAATGTCGCCGTCCTGGGCTTTGCCTTCGCGGGCAACCAGGCGGGCGTTGCGCTCGCGCAGGCGGTTCACCTCTGCGTCCACTGCGGCGTCCTCCACAGTATTGGCGGCCTTTTCCGCTTTCAAACCGATATAATTGCCCACTTTCATTTCGGGCTTCACCGTCACAACGGCTTTCAGCACAACGCCGTCCTCTGTGTTCATAGAGACGATATCCACTTCCGGGCGGTCCACCGGCTCGATGCCGCTGGCCTCCACAGCCTTATCGTACTCGGCCGGGAACAGGTCGTTCACGGCAGAATACTGAAACACATCCTCACCGTACATTTTTTCAATCATGTGGCGGGGCGCCTTGCCTTTGCGGAAGCCGGGAATATTGTATTTGCCAGCCTCGCGCTTATAGGCCTTGGCGATGGCATCGTTGAACGAAGCCGCGTCGATGGAAAACTGCAGCTCGTGCTGATTTTTTTCAAGCTTTTCACTTTTTACGAGATTCATTTCGTTTCCTCCATTAAATGAAACTTACAAATAAAGATTATACCATACAAATCCAAGGATTTCCACACACAAATCAAATTTTATAAGGGCAAAATTGCAGCGCATCGGCGCTGATAAGGCGGTATTCCACCCCTTCTATGCTTCCCTGCGCCGCCCGGCGGATAGAGGCCGCATGCAGATGGCCGTAAAAGCACCGCTTTACCCCGTACTGCGCCAGCACGTCCAGCATCTCCCGCGCGCTGCCGCCCCCATAGACGGGCGGGTAGTGCAGCACAGCCACACGCTCGGCCAGAGGATAGTGTGCCTGCGCATGAGCAAGCGAAGCGCACAGGCGGCCCACCTCCCTTGCATACACCTTGCCGCTGTGGGCATCCGGCTGGCCGGCCAGCCAGCCGCGCGTGCCGCACAGGGCAATGTGCTCGTCTTCGCACAAAACACTTTGGTTATGCAGCACCAAAAACGACCTCAGCCCGTTGGCCTCAAAAAACGCTGCCATTTTGGCGGCCGTTGTCCACCAGTAGTCGTGGTTGCCTTTCAGCAGCACCTTCCGGCCAGGAAGCGCTTCCAAAAAGCGGAAATCTTCCAGGCTCTCCTCCAGCTTCATGCCCCAGGAGGTATCGCCTGCAAGCACGACGGTATCCTGCGGCGCCACCAGGGCGCGCCAGTTTTTTTCCAGCCGCGGCACATAGTCCTGCCAGCCCTGAAACACATCCATGGGCTTTTCGCAGCCCAGGGAAAGGTGAAGGTCTCCAATGATGAAAACTGCCATATAATCCCTCGAAATATGCCCCCTGTGCCGGGAAATACTAACACCACAAAGGAGGCGAAAACATGGAAAACGAAAAGGTTTTGAAGGGCATTTGCTGTGAAGTGAAGAACTGTGTGCACAATAACGGCAACTGCTGCTGCACCGCAGATTCCATCAAAGTGAAAAACCGCATGGCCGTGCTTGGCGAAGAAACCATGTGCGAGACATTTGAAGAACTGTAAAACCGGTTTGCAAAGCTTCCGGGCGCCCCTTGTGCGGGCGCCCTTTTTGGCGTTTCCACGTTACAGCATTCTGGCGGCCCGTGCCACGCCATCCTTTTCTATCACACTTTCAAAGCGCACGGGCTTGTCCCGCAGGGCGGCCAGGCTTTGCGGCGCGGCCAGCCCCGTCAGCGAGGCAAGCGCATGCATGGCCTCGAATTCGTCCGTTGGCACGGCTTGCCCCAGGGCCGCCAGAACAGCTGACGGGAATTTATACGGGCTTGCCGTGCTAAGCACCACACATGGCGCCTCGCCGCGCATATTCCGGCAAGCCGCCCGGTAGGCCACGGCGGTGTGCGGGTCCATCAAATAGCCGGTGCGGCGCCATACATCGCCCAGGGTTTGCGCCGCAGCGCCGTCATCGGCGCTGGCGCAGGCAAAATCCTGCCGGATGCGGCCCAGCACGGCCTGCGGCACTTCATAGCGGCCCGCCTGCGCCAGCGCCTGCATCCACCCGGCAACCTGGCCTGCGTCCTGCGTCACATGATACAAAAGGCGTTCCAGGTTTGAAGAAACCAGAATGTCCATTGACGGCGAGGAAGTTTTGTAAAACGGGCGCTTTGCATCGTACACCCCCGTGGAGAGGAACTGCGTCAGCACGTCATTTTGGTTTGACGCACAAATCAACCGCCTCACCGGCAGGCCCATCTGCTTTGCATACCAGCCCGCCAGAATATCGCCGAAATTTCCCGTTGGGACACAGAAATCCACCTCTGCGCCGTCGCGCAGCTCCCCGGCCTGCACCAGCTGTGCATAGCTGTAAAAGTAATAGACAATCTGCGGCACAAGGCGCCCCCAGTTGATGGAGTTCGCGCTGGAGAGCGCCCGCCCGTGGGCCGCCATCCATTCGCGCAGCTCTTCACTGGCAAAGGCGCGCTTCACGCCCGCCTGCGCATCGTCAAAATTGCCGCGAATGGCGTATACGGCCACGTTTTCCCCTTCCTGTGTGGCCATTTGCAGGCGTTGTATCTCGCTGGTGCCATGGCTGGGGTAAAATACCGCTATTTGAATGCCCGGCAGCCCGGCAAACCCTGCCAGCGCCGCCTTGCCCGTGTCGCCAGAGGTGGCCACCAGAATTTCTGTGGTGCGTGTATCCCCCAACATGCGCTTGGCCTCCACCAGCAGGCGCGGCATCAACTGAAGCGCATAGTCTTTGAAAGCGCAGGTGGGCCCGTGCCACAGTTCAAGCACATAGCGGCCCTCTTCCACTTTCTGAACGTGCCCGGCTTTGCCGCAAAAGCCGGGGCCATACACTTCCTGCGCAGCGCTGAGCAGGAAATCTGGCGAGTATTCCTGCAGAAACAGGCCAAGCACCTTTGCCGCTGCCTGGGCGTAGCTGAGGCCATATACCTCCTGCACACAAAGCTGCGGCACCTCGCAGGGCACATACAGCCCGCCGTCCGGCGCAATGCCGCGCACAATGGCTTCGGCCGCGCTGGCAAGCGGCGCGTCGCCGCGCGTGGAACGGTATTTCACTTCCAACTCCCCCTTTTCCTATGGCCACATGCGTGTAAAAAAGCGTGCGGCATTTTCAAAAAACACATTGTCCAGCAGTGCCTGGCTATAGTGCTTCAAAAGGGCCTCGTACAGCGCGGGCACGCCGGAAATATCACCAATATCCTGCGGCACCTGCGCGCCGTCAAAATCTGTTCCAAAGCACAGGGCGTCCTGCGCGCCAAGCTCGAAAAAGGCGTCCATATGGCGGCGAATATCGTCCACATTGGCACTGGCGGCATTTTCCGAGAGGAACGCCCTGCACAGGTTCAGCCCAATCAGGCCGCCGCGGGCAGATATTTCCCGTATTTGGGCGTTTGTAAGGTTACGGCAGTGGCCGTTCTGGCTGCGCACATTGGAATGCGTGGCCACCAGCGGGCCATCAGTCAATGCGAACACCTCAGCCACTCCCTCATCGGAAAGATGGGAGATATCCGGCACAATGCCATATTCCGGCAGCTTTTTCACCACTTCACGCCCAAAGGGCTTCAGTTTTCCACCGGCAAGGCTGCCAAACCCAAGCTCGTTTTCCCCAAACCAGGTGAGCGTCAAAAAGCGGACGCCATCGCGGTGAAAAACCTCCAGCCGGGACAGGTTGCCCTCTAATGCCGAGCCATTCTCTACACTGAGAATAGCTGCCCGCCGCCCGCCTGCAAAGGCGGCGGCCAGCGCCGGGCCGTCTGCACAGGGCTGCACCTGGCCTGCCCAGCGCGCCATTTGGCCCAAAAAGGCATCCCGCTGGCGTTCATAACAGGCAAACGCCCCTTTGCCATTTTGGTTGTCGGGCACAAAACAGGCATATACCTGGGCCCACCGGCCAAAGGCAGAGGCCTTTTTCAGGCTGACATGACAGCTTTCTGTGTCTGCAAGCTGTTCTCCCGTCTGCACAAGGCGCGTCAGGGTATCGCAGTGAAGGTCAAAAAAATCCATCCGTGCCGCCCCTTTCTCAACATGAAAACGCATCTTCGATACAGCGGAACCAAAATTTCCCGCCCTGCCATATCACTTCCGCCACATCAAAGCGCATCTCCACTTCCCGGCCCAGCTGGGTGGCCACATAGTGCTGGGCCGCCAGCATCAGCCGCCGCTGTTTTGCGGGGGTCACCGCTTCCCGCGGGGCATATGGGCCGCCGCTTCGCGCTTTTACTTCGCAAAAAACGTAAAGGCTGCCCCTCTGCGCAATTACATCGACCTCACCCAGCCGGGTGCGGTAATTCATCGCCAGCACATGATATCCGTGTTCTTCATAGTGCCGCCTGGCCAGCGCTTCCCCTTTCCGGCCCAGCTCTTTTTTGTCCATTACACATAGCCCCGTTTTTTCAGGAAACTTTTGCGGTAAAAAGGCTGGATGCCGTATTGATCCAGCAGTTCGTAATGGCGCTTTGTGGGGTAACCCTTGTGCACGTCCAGCTCATACTGAGGGTATTCCTGCGCCAACTGCCTCATATACCGGTCCCTTGTCACCTTGGCAAGAATAGACGCTGCTGCAATGCTTGCGCTGGCCGCGTCGCCCTTCACCACGCTTCTCACCGGCACTTCCAGCTTCGGGCACCGGTTTCCATCCACCAGCACAAGCCCCGGGCGCTGTGCAAGGCCCTCTACCGCCTGCTTCATAGCCAGCATGGCGGCGTTTAAAATATTGATTTCATCAATGACCTCCGGCCCCACCAGCGCCACGTTCCAGCACACGGCGCGCGCGCAAATCACGTCAAACAGCGCCTCGCGCTTTTTTTCTGAAAGTTTTTTGGAATCGTTCACGCCCTCGATGACGTCGCCTGCGCGCAAAATAACCGCCCCGGCGCACACGGGCCCGCACAGCGGGCCGCGCCCGGCCTCATCCACACCGCACAGAACGCCGCATTCCGTGCGCACCGCTTCATCATATGCAAACAGTGCCTCGTTCATCCTTCTTCCGGCCTTTCCAGTGAAATGCGCCCCAGTTTGCTTGCGCGGAATTCATCCACCAGCATAATGGCCGCGCGCTCGGTGTTCACCGCGCCGCCGCTCATCAGCATGCCGCGCTTTCTGCCCACTGCGCACAGCAAATCGTATGCGTCCAGCGCCATGTCGCTCTCTTCCAGGCGGTAACGCTGTGCCAGGCGCTGCGGGTACATGCGCTGCAGCTGTGCCAGCAGGTTCATGGCAAGCGTTTCAATATCCAATATCTCATCGCGGATGGCGCCAATGAACGCAAGGTTTGCAGCCACCTCGTCCGATTCAAACTTTTTCCATAAAACGCCCGGCATATCCAGCAAATCGTACGCCCCGGCGCTGATCCACTGCTTGCCGCGCGTCACACCGGGTTTATCTGCCGCTTTGGCACGGGCGCTGCCCGTAAAGCTGTTGATGAAAGTAGACTTCCCCACATTGGGGATGCCAACCACCATCACGCGCGTGCGCGCGCCGGCCATGCCGCGCTGGGCCCGTTTTTCCAAAAGTGCGGCAAGCTCGGCCGAGATAGCCGCTTTTACCCCCTGCATGCCAGTGCGCTGTTTGCTGGAGAGTGCAAGGCACCCCGCGCCCCGGGCCTTGAAATATGCCCTCCAGCGCGCGGTGACGGCTTCATCCGCAAGGTCTGCCTTATTCAGCAGGTACAAATGCGGTTTGCCCTGTGTAGCCTTTTCCAGCTCCGGATTCAGGCTGGAACGCGGGATGCGCGCGTCCAAAAGCTGCAGCACCACGTCCACATTTTTTCTGTTTTCCGAAATCAGGCGCAGGGTGCGGGCCATATGGCCCGGGAACCACTGAATTTGCCTGTGGTTGATATTTTCGCTCATGTTACCTTCCCAATTTTAGAAAGTGGCGTCAGCCGCCAAAGCACCTTGCCCAAAAGGTCCCGCTCGTCAATGCAGCCAATCTCGCTGGAACGGCTGTCCTTGGAGCCGTTGCGGTTGTCACCCAGCAGGAACACACTGCCCTGCGGCACCGTTATGGGGAACTGAATATCGTAAGAGAGCGTAGTGGGGCCCAGCACATAGGGTTCTTCCAGCGCTTCACCGTTCCGGTACACAATGCCTGACTCAAAATCAATGTCAATGACGTCGCCGCCTACCCCAACCACACGCTTCACCAGCATATCGCCGTAACGGGAGTAAGAATCCACCACCACCACATCGCCGCGCTGCGGGCGGTAGAATGCGCTTTGCACGGCCACGCGCTGGCCGGAAGACAGCGTTGGCTCCATAGAATGGCCATCCACTGTGACAATGCGCACCACAAATGTAAAGCAAAGCACAATAACAGCAAGGCCAAACACCGCAGCGTCGTACCACTCGAACCATTCGGGGTTATGCTTTTTATGCCCGTCATCCATTTGCCCGTGCGCCTCCTTTCAGCAGAATACGGAAAAAAGGGAGAATGCAACCATTCTCCCTTTCTTTCGATAGCCACAAATCACAGCTGCTCTTTGACCTTGGCAGCCTTGCCCGTGCGGTTGCGCAGGTAGAACAGTTTGGCGCGGCGCACCTTGCCCTTGCGCACCACTTCCACCTTTTCCACAAACGGGGAGTTCACGGGGAACACACGCTCTACACCCACGCCGTAGGAAGAACGGCGAACGGTAAACGTCTCTTGGATGCCGCCGTGGCGCTTCGCAATCACAGTGCCCTCAAAGGCCTGGATACGCTCGCGCTCGCCCTCTTTGATGCGCACAGACACACGAACGGTGTCGCCCACATTAAACACGGGCCGGTTCTCTTTGAGCATGCCCTCGGTCATCAGTTTCATTGCGTCCATTTTTCATTTCCTCCATGTTTTGAGAGACATTCATACCCGGCACACCGGCAGAGGACTGTCCGTTTAATGATGATACATTAACCCCGCTGTTGGCACAGCGGCATAACGCTAAAATATAATACCACAAAAGAGTATGCAATGCAAGGAAAATCAACAGAAATTTTCATTGCTCTGTGTTTTCAGGGCCACACGCAGAATGCGCGGGGCGCCCGATGGCAGGCCGGCCTCGTTTTCCAAATAATCCAGCAGCAGGGCAGGGTTCACAGTAAGCGTGTTCCCGGCCGGCAGCTGCACCGAAAAAAACACTGCGCCGTCCTTTTCCTGCACTTCCAAAGCCGGAAGATACTGTTTCAGGTCTATCTGTTTTATTTTCCCCTTTTTGCCCTTCTTCTCTGCCAGGGCCTGTGGAACGGTGTTGTATGCCTGCACGGCACGCAGCACATCCTGCCGCATTTGAACAGGGTAACGCACCTCATATACGGCGCTGGCAATTTCAGAGGGGTCCATCCCTGCCGGCTCTATCTTTACAGCGCATATGCCCGCAGGCAGGCACGCCTGCAGGGCCGCGCACGCCTGTTGCCAATTTTCCGGAAGAGGCTCCATCTTGCAATCCAGCGATTCCACCAGGCTCTCCTGGCCAAGAGCAAGCGGGGCGGCAAATGTCATATAGATATGAGGGTTAAAGCCCTGTGTATACCATACGGGCAGCCTTGCGCGCTTCAGCGCGCGCTGCATCACACGCTGAAGGTCCAGCAGAGAGATATATGCCGCTTCGCCAGTTTTGGTAAACCACACCCTAACGGTAGTCAAAGCAAGCCCTCCCCAACAGGTTATTTGCGCCGCAGCCCGCACACGCGCGGTTGCACGGCTGTGTGGTGCGCGCCTGCATCGCCTTTTCGTACTCGCGGATGAGATACTGTTTGGTGACGCCGTAATCCAGATGGTCCCAGGGCAGCGTCTCGTCAAAGCCAAGCGCGCGGTTGGCATAAAAGGCGGGGTCTACCCCCATATCGCGAAACACCTGCATCCATGTGTCAAAACGGAAATGCTCTTCCCAGCTGTCGAAATAGCAGCCGCGGCGGAATGCCTCCAGCAGCACGGCGCCAAGCCGTCTGTCCCCTTTTGCGAACACCGCCTCCAGAAAACTGGTGCGGCTGTCGTGGTAGCTGACGCTGATCTTTCTGCTTTTTACACTGTGCAAAAGGTGCTGCTGCTTCTTTTGCAGGGCCTCCTGCGTGTCTTGCGGCACAAACTCGAACGGTGTGTGCGGCTTTGGCACAAAGCATGCCACACTGATGGACACCTGCACGCTTTTGCCTTTTGGTCGGTTCGGGTTCTGGTAAAACAGCTCCACCACGCGCTGTGCCGTCTGGGCAATGCCCTCAATATCCTCCAGCGTCTCGGTGGGCAGGCCCATCATAAAATACAGCTTCACCGAAGTATAGCCCGCATCAAAGGCAAGGGTGCAGGTTTTTTCTATCTCTTCCATGGTGACGTTCTTATTGATAACATCCCGCAGGCGCTGTGTGCCGGCCTCCGGCGCAAAGGTAAGGCCGCTTTTGCGCACGCGAGAGGTTTTTTCCACCAGAGACTGTGAAAAGTTATCAATGCGCAGGCTGGGCAGCGACATGCTCACATGCTCTTTGCCCGTCCATTCCAGCATATCGTCCAGCAGTTCTTCCAGCTGGCCGTGGTCACTGGTGGAAAGGCTGGTAAGCGAAATTTCGTCATAGCCGGTGTTCTCGCACAATACGCGGCCCGCTTCACTGAGCATGCCTGCGTCCCGCTGGCGCATGGGCCGGTACAAAAAACCGGCCTGGCAAAAACGGCACCCGCGCACACATCCGCGCAGCACTTCAATTTGTGCACGGTCATGCACAGCACCAATCATGGGCACCACAAAGTTGCGCGGAAGCGGCTGCGCGTTCATATCAGGCAGAATAGCCTTTGTCACTACAGCGGGTGCGCCGCAGCGCGGGGTAACTTTTTCCACCCGTCCATCCGGGAAATACGATACCTCATACAGCTTTGGCACATACACGCCCGGTATCTGCGCCAGCTTCACCAGAATGTCATGCTTGCAAAGCCCGGCCCTGCGCCCTTCCAGGATGGTGTCACACACATCTGGAAGCTGCACTTCCCCCTCGCCCAGCATAAACAAATCGAAGAAATCGGCCAGGGGCTCGGCGTTGCAGGCACAGGGGCCGCCCGCCACCACAAAGGGTGCGTCCTCCCCTCGCTGGCTGGCCAGAAGCGGAATACCGCCAAGCTGCAGCATGGCAAGGATATTGGTGTAGGAAAGCTCGTACTGCAGTGTAAAGCCCACCACGTCAAATTCTGAAAGAGGGTCTTTGCTTTCCAGCGCATACAAAGGAATGTTCTGGCGTTCCATCTCTGCTTTCATGTCCACCCACGGCATGAAAACGCGCTCGCACCAAAACTCTTTGCGGTCGTTCAAAATCTCGTATAAAATCTTCATCCCCAAAAAGGACATACCCACCTCATAGGTGTCCGGAAAACAGAACGCAAACCTCAGCTGTACATCCTTTTTGTCTTTGTACACGCAGCCCGGCTCCCCGCCGGTGTAGCGCGCAGGTTTTTGCACCTTCAAAAGGGCTTGTCTCAATTCATTCAAATCTGGCATTCCTGCAACCTCTTCCCAGCACCCGCGGCCCGCAAAGCGCATCTTTGCGGGCAGAACAGCGGAAAAATCGTGATTATTATAGCAGGATACTGCAAATCATGCAACCGCACACAAAGCTGCACCAAAATGGAAAATTTAAACGCCGCGCCTTACCCTGCCCGCTTGCCGGGCAGCTGCTGTGCCAAAAGGTAACATGGTGCCAGCGCCGCCGCACAGCGCGCCTGAAAAGGCAGTGGCGCCAGCAGCGCCGCCAAACCCGCCAGCAGAAAAAAGGCCGCCAGCAGGGCGCGCTGTATGCGCGCCAGGGCAGGCAGCCCCTGCGCCGGTACCATCAGGGCCAGCAGGCGCGCACCATCCAGCACGCCGAACGGCAGGCAGTTATACAGGCCCATGCACAGGTGCACCGCGGCAAAAAAATAGACGCCATAGCTGGCTTTTTGCCATGCCGCCCAAAACAATCCCGCTGCGCAAAGCAAATTTACCAGCGGGCCGGCGCACACTACGGCAAGCTCCTGCCTGCGCGCAAGCATTCTGTCCATGCACAGGCTTACCCCGCCCAGCGACGGCACCAGCCTGGGCATGTTGTGTGTGCACAGCACGTAGGCAAGGACGTGCCCGGCCTCGTGCATCACGCTTGCCGCCAAAGCCATGCGCAAAATGCCCATTGGGTCAAACAGCAGCCCGGCAGAAAGGGCTGCCAGCAGCAAAACGCCGTTTGCCCCGGCATGGCGGTTCATGAGGCCAAAAGCGCGGCAGATGGGTCGTACCGCACGCCATTGTAAATCAGCTCAAAGTGAAGGTGCGCGCCGGTTGACATTCCCGTAGAGCCCGCACTGGCAATCACCTGCCCCCGTGTAACCCCCTCGCCCGCACGCACAAAGCCGCACGCCAGATGCTGATACAGCGTCTGCAGCCCGTCTGTATGGCGCACAATGATGTAGTTGCCGCGTATGCTGTTAAAACCGGCCTGCACCACCTGGCCATCCTGCGCACAGTGCACAGGGGTGCCCTCGGCCACGGCGATGTCCAGCCCTGCATGAAAATCCTCCTGCCCGTTCACAGGGTTATCCCGATAACCGTACCCGGAGGTGAGCGTGCCCTGCACCGGGCTGTAAAGCGGCTGTTTGGGCACATAGGCATCCATGGAGAACCCTTCCGGGGGCGTATCATCCTTTTGCACGGGCAAATATCCGCCCTGTGCAGGCGCAGAAGATGCCGTCTGCGCCGCCCCGTCCAGCTGTGCCATCACCTGGCGTGCGCTTTCCCGCAGGCCGTCCACCATGCCGCCGGCAAAATGGGCAAACGTGTTTTCCTGCGAAAAATCCACACCTTGCGACAACACGGCGTCCATCGCCTGCGAAAGCTGCGGAAGGAAGCCTGCATCCATGCTTTTGGCCAAAATGGCGAATGCCACCGCCGCCACACACAGCAAAAGCTGAACCAAAAGCAGAGGGTCCTGCGTTTTTTCACTTTGCCGGCCACTCTTTTTCGCGGGTTGCCATATCGTTTGTGTTTCCGTCTGCTTTTCCCACATCTTCGCCACTTCCCTCTTCAGATTCTTCCTGCGGGCACTGCACAGGGTATCTGCATCAGTATATGACGCTGCTCGTTTGGGCAGAACAAAACCTGCGGCGCTGCCTAAAGCATAGGCAGCGCCGCAGGCCGGTTGTTTGTTATCTGTTTTTTGCTTGGAGGAAAGCGGTGTTTTCGCATGAGCTTAGCGCCGCCACAGGGCCGATAATGTTCCCAGCAGCCCTGCCTTTTTGCCGCCTTCCTGCCTGGCCCTTCTTACCGCTTTGCGCGCCCTGGGCTTTGCCGGGCGTTTTCCCGCCGGGCGCCCGGCCTGGGGCATGTCGGGCCACGCGTGCTCCAGCATGGCATACATGCCCAGCTGGCTGTCAATGCGCGGCTGGCCCTCCTTGCGTTTCACTTTGGCGTATGTGCCATCCGGGCGCATCTCATGGGCGTTTACATTATCGGAAAGCTGCATGGCCAGCATATCCAGCAGCTCTTTTTTGATGGCCGCATCCCGAATGCGAACGCCCACCTCTACCCGGCGCTCGGTGTTGCGGGTGAGAAAATCGCCCGAAGCGATATACACCCTTGTATCGGCGCCGCAGCCGAATACATACACGCGCTCGTGCTCAAGGTAGCGTCCCACAATGCTGCGCACTGTCACGTGCTCCGTAAGGCCCGGCACCCCGGCTTTGATGCAGCAAATGCCGCGCACAATCATACGCACGCTGATGCCTGCGCAGGAGGCTGCCGATATCCGCTCGATAATATCTTTATCGCTTACCGAATTGCACTTCAGCCAGATGCGCGCCGGCCGGCCGTTGTGCGCGGCCTCTATCTCGCGGTCCATCTCTTTCAAAAGCACGCTTTTAAAGCACAGGGGTGCCACCAGCAGCTCGCCGGTGTTGTCCGTCAGGCGCTCTACGGCAAGGTTGTTGAACACTGCGGCAAGCTCGGCGCCGATTTCCTGATCTGCTGTGATGAACGAGAGATCCGTATATTGCTCCGAAGTTTTCTCGTTGTAGTTGCCCGTGCCGATCTGGGAAATATACTCAATCTTCCCATCCCGCTTGCGGGTGATAAGCGTAAGCTTGGAGTGCACCTTATAATCTTCAAACCCGTAAATGACGGTGCAGCCCGCCTCTTCCAGGCGTTTGGAATAATCGATGTTGCTCTGCTCGTCAAAGCGGGCGCGCAGTTCCACAATGGCAACCACTTCCTTGCCGTTTTCGGCGGCGCTGACAAGCGTCTCGATGATTTTGGACTCATGCGCCATCCGGTATAATGTCATCTTGATGGAGATGACAGACGGGTCGCGCGCAGCCTGATACAGCATGCCGATAAACGGGCGGATGCTCTGGTACGGGTAAGACAGCAGCACATCCTGCTGGCGCACCGCCTGTGACAGAGAGAACCCGGCCGGGGGCAGCATGGGGCGCCGGGGCGGGTAAAACAGCGAGGCGTCATTGGCGGCGGCCAGTTTGGCAGACAATTTGAACGCCACCGAAAGGCCCAGCGGGGCCGTTTGGAAAAACACCTGCTTTTCCGGCAAAAGCAGCTTTTCCCGAAGATAATCCACAATCTCCTGCGGCGCCTTTGCCGTCACCTGCAGGCGGACGGCCGCCAGCTTGCGGCGCTTTTTCAAAAGTTCGCTCATGATTTCGCGGTAATCCACATCATGGTCGAACATACCCTCGTCCACCGTGATGTCGGCGTTGCGCGTCACGCGGAACACGCAGCGGGAAGCAACGCGCACCTTGCCGAACGCAAGCTCTGCAAAATGAAGCACAAGCTCATCCGTCAGGGCAAATTCCACGCCGCCCTTCTCGCCGGGAATGAACACCACTTCCTGAAACTGGCTTGTCAGCGGCACAAGGCCAAACAGGGCCGCGGTGCCTTCCTTTTCATGCAGCATGGCGCCCACATAGCTTTCCCCGCCGCGCAAAAACGGAAACGGGTGCCTGCGGTCGATAATTTGCGGCGAGAGCACGGGAAATATCTCGCGCAGGAAATAGCGTTTCCAGAAATGCTCCTGCTTTTTGGAAAGTTTTTCAAAGTTCACCTTCTGCAGGCCGTGCTGGGCAATATTGTCATACAGCTTTGCCACAATTTTATCGCAGTGTGCCTGCAACTCGCGCACGGCCGGCATAATGGCGTCTATCTGCTGGGCCGGCGTCATGCCCGTTTTGTTCTCTTTTGCCGTTTCTTTCAAAAGGGTGCGGTCATACAAAGAGCCCACGCGCACCATAAAAAACTCATCCAGGTTGCTGCCGTAAATACCTGCAAATTTCAGCTGCTCGCCCAAAGGCACGGCTTTATCCTTGGCAAGGTCCAGCACGCGCCGGTTGAACGCCAGCCAGCTGAGTTCACGGTTGATAAACATTTCTTCCATGTTTTTTTCTGCCATAACAGGCACACGCTCCTTTTCCCTGCAAGCCTTACTCTGGCGGTAAGGCAACCGCCATCTCTTTTGCTGCCAACACCGTTTTTTGCGAAATACCCTCCACCAACGCAAGTTCTTCCACGCTGGCAAACGGCCCGTGGGCCTCGCGATATTCCACAATGCGCTGCGCCTTTACCGGCCCAATGCCCTCTATCAGTTCAAGTTCGGCTGCATTGGCGGTGTTGATATCAAGATATCCGCCCGGGTGCGAAAAATATGCCTGAGGCGTAGCAGGCCGGACATTTTGATACAGCGGCGGCAATTCCACCACCAGCGCCGCCAGCACAGCCAGGGCCAGCACCCCGCAAAGCGCAATGTATTTTGCGGGCAGGGCGCAGCGCCGCAAGAACCCACGCATCTTACTTCGCCTCGCTGTATTGGTCTATCAGGCGGTACAGCACCTGCGCCACGCCGCCGTCCATGCAGTTGCCCGTTACCTCATCGGCTTCCACCTGCACCTCTTTGGGCGCGTTTCCCATTGCCACAGAATGGCCTGCCGCGCGCATCAGCTCAATATCGTTGTAATAATCGCCAATGGCAACCGAATTGGCCGGCGGGATATTGAGATATTCACAAAGCGTCTTGAGCGCATGGCCTTTTGACGCCCCCTGCGGCATAACTTCGAAATACATATCGTTTGTTGAAACAAAATAGATGTCCGGGTATTCGGTGTCCGCGGCCCATGCCGCAACGGCGCGCATGAGTTCCGGCGGCCCGGCAAACAGCACCTTGTTCCACTCCTGGCGGATATCTGCCAGCGGGCACAGCAGATAGATAAGCCGTTCCTGCACGGTGTGCATATGGGTATACTCATTCGCCTGCACAATTTGAATGGCGCCGTCCGCCGTCATCACCTCAATGCCCACACCCGGGAAATTCTGCTGCACTTCCCGCAGGGCCGCCATGGCAGATTCTTTATTCAGGGTGATGTTTTGAATATATTGTTCCTGCGCAAAATCATAAATCACGGCCCCGCCCAGCGCAATAACCGGGGCGCTGATGGCAACATCGCCCAAATACCTGCGCACAGATTCCACCGTGCGCCCGGTGGCCACTGTAAACCGGCCGCCCATGGAAGAAAAAAGCTGCACCGTGGCCCGGTTCACCTCGGGCAGGCCCTCCACTGCGTTCAGCAGCGTGTTATCAATATCGCTTACCACCAGCAGTTCATCCAATGTTCCAATCATCCCTGCACATCCCTCTTTATGACGATTTTTGAGAAAGCTCCTGCAAAAAGTTTTGGAAATATGCAGGCAAAGCGCTTGTGAATTCCAGGTATTTCCCGGTGCGCGGGTGCAGAAAACCCAGTGTCCCCGCATGCAGGCATTGGCCCTGCAGTTTGGCAATGCACGCCCGCGGGCCATATACCGCATCCCCGGCCAGCGGGTGGCCAATGCTGGCCATATGCACGCGTATCTGGTGCGTGCGCCCGGTTTTCAGGCGCACAGAAATATGGGTAAAGCCACAAAAGCGCTGTTCCACATGGTAAGCGGTATACGCATATTTCCCGTTCTGCGCCACCACGGCCATTTTCTTTCTGTCTTTCGGGCTGCGGCCAATCAGACCCTCCACAACACCGTCATCCTGTGAAAAACCGCCATATACCACGGCCTGGTACACCCGTGTGATGCTGTGTGCGGCAAACTGCCCGGAAAGGCCCACATGCGCCTCGTTTGTCTTGGCCGCCACCAGAAGGCCGCTGGTGTCTTTATCGATGCGGTGCACAATGCCGGGCCTTTCTTCCCCGTTGATGCCGGAAAGCTGCCCGCGGCAGTGATGCAGCAGCGCGTTCACCAGTGTGCCGTCCGGGTTGCCTGCGGCCGGGTGCACCACTATGCCCTTGGGTTTATTGACCACAATAAGGTCGGCGTCTTCATACACCACATCCAGCGGAAGAGGCTGCGCTTCAAGGGCAACCGGCTTTGCCTGCGGCACCTCCAGAAGAAACACGTCCCCCGCCTTTACCTTTAAGCTTTTGGAAGCACGGGCGCCATTGCATTGCACAAGGCCCTGCGCAAAAAGCTGCTGCAAAAAACTGCGCGTCATATCTGAAAAAGCGCCGCTCAGTACAGCGTCGGCCCGGCGCAGGGCGTCCTGCGCACAGGCTGTGTATTCAAGCCTCGCCATCGGCCGGTTCCTTCTGTTCCTTTTTCTTTTTGCGCTCTGCAATCATCACGGCCAGCACCCACAAAGCGCCGCCGACGCACACAAAGCAATCCGCCACATTGAACACGGCAAAGTTGATAAACGTGGTGGCAAAAAAATCAATCACTCTGCCCGCGGCCACACGGTCAATCAGGTTGCCAAGCCCGCCCGCAATAATGAGGCATAGGGCCACGCGCTCGGCACGCATGGGCGGCTTTTTGAAAAAAAGATACCACACCAGCGCCCCGATGGTAATGCTTGTCACCACAATCAGCAGCGTCTGCCTGCCGCTGAGCATGCTGAACGCCATGCCATCGTTTTCCACATAGCGAAGTTCCATGATGCCCGGCAGGAACGAAGCCGTGCCAACCGGGGCCAGGTAGACGGCGGCCAAATATTTCGTAAGCTGGTCTACCCCCACCAGCAAAACAATCAAAACAGCATAAATGAGCAATCTGTTATCCCCTTTTGGTGGAATGGAAGAATAGCGGCGTCTTTTTGTAAAGCGCCGCTATCCGTGGTTTCAATCTTCAAATGTGATGCCCTTATAATTGCCGAACATCGCATCGCCCGAATGGGCCGGTGCATCCGGGCGGTCTTCATCATAATCGTACATCGGCGCCTGCCCGGCGGGCGGCACATCGGCCTGTTTTTCCTTTTTCGCCCTGGGCTTGCCCGGCTGCTTCTTCTCTGCCTGCTGCGCGGCGGGCGGCTCGGCGGCAGGCTGCTTTGCCTCTGGCTTTTGCGCCGGTTTCAGCGTTTCTTCCCCAGGCACATTTGTCAAAGAAGCAATGTGCTGGCGGTACAACTCCAGCACCGTGCTTTTGAACTGGGCCACTTCCTTTTTCAAGCGCTCCAGCTCTGCCTGCGAAGCCGCCACACTTGCGTCCGCCTCGTTTTTCAGCTGGCTTGCCTTGCTGTTGGCATCGTAGATGATGGTTTCGGCTTTCTGCCGCGCCTCATGAATTACGCTTTCCCCCATGCGCTGGGCGTTCAGCAGCGCTGTTTTCAGCGTTTCTTCATCATCGCGGTACTGGTCCACCTTTTCGGCCAGAATGAACATCTTCTGTTCGGCGTCTTCTTTTTCTTCCTGAAGTTTATCCATCTCGGCCGCCACGCGCGCCAGGAATTCATCCACTTCCTCCGGGCGGTAACCGCGCATCGTCCTGTCGAACGTTACGCCCCTGATCTCGTCTGCATTCATCGAGATTGCCCCCATTCAATATTGAAAATAAGACACGATCGTCCTTCCCTTGCGGCTTTTTCCGCCCACTGTGCACAATTTATATTTGCCATATCCGCGCACGCTGAAAACATCATTTTCAAACACATCGGCATGTGCGCTTTGCACCGGCATGTGGTTGATGGCCACAGCGCCGCTGCGGATGCACTGCACTGCCTGGGCACGGCTTACCTGCATCATGGCCGCCAGCACTGCGTCCAGCCGCAGCGAGGCCACACTGGCCGTGCGCATCTGCCGCTGTGGCAGCGCAACGGCCCCTTCAGGCCCTTCGCCCAGCACAGCACGCACACAAAAACGCCCCACCTCTCGCAGCTCGTCTGCCGCAAGGCGAGCCGCAGCGGGCACCATAAATGCGCATACCCCGCCGCTTTGTTGCGGCACAATATCGCCAATGCATGCGCGCTCCACGCCAAGGCCCATCAAAGCGCCCAAATAATCCCGGTGTTCCAGGGGCGCATTTACAGGGGACGGCGTAATTTGAAGGCAGCAGACCTCCGCCGCTGTTTCCGCCGCAGCTTCGCCAATGCACAGCACCATGCGCTCTGCGCCGTCATAGCCGCCCCACAGGCCGTAGGGAACACCGGCCCTGGCCAGCGCAGCCGCTGCAAGCGCCTGCTCCCGGTCGGATAAAAAGCGCGTGCAGCGCACCCCGCCGCCGGCTGCCGCCCAGGCCATATCCTCAATGCGGCGCACAAAGTGGCGCTCATCCTCGTTGACCGGCGGCGTATAGCCGCGCGTGCGGCGCGGCTCAGAAGAAGACGCCGCTGCTTTCCAGTTCATCCAACAAATCGCCCATGATATCAACGTTATACGGCGTGATAATAAAAGTGCTGGCTGCCACACGTTTGATTTGGCCGTTGTTGGCATATGCCACGCCAGAGAGGAAATCGATCAGCCTGCGGGCGATGTCCTTGCTGGTAGACTCCAGGTTCAGCACAACCGTGCGCTTGGCGTTCAGGTGGTCTGCCACGGCGCTGGCATCCTCAAAGTGCTCCGGCTTCACCAGCACCACCTGCAACTGCATGGTAGAGTTGATGTTCACAACCTTGTTGCGTTTGGGGCTGGGCTCTTCTCCGGCAGCATAATCATCCTGCGGCGCATCGTCATAATTCCCTTCCACGGGATAATCCGCATCTTCTGCGTACTCTTCATTGCTGCCCATCATTTCCTTGAATTTGTTGATGAAGCTCATGTTCTTTACTCCTTCTCGCTCTGTGGAAGCCGCGCAGCACCGCGTGGTGCAAATGCGCACACTGCCGGAATCTTAATGGTTACATTATCCTAGGTTTTAGCTGAAATGTCAATAAAGCCTTTAAAATTTCAGCGCCGCGCACAAATTTCAAAGCAATTTTCCATTGTAAAGCCCGGTGCCTTCCACGATTACTTCGTCGTACATTTCCAGCTCGTTCTCGTCTTTGACATATTCCATCGAAATCAGCGTGTCTTCCCCGTCTGTCCAAAGCACTGTAACCGGCTTTTGGTGCACAGTGTTGCCTAATTTTGTATATACATAGGTTTTGCCGTCTATGGTATGGCAGGCTTTGGTGGGGATGCGCAGGCCCTCGTAAGTTTTGAGCGCAATCACAGCCTGTTCCCGTTCCAACGCCACGGTTTCGCTGTTGATATAATCGCACAGCAGCTCCACTTTTGCAATGCCGGCCTCTTCGTCCAGCTGCACGCTTACCACACTGGCGGGCACGCTTTCCTGCGACACTTTGGGAAAACTTACCGTGACGCTTGCCCCTTCGGAAAATTTGGCCGCCTGTTCTGCATCCACCAGGGCAAAAAAGCGCCAGCGGTAATCAGAGATAATTTTCCCGGCGCAGTTTTCCGGGTTTTCCTGCACTGGCTGCTGCAGGGCCTCCTGCAGCTGGGCAGGCGTCATCTGTTCCAGCTGCTCCGGGGTGAAAAGCGCCGCCGTGCTATCCTGAGAAGAGACAAAATACCCTGTGCCCGGCGCAGTAATCACTGTGCCGGCCGCATTGCTCAGTGCATCTCTGCGAGCTGTGAGTTCTGCAATGCGGGCGGAATAATCTTCTGTTTCCCCCATGCTGATTTTTAGCTTATCCTGCGCAAGCTGAATGTCGTTCTGGGCTGTTTCCAGCGAGGAAAAATCGCCGGAATCCAACGCATCCAGCGCATCGTACACCCCTGTCTGCACCTGTCTTTCCAGCAAAGAGGCATCGCCTGCGCTGCCCGTGGCCTGCGCTTTGGTTAAAAGCTCTATTTCCTGCGAAAGCGCCGTATACCTTTTGTACTCTGCCGCATCGGCCTCGCTGGCAAACAGCTGTGCCACCCCAATGCCCTCGCTGACACGCTCGCCGTTTTTGGCAATGTAAGAAAGCACCCCGCTGCCCTCGTAGGTGATAATCTGCTCTGTCATGCCCAAAAAGCCCTCGCACACCACGCTTTCCGCCATGGTGCCCTGCACGGCCGTCTGAGTAAGCAGCGCAGACGACCGTGCCGCAATGGTGGCCACCTGCACAATCACATAAACAGCCGGCACAACCAGCAGCAGCCCAATCAGCAGTTTTGTGCCTGTTCTTTTTTTCTTTCCAGAAGGCGTTTGCGCCACGGTATCGCCACCTCGCTTATCTGCTATCTGCAAAATTCTTGCCAGGCCTGTTGCGCCAGCTGCACACTGCTTTCGCCAGCCGGAAGCCATGTCACCCCCGGCATATGCCGGAACCAGGTAAGCTGCCGCTTGGCATAGCGCCGCGAGGCCTGCTTCAACGCCGCTATACACTGGGCCAGCGGCGCCGCATCTTCAAAATAAGGAAAAAACTCTTTATAGCCAATTGCCTGTGCCACACCGGGCCAGCTTGCCCGGTGCGCATACACCTGTTCCGCCTCTTTCAAAAGTCCCTGCGCCATCATGGCGTCCACCCGTGCATCAATGCGGGCATACAGCTGCGCACGGTCTGCAAAAGCCAATGCCAAAACCAGCGGTTCATACGGTGCCTCTTGCGGTTTGGAAGCAGCGGCGCGCTGCGCTGCCGTCTGGCCCGTGGCCTCGTACAGTTCCAAAGCGCGCAGCAGGCGCGTGTGGTTGTTCGGGTGAATGGCGGCAGCGCCCTGAGGGTCCAGCCTGCAAAGGCGCCCATACAAGGGCCCGGGGCCCTTTTGGGCAAGTTCCTGCTGCAAGCGGCGGCGCACATCGGCGTTTTCCGGCTGGCGGGCAAACGCAATGCCCTCCAAAAAGCTGCGCAGATACAGCCCTGTGCCGCCGCACAGAACAGGCAGCCTGCCGCGCGCGGAAATTTCCTGCACAGCCTGCCCGGCCATGGCGGCATAATCGGCGGCGGAACAGGGAGTGCCCGGCTCCAGCACGCCAATCAGATGGTGCGGCACGCCCTGCATCTCTTCCCGGGACGGCGCCGCGGTGCCAATATGCAGCCCTTTATAAATCTGCATGGAATCGGCCGAAACCACTTCCCCGTTCAAGCGCTTTGCAAGCTCTACCGCCAGGGTGGTTTTCCCGCTGGCGGTGGGGCCGCACACGCACAAAAGCTTAACCTTGCCTGCCAAACTGTTTTTCCAGCTCCTTCTGCGGCACTTCCAGCACCACCGGCCTGCCATGCGGGCAGAACGGCGGTATCTTCCCGTCCAGAACATCCTGCGCAAGCTGCACCAGCTGCTGCACCGGCGTTTTATCGCCCGCCTTCATGGCGGCGCGGCAAGAGATAGAGTGCATCACCCACTGCGCCTTTTCACTGCGCGCCTGGCGCGGGTTTGCCGCAAGGCCCCCTGCAAGCTCTACCACAAGGTCCTCTGCGTTCTCTGCCTCTACATCTGCAGGGATGGTGCGCACCACCACACTGCTGCCGCCAAAATCTTCCACTTCCAGGCCGCTGCGGGCCAGAAGTTCGGTGTTCTGCAAAAGCACGTCCTTCTCCTCTGCCGAAAGGCGCACCGTCACCGGGGCAAGAAGCACCTGCCCGGGCGTCGTCTCGTCCAGGCCAGCCAGCAGTTTTTCGTAAATGGCGCGCTCGTGCGCCGCATGTTTGTCAATCAGGCACAGTGTGCTGCCGCGCTCGGCCACAATATAGGTGCGGAACACCTCGCCCACCACGCGAAGCGGCTCGCCCGCCTGCTGTGTGCCGGGCAAAGCGGTCTGTTCGGGCGCGGGCTGGGCAGCCCCCTGCGGCGGCACAAAAGCCGAAGGCTCTGCTGCGTACGGCGCTGTTTTCTCGTCCGGCCGGGCAACCGGGCCCGCCGGCACCGCTTCCTCCTTGCGTGTGTAGGGCACGGGCGGCGCGCTGGCCAGTGCTGAAAGCATTTCCCCATAGGCGCGCACTTCGCGGGGCGCAGGCACCGCGCCCCGGAACGTGCTTTGCTGCGCCGTTACAACCGGTGCGGCGCGGCGGACGGCCTGCGGCGGTGCTGTTTGCTCCATTTTCTCGGAGGATGGCTCCTGCTGCCGGGGCGGTTCGTCCTGCCCGCTGCCAAAGGAAAACACCTGGTGGGAGGCATCCTTTTGCATCAGCGCACTTTTTACCGCAGAATATACCGCGTCGAAAACATCTTTTTCCCGCGCAAAACGCACCTCTGTTTTGGCCGGGTGCACGTTCACGTCCACCATCTGCGCCGGCATAGAGAGCGACAGCACGCACCCGGGGAATTTGCCCTGCATCAACGTGCCTTTATAAGCGGCCTCCAGCGCAGCCATCATGGTGCGGTTTTTTACAAAGCGCCCGTTTACAAAAAAGAACTGCATGGCGCGAGAAGCACGGCAGGCCCGCGGCGGCGTGAGCAGCCCCGCAACACGGTATGGGCCAGCGCCACCATCCACTTCCAACAGATCTTTTGAAAACTCACGCCCCAGCACGGCATAGGCCGCGCCAAGAAGCTGGCCGTCGCCGGGCGTTTGAAATTGTGGCCGCCCCTCCCGCACAAAGCGGAACGCCACTTCCGGGTGGGCCAGGGCCAGTTCGCTTACCACATCCGAGACATAATTCCCCTCGCTTGTGTCCTTTTTCAAAAACTTCATGCGCGCGGGGGTGTTATAAAACAGGTTCTTTACCGTGATGGTGGTGCCCACGCCGCGTGCGCCGGCCTCAAAGCTTTGCTCTACCCCACCGCTGATGCGGTACAGGCAGGCAAACTCATCGTCCTTTGTTTTGGTAAGCAACTCTACATGGGCCACACTTGCAATGCTGGCCAGCGCCTCGCCGCGAAAGCCCAGCGTGTGAATGGCCTCCAAGTCGTCCTGCGTGCGGATTTTGCTGGTGGCATGGCGCAAAAAGGCAGTGGGCACGCTTTCGGCCTCGATGCCTGTGCCGTCATCACTCACTTCAATCATCTCTACCCCGCCGCGGCATATGGCCACGCTGACGTGTGCGGCGCCCGCGTCGATGGCGTTTTCACAAAGCTCTTTCACCACAGAGCTGGGGCGCTCTACCACTTCGCCCGCAGCAATCAGCTCTGCCGTATGGCTATCCAGCACCTGTATGTGTGCCATGGTGTCCACCTCCAATCGCTGCATGCAGGCCGGCCCTATTTTTCGGCGGCAGCCAGGGTCTGCTTCAGCTCGTATAAAAAGTTCAGTGCCTCCAAAGGCGTCAGCGTCTCTATGTCCGCCGCGCGCAGCTTGTCCACAAGTTCTTCCGGCACAGGCGTCTGTGCAAATTTTTCCAACGTTCCGAAATCCAGCTGCGTTACTTTATCGGCGTTCGGCGCATTCTTTTCCAGCACTTTCAGCACTTCCCGCGCGCGCTTTGTCACATCGTCCGGCAGGCCCGCCAGCCGTGCCACTTCAATGCCGTAGCTGTCATCGGCCGGGCCCCGCACAATGCGCCGCAGGAACGTGATGTCTTCGCCGCGCTTTTTCACGGCAATGTTATAGTTTTTTACACCGTCAATGGCGTTCTCAAGGTCTGTCAACTCATGGTAGTGCGTGGCAAACAGCGTCTTGCAGCCCATGCCCGCCTCTTTATCGGCAATGTGCTCCACCACGGCGCGCGCAATGCTCATGCCGTCGAAGGTGGAGGTGCCGCGCCCGATCTCATCCAAAATAACCAGGCTTTTGGGCGTGGCATAGCGCAGGATCTCTGCCACTTCTGTCATCTCCACCATAAAGGTGGACTGGCCTGCCGCCAAATCGTCCGAGGCACCCACGCGCGTAAAAATGGCGTCCACCACGCCCATTTCACAGCGCCGGGCAGGCACAAAACTGCCCAGCTGTGCCATCAGGGCAATCAGGGCCGTCTGGCGCATATATGTAGATTTGCCCGCCATGTTGGGGCCCGTGATGATGAGCATGCGGTTTTCGCTGCAATCCAGCACCGTATCATTCGGCACAAACGGCGCGCCCGAGAGCATCTGTTCAATAACCGGGTGGCGGCCCTCCTCAATTATGAGCTTATCCGAGGTATCCACCACAGGCCTGGAATACCCGTTGTTCACAGCCACCTGTGCCAGCGCCACCAGCACGTCCAGCTGTGCCACGGCGCCCGCCGTGCGCTGGATGCGCACAAGCTGGGCTGCCACCGCATGCAGCAGGTCGTCGAACAATTGATGCTCCAGCACCAGCAGCCGTTCGGACGCACCCAGTATTTTATTTTCCAGCGTTTTCAGCTCTTCCGTGATATACCGTTCTGCGTTGGCCAGCGTCTGCTTGCGCACAAAATTCGCGGGCACCTGGCTTGTGAATGAGCGGCTCACCTCAATGTAGTAACCAAACACACGGTTATAGCCTATCTTCAGTGTGCGGATGCCCGTTTCTTCTTTCAATTTTGCCTCAAGCTGTGCCAGGTACCCCTTGCCACCGTGCATAATGTCGCGCAGCTCATCCACTTCCTGGTTGTAGCCTGGCCGGATGACGCCTCCGTCCTTCAAGCTGACGGGCAATTCTTCATTCAGCGCGTGGAAAATCTGCTCTTTCACGTCCTCCAGCTCGTCTATTTCACCGGCAAGCCCCGTCAGCATTTCGCCGCAGAAAGCCCCGCACAGGCCCTTGATTTCCGGCAGCCTGCTGCAGGTGCAGGCCAAAGCATACACTTCGCGCGGGGTGGCGCTGCCATACACCGTGCGCGTCATCAGGCGCTCCAGGTCATACACATGGCCCAGCGCTTGGGCAAGCTCGGCCCGCGTGACAGAGTCGCCCACCAGTTCTTCCACGGCGTCCAGCCTGCGGTTAATGGCCCGTGCGCTCACCAGCGGCTGCTCGACCCATGCGCGCAGAAGCCGCTTGCCCATGGCAGTGCTGGTTTTATCCAGCACCCACAACAGCGTGCCCTTCTTCTCGCGCCCGCGCATCGTCTGCGTCAATTCCAGGTTTGCCCGGGTGACGGGCGAAAGGTGCATATACTGCGCCCCGACATAAGCGTGCACGTTTTTCAGCCGCTCTACGCCCTTTTTCTGCGTGGCCTCTAAATAGAACAGCAGTGCCCCCAGGGCGCGCGCCTGCAGCCCGTCTGCCTCGCAGCCCGTGGCAGAACAAAAAGCCCCGGAAAACTGCGCTTCCACACGCGCTTTGCAGGCCTGCGGCTCAAAATCGTCATCATCCAGCAGTTCCACCGCGCAGGCAAGCTGCTGCTTAATATAGGCCGTCACATCTTTATAGTCCAGAATAGCCGAATTGAACAGCACCTCGCTGGGGGCATAGCGGCACAGTTCCGAAATCATCTGGGCGCTCAGGTCTTGCCCGGAAATACAGGTGACATGTGCCTCGCCGGTGGAAACATCTGCAAAACACAGGCCTGCGCGCTCTTCTTCAATCAGGATGCTGGCAATAAAGTTGTTTTTGTCATCCTGCAGCATGCTTTGCTCAATGACGGTGCCGGGCGTCACCACGCGCACCACGTCCCGCTTAACCAGGCCTTTGGCCAGCGCCGGGTCTTCCATCTGCTCGCAGATGGCCACTTTATAGCCCTTTTCAATCAGCTTTGCCACATAGCTTTCGTACGAGTGGAACGGCACGCCGCACATGGGCGCACGTTCTGCCTGGCCGCAGTCCCGCCCGGTGAGGGTGAGCTCCAGCTCTTTGGAGGCCACAATGGCATCGTCGTAGAACATCTCATAAAAATCGCCCAAGCGGAAGAACAAAAGCTTATCCGGATGCTGTTTTTTGATTTCAAAATATTGCTGCATCATTGGGGAGAGCGCCGCCATGCTTTGCACCATCCTGTTCAAAATTCAAAATCGCCGGGCACAGGCCATCGCGCACTGTAGCGCGAAAAGCCATTTTGCCCGGCTTTGCTGTTTTGCCCTTAGTGGCAGCCTGCGCAGGAAGCACAGCTGCCGCCGCAGCCGGCGGCAGGCTGTTCCACCGTCATGGGGTCTCCGCCATTTACTGCCGTATTGATGATGGCGTTCACATACTGAATCACAGCGTCAAAATCTGTTTTGGCGTCGTTATAGGCCTGCATGCTGTCGTTCATCATAATATCATTGTACAGGCGGTTTACTTTGTCGTTCAGCGCCGCCACTTTCTCGTCGTCCCGGCCTGACGTTTTGGAAAGCTCGCTGTTGAGGTCGATGCGCGCGAGGTTGAAATCTCCAATCAGCTCCTGCAGGGCCTCGTCTTCATCGTTCATTTTGCGTGCGCTGTCCAGCGCCACATATTCTATCTCTTTTTGAAGCTGTGCGGCAGCCTCTTTAAACATGGTAATTGCATCTTTTGCCATAACATTTTTCTTCCTTTCTTTTTTAGCAGGCTGTAAAGGGGCTCATTCCTTCAGCGTGCCCTTCAGCACCGCGCCCTTTGCAGAATTGATTTGCACCGTATGGAATGTCCCTGTCAGGCTTTCGTCTGTGCCGGGAAATTCCACAATCATATTATTATCCAGCCGGCCTGTCATAATGCCAGCTTCCCTGCCGGGGCCCTCTACCAGCACATGCTGGCACTGCCCCAGCATGCCCTCGCACAGCTCGGCCACAATCCCGTCCTGCACTTCCAGCATGCGCGCCATGCGCGCCGTCTTCTGCGCATGGGTAACATGGTCCGGCATAGAGGCAGCGCGCGTGCCGCCACGCTTGGAATAGATGAAGGTAAAAAGCTGTGTGTAACGCACGGCCCGAATCAGCTCCAGCGTTTTTTCAAAATCTTCCTCCGTCTCATCCGGGAAGCCTACGATAATGTCGCTGGACAGTGTCAGATCCGGTATTTTTTCTTTCGCATAGCGAATAAGCCCCAGGTAATTTTCCACCGTATAGCTGCGGTTCATGCGCGCCAGCACATCGTCCGAACCGGATTGCACCGGCAAATGCAGATGATGGCAGATATGCTTGGAAGCCGCAATGGTGTCAATCAGCTTACGGGTGGCATCCTTGGGGTGGCTTGTCATAAAACGGATGCGGTAATCGCCGGGCACGGCATCCAGCATGGCAAGCAGGTCGGAAAAATCGGTTTTCTCCGCCAGCCCCTTGCCATAGGAATTCACATTTTGCCCCAACAGCGTAATATCTTTATAGCCCTGTGCCACAAGGCCGCGGAATTCTTCCATAATTTCAGCGCTGGTGCGGCTGCGCTCGCGCCCGCGCACATAGGGCACAATGCAGTAAGAACAGAAATTATCGCACCCGTACATAATGGGCAGCCACGCGCGGAAACTGCAGCCGCGCTGCAGGGGCATGCCCTCTATGATGTCGGGACGGTCATCCGGCGCCTGAAGCACACGGCGGCGCTTGGCAATGCGGTCGCACAGCAGCTTGGGCAGAAGGTCTATTTTGTTCACCCCGGTGACGATATCCACAAACGGGTAACTTTTCCGGAATTTATCCACCACACTTTTCTGCTGCGTCATGCAGCCGCACACTGCAATCATCAGCTTGGGGTTTTCTTCTTTCAGTGCCTTCAGGGCACCCACGTTGCCGAACACGCGCTGCTCGGCGTGCTCGCGCACGGCACAGGTGTTAAACACAATCATATCTGCATCTGCCGCCCTGTCGCACATGGAAAAGCCAACATCACATAACACGCCTGCAATTTTCTCGCCGTCGTTTACGTTCTGCTGGCAGCCGAACGAATGCACATAAAGCTTTGGCGGATGCCTGTAATAAGCTGCAATGATATCTGCCGCCGCACTGTTTCTTTCAAACTGTACCGTCTGCATGGGGTACCTCTCGCCCTTCCTTCCTATAAAATGGGCCCACTAACCGAATATACAAGTTTATTTTACTATATTTTGTGTTTTTTCGCAAGAAGAAAGTGGGCTGTGCGGCCAGGCGCTGCGCACTGCCGGAAATCAAATTCGTCTCCCTCACTTGCCTTGCAACGGCCGCCTGCGCCCAGCCCCCCTGCCGAAAGCTTTGTATGCCAGCGTTTTTGCCCGCGGTGCACATTCACTTTTCTGATGTTGTGCGCGGCATATTTGCCTCAAAAAAAGATGCATTGCCCGAAAAGAGCTCCTCCAAGCGGCAGATCGCTGTATTTCCTGCCCGTTTCGCAAGGCGCGTTACAGCCCCCGCTTTACAGGCATAAGATACGGTATACCGCCGGGCCCATACGGTAGCAGTATATTGTTTCCATCGAAAGGAGGCACCCTCTCATGCAAACCATAGACCTTGGCAATATCACCATTGGCGGTGATGCGCCGCAGTGCCCCGCCGCCCCCGAGATGCCGCATTTGGAAGAAGAAACACACCCAGCATGTGAAGAGGCGCACACCCCTCATGAGCCGCAGCCCTGCGGCCAGGGCAACAGCGCTTGCGAAAGCGCGGCCACCATTCTTCCCTCTAACATTGCCGGCGGCATCTGTTTCAACAGCTGCGAAACTTACAAATCGGCCGAGATTGGCTGTGTGCCGCCGGACGGCCAGGGGCGCATTCTGGACCTTTCCTTCACCATACGCGGCGTATGCCCCAACTGCCGCATCGCCGTTTGTGTGGCGCTGTATGAAGTGGACAGTTGCGGCTGTGAAAAGCCCTGCGGCATCAAGATGTTTACTGTGGGGCCCACTTCCTGCAGCCGCTGTGCCGATATCCCCGTAAGCGGCCTGCGGTTTATCCTGCCGGAGAATATCGGCGGCGAGGGGGCTTCATGCTGCCGCCGCCGCTGCATCAACGTCAAGCTGATGACAAACTATATCGATTTTGGAGAATCCGCCCGGCACTTTTGACCCCCGCGCCTTTCCCCGCCCGTCCCAAGAAGGCGCGCGGGGCGGCGCGCCAACTGAACAAAGGAGATTCCTGTATGTGCAATAAAAAATGGTATGACATTGTAACCGTCATTGTCAGTGTGCTGGTGGGCGCCGCTGCTGTGGCCTACAGTGTCAAATTCGGTTTCACCGCATATATCATGCCGCGCCTTGCCGTCTTGTTCGGCACGCTGGCTTTGCTTTTGCTCACCCTTGCCTTGTGCAGCCTGCTGCGCCAAGACCGCAGCTACAATGCCTGCCTGTGCCATTGCGGGCACAAGCTGCTGCTTGTGGCCATTGCCCTGCTGGTTGTTGGCACCGTAACCCTGATTGCCCTGGAAACAGGCAATGATGACATTTTGCGCTATATCCTTGCATTTTTGCTGGGTGCTTTGATGAGCGGCACCGCGTTTACCGCAACGGGCCTGCTCTCCTGCCTGGTAGAAGCCGGGTGCCCCCGCTGCGGCTGCGGCCAAAAATAACGAGCCCTTGGCACAGGCGCGCCAGCCCGGCGGCGCCATTCGCAGCAACACAAAACGGCATGGCGTTCGCCATGCCGTTTTGCATTTTTGTTCTGCAGCTTTTATTCCGCCTGGGCCGCCGCGCTGGAGGCATCTTCTAAATCCTCGCCCAGCAAAAAGCGATCCAGCCGTTCCGCTTCGGCCGCAAAATCACATGCAATCATCGATTCTTCCAAAGTTCCTGAAACTGTCCAGCTGTTTTCCTGTTCCGGCACAGTCAGCTGCTGCGCCTCGGTGCCCAAAAGCGCGGGCAGTTTCAGGGCAAGCTGCCACAGCTCGCCGTTCGTCAGGTTTGTCTCTATCATGGGAAGCACATCATTTGCAATCAGGTCTATTTTGGCAAGGCTCAGGGTGGCCACCTGGTCGGCTGCCGCCTGCATCACCTGCCGCTGGCGCTCCACGCGCGCCCAATCGCTGTCCAGATAGCGAATGCGCGCATATACCAATGCTGTGGGCCCGTCCAGCCGCGCCTCGCCCTCCGACCACTTCTCTTCACCGGCAATGCTGTTCATATAATCGGCTTCCTCCTGGGTCATATCCACCACTACGCCGCCGATATCTGTTATAAAAGTCTCAAACACGGAAAAATCAATTTTCACATAGCGATCCACGTCCACCTTATAATATTCCTGCAGGGTTTTCAGCAACAGCTCCGGCCCTCCGTAAGCATAGGTGTGCGTCAGCCAGTCATCGCCCACGTTCGGGATAGACACACCCACGCCGCGCTCAAACGAAACCAGCTTCCATGTGTTCTCGCGGCTGTTGATGGAAATCATCATCATGCTGTCCGCACGCGCAATCTGGCCTTCTTCCCGTTCGTCAGAACCGATTACAAGGATATTCGTGATATCTTCGTGCACATTTACTTCGCCCGATGGAGGCTCTATGGTGCCGCCGTTTTTCATCACATCGATGTCATCCAGGTTCAGGTTTGCGAAGGAAAGAATGCTGTCTTCGGGCGTGATGCTTTCCGCATTGGCCGACGCAGCGGCCGGGCGGCTGAGAAGTGACATTTTGCTGTTGATGTACAGCGCAGCCGCAGCCGCCAATATCAGCAGCAGCGCAAGCAGTGCAGCGCCCGCAACCAGGGCCCACTTCTGTGTTTTCGACATTCCTTTCTTCATATTATCACCCTCTGCATCAGACAAAACTAAAAACCTTTTTTTATTATAAAAAAGCAGCGTAAAAAAACAATTTCTCTTTCGTGAAAGCTCTGTGAAAATACGCTGTTTGTGCGGGTTTCCCGGCCTCATAAAGCAAAGGCGCCCCATGCAGGCTATTTTTCTGCATGGGACGCCTGTGTTTTTGGGGCGCTGCCACCCGCAAGGGCATGTGTAAAGTTTCTCACCTTCGCAGCGCCCGCGGCGCATGAAATGATGAAAAGCTTTTTTGCCTTACACAGCATTTTGCTCAAAATTCTTAAAAAAACGAAACCTGGCTTGTCTTGGGCAGGTTACCCAGCGCGCCAATTTCCGCCAAAAGGTCCATAATTGTGCTGGAGGCGCCGCAGGCCGTTTGCAGCTCTTCGGCAGAGATATACTGCTCTCCATTCATTGTTGCCTCTTCCAGCGCAGTGGCCACCGCCTCGCCAAGGCCTTTCAGGGCCATAAACGGCAGGCGGATCTTTCCATCCTCAATCACATACGTCTTTGCCCGGCTTTTGCCAATGCGCACCGGCAGAAACTCGTAGCCACGCTGCAGCATTTCATTCACAATTTGCAGCGAAGCCAGCATATCCTCATCTTTGGCTGTTTTTTCCTCTTTGGGGCGCTGTTCTATCTCTTTCATATGCTGCAAGGCCACTTTTACGCCGCCCACGGCCGCTTCGTAGTCAATATCTTCGCCGCGTACGGTGAAATAAGTGGCATAAAACGCCAGCGGGTGATACACCTTGAACCACATTAGCCGGATGGCTGCAATCAGGTATGCCACAGCATGGGCCTTGGGGAACATGTACTTGATTTTTTTGCAGCTGTCCAAATACCATTCCGGCACGCTGTGCTGGCGCAGCATATCTTCCACGCCCTCCGGGAAACCAGCCTTTGCCACTTTGCCCTTGCGCGTTAACTCCATGATGTTGAACGCCTGTTTGGGCTCCACCCCTTTGTGCAACAGATAGGTCATGATAGAATCGCGCGTGCCAATCACGTCCGAAATGGTGCATACACCGTCGCGAATCAAATCTTGCGCGTTGCCGTTCCACACGTCTGTGCCATGCGAGAGGCCGGATATCTGAATCAGGTCGCCAAAGCTTTTGGGCTGTGCTTCAACCAGCATGTTGCGCACAAAGCGGGTGCCCAGCTCCGGAATGCCAAATGTGCCGGTTTCGCTGCCAATCTGCTCCGGTGTGACGCCCAGCGCCTTGGTGGAGACAAGCAGCGAAATCACCTTCTCGTCGTTCATGGGCACATCCGCCATCTTGATGCCCGTCATATCTTCCAGATATTTATACATGGTGGGCACGTCGTGGCCCAGCTCATCCAGCTTCAAAATGGTATCGTGCAGGTATTTAAATTCAAAATGTGTGGTGATAACGCCTTTTTCTTTATCGTCCGCAGGGTGCTGCACCGGGCAGAAATCATACACATCGTGGTCGCTGGGCACCACCACCATGCCGCCCGGGTGCTGGCCGGTGGTGCGCTTCACGCCCACACAGCCCTGCACAAGGCGGTTTTCCTCAGCGCGGTTCACGGTGCGGCCGCGCTCTTCCAGATATTTTTTTACATAACCATAGGCCGTTTTATCCTGCAGGCCCGAGATTGTGCCCGCCTTGAACACATGGTCTTTGCCGAAGATATCCTCGGTGTAGCGGTGGATGCGGCTTTGCACATCGCCGGAAAAGTTCAGGTCAATATCCGGCTCTTTATCTCCGTCAAAGCCCAAAAAGGTCTCAAACGGAATATCATGGCCATCCACAATCAGCTTTTCCCCGCATTGCGGGCAAAGCCTGTCCGGCAAATCGAAGCCGTCCGCCACCGAGCCGTCCGTATAAAATTCGCTCCATTTGCATTTTGGGCACAGGTAGTGCGGCGGCAAGCTGTTTACCTCGGAAATACCAGAAAAATGCGCCACAGCCGAAGAGCCCACCGAACCACGCGAGCCCACCAGATAGCCGTACTCTTCGCTTTTCAGCACCAGCTTCTGGGCAATAACATACAGCACGGCAAAGCCATGTTTGATAATGGAATCCAGTTCGCGCGTCAGCCGCTTTTCTATCAGTTCCGGCAAAGGGTCACCATAGCGCTGCTTTGCATTGCGCATGGTATCTTCCCGCAGCGTCACGTCCGCCCCCTCAATGGTGGGCGTGTATAACCCTTTGGGGATGGCCCGCACATCGGCGTCTATCATATCGGCTATTTTATTCGGGTTTTCAATTACAATCTCACGCGCTTTTGCCTCGGGCAGGTAGCTGAACTCGCGCAGCATATCATTTGTGTCGCGGAAATACAGCGGCGCCTGGTTGTCTGCGTCCTGGAAGCCGTTACCCGCCTGAAGCACCGCACGGTATACTGCATCCTCCGGGTTCAAAAAGTGTACATCGCCCGTAGCCACCACCATTTTGTTCAGCTTTTCACCCAGGCGCAGCACAGTTTTGTTGAATTCCTGTATCTGTTCAATGCCGTCCACCATGTGCTCGCGCACCATGTATTCGTTGTTGCCCACAGGCTGAACTTCCAGATAGTCGTAATAAGAGGCGATGGCGCACAATTCTTCAAAGCTGCGGCCTTCCACGATGGCCCGATACAGTTCGCCCGCCTCACACGCAGAACCCAAAATCAGCCCGTCCCTGTATTTGTTTAAAAGGCTGCGCGGCACACGCGGCACCTTAAAGAAGTGTTCAATGTGCGCTTCGCTCACAATTTTATACAGGTTTTTCAGCCCGGTTTTATTTTTCACCAAAATGATGAGATGGAAATTTTTCTTGGAAAGCCCGCGTGCGCCGCCCAGGCCTGTGTTGATGCCCTGCACGTCCTGCACGCCCCGCAATGCAAGGTCTTCCACCATTTTCACAAAAATTTGCGCCAGGGCGCGCGCATCATCACAGGCGCGGTGATGTTCAAACGGCGGTATTTCAAGATATTTCCCAATGGTGTCCAGCTTGTAATTGCGCAGGCCTATGTATAGCGACTGTGCCAAAGGCAGCGTGTCAATATACGTAACCTGGAACGGAATGCCATAGCGCTCGCAGGCCACCTTCAGAAAGCGGATGTCAAACCCGTGCGCATTGTGCGCCACCAGAATGCGGCCGTTCACAAAGTGCATAAAGTCCCGCACGGCCTGCTCCTGGCCGGGGGCATCCTTCACCATATCGTCTGTAATGCCGGTGAGCTTTGTAATATTTTCCGGAATATGCACACCGGGGTTGGCAAAGCTGTTATAACTTTCGCCAATTTCGCCGTTTTCCACCACCACTGCGCCAATTTCTGTAATGGCGCAGTCCTGTGGGGAAAGGCCTGTGGTTTCCAAATCGAACACCACAAAAGAGCCCTGCATGGGCACATCCTGATTGCCGTATACCACCGGCACCATATCATCTACAAAGTAGGCCTCACAGCCGTAGATCAGCTTGAAATCCGGGTCTTTTTTATGAATATCATCCACGGCAAGCATGGCCTCCGGGAAGCCCTGCACCACGCCGTGGTCGGTAATGGCAATGGCACGGTGCCCCATGCGGTGTGCCATTTTCACAGCCGCCGCCGGGTCGCAGAAGCCGTCCATGCTGCTGAGCTTCGTGTGCAAATGAAGCTCAACGCGCTTTTCCCCTTCGGCATCGTCTGTGCGCTGTTTTCGTGCCGTTTTCAGAACATCATCCGGCATAATGACATAGTCGCGTTCAAAGCGGTCGTACTCACAGCGCCCGCGGATCACAAGGGTGTCGCCTTTTTTCAGTTCATCCAGCCTGTCGCTGTTTTCATTTTGCTGCAGCCGCAGTTTCACGTTGATAGAGCCGGTGTAATCGGTGATGGAAATGGAATAGATTTTGTAATAATTCCCCTTCAGCTCGGTGGCAAACACATCGCCCCACACGGTCACCTTGCCTGCATCCTGCCCCATCTCCTGCAGAGGGGTGGGTTTGTCCGGCTTGAACACATGCCCATACACCACCTGTGTGGGCACGTCTTCCAAAGCGAGGCCCGGCACCTGCAAGGCGGGAAGCTCTTTTTTGGCCTTAAACACTTTGACCGGCGTTTTTTCCATCATTTTCTTTTCCAGTTCCTGTGCATCAATCGCCTCTGCGCAGGAAAAATGCACGTTGGGTGTGCGCCCCGTCGCCTGTGCAATTTTTTCCGCCAGCTTTTTGTCAAACTCTATCTGCCGCAGAATCGTCTCGCCATTGCACAGCGTGAGCAAGATATTATCCCCTTCCAGGCGGGCCGAGGCGCCATCAAAAAAACCGTTGATGGGTACACCTTCCTCCTTCAGCTCCTGCACAAGGTCCAGCACAGCCTGCGGCGTAAGCGATTCATATGGAAACAGGCCTCTCACACGAAGCGAGAAGCCCTTAAATAACGGCGCCAGAGAGAGCGCCAGCCTGTCGCACGCCGCGCGCGGCGCCGGCGCCGGTGCACTGTACACCACCGTAATAAGGCGATGCTGCCGGTTGGCCAGCACCTTGTCCACCACAGCGCCGCCGAATGCACTGCGGAATTCTGCGTCCTCGGCAAACTGCGGCCACAGGTCTGTCAAAAGAGGTTTCATTTCACGTTACTCCATCTGCTCGATTTCCCGAATCAATTCACCCACAATATCGCCGCGCAGCATACGCTTCTGCTGGCCTTTTACAAACAGCATGGCGCAGTCTTTTCCGCCTGCAATGCCAATATCTGCCCCTTTGGCTTCGCCCGGGCCGTTTACAACACAGCCCATTACGGCCACCTTGATGCTGCGCGTGCAGCCGCGCTCGCGCAGGCGGCGCTCTACTTCGTTGGCAATGCCTGCCACATCAATATTCGTGCGGCCGCAAGTGGGGCAGCTGACAATCTCCGGGCCGGCCACCGGGTAACCGGCCGCGCGCAGAATATCATAACCGGCCTGCACTTCCTTTTCCGGCTCGTCCGTCAGTGACACGCGCAGCGTGTCGCCAATGCCCTCCATCAAAAGGCCGCCAATGCCCATGGCCGATTTGATAAGCCCCATGCGGTAGGTGCCCGCCTCTGTGACACCGATGTGAAGCGGGTAACTGCACTGCGCGCTAAGCAGGCGGTAAGCCTGCATCATCACCGGCACGTTGGAAGATTTAATGGAAATGACAATATTGTCAAAATCGTGTTTTTCCAGCAGGGCCACATGGTACAGGGCACTTTCGCACAGCGCCTCGGGGGTGACGCCGCCGTGCTTGGCCAGAATGTTTTTTTCAAGGCTGCCGCCATTCACGCCAATGCGAATGGGGATGCCCCTTTTGCGGCAGGCGTCCGCCACCTCGCGCACATGCTCGTCGCTGCCAATATTGCCCGGGTTGATGCGTATTTTATCCACCCCGGCTTCCGCGCAGGCCAGGGCCGCTTTGTAATCGAAATGGATATCCGCCACCACAGGCATCGAAACAGCCTCTTTCAGCGCGGTAACCACGCGCGCATGGGCCGGTGTCGGCACTGTCACGCGCACCAGCTGGCAGCCTGCCGCCTCCAGCCGCTGTGCCTGTGCGACATTGGCGGGGATGTCGTCCGCCCTGGCGTTCAGCATGCTTTGCACCAGCACAGGGTTACCCCCGCCCAGCATAAGGCCGCCCACGCGGACGGCCTTGGTAATTTTTCTGTCTATCATTTTACATTCCTTCCCTGTGTGCTTTATGCAATCAGGCGTGTAATGTCATTGAAGGTGGCAAACAGCATCAGCCCAATCAGCAGCACAAACCCGGCCGCATTCACCGCAATTTCAAATTTCTGCGGCACAGGCTTGCGGCGAATCGCCTCTAAAATGAGAAACACCAGCCGCCCGCCATCCAGCGCGGGCACGGGCAGCAGGTTGAACACACCCAGGTTCACGGTGATGAGCGCCACCAGAAGAAGCAGCGATTCCAGCCCCAAGGTAGACACCTGGCCAATCGTCTGCACGATGCCCACCGGCCCCGAAAGATCCGTTACCGGGATGCGCCCGGTGACAAGGTCTGCAAAGCTCAACACAACTAAGCGGGCATAAGACATCGTCCATGCGGCCGCCTCTTTCAGCACGGCCACAGGCGAAAGCGGCAGGCCATATACAATAAAATCAAGGCCGCTTTGCTGCTGGCCGTTCAGCGTATAACTGTTGAAACGCACGTCTTCCAGCTGCACTGTCTCGCCATCGCGTTCCACCGTAAGGTCCGCTGTGCCATTGGCAGAGCGCGCCAGCTCATAGCTGATATCGTTTGCAATATAACAGCGCCTGCCGTTCACCGCCACAATGGTGTCGCCCTGCTGCAGGCCACACTGCTGAGAAGCCGCGTTTTCCTGAAAGCCGTAAATTGTGCGGCTGACGATTTGCCCCTGAAGGCACACCACAATAACCAGAACGATGAACCCCAGCACAAGGTTCATCACTGCCCCGGCGGCCGTCACAATAATCCGCTTCCACACGGCCGCGCGCTGAAAGGCCCGCGGCTCGTCGCTCTCTTCGTCTTCCCCTTCCATGCTTACATAGCCGCCAATGGGAAGCAGGCGCAGCGCATACAGCGTTTCGCCCTTCTGCCAGCCCCACAATTTTGGGCCCATGCCAATGGAAAACTCGTTTACTTTGATGCCGCTCCACTTCGCAGTAAGGAAATGGCCCAACTCATGGATAAAAATAAGCGCGCCAAACACCACGATAGCAATGAGCAAGGTGGGGGCAAACGAAATTGCCCCCTGCAGGAATTGCCCCATAATTTCCGCCTTTCCCCGCAATTTCAGTTTTGAAGTTCAGACATGCGCTAAAACATATGCGCGGGCCATGCGGTCGCATTCATATACGTCATCCAAAGTATACGTGCCGCCCCAGGCCTCACTGTCCACGATGCCCTCCACCAGTTCACCTATTTTCAAAAACGGAATTTTATCTTCCAAAAACAGCCGCACGGCTTCTTCATTTGCGCCGTTTGCCGCACACGGCCCAAGGCCGCCTTTGGCAATGGCCTTTTTGCAGGCCGCAAGGCAGCGGAACGTCTCTTCATCCGCCGTGTCAAACGTAAGCTGGCGCAGTTGGGTAAAATCCAGCTCCGGCGCAATGGCAGCCCCGCGCTGCGGCCAGGTAAGCGCATATTGGATGGGTATGCGCATATCCGGCACGCCAAGCTGGGCCAGAATGGAATGATCGGAAAACTGCACCATGGAATGGATGACGCTTTGCCGCTGCACCACAATCTGCACCTGTTCTGGCCGCAGGCCGAACAGCCACACCGCCTCAATCAGTTCCAGCCCCTTGTTCATCAGGCTGGCAGAATCAATGGTAATTTTGGCGCCCATAGCCCAATTGGGGTGGCGCAGCGCATCGGCTTTTGTCACACGTTTCAATTCCTGCCGCGTTTTGCCGAAAAACGGCCCGCCGGATGCCGTCAGCAGTATTTTCTGTAGGCTGCGGGCCGAGTATTCATCTTGCAGGCACTGAAAAATGGCAGAGTGCTCGCTGTCTACCGGAAGGAGTTTTGCGCCGTTTTCTTTGGCGGCGTTTGTCACAAGATACCCGCCTGTCACAAGGCTTTCCTTGTTGGCCAGCGCCACATCGTGCCCCGCCTGCAAAGCCGCCAGCGTGGCAGGCAGGCCCGCAATGCCCACCACAGCGTTCAGCACCACATCTGCCTCTTCCATGCGGGCAAGGGCCACAAGCCCGTCTTTGCCGCTGTATACGCGCGGGGCGCCTGTCACGCCTGCAAGGCGCGTGCGCAGCACTTCTGCGGCTTTTTCATCTGCCATGGCCACAGCCTTCGGGGCAAACTGAGAAATTTGGCCCAGCATTTTATCCACACTGCGGCCGGCCGCCAGCGCCAGCACCTCATAGCCCTGTGCACGAATCACGTCCAGGCTTTGTGTGCCAATAGAACCGGTGGACCCCAGAAGCACAATTTTTTTTGCCATCTTTTTCACACCCCCACCAAAAAGCTGGCACACAAGGCCACATATGGGATGATGAGAAGCACGCTGTCAAACCTGTCCAGAATGCCGCCATGCCCGGGAAAAATAGTTCCATAATCTTTGATGCCGCACTGGCGCTTCACCGCCGAGGCAAACAAATCGCCCAAAATGCCCAGCATGCTGCCTATGGCACCCACGGGCACCAGCAACAGATAGTATTTTACATCCACAACCGTGCTGTCTGGCGCACCGTACAGCGCCACATAAACTGCGGTGATCAGCATGCCCACCAGGATGCTGCCCAGAATGCCGCCCACGGCACCCTCTATGGTTTTATGCGGGCTCACCTCGGGCGCCAGCTTATGTTTGCCGAACGCACGCCCTGCAAAATAGGCACTGGTATCGCCCCCCCAGGCAAACCCAAGGCCCAAAATGATGAAATAGGCCGCGTCTGACGGGCGCGGGAACCCGGCGCGCAGATACAGCATGGCATAAAAGCACACCACTACCACTGTACAAAACAGAACGGTCCCGGCCAGTTTTGCATAGTTCAGCCTGTGGAAAAACAGAACAGTGCACGCCGCAAGAAACAGCACCGTAACATATAAAACCGCCCAAAAAAGCGGCTGGCGCACCGCGGTTTCCCCATAGAGAAACAACAACAGCGTAACAGGAATAAGCCCCACATACACGGCCGGGCACTTCAGCGCAAAGGCATTGTATATTTCATGAAATGCAATCAATACGACAGCAACAAGCGCCGCATTGAACACCAAGGTGTTAAAAAAGCACAGCACAAGGGCCAGGACGCACAGCCCCACTACCGATGTGATGACACGCGTTTTCAAACGCATTCACCTCTTCCTTACAATCCGCCGAACCGTCGGCTACGGCGGTTGAATTCTTCAATGGCTTTGTCCAGGTCTGCCCTGGTAAAATCTGGCCACAGCACATCCATGCTGATAAATTCTGCATAAGAGGCCTGCCACAACATAAAATTGGACAAGCGCAGCTCGCCCGAGGGGCGCAAAATAAAATCAGGGTCTTTCTGGCCTGCGGTATAAAGCTGTGCCGAAAAGCGCGCCTCGTCAATTTCTTCCGGCTGCAGCATGCCTTGCTGCACCTGCCGTGCCAGCGCCCGGGCGGCATGCAGAATCTCTTGCCGGCCGCCGTAGTTGATGGCCACATTCAGCACCGTGCCGGTGTTGTTTTTTGTTTTTTCCTCAATATCGGCCATCTGCGCCTGATATTTTTTGGGAAGCGGCGCCCTGTCGCCCAGAAACACAACTTTGTTGTTTTCCTTTTGATAATCGTATGCCATAATAAGATACTGCCCAAACAGCTTCATAATGGCATTGACTTCTTCCATGGGGCGCGCCCAGTTCTCGGTAGAAAACGCATAGAACGTCACGCTTGCAATTTCAAGTTCGTTGCAATAGCGGATGATATCTTTGAACACCTCTGCCCCTTTTTTATGCCCGGCCGTGCGCGGCAGGCCGTTGCGCTTTGCCCACCGGCCGTTGCCGTCCATAATGATGCCAATGCTCAGGCCCTTTGCAACGCTTTTTTCAAGCTCCATATGGCAAACCTCCTGTACGCAAAATTGCCGCGCGGGGCCCGCGCGGCATCACAGGTGCGCTGTTGTCAAATTTCCATAATCTCTTTGTTTTTCGCCTCGCAGATCTTGTCGATCTCCTTGGTGTATTTATCTGTCAGCTTCTGTACATCCGTCTCCAGATTCTTCAAATCGTCTTCCGTCAACTCACCCGCCTTTTTCATGGCCTTGCCCTTGTCAATGGCATCGCGGCGAATGTTCCGCACTGCCACTTTTGCCTCTTCGCCCAAGTGCATGGCGTCTTTCACAAGCTGGCGGCGGCGCTCTTCCGTAGGCGCCGGGAACACTAGGCGCATCACGCGGCCGTCATTTGTGGGGTTGATGCCGATATCTGAGGTGAGAATTGCGCGCTCAATGGCGCCCATCATGGAAGCGTCCCACGGGCTGATGGCCAGCACACGGGCCTCGGCCACGCTTACGGCCGCAATCTGGTTGATGGGCGTGGGCGTGCCGTAATAGTCTACCGTCACCTTGTCGAGGATGGCCGGGTTCGCGCGCCCGGCACGAATTGAGGCAAGCTCTTTATTCAGATGCTTCAGGGCACTTTCCATTTTTTCTTCGTATTTCTGCAGTTTCTCGTTCATATCGCTCACTCCTTCACCTTATTCCTCCGCCACAAGCGTGCCGATTGCCTGGCCTTCCAGCGCGCGGGCGATATTGCAGGGGTCGCTGATGTCAAACACCAAAATGGGCAAACCATTGTCGCGGCACATGGTGGCCGCGGTGCTGTCCATCACGGCAAGCTGGTCGGCCAGCACCTGGCTGAACGTCAGTTTGTCATATTTCTTTGCATCAGGGTACTTTTTCGGGTCTTTGTCATACACGCCGTCCACCATGGTCGCCTTGAAGATGATGTCGGCGTTGATTTCCGCCGCGCGCAATGCTGCGGCTGTGTCGGTGGAAAAATAGGGGTTGCCTGTCCCGCAGGCAAAAATCACAATGCGCCCTTTTTCCAAATGCCGTGTGGCACGGTTGCGAATATACGGTTCTGCCACCTGCTGCATATTCAGGGCCGTCTGCACGCGCACCGTCAGGCCCAAATGCTCCAGCGCATCGGCCACGGCTAGGGCATTCATCGCCGTGGCAAGCATGCCAATCTGGTCGGCACGGGTGCGTTCCATCTCGCCGCTTGCCCGGCCGCGCCAGAAGTTGCCGCCGCCTACAACAATTGCGATTTCCGCACCCAATTCATGTGCCTTTTGAATGCCGCCGCATATTTTCTGAATTGTATCCACATCCAGGCCAAAGCCCTTGTCCCCGCTGAGGGCCTCGCCGCTCAGCTTGAGCAGCACCCTGCGATACTTCACCGCCATATGTCCCACCGCCAATCCCATATTTTCCGCTTTGTTGTCATTCCTACTATACATGATTTTGCCTCTAAAGTAAAGCGCAAACTGCCGTTTTCTTCCACAGGAAAAGCCGGGCGGCACGGGCTGCCCGCCCATGCCGCACCGGCCTTTGAAAATGAAATGATGGATGCCCGCTAAGCCTGCCCGCCCGCCTGCGGTGCGGGCAAGGCGCTGAATTCCACAGCCACACGCTGGGCAAGTTCCTGCGCCCGGTAAGGCCCCGCTTCGCTGGCAAGGGCAGCCTTTTTCGCCGTCTGAATGGGAAAAGAAAAGGTGAATGCCGCACCGGCGCCGGAAACATTCTGTGCACACAGGCTGCCGCCCATTTTGCGGGCAAGGCCCATAGAGAGATACAGCCCCAGCCCTGCGCCGTGCGGCCCGTTCAGCCCCGCGCGGTACTTTTCAAACAGGTGCGCCTGCATCTCGGGCGCAATGCCGGGGCCATTGTCCAGCACACGCACCATGCATACCGTCCGGGCATTTCTCTCTTCCTGCCAAAGCTCTATTTGTACGTGCCCGTCCCCCTGCGGGCTGTGGCGCACCGCATTGGTCAAAAGGTTCAGCACCACATGTTCAAATGGCTCGGGCTGATACATGCCGCAGATATCCGGCCCGGGCATCAGCACCAGCGCCACACCGTAGCCGGCAGCCCAAAGCCCGGCCTGCTCAATCAAAGCCTGCAGCGCCTGCCGGATGCTGCCTGTTTTCTGTGCATATTCGTCTGTGCCGGCCTCAAACCGCGCCATTTCCACCATGTTTTGTGCGAGGCGCAGGGTGCGGTTCAGGCTGTGCTCCAAGTGAACAAAATACGGCTCGTATTCCGTGTGAAAAACCGCCGCATCCTCTTTTTTCAGCTTTGCGCGCAACAGCTCCACTGCGCTTAATGCAACAGCCAACGGCGTGCGCACCTCGTGTGAGACAGCCGCCAGCCCGTCTTCCCTGAGCGGCGCACCGCTTTGGCAGTGCCGGAACAGTGCTGTCAGTTTGGGTGCCGCGGCCGTGCACAGCGTGTGCGCCAGTTCTTTTGCCTGTTCCCCGGGGCAGCCCGCCATGCGCCTGGCCCACACAGCCCCTTCGGCCTGCTGCACGCCGGGCAGCGCAAGCATGCCGTTCCAGCCGTCATCCTGAAAGAAAGCTTCGCCGCGCTCGTGCAAAAGCAGGGCCCCCTGCAGGGGCAAGGGCTGCGCACTTTCCTGCGGCCACAGGGGAAGCCAGCTTCCGTGCCATTCATAAAAGCACACTTCTTCTGCATCCAGCACCGCCCTCAGCGCCGCAGCCACAGTTTCCAATACAATGCCGGGCTGCGTTTCATAGGCAATATGTGCCAGACACTCAAGGACAGCGGCCTGCTTTTCTTTCATGCCTATCTTCCCTTCTACAGCATATACTTCAGCCGGATGGCCTGCGCCATCAATGTCAGGAATTCCCCATTCGAAAGGTGCCCCACACCATCGCGCCGCGCAAGATGCAACAGCTCTTTGAATTCCGGCGAGGCCGCTTTAAAAATGCGCTTCACTTCTTCGCGTATCGCCCGTTCCACACTGCCTGAGCCAGATAAGCCATGCATCTTGCAGATGCGGTGGTACAGCTCCTCTATGGTATACCCCTGCGCGTCTTCTTCTACTAACAGTAGCAAAATCTGCTGAAGATAGCAATAGCCCACATGGTCCGTGGGCACACCAAAGCCAAGAAGCGCTGTGGCCACCGCGCGCTGGGGTGTCATATCCTGCGCCGGCTGCCTGTTTTGCAAAAGGCTTCGAATGCGCCGCATCAGCATTTCTAACGGGTATGGTTTTTGCAAAACGCCGCAGGCACCAAGCCGCAGCATCTCCCGGGTAACAAGCGCCTGGTCATATGCGGTGAACGCCAGCACCCGCACCTCGCTGAGCCCGGGGGAAGAGGACAGCTCTGCCATGAAATCGGCCCCGTTCAGCCCCGGCATCTGAATGTCCAGCAGCACAAGATCCGGCTTTTGCTGGCGGGTCTTCTCCAAAGCGTGAAGGCCGTTGTATGCCACGGCACAGCAGCACAGATCCGGCTGCAGGTCCAGATATGCCTGAAGCACGGCGCACAGGCCGCGGTCATCGTCTGCCAGAAGAATGCGATATTTTCCGTCTTCCCTCACGCGCCCACACCGCCTTCCGGCTCATCTGCCCGCAAAAGCCCAAAATCGTGCGCAAGGGCAGGCAGTTGTTCCGGCTCTATTGCATTTTCGTATAAAAAGCGCAAGAATTGCCTTGCAAGGCGCCTGGTGGCACAGATATACGCCCGCATGCCGCGGCGCCCACACGCCTCTTCATGGCAAAGATGCACGCAAAACGTCTGTTCCGCATTCAGAACACCGCTGAGTTCATACCAAAGCTGGCTTTCTTGTTGAAACGGCCCCAACGCAGAAAAGTGCCTGCAAAAAACCAGTTTGTCTGTTTCCATACCGCATACCCCTGCCTTTAACAAAATTTTCCACCTGCAGATGTACTCAGTGTAACCCGTCCAAAGGGAAAAGGCAATCGGTAAAACTCGACGATTCCCGACATTCCATCCTTTTTTCAAATATATGCAGGTGCCAAACCACCGCCGCCGCGGGGAAAGCACAAAAATTCCCACTGCGCAAGAAAAATCTCTTGACAATTTCCTTTAAATGTTATAAATTAAGAAAGCACTCTTTGCGGAGGTGCTGTGTAAATGGGCCTGTAGCGCAGCTGGGAGCGCGTTCGGTTCGCATCCGAGAGGTCGAGGGTTCGAATCCCTTCAGGTCCACCATAAAAAGCCCGTGGAAGTAATCTTCCACGGGCTTTTTGTTGTGTTTTTCTGCTTTTGTTTCGGTAAAAAAAGGCAGCGGCCGCGTTTACCCTTTCCACACAAACGGCACACGCGCAGACAGGCGGGTGAGCGCCTCATTGGTAATGGTGCCGCACATGGCGGCAAACTCTTCTGCGCGCAGCGTTTGGCCGCCGTCTGTGCCAATCAGGGTTACCACGCTTGCAGGGCGTACATCTTCAATTTCCGTAACATCCACCAGCATCTGGTCCATACACACGCGGCCAACCGCCGGGGCGCGCTGCCCGCACACCAGCACCTGCCCGCCGCGCAGGGCAAAATCGCGCGGCACACCGTCTGCATAGCCAATGGTGACGCAGGCAAGGCGCGTGGGCCGCCGGGCCACAAAAGCCAGCCCGTAACCGGCCCCCTGCCCCGGTTTCAGCCAGCGCACACTGGCCACACGGGCATGCAATGCCAGCGCCGGGCGCAGTGGAAGGTGCCGCACCGTGGGGGTGGTGTCGCTCAGCACGCCATACAGCGCAATGCCCACGCGCGCGCAGGTAAAGTTCTGCGCCTCGCCGTTCAGCACACCGTAACTGGCCTGCAGGTGCACCTGCCCCGGCTCGAAGCCCGCCGCATGCACAGCCCGCACTGCGCGCTGAAAACTTTGCGTCTGCCAGCGCGTATATGCCATGGCCTGCGGCGTCTGCATGTCGCTGACGCACAGGTGCGAAAAGATTCCCTGCACCCGAAGGTTTTTCATGCCATATACCCGCAAAATGGCGGCAATATCCTGTGCGGGGATGCCAAGGCGGTGCATGCCGGTATCCAGCGCAAGGTGCACGCGCACCCTGCGCCCGGCTGCGGCCAGCGCCTTGGCGTGCGCTTCATCCACCACAGCCTGGCTCAGGCGCCAGCGGCGCAGCAGATAGGCCTGTTCGGGCGGGGTATAGCCCAAAACCAGAATTTCACCGCGTACAAAGGCCCGGCGCAGGGCCACGCCCTCTGCCACGGTGGCCACCGCAAAGGCGCGTACGCCGCAGCGGCGCAGGGCCTTGGCCACCTTTCCAGCGCCGTGCCCATAGGCATCTGCCTTCAGCACGGCCATCAAACTGCAGCCGCCAAGCGCTTCCATAAGCACCTGTGCATTGTGGCGAAGGGCAGCAAGGTCTACTTCGCGCCAGGCGCGCGCCGCGGCTGGCACCCTGGCAGGGGCAAGGCGCGCAGCCGCCCATTGCGCGCAGAAAGCCAGGGCAAAGCTGGCCAGCGCCACAGCGATAAAGTGGCCCGGGCCGCTTTCTACGAAAAGTTTTTGCAGCCCCAGCACTTTTGCCGCGCCGCGCACCAGTACAATGCACCACGGGTGCAGCAGATAGACCCAAAGAGCCGTACCGGCCGCAGCACGGCACCGCCCCGCATTGTTCTGCACAAGGCCGCTGAACAGCGCCATCATGCACAGGGGCAGCATGACATACATGCTATCATGCTGCGGGACCCCGGCAGCCTTCAGAAGAAAGGCCTCTGCACACATAGCGGCAAAGGAACCTGCTGCCAGCGGCCAGGCCCATTTAAGGCGCACCCGTGTGCACAGTGCCCCCAGCAAAAGAAACAGCGGCGCAAAAAACAGCCCGTTGCGCGTATAAGAAGACACCGTGAACAGCCCTTCATACATGGCTTTCAGCAGCGGCACCCGGGCGGCAAAGCCATAATAGCTGTCGCCCAACAGCCCCAACAGATACAGTGCGCCCGCGGCAGCAAGGCCGCCCTTCCAGCCAAGCCTGCGCAGAGCCCATGCCACGGGCACGCCCAAAAGGACGGCCGGCAGATACCACAGATGGTAAAAGGTGCCGTCCGCCAAAAGTTCTTTGAGGAACTGCCCGGGGCTAAACGGAGCAAAGGCCCCGGCATAAAGGTTCAACGGCAGATAGAGAAGCACAGAAAAGGCATAGATAAGCGCCGTTTTGCCCAGCGTGTGCCCCATACCGTGCCACTGGCCCTTTTCCAGGAAATAGCCCGTGAGCATAAAAAAATACGGCACGGCCACACGGGCCAGTATGCGGGTGAGAAAAAAATCTGCCCCGGCGCTCACATCGCTGAGCGGGGCCGTATGGATGGTGATGACCAGCAGCGCTGCGGCCAGGCGGCACAAATCCAGCACCGGGCGGCTATTCTGTCTCATGCGCCGCACCTCCGTGCCCCGGCCTGCCACACCGTGGCAATAAAGCCGCCTGCATTGTCCCCCGACACCTGCACACAGCCGCCGGGAAGGCGTGCATGGCCGTTTTCGCACGGCACATAAAGCACCTGGGCCGCGCGCCCGCCTGCAAGGCGGCACTGCTGGGGCCCCATTTCGCGCAGAAAAGCGGCATATTCCTCCAAACACAGGCCGTTTTGCTCAATCAGCTGTGCATGCGGTGCCCCCACATAGCGGAAATGCCATGGCTCGCACGCAATGCCGGTGACAGCCGTTTTCTCTGCGCGGTAGCGCTGAATAAAGCCATATTTTGCCGCCAGTGCGCGGAACCTGCCGCACGCGCCGTCATACGGCAGGTGCGGGCGGATGAAGTCAATGTTTCTGGCCGCACGGGCAAGGTCTATGGCAAGGCCTGTCTCGTGCTCGCTGCAGCCGGGCTTTGCCACAAACTGTTTTGTAAATGCCTCGCCCTCTTTTTCCATTGTATCATTCCAAATGCTTTGCTGCTGTGCACGCGGCCGCCAACCAGACACAGGCACAACCTCACCGGCCGCCCCAGCCGCGCGCACACACTCGGCAAGCAGGGCCGCGGCCGTTTTCTCCAGCAGAATATCTTCTGCGCCCAATGCGGGGGAAAGGGCCGGTGCCCCGCCCCGATATGGATGCTGGGCATTCACCAGCACAAGCGGGCCGCGGCATGTGTCGGCGGCAGAAAGAGAAATGCCGTTCATTTTTCCACCCCCAGTTCCACCAGCCTGGTTATAAGCTCGCCGAAAGGCAGGCCGGCCGCGCGCATCATGCCGGGGTAACGGCTGTGCGCCGTAAAGCCCGGAATGGTGTTTATTTCGTTGAACACCACTTTCCCCTGTGGGGTGAGAAAAAGGTCTACCCGTGCAAACACACGGCAGCCCAGCGCACGATAAACTGTCCGCGCCGCTGTTTTGATGCGTTCGGCGTCGTTTTTTCCAATGCGTGCCGGGCAGTGGATGCGCGAGGTTTTCAGCGTATATTTTTCCTCGTAGTCAAAAAAGCCGCCCGAAAGCTCTATCTCATCCACTTCGCCCACAAACAGCTCGCCGTTTCCCATCACGGCGCAGCCCACCTCAAAGCCGGGCACAGCCTCTTCCAAAAGCACCTGGCTGTCGTGCCGGAACGCCGCTTCCACCGCGGCGGCCAGCTGCTGCGGCTGTTCCACCCTGGTGATGCCGAAGGAAGAACCTGCGCATACGGGCTTTACAAACAGCGGCCAGCCCAAAAGCTGCGCCGCATTTTGAACGGCGGCAAAGGTGCTGCGCCTGGAAAATACGGCGCTGCGGGGCACCTCTACCCCGGCCAGCGCGGCAAGCTTATGGGCTTTGTCTTTGTCCATGCACAGGGCGCTGGCCAGTGTGCCGCAGCCTACAACAGGCACGCCCGCCATTTCCAGCAGGCCCTGCACGGTGCCGTCCTCGCCGTTTTTGCCGTGCATCACCGGAAATGCCGCGTCAAAGCAATAGCGCATTTCGTGCTGGCCCCGCACCAGAAGGGTTGGCGTGCCCCTGTCCGGGCAAAGCATGCATGGCATGCAATACACTTCGCGCGTGTGCCAGGTGCCGTCTGCAATATGCTCGAAAGGGCCCGTGTAATACAGCCATTTCCCCTGTTTGGTAATGCCCACCGTCAGCGGGGCAAAACGGCGCGTGTCCAGGTGTGCCAGCACAGCCGCGGCCGACTGCAGCGACACCTCATATTCCGTAGAACAGCCCCCAAACAACACCGCAACTCGAAGCTTTTCCATCCTTTTGCATTCCTTTCTTCCGGGCCAGAAAAACGCCCTGTTCTTGGCACTTTCATCGTACCAGAACAGGGCGTTTGGTTTTTTCCTTTTGCCTTATGGAAGGCTTGCGGCTTGTTTGCAAAAACCTTGCAAATTTCTTACGGCGTGCCGGCGGGCGGCAGGGTTACGGTAAATTTCACCTTGTTATCTGCACTGGCGGCCGAAATGGTGCCGCCATGCAGCTCTACAATCTGCTTTGCAATGGCAAGGCCCAGCCCTGCGCCGCCGGTGCTTGTGCTGCGGGCAGAATCCAGCCGGAAGAACTGCTCGAACACGCGCGCCAGCTTTTCGGGCGGAATGGTGCGGCCCTCATTCTCAAAATGCAGCTCTACCCCCTGCGGCCCCGATGTGCCGCGAATATACACCGTTGTGTTTTCAAAGCTGTACAGCATGGCGTTGCGCAGAAGGTTGTCAAACACACGCGCCATTTTATCGGCGTCGCATTCATACGGCATGGCCTGCGGCAGTTCTACCCTGCAGGAAAGGCCCTTTTTTGCCAGGGCGGGCTCAAACTCGCTGGCCACCTGGCGCAGCATCAAAGCAAGGTCTACCGGGGCCTTTTCCAGCTCCATATGCGAAAGGTTGAAACGCGTGATCTCGAAAAACTCGTTTGTCAAATCTTCCAGGCGCAGGGCCTTTTCCAGCGCAATATTCGTATAGCGCGCCCGCATCTCGGGCGAAAGCTGTAGCTCGTCGCGCAGCAGCGTCAAATAACCTATTACGCTGGTAAGCGGCGTTTTCAAATCGTGCGCCAGGTATACAATCAGGTCGTTTTTGCGCTGTTCGGCCTCTTTGGCCGCCTCGGCATCCCGCAAAGCGCGCTGTTTTGCCAGGTTCATGTCGTCCTCAATATCTTTCAGCTCGCCCGGCAGGCGCACCATTTCGTCACGCGGCTGCGCCAGCAGCTTGGCTGCCGCCACAATCTCGTCCAAATAGCGCAGGGGGCGACCTAAAAAATAATAGCTGATGGCCAGCCAGCCGCCCAGCAGCGGCACAAAGTAGAACACCGGCAAAAAATCTTTGACAAACTGAAGGAACTGGTACACAGGGTCCCACGGCTGCCAAATGATGGTGTTGCACGCCATCATTGCCAGCAGGCACAGGCCCGTAAACCCAACCAGCCAGCCAACCAAAGCCAGAATGAACCGCAGCAGAAGCCTGCGGCTGAGCCGGCTGTGGTAGCGGGCGCCTGAAGCTTTTCCACTATTCAATGGTATACCCTACCCCCCATACTGTTTTGATAAACTTTGGCTTTTTGCTCTGCTCGTGCAGCTTTTCGCGCAGGCGTGCAATGTGGCTCATCACCGTGTTGTTGCTGTCAAAATATTTTTCGCCCCACACGGCTTCAAACAGCTCTTCACTGGGCACAACACGCCCGCGCCGCTCGCACAAATACCACAAAATAGAAAACTCCAGCGGGGTTAGGCTTATCTCCTGCCCGTACAGGGTGCACTTGTGCGTGGCCTTTGAGATGAACAGGCCATTCACCTCATGCTCTTCGGCAGGTTGTGCCGCCGCGGCAGCTTCTTTTGCATTGTAGCGGGTATAGCGGCGAAGCTGTGTCTTTACACGCGCCACCAGTTCCAGCGGGTTGAAGGGCTTTGTGATATAGTCGTCTGCGCCAAGGGTGAGGCCCATAATTTTATCCATATCCTCCACCTTGGCCGTAAGCATGATGATGGGCCACAGATGAGTTTGCCGCAGTGTCTGGCACAATGTAAAGCCGTCCATGTCCGGCAGCATCACGTCCAAAATTGCCATGTCCAATTCCGTTTCTTTTGCACAGGCCAGCGCATCGGCCGCACAATAAAATTTATGAACAGCATACCCCTCGTTGCGCAGGTATACCTCTACCAGGTCGGCAATGGCTGCCTCGTCATCTACCACCATGATATGTTCTGCCAAGTGTGTCTCCCCTCCTGTTTGAGATAAAACAGTTATCCGTTTCAGTATACCTCACACAACTGGCCCTGTCAAAATGCAAAGAAAACAGGGCCGCCTGTAAAAAAAGGGGCCCTGTCACAGGCAAAAGCCGCACGGGGCGCGGCTTTTGCCATTATTTATCCAATTTATCCAGCACGCGTAGAAGCTCGTCTATTTTTCCCTCTGCGTCACCGCCGCCCGTCTCGAGTGCATCGCGCACACATCCGCGCAAATGTGCTTTCAAAATTTCCTTGTTCACTTTGGAAAGCACAGACTGTGTCGCAAGAATCTGGTTTGAAATATCCACGCAGTAGCGGTCTGCCTCCACCATGGCAAGAATGCCGTCCAGCTGGCCACGCGCCGTTTTCAAAAGGCGCGTCACGGTTTGTTTATCGGCCCGCATAGCGCTTCACTCCACAGCCGTAACCGTATAACCGGCCTCTTCCACTGCGGCTTTCAGGGCTTCTGCCGGCACATCGCCCGCCACGGTGCAAACCGCGTTTTTCTTTTCCAGGTTCACCACCGGCGTCACGCCCTCTATGGCGCTCAGCGCTTTCGTCACATGGGCCACACAGTGCTGGCACATCATACCGTCGATTGATAACGTAATGGTTTTCATAGCTTTTTCCTCCGTTTTTTTCTGTGTTTCATCGGCCAGATGGGGTTGTGCCGCCGCAGCGGAGGCCCCGCCCGGCCGTCGTTTGGCTTTATAAGCGTCAAAGCGTTTCAGGCGCAGCGCGTTGGAAACCACAAACACGCTGGAAAGGCTCATGGCCGCCGCGCCGAACATGGGGCTCAGCTTCCAGCCCAGCGCGCTGTAGAACACGCCCGCGGCAAGCGGAATGCCCAGTGTGTTATAAAAGAATGCCCAGAACAAATTTTCCCTGATGTTGCGGATGACCGCTTTGGAAAGGCGGATAGCGGCAGGCACATCGCGCAAATCGTTTTTCATCAGCACCACGTCTGCACTTTCAATGGCAACGTCTGTGCCTGCGCCAATGGCCACGCCAACGTCGGCGCCCGCCAGGGCAGGCGCATCGTTCACGCCGTCGCCCACCATGGCCACCACCTTGCCCTGGCTGCGCAAGGCCGCCACATGGCGCGCTTTGTCCTGCGGCAGCACCTGGGCAACCACATGGGCAATGCCCAGCTTTTTCTGAATGGCGGCAGCTGTGCGGGCATTATCGCCCGTCAACATCGTCACCTCAATGCCCATATCCTGCAGTTCGCGCACAGCCTCTATGCTGGTTTCTTTCAGGGTATCCGCCACGGCCACAACGCCGGCAAACGTGCCGTTTTGGGCAAACAGCAGCGGCGTTTTTCCGTCTTCCGACAAGGCGTTTATGGTCTGCTGCCATTCCCCGGGCAATTCCACACCGGCCTCGGCCAGCAGGGCCGCGTTACCCGCCAGGCAGGCCTTGCCGGCCAGCCTGGCCTGCACGCCCTTGCCAAACACCGCCGCAAAGCCCTCTACCTGCGCGGGCTGCACGCCCTTCTCTTTGGCATGGGCCAGCACGGCCCCGGCCAGCGGATGTTCGCTGGGCTTTTCCAGGCTGGCCGCCAAATGCAGCAAAGCCGTTTCATCAAACCCCTGCGCAGGCAGAAGGTCTGTCACCACCGGCATACCGTTTGTAAGGGTGCCGGTTTTATCCAGCACCACGGCGTTCACTGAATGGGCTGTTTCCAGCGCCTCGCCAGATTTGATAAGAATGCCGTTTTCGGCGCCCTTGCCAGTGCCCACCATAATCGCCACCGGTGTGGCAAGGCCCAGTGCGCACGGGCACGACACCACCAGCACTGCAATGCCAATGGAAATTGCAAATTCTGCCGTCTGCCCCACAGCCAACCACACAAGGGTGGCCACAAGCGCAATGGCAATTACCACAGGCACAAACACCCCGGCTATTTTATCGGCCAGTTTGGCAATGGGCGCCTTGCTGGCGCTTGCCTCTTCCACCAGGCGGATAATTTGGGAAAGCGTGGTGTCCTGCCCCACCTTGGTTGCACGGAACCGGAACGAACCGGTGGTGTTGATGCTGGCCGAAAGCACTGTGCTGCCGGGGCTCTTTTCCACCGGGATGCTCTCGCCCGTGATGGCGGCCTCGTCCACGCTGGTGGTGCCCTCTGTCACCACGCCGTCCACCGGGATGCTTTGGCCCGGTTTCACCGCAATGATATCCCCTGCCTGCACCTGTTCCACCGGCACGGTATGCTCTTCACCGCCGCGCACCACCGTAGCTGTTTTAGGGGCAAGGCCAATCAGCTTTTCAATGGCTTCGCTGGTTTTCCCTTTGCTTTTGGCCTCCAGGTATTTGCCCAGCGTAATAAGTGCCAAAATCATGGCGGCAGACTCGAAATACAAGTCCATATGATACTGGTGCGCCAGCGCCAGGTTGTCTACGCCCAGGCCATACCCAATGCGCATAATGGCAAAAATACCGTATGCAAAGGCCGCCGTAGATCCAATGGCAATCAGGCTGTCCATATTGGGGCTTAGGTGGAACAGCGTTTTAAAGCCCACCTGATAATATTTTCGGTTCACATAGGCAATGGGCAGCGCCAACAAAAACTGCACCATGCCGAAGGCAACGCCGTTTTCAATGCCGGTGAGAAAGGCCGGCAGCGGCAGGCCTGCCATGCTTCCCATGGAAATATACATCAGCGGCACAAGAAACGCAAAGGAGACAACCAGCCGCTTTTTCATGTCTGCCATCTGCTGTGCGGCAGGGTTTTCTTTCTTTTGTGCAGGCTGTGCCTGCGCGGCCGCGCCCTGCCCCGCAGGGCTGGCGCCATAGCCCGCCTTTTCCACCGCTGCTGTAACAGCCTGTGGGGAAAGGGAATCGTCCGCCTCCACCACCATGCTGTTTGTCAGAAGGTTTACCGTGACATTTTGCACGCCCTGCACCTTGCGCACAGCCTTTTCCACATGGGCCGAGCAGGCAGAACACGTCATGCCTGTCACGTCATACTTTTGTTTTTGCATCTTCACCTCTCCCTACATAACCCCACCCCCAGGGGGGTATCTACGCTTAGTATACCGCAAAACTCCAGTTTGTCAAGAGGCTTTTCCCCCGGGTTTGCCAAAAGAAAAAGCCACCCCTGCCGGGCATGCCGGAAAGCATGCCCTTTACAGGGGTGGCCCTTTTTCCGTTACATCATTCCTGCACGGGTGCAACCGGCTGTTGCACCCCAGCTTCGGGCTGCGGCGCATGCTGGGCCTGTGCCCCCTGCGCCACCTGCGCGCGGAAAGCCGCGTTATCCTTTTTGGCCAGCGCCACAAGCGGGGCTGAATACCCCACCAAAACATGGGGGAACCGCTCGAATATCATGCGCATTGTGTTTTGCACAGCCTCTTGTTTTTTCATGGGCAAGTTCCAGCTGCGCCCGTCCAGCGCCCACAGGCGCATGGCAAATGACTTGCCTGCCGGAATAAAATTCACGCGGTGCTGCGTGGTCACCTGGTAGACCCACGCCACATCGGGCGTGCGAAGCAGCTGTGTTTGCGCACCGTTTTGAAACATGGTGAAGGCACCGTTCATGCGCAGCCCGTTCACCGGCTGTGTGTCGTGGTAAAACGCCTCTACCCGTTCAAGTGCCATGTCTTTGTCACCGGTGCCTGCGCAGAACTGCAGCAGTGCCTTTTGATAGCTGCCGCTCATAGAGCGCACAAGGAACCAAATGCAAATGCCAAGTGCCGCAAGGCCCCCGGCAAATGCCAGCCACAAAGAGGTGGGCGTGTGGCCGTGCACTTTATTTACTTTCAGCACCAGCGCCGGGAACTGGCTTTGGTATTCGGCGGCAATGGAATCGTAACCAAGCGCCTCATGATAAAACTGGGTGGTTTCATAGTCCATCGCCTCGATGGTGCCTTTCACACTGAGCACGGTGGACGGCACATCGCCTGTGCCGCTGTAATAGGCATTGATTTCATCTACCAGCTGCCCCACTTGCGCCAGCGTCTCTTTTGGGAAGGCCACGCCGATATACAGCGTGTCCGAGACGGCTATCACATATTCTTCCTCTATCACCTCTTCTGTGCCGTCACCGGTGCGCGTTGTTTGTGCATAACCGGTTATCAGGTCGCGGATGTCCGTTTTCACATAACTGCCTTCCAGCTCACCGGCAGAAAGGCTGCTCAGCTCTTCTGCGCCGCCCAGCATGGCAAACACGCCCGGCAGGGCATATACAAAGCATCCCACCGCCACCACGGCCCACAGCATAACCCAGGCCAGCACTTTTTTCAGGCTTTCTTTTTTCAGTTCGTTCAGCATACCGTTTCCTCTTTCACACACATTTTGGCATTCGCCCCTTTGATTATAGCAAACCGCAGCTGAAAAATGAACGCTTCCGCCAAAACTTTTTCTATTTCCTGCTTTTTTTCGTTTCTTTTCACGCACGGGGCCCCGGTGTTTTTACCGGGGCCCCGTGCGTGCAGGCTTTCAGGTGCTGCCTGCCCTTTTCTATCTGTTTTTTTCAGCCATGCCCAGCAGGAACAGGGCGGCCAGGGCCAGCCCTGCCACGGCTGCGGCTGCCTTGAAAAAATGTTTCATTGGTATGCCCCTTTCTTTATGATGCGCGCACCAGGCGGTAATAGCTTCTGGATGTCAGTTTGTACACCAGCAGATATACAAGAGAAAACACGGCAAAGATACAGAGGCAGCATACGGCAAACAGGCCCCGATTCATCATGGAAAATACCATAAGGATATTCGCCACAATGTTGAACGCAAACAGCATATGCACGGCTGCCATCAAAAGCGGAAGGAAAAAAACAAGCAAAATCTGTTTGTTTATTGTGCTTTTCACCTCTTGCTTGCTCATGCCCACATTCTGCAAAATTACAAAGCGGTCGTGGTCGTCGTACCCCTCGCTGATCTGTTTATAGTAAATAATAAGCACAGTGGCCATCATAAACATGATGCCAAGGTACAGGCCAAGGAACAAAAAGCTGCCGTACAGGCCGTACCATCCTTCATTCGATGCAGCCCTGGAATTGACGTTGAAGGGCATGCCCTCCGGCGTGTTGGTGATAAGGCTTTGGCAGGCACGCTGCTGCTGTGCAGGGCTGCCGGAGACATCCAGAAACAGGTTCACTACCGGCGCACCGGCCTCGCTGCCGGTAAATGCCTGCATCAGGCTGGCCGCCTGTTCGTAGGACGATACCACCAGGAAATAAGTGCCATAGGTAGAGTAAAACTGCTCTACTTCTTCCGGAAGCCCTTCCATCGGGCGCACCGCCAGCGTCTGACCGGCAAACGTCACCGTCTGCGGCATGGGGCCGCCATCTGTGCTCTTGAATAAAGCCTCGTTTTCCGCCAGGGTTTCGTGTGTGCCAAATGCGCGGTTGTAGTCTTCCACGCCAATCAGCTGCACCGTGTTGAGAGAGGCGCTATTGGCCCGGATCACGCCGTTTTCATCCATAGATACCGCATTGCCGGAACTGCAGGCGCGCCAGGCAAATTGTTGCTCTACGCGCGAGCCGCTTTGCTGCACAGCGCTTTCCACGGCCTGATACACGTCCTCCAGGTTCTGGCCTCCCTCCAGCGTCACCGAGCCGCGGATATCCGTGGGGTAAAGAGAGCGAAGCATATCGCTTTGCCCGGTGTACAGGCCCACGGTAGTGGACACTGTCACCAGCACCATGGTGAACAGGATGCAGATGGCCGCAAGCCCCGCTGCATTTTGCTTCATGCGGTACATCATGCCGGAAACACTGATAAAATGCCCCGGCTGGTAGTAGAAGTTTTTGCGCCTGCGCAGCCATTTTAAAAACGCAATGCTGCCCGCGGTAAACAGGCAGAAGGTGCCTAAAATCACACACAGCACAGCGGCGAAAAACAAAAGCAAGGCGTTCAGCGGTTCGTTCACCGTCACAGCAATATAGTAGCCCCAGCCCAGGCTGAGCACACCCACCACAACCAGCAGCCAGGAGGCGCGCGGTTCTTTCTCACCCACGTTGCCGCCGCGCAGCAGTTCTACCGGTTTCGCAAGGCGCACATGGTGCAGGTTATAGGCCAGCGTGCACAGAAAGATGATGCCAAACAGCACCGACGTAACCAGCATGGCAACGGGCTCTATGCCAAAGGCGATGGGGGTGGAGATATCCATCATATACAAAAGGCCCAGAAACAAAAGCTTCGACAGCAGCATGCCGGCGCCCAGGCCAAGCACAAGGCAGATGGCGGCAGTATACAGCGTTTCCCACAAAAGCATGGCGGCAATGTGTTTTCGCTCCATGCCAAGCACGCAGTAAAGGCCAAGCTCTTTTTTGCGGCGCTTGATAAGGAAGCTGTTTGTCCAAAAGACAAGCGCCACACAGAAAACGCCCACAACAACGGTGCCAAGAAAGAAAATGGTAAGCGCAATGGCCGCGCCGGGCACCTGCAGCAGCCCCTCGTTCATGGCAATGGATTGCATAATATAATACATTGCCACGCTTACGCTACAGGTGAGAAGGTAAGGAAAATATGTGGTGCGGTTGTTTTTCAGGTTCTGCCAGGCAAGTTTGGGGTACAGCATGCTTTTCATACAGCCTCGCCCCCTGCGCTGAGCAGCATCAGCGTGTCGCTGATTTTGCCGAAAAATTCACCCGGCGCTGCCGTGCCGCGGTACAGCTCGTGGAACACCACGCCGTCTTTGATGAACAGCACACGTTTGGCACAGCTTGCCGCACGTGTAGAGTGCGTCACCATCAAAATGGTCTGCCCGCTCTCGTTCACCTGGCTGAAAGTTTCTAACAGGCGGGCGCTTGCCTTGGAATCCAGCGCGCCGGTGGGCTCGTCTGCCAGCACAATGGCCGGGCGGGTAATCAGGGCGCGCGCCACAGCCGCGCGCTGCTTTTGCCCGCCGGACACTTCATACGGGTACTTTTCCAAAAGCGGTGTGATGCCCAGTACGTCGCTTACCGCCTTCAGCCGCGGCACCATATCGTCATAGCGCATATGGGAAAGCACCAGCGGCAGCAGAATGTTATCTTTCAGCGAAAAGGTATCCAGCAGGTTAAAATCCTGAAACACAAAACCCAGCCGCTGGCGGCGGAAAGCGGAGAGCTGTTTATCCGGCACATCGGCCAAATTCTGGCCGTTCAGGCGCACGGTGCCCTGTGTGGGCCTGTCCAGCGTGGCAAGAATGTTCAAAAGCGTTGTTTTGCCGCTGCCGCTCTCGCCCATGATGGCCACAAATTCCCCCGCCTGCACGGAAAAGGAAACATCGCTCAGTGCCTGCACCTGGTGTGCGCCAAAGCGTGTGGTGTATATTTTTTTCAAATGCTCTACCTGCAGCAAAGCCATAATCCACTCCCCTTTTCTGCGCCGGGCCGCCTTTTTCCGGTTGGGCCGCAGCGCCTGTTCTGCCCCTTATGATACCCGGAAACAGAACACCCTGCCATAGCGCACGCTTACATCTGCCTGCGGCGGGCTTACGCTTTTGTAAGCATGCGGCCCGCCCGCCTTTTGTGCGGCAAAGCGTGCCGCGCGGAACCCGGGCCGCCCCTGCAAAACAAAAAGTGGGGGTCATTCCACCGCAAGGGAAACCTGCGGAAAGCAAAGCACAGCGCGCGTGCCCTTGCCCTGTTCCGATTCCAGGCGCAGCACATGGCCCAGTTTTTGCGTAATTTGCCTGCAGAGATACAGCCCAAGGCCAGAGCTGTGCCGCTGGCCCCGCCCGTTCAGGCCGGTAAACCCTCGTTCAAACACCCGGGGCAGCTCGTCCGGTGAAATGCCAATACCGCTGTCTTCCACCACCAGTGCGCCATCCTGCGCATATACCTTTACAAACCCGCGCCGGGTATACTTTACCGCATTTGTCAAAAGCTGCTCTATCACAAGGCCCAGCCATTTGGTGTCTGAAATAACCTGGATGCCTGTGGCCTGCACCTCCAGTTTCACCTGCTGTTTGCCTGCAAACAGCGGCTGTACGCGGCGTACAGCCGCCTGCACCGCCGCATCCACATCAACCTTCTGGGCGCACAGGTCTTTCGTCATGCTGGCCATTCGCTGATAGCTCATCACCATGTCCACATATTGCTGCGTCTGAAACAGTTCACTGAGGAACAGCCCCTGCGCAGGAAATTCTTCCTCCTGCGCCAACAGCTGCATGGCTGCCAGCGGTGTTTTCACCTGATGCGCCCACAGGGTGTAATATTCCTGTGCGTCCCGCCTGGCGGTCTCGCTGCGCTCTACTGCGTCACGGCGCGCCGCGTCCACCGCGCGCACAAGCGCCTGCCAGTCCCTATCCAGCAAACCGCGGGGTGCAGGCATCTCTTCCAGTGCTTCGGCACTTTGGCGCAGCAGCACTTGCAAAGCATTGTGCACGGCACGGTACCGGTATAACCCAACTGCAAAGGCCAGGGCGGCGCCTGTGCCCAGCATCAGCGAGGTATACACCGCCATCTCGCGCGGCGCATGGTACAATTCCGTAATAAGAAACAGAAAAGCGACGGCCAGCGCCAAAAGGCAGGCCGCCGCCCGTTTTTCATACAGATAGGCAAATACCAGTTTGCATTCTTTGTTCATGGCTGCTCCTCCACAAGATAGCCCACGCCTTTCTGCGTGCGCACCAGCCCGCCCAGGCCTATCTCCTCTAAATGGCTGCGCAGGCGGGCCACATTTACGGTGAGGGTGTTGTCATCCAAAAACGCATCCTGCCCCCAAAGCGCGCTGATCAGCGTATCGCGGGTGACAATTTCGCCCTTATGCTCGAACAAAATCTGCAAAATGCGAAACTCGTTCTTGGTCAGTTCCAGCTTTTTACCCTCGTAATGCAGGCAGGCGCTTTTCAAATCCAGCATGGCGCCGCCCACGGCAAGGGCTGCGCCCGCCTGTGCCCCAAACGAATAGGTGCGCCGCAAAAGAGCCTCCACTTTGGCCACTGCCACAGATAAATCAAAGGGCTTTGTAATAAAATCGTCCGCGCCCATGCTAAGCGCCATGACGATATTGAGGTTTTCACCGGCCGCCGAAAGAAACAGCACCGGCACTTTGCTTACTTTTCGAATTTCCGCACACCAGTGATACCCATCAAAAAACGGAAGAGAGACATCCATCAGCACAAGGTGCGGCTCGAAGCGAAGAAATTCATCCATCACATTTTCAAATTCTTCTGTGCGGCACACTTCATACCCCCATTTTGCAAGCGTGCGCTGCAGCACACCCGCAATGGCGTCATCGTCTTCCACAATCAGAATTTTATACATTTCCACATCGCCCCCTAACTTTATCAACGCACATCGCGTGCACATTTCTTCAAATATTCAAAGATACAAGAAAAGGCAGGCCCTTTGGCCTGCCTTCTTTGGCTCCCCCTGTCTGGCTCGAACAGACGACCCTGCGGTTAACAGCCGCATGCTCTACCGACTGAGCTAAGGAGGAATATCGCATTCGCCGTGCGAACAAAAAATATTATACAGAACATGCGGCCGGTTGTCAACAAGAAAATAGACAACCGGCCGCCCTTCTGGCGGAAGGCTGCGCCCAGAAGGCCTTTGCGCACTTTCCACCGCAAAGCAGCTTATAAATCGTCCACCAGCGCCGTGCTTTTGGCATAGGCCGTGCTTTTGGCCTCAAAGAAATCTGTTTTCACCATGTTGGCGTTGGAATACTGGCTTACCCATGCCATATTCTCCGGCTCGCTGTCATAGCCCTCGTACAGCGTGCCGTAGCCAAGGCCTGCCCAGCGCAGGTTGCCCAGATACTTAATATAGTCCGTCACCATGCCTTTTGTCAGGCCGGGAATGTCGTCGCCAATGACATAGTGGCCCCAGGCAATCTCCTGCCGGACGCCCTCTTCCAGCATGCCGCGCAGCACCTCGATATTTTCCGGGGTAAAAAGCTCGGGGTTTTCTTTCTGAAGCTCCAGAATAATGTTGCGGAACAGCCACAGATGCGTGTTTTCGTCCCGGTTGATATAGCGGATTTCCTGGGCAGAGCCGGGCATCTTCCCGTTTCGGGCCAGGTTATAAAAAAACATGAAGCCGGAATAGAAATATACGCCCTCCAGAATATAGTTCGCCATCATGACCTTCAATAGCGTGAAAGCATCCTTTTGCTTCTGGAACTCATTGTACAAATCGCCAATAAAGGTGTTGCGGCGCAGCAGATGCTCGTCTGTTTTCCATTGATACAGAATGTCATCGCGCTGAGTGGGGCTGCAGATGGTATCCAGCATATAGCTGTAGCTCTGGCTGTGCACACATTCCTGAAACGTCTGAATAGACAGGCAAAGGTTTACCTCGTTGGCCGTAATGTATTCGCCGATGCACGGAAGGTTGGCCGTCTGGATGGAATCCAGAAACACAAGAAAGCTTAAAATTTTATCATAAGCCGTGCGTTCGGGCGCCGGGAGGTTCGGGTAATCTTTTACGTCCTGCGAAAGGTTGATTTCTTCCGGAATCCAGAAATTGTTCATGGCCTGGCGATACCAGCCGCTTACCCAGGTATAGCGCATGTTGTTGAAATCGTTCAAATTGGTGGTGTTGCCCCCAATCATGCGCCGCAGGCGCACCTCGGTATCGCCGCCAGGGTTGAACAGCGGCTTTTTTACAAGTTCTGCCATGGTATGTTTTCTCCTTTCGCGCTCAGGACGAGCAGCTTTCGCATTCTTCCACTTCCAGCGATTTCGAGCGCACATAATAGATGGTCTTTACGCCGCTGCGCCAGGCAAGCAGATATAATTCCAGCACCTGCCGCATGGTGAAATCGTTGGTGATATACAGGTTCATGCTTTGTGCCTGGTCGATATGGCGCTGGCGCACCCCGCAGGCGCGCACGCTCCAGCTTTGGTCAATCAGATGCGCGTTTTTATAGTACCAGTATGTTTTCATGGAAAGTTCGGGCGCAACGCGGGGCAGCATGCTTCCCTTTTTCTCTTCCAGGAAAAAGCGTTTCATCACAGGGTCCAGCCCGGCGGTGGTGCCCGCCAGGATGCTGGTGCTGGAGGTGGGCGCCACCGCAAGCAGGTATGCATTGCGCATGCCCTGGCGTGCCACCGCTGCGGCAAGTTCTTTCCATGCGGCAGAGGTGTAACCGCGCTTTTCAAAGTATGCGCCCGTCTGCCAATCGCTGCCCTCAAAGAAAGCATAGCTGCCTTTTTCGGCGGCAAGCGCCGTGCTGGCGGCAATGGCTGCGTGGTTGATGCGTTCAAACACATCGTCTACAAAGGCAAGATGTTCTTCGCTTTCCCACTTGATGCCGCGTTTCGCCAGCATGTGGTGGTAGCCGCTTACCCCAAGGCCAATGCTGCGGTAGCGGCGGTTGGTAACCCTGGCATAGGGCAGCGGGTAAAAGTTCAAATCAATCACGTTATCCAGCGCACGCACCACACTGGCCACCAGTTTGTGCAGATAGGCGTCATCCTCTACGGGGATATTGCCAAGGGAAAGCGAAGCAAGGTTGCACACCACAAGCTCGCCCGGCCGCGTGGTGGTCACCACCACGGTGTCCCCGTTTTCGGTTTTAACCTCGGTAGAAACGCTTTCAATGGGCGCCATATTCTGTGCAATCTCGGTGCACAGGTTTGAACAGTAAATGATGCCTTGGTGCCCATTGGGGTTCGCACGGTTTACCGTGTCGCGGTTAAAGGTGAACGGCGTGCCCGTCTCTACGGCAGATTTCAGCACAAGCCGCACAATATCCTTTACCGTCACGGTGCGCTTTGAAATGCGCGGGTCGTTCACACAGTCAAGATACCGCTTTTCCCATTCTTCGCCGTAATAATCTTCCAGCGCATAACCCTTTACGCTGAGCACCTCGTGCGGGCAAAGAAGGTGCCATTCGTGGTTCAAATCCTGTGTGGCCAGCCTCCAGAACAGGTCGGGGTAGCACACCGCCGGGAACACGTCGTGCGCCTTCATGCGGTCGTCGCCGTTGTTGGTGCGCAGCTGCAAAAATTCCGGCAGGTCTTTGTGCCAAGCGTCCAGGTAAACGGCCACGGCCCCCTGGCGCATGCCAAGCTGGTCCACCGCCACGGCAGTGTCGTTCACAAGCTTGATCCAGCGGATAACGCCGCCAGCAGCCCCCTCAAAGCCGCGGATGCTGCTGCCCGTGGCGCGCACCTTGCCAAAGTACAGGCCCATGCCGCCGCCAAATTTGCTTACCTGTGCAAAATTGTCAAGCGAGCGGTAAATACCCTCCAGGCTGTCCGGCACAGTGTCAATAAAGCAGCTGGAGAGCTGGTGATACGGCTTGCGCGCGTTGGAGAGCGTGGGCGTGGCCATGGTCACTTCCATTTTGCTGAGCATGTCGTAAAAGCGCTGCACCCAGCCCAGCCTATCCTGTTTTTCCTCCATGGCAAGGTGCAGGGCAATGCCCAGGTACATCTCCTGCGGCGTTTCCAGCGGCACGCGCTGATGCGTATGGATGACATAGCGCTTCAGCTGCAAATCCAGCCCCGCATAGGTGAACAGGGCGTTTCGTTCCGGCCGCAGGAAACTGGCCGCCTGTTCCAGTTCTTCGCGGGAGTAACGCTCCAAAATATAGGCGCCGTACAGCCCTTCGTCTGTCAAATATCGCAGTTTTTCATAAAAGGTATGAATGCCGCGCCTCTCAAGCTCGGCCTGCAGCTCCAATTCAAATTTATAATTCAAAAGGCGCGCTGCAATAAACTCCCACTTCGGGGCCTGCTGTGTGGTAAGCTCCACCGCGGCCTTCACCAGCGCCCCCAGCGCCTCTTGCCGGGGCATGCCGCTTTTCAAAAAGCTGGAAAATTTGCCGGAAAGGACGGTAAGCGAATATTCCGGCCCCTCAAACGCCTGCTGTATTTCGGCCAGGCACTCATCCAGCCCGGGCGCATCCACCGCATCTGTCAGCGCGGTGCGCGCCGCGCGCAGTTCTGCCCGTTTCTGTCTGTACAGGATATAGCTTTTGGCCACGGCATAAAAGCCATTTGCCATTAAAACCTGCTCTACCTCGTCCTGAATTGCCTCTACCGTACAGGGGCCGTTCGCCAACACATTTTGTTCCACCTCGTGCAGCATTTTATCCATCACTTCGCGGCTGCACGCCTGCCCCACACTTACAAAAGCCTTTTCCATAGCACCGGTAATCTTCCGTGCGTCGTATGCCTGCCCTGCGCCGCTGCGCTTTACCACTTCCATCCACACACCTGCTCTCTTCTATAATGCAAATGGAATTATACACCATATATGGTCCATTTGCAATTCGCAAAACGCAAAGGGTTGGATATAATTATACCATTTTAGTATAATTATTGTACAAAAAAGCACAGGGCCCAGAACATTGGGCCCTGTGTTGAAAACGTGTGCAAAATCACTCGTGTTCCAGCATCAGGCGAAGAATTTCGCTGTCTGCATAGCGCATGCCTTCGCGGGCAATGTAGCCAATGTCTGCAATGGTCTCTTCCACATCCTGTGTGACAATGCCATCCCCGTGGCGGAAGCGGCGGCCATGTGCGCTCATGGCCGCTGCCAGAAGCGCCGTCTGCACGGCCGTGGCAATTTTTGCCGCGCAGGAAGACTTTGCCCCATCGCAAAGCATCCCGCCCAAAGTGGCAAGCGTGTTGGTGATTGTGCCGCAAATCTCTTCGTACCCGCCGCCGCGCATCCAGCACACGGCCGCGCCCGCCGCGCAGGCCGCACTGGTGGCGCCGCAGTAGGCGGAAAGGCTGCCGATATATTTTTTCTGATGCACACTGAGCAGGTTTGCCAGCACAAGCGCGCGCAGCATCATCTCGCTTGAAGCATGCAGCTCTTTGGCATATTCCACCACCGGAAGCGTCAGCGTGATGCCCTGGTTGCCAGAGCCTGAATTGATCACCACCGGCATGGGGCAACCGTTCATACGCGCGTCCGAACCCGCTGCGGCCGCAGCTGCGGCGCGCACCTGCACAGGGCAGCATGTGCCATACAGTTCCAGCAGGGTGCGGCCCACTTCGCCGCCATAGCCCTGCCGCAGCCCTTCGTAAGAAATGGCAACGTTGCACTCCACCTGCCGCAGCAGCAGGGGCTTTATTTCAGTGAGGTCTGCCGTTTCGGCAAATGTCAGAATGTCGCGCACATTCAAAAGTGCCTTATCGGGCGCAGTTTCCTGCGCGCTGCCCTCTGCCGCGCTGCTTTGCAGCACCGCGCCATCTTTTTCCACGCGGGCCACATGGGTGTGCGTGCCGCGTATCTCCACTAGGGCCGTGTGGCCGCCCGCCCCGGCGGTGACGATAACCACAAGGTTCTCTTCCCCTTCTACAAGGCTTGTGGTGCACACCCCGGCCGCCAGCAGGCTGCGCGTCTGTTCCCGGGCATCATCGGTAACCCCTTCCAGCACGGCAAGCTCTTTTTCTGCATCGCCGCCTGTGATGCCAAGCAGCGCGGCCACCTTGATGCCGCGCAGCCCGCCGGAATTTGGCACCGTGACGCCCTTTACGTTTTTTACAATGTTGCCGCTGCAGGCCACATTTACCTTTTGCGGCATTGCACCCAGCACTTTGCGTGCCAGGGCGCCCGCATACGCAATGGCAATGGGCTCTGTGCAGCCCAGCGCAACAATCAGTTCGTTTTTCAGAATGCGCACATAGGTATCGCATACGTGCTGTTCCATTCCTTTTCCTCACCTTTTCCGTTCAGTTTTCAAAGCGCGCCGCCCACGCCCTGCCTGTTTCTGCTCTGTTTTGCCGCAGCAGGTAAAACAAAGCCAGCGGCCGCCCTTTATTGTAACATAATGCCCCCTGGAAGGGAACAGAAAAATGCAAATTCCGTCATTGTTTTCGCAACGCAGCGCAGCCAAATTTTCGCCTGCGGCTTTGATTTGGCGGTTGCCGCATGCACGCACGGCTGGTATAATGAAAGCGACAGTATCATACCCTGCGCGGTGCCGGCGCGGGAAAAAGAAAGGCTGGGATATTATGGAGCTTTCTGCACTGCAAAATGGAAGCGACATCCGTGGGGTGGCCGTGGAAACAAAAGGCGGCCAGCCTGTAAACCTGACGCGCGAGGCCGTTGTGCCCATTGCGGCGGCATTTGCCCGCTGGTTAATGCAGCGCACCGGAAAAGCGCAGGTGCGTGTGGCCGTAGGGCGCGATTCGCGCATTTCAGGGCCCGCCATTGCCGGTTGGGCGCTGGAGGGGCTTGGCGCCGAAGGGGCCCTGTGCACAGACGTCTCACTGGCCAGCACCCCCGCCATGTTCATGTGCACCGTGCTGGGCGCGCAGCCTTTTGACGGCGCAGTGATGGTGACGGCCAGCCATCTGCCCTATAACCGCAACGGTCTGAAATTTTTCACCCCCGCGGGCGGGCTGGAAAGCAGCGACATCAAAGCCATTCTTGCCCAGGCGCAGCAAATGGCCGCACAGCCGCCAAAGGCCTCGTCCCAGCCTGTGCAGCAACAGGATTTCATGAGCATCTATGCCGGGCACCTTGTTACGCTGATTCGCGATGGCGTAAAGGCCGAAGATTATCTGCACCCACTGGCAGGGCTTCATATTGTGGTGGACGCCGGCAACGGCGCGGGCGGCTTTTTTGCCGAAAAGGTACTGGCGCCGTTGGGGGCAGACATCTCTGGCAGCCGCTATTTGGAGCCGGACGGCATGTTCCCGAACCATATTCCAAACCCGGAGGATGAAACCGCCATGGCCAGTATCCGGCAGGCCGTGCTGCAGGAAAAGGCAGACCTTGGCATTATTTTTGACACAGATGTAGACAGGGCCGGGGCCGTGCTGCCCAATGGCGAAGAGCTGAACCGCAACCGCCTGATTGCGCTGATGAGCGCAATTTTGCTGCGCGACCACCCCGGCACCGCCATTGTGACAGATTCTGTCACCAGCACCGGCCTTGCCCAGTTTATTGCACAGCAGGGCGGTGTGCATCACCGCTTCAAGCGCGGTTACCGCAATGTTATCAACGAGGCCGTACGCCTGAACCGGGAGGGCACCGATTGCCAGCTTGCCATGGAGACAAGCGGCCACGGCGCGCTGAAGGAAAACTATTTCATGGATGACGGCGCATACCTGATGGTAAAATTGCTGATCGAGCTGGGCCGCGGCCACCGGTTGGACGAGATGATTGCCAGCCTGCGCGAACCCGCCGAAAGCAAAGAAGTGCGTCTTCCGCTTTTGCGGGCAGATTTTAAGGCCGACGGCGCCGCTGTGCTGCAGCGTATGGCACAAAAAGTGGCTGATGTGCCCGGCGCCAGCGTTGCACCAGATAACCGCGAGGGCATCCGTGTGAATTTTGATGCCCAGCATGGCGACGGATGGTTTTTGCTGCGGCTTTCCCTGCACGACCCGCTGATGCCGCTGAACTTTGAAAGCGACAGCCCCGGCGGCGTAACGCTAATTGCCAAAACCGTATATGCACTTTTGCAGCCGGAGGCCGGCGTACTGGACCTTTCGGCACTTGCACGGGCTGCGGAATAAGTAGGGCCCCGTTTTTTTGTCAAACGCGCCTGCCGCTTTGCGGCAGGCGCGTTTCGTTTTCACAGCTCTCTTTTAATGCGTGCCAGGGCGTTTTTTTCCAGGCGGCTTACCTGGGCCTGGCTGATGCCAATTTCTTTTGCTACTTCTACTTGTGTTTTGCCGGAAAGGTAGCGCAAGGCCATAATCTTTTTTTCACGCGGGGAAAGCGAATTCATCGTATCGCGCAAAGACATGGCGGAAATCCAGTTTTCTTCCGAGCCGCTTTCCCCCAGCTGGTCCAATACGCAAATGGTGTCTCCTCCGTCATTGTACACCGGTTCGTACAATGAGATCGGCTCCACCACAGATTCCAGTGCCAGTGTCACCGTGCGCTTGGGCAGCCCGATACGCTGGGCAATCTGCTCCGGGGTTGGGTCCCGGCCCAGCTCTTTTTGCAGCTGTTCGCGTGCCTGCATAGCCTTGTAAGCCACATCCCGCATGGAACGGCTGACGCGCAATGCGTTGTTGTCGCGCAGAAACCGCCGAATCTCGCCAATGATCATGGGCTGGCCATAGGTGGAAAACTTCAGGCCAAGGTCCGGGTTGAAATTGTCAATGGCTTTGATCAGGCCAATGCAGCCCACCTGAAACAAATCGTCCAGGTTTTCCCCGCGGCCAGAAAATTTCTGCACCACGCTCAGCACAAGGCGCAGGTTTCCATTGATCATTTTCTGGCGCGCCTCTGCATCGCCATTTCTCACAGCGCACAGCAGCGCCGCCTTTTCTTTTTCCTTCAAAACGGGAAGTTTTGCCGTGTTCACGCCGCAAAGCTCCACTTTGTGATACTGCATGCCCTGCCCTCCGAAATCGTTCTGCTTTCGAGTATGGACAGGGCCGGCGGCGCCCATCCGAAAACGGCGCTGGCAAATATTTCATAGCAAAACACGCGCCGCGCTGTTTCCGGCAGCGCGGCGCGTGTTTTTTCTTTTTGAGGGCATATTCAGGTGGTTTCTTCCAGTTCCATGCGCAGGTGGCGGATGATGCGCTTTTCCAGGCGCGAAATATAGCTTTGTGAAATGCCTATCATATCTGCCACCTCTTTCTGTGTGTGTTCCTGCTGGCCGCACAGGCCAAAGCGCAACTCCATAATCTGCCTTTCGCGCGGGGAAAGCCTTGCCACGGCAGCAAGCAGCATGTCTTTTTCTGCGTTCTGCTCCAGCTGGGCGCCCACCTGGTTCTGGTCTGTGCCCAACACATCTGAAAGCAGCAGTTCATTGCCGTCCCCGTCGGTGTTCAGCGGCTCGTCAATGCTGCTCTCCTGCCGGCGGTTGCTGCTTTTGCGCAGATACATCAAAATTTCGTTTTCAATGCACCGGCTGGCATAGGTGGCCAGTTTAATTTTTTTAGACGGCACAAAAGTGTTCACCGCCTTGATCAGGCCAATGGTGCCAATGCTGATGAGGTCTTCCACGCCTGCCGTTTTGCTCTCAAACTTTTTGGCAATATACACCACAAGGCGCAGGTTGTGCACAATAAGCAGCTCCCGGCTGTTGGCGTCTCCCCGCTCCAGCCCGGCAAACACCAACGCCTCCTGTTCTTTCGAAAGCGGCGGAGGCAGCGTTTCCGGGCCATTGATATAGTAAGTATAATCCGGCGCATGCACACAAACCTGCAGTTTGTGCCAAAACCTGCGCCACATCTTCTTCAGAAATTTTCCTTTCATTTCTATCCTCCTCTCAGCGCCGGGCTGACGATGGCACTGAACGCCCCGTCTGCAAACCGCTCCGGCGTGAACACGGCCAGCGCGTTATGCACTGTTTTTTCCCCTTTTTCCCCCAATGTCAGCCATTGCGCCGTCACGGCAGGCAATGCGCGCGTGCCAAGCGCTGTCTGAGTAGGCACCAGCCGAAGCGCGTACGGCGCGCTGGAAAGCTGCCCCTGTTCTAAAAAAGCCTGCAGCTGTACGCCAAGCTGCGGCGGCAGCGCCGGTTTTACCATGGGCAGGCTGAGCAGAAACGCCTCTTGCCCGCTGACAGGGTCGCGCACAGAACAGCCCGTGTCCAGCAGGGCAAGGCCCCGCACGCATGTGCCGCCAAACCCGGCGGAAAACGGCACATGCTGTGCGCGCTGAGGCCTTCCAAAGCACAGGTCCACCACGCGCACAGCGCAATATACACCCGCCACACAGGCAATGAGCAAAAGCGGCGGTACATTGAAGTAGAGGGCCATATTATTCACTTCAATACCGCCAGCCACCCCATAGTACAGCGCTGCAAACACCACACCGGAAAGCAACACGTTCAGCGCCGCATACCACCACAATGTTTTAAAAAAGCACCGCAGGCCGCCCGGCGGGAAAGCGGCCAGCACAATAAGGCAGGCTTCGGCCGCCTTCAACCCCCACACAAGAACTGCCGGAAACGGTGGCAGCAGCAGGGCAAGCGATGCCGCCCCCGCCATCATGCCGCCCAGCGCCATGCGCCAGGCGCGGTATTCCCGCCCGGCAAGGCGCGCTGTGCACCGCAGCAGAAAAAGGCCTATCACGGCGTTGACCAAAAATAAAATGTCCACATAAACAACGCCGCGCATGCTGCGCCCCCTTTCCACTGCTTCAGTGTAGCGCTGCCGCCATGCAAAACATGTCAAAGCCACGCTTGAAAAGTATTTCAGGGCGTGATATAATAAGCATCGATTTATGGCATAAAGCCATGCCGTTATTCTGAAAAGGGGGGTGCACTGTAATGTTCTGGAGAGTTGCCAACATCTGCTTGTCCAAAGGTGCTGTTTTGGCCGTTCCGTGTATCAGTGCGCCCATTTGCAGGTAGAAACGGCTTTCATTTGCACATTTTGAAGGGCCGCGGCTACACTGCCGCGGCCTTTTTCTGTCTGGGCGCACGGTTCCCTCCCCAAAAATTTCTGATAAGGAACGGTGCTGTACCAATGAATTTAAAAAAACAATTATTTCTGTTACAGGCGCATGAAGCCGTACGGGGGTTTCGAATTGCCGGGGCCGTGTGGGTTCTTTTGCTTGTGGGGCGCGGTTTTTCACTGGCCACTGTGGGCATTGCAGAGGGCGTGTTCCATGTGGTAAGCATGCTGTTCGAAGTGCCCAGCGGCATGCTTGCCGACCTGATGGGCCGCAGGCGCACCCTGATTGCTGCCGGGCTTGTAAGTGCCGCTGCAGGTGTGGCCATGGCGGCGAGCCGCGGCCTTGTGGGGGTGTGCGCTGCCATGGCGCTGGAAGCACTCAGCTTCAACCTGGCCTCCGGCACACTGGAGGCGCTTACCTATGATACACTGGCAGAGGCCGGCCAGAAAAGCCGCTATATTCAGCAGACTTCTCGCCAGTATACGCTGTATTCCGTCACGCAAAGCGTCGCCAGCCTGATGAGCGTGGTCACCATTCGGCTGGGTTTTGTAACCGCTTATCTTCTCAGCGCATGTGTGGGGCTTGGGTGTGCCGCCCTGGGCGGCCTTTTAACAGAGCCGGATATCAGTGCACAGGCAAGGCCCCGTGTGCCTCTGCGGCAGCTGCCGCGCCGCCTGGCGGAACATGCGCTGGAAAACGTCCGCTTTCTTCTGCACAGGCGCAGGTTGGCCGCCAGAATGCTGTGCATCAGCCTTGTGTGTGCCGCGGCCTATCTTACGCAGATGTTCTGGCAGCAGGGCCTTGTAGACGCGGGCCTGCCCGCCGCCCTGGTAGGCGTGCCGCTTTTTCTTTTGATGCTGGCCGATGTGCCGGGTGCCCTGCTGGCGCCCAGGCTGCCCGCACGCCTTGGCAGCCTGTTTTTGGGGTGCGGGCTGGCTGTCTCGGCCTGCACCATGCTGGCGGGCAGCGCCTGCCTGCCCCTTTGTCTGGCAGGGGCAGTGGCTGCCGGGCTTCTGGAAAGTGCATTTACTCTGCGGGCCGACAGCTTGATGCAACCGTTTTACCCCAGCGCCAGCCGCGCAACTTTGACCAGCGTGGACAGCATGATGTACAGCATTTGCATGGTGGTGCTCTCCCCGCTGGCCGGCGGCGCCGCAAGCGCATGGGGGGCGGGGCCCTGCATTTTTCTGATAGGTGCCGGGCTGATGTTGGCCACCAGCGCCGCCGGGCTTTTGCTTTTATGGGAAAGGAGAAAGCGTCATGCACGTTGAACTGGCTCCATTTTCTTTGCGCGAGCGTGCCGTGCTTTTGCGCGATATCGCCGCGTTCTGGCAGCATCATGCCGCCCTTGTAAGCAAAGAGGAAACCGTGGCCTTGGCACAGGCAGAAGATACCTTGAAAGAATGGCTGGGCGAAGGGCATACCCTCTTTTCCATTTGGGCGGATGGCCAACAGGCCGGGTTTCTGCACTTACAGCGCACGGGGCCCATTGTGATGCAGCTGGAAGATATTTTTGTGCAGCCGCCGCTGCGTGGCCGGGGCATTGCCACGGCTGCAATTGCCCAGGCAGAGGCGCTGTGCCGCCAAATGCCCGGCATTGAGGCCGTCACCCTGCAGGTGGTTCCCCGCAACGAAGCCGCGCTGCGGCTTTATCACAAGTTGGGGTACGACACGCTTTCGCTTGTAACGCTGCGAAAAGAGCTTGGCCCCAACCCGCGCCGCCGCAGGCTGCGGCTTCGCGGGCTTACTTTCCGCTTTTAAAAAAGGCCAGGCGGCCCGGTTACCCGGGCCGCCTGGCCTTTTGGGGCAAGGGGCGTTTTTTCTGCCTGCCGTGCATGCCTTTTCCCCATCTCAGGAAGAGAACGCCCTCCTTCACTTCCCCTTTTCTCCTCTCTTCAGCACCCAATTGCATTTCCCGTATAAAGCTGATAATACCTTCCTTTTCCGGCAAGCAGCTGTTCATGGGTGCCGCTTTCCACGATGCGCCCATGTTCCAGCACCATGATGCAGTCAGAATTTTTTACAGTAGACAGCCGGTGGGCAATGACAAAGGCCGTTCGCCCAACCATCAGCCCGTCCATCCCTTTCTGCACCAGTGTTTCCGTGCGGGTATCAATAGAAGATGTTGCCTCGTCCAATATCAGCACCGGCGGGTCTGCCACAGCGGCGCGGGCAATGGCCAGCAGCTGCCTTTGCCCTTGGGAAAGGTTTGCCCCATCGCCTGTCAATATGGTTTGATATCCATCCGACAGGCGGCGGATAAATCCATCTGCGTGGGCCAGCTTCGCGGCCGCAATGCACTCCTCATCTGTGGCATCCAGGCGGCCGTAGCGGATATTCTCCATCACGGTTCCGGTAAACAGATGTGTGTCCTGCAGCACCATGCCCAAGCTGCGGCGCAAAGCGCCCTTTTGGATTTTGTTGATGTTGATGCCATCGTAACGTATCTTGCCATCTGCAATATCATAAAAGCGGTTGAGCAAGTTGGTAATGGTGGTTTTGCCGGCCCCCGTGCTGCCTACAAAGGCAATTTTCCGGCCCGGGGCTGCATGCAGGCTGATATTATGAAGAACCACTTTTCCCTCTTCATACCCAAAATCCACATCATGAAAGGTAATATCCCCTTCCAGCTTCTTATAAGTTACCGAACCGTCCGCCTGATGCGGGTGTTTCCATGCCCAGATATTGGTGCGTTCGCCGGTTTCGCTGAAACTGCCATCGGGGTTTTCCTTCACATTAACCAGTTCCACATAACCGTTATCCACCTCCGCTTTCTCGTCCAGCAAATCAAAAATTCGCTGTGCACCCGCCATGGCCATGACAATGCTGTTCATTTGCTGGCTGATCTGGCTAACCGGCTGAGTGGAATTCTTGTTCAGGGTCAGAAAGGAAACCAGCGTTCCAAGTGTCAAGCCGAGATACCCATTCAGCGCAAAGATGGCGCCAGCCACCGCACACAGCACATAGCTGATGTTGCCAAGGCTCATATTAACCGGCATGGTGATATTGGAAAAAGTGTTGGCCTTGTCGGCGCTTTCCCGCAGCTCCTGGTTGAGCCGGCGGAACTGCTCCACGCTTTTTGTCTCATGGCAGAACACCTTAACCACTTTCTGCCCTTCCATCATCTCCTCAATATAACCGTTGACAGCACCCAGGTCTTTCTGCTGCTTTGCAAAATAGGCAGCGGATTTTGCTGCAATTTTTGAGGTAACAAAGGCCATAATGCCAATCATCACCAGGGTGAGCAAAGTAAGGGGGATATCCAGCACCAGCATGCTGATGAAAGAGGTCAAAATTGTTACAAAGGAGTTCAGCAGCTGGGGGATGCTTTGGCTTATCAGCTGCCGCAGGGTATCTACGTCATTGGTGTAGATAGACATGATATCCCCGTGAGCGTGGGTGTCAAAATACCGGATCGGCAGTGACTCCATGTGCTGGAACAGCTCCACGCGCAGATTGCGCATGGTGCCCTGGCTGACATTCACCATAATACGGTTATAGCCGTAGGCGCACAAGATGCCAATGCCGTAAGTGAGCGCCACGGCCACCAGGGCCGCCGCCAATTTGGAAAAATCCGGCGTCTGGGCCTGTGTCAGCGGAACGATATAATCATCAATCAGGCTCTGCATGAAAAGCGTTCCCCGAAGGGTGGCCAGTGCGGAACCAAGGATGCATACCACAACTATGAAAAAGGAGAATTTATAATCCCGAAGCAGATAGCCGAGGACACGCTTCATAGCGGACACTTGCTGCCGCAAACTCATTTTGCCTGTATTCTGAGCGTCCATCATGAAACACCTTCCTTTCCATTTCGGGCGGGCTGGTCAAAATCTCCGCCGCCCTTACTCTGCGCCTCGTAAATTTCTCGATAGATTTTGTTGGTTTGAAGCAGATTCTCATGGGTGTCAAATCCATTCACCGTCCCGTTATCCAACACCAGAATGCGGTCTGCTTCTTGGACACTGGAAATCCGCTGGGCCACAATCAGCTTTGTGGTGCCGGGGATCTTTTTGGCAAAAGCCTCCCGAATCTTGGCATCCGTGGCAGTATCCACAGCGCTGGTGGAGTCATCCAAAATCAGCACCTTTGGCTTCTTCAGCAGAGCGCGTGCGATACACAGCCGCTGCTTCTGCCCGCCGGAGACATTGTTGCCGCCCTGTTCAATCCAGGTGTTGTACCCGTCAGGGAAGCGTTCTATGAATTCATCAGCACAGGCCAGCCGGCAGGCCTCGGCGCACTCCGCCTCGGTGGCGTCCTCTTTACCCCAGCGAAGGTTATCCAGAATGGTGCCGGAGAACAACACATTCTTTTGCAAAACCACTGCCACCTGATTGCGCAGCGCCTCCATGTCGTAGTCGCGGACGTCTCTGCCGCCTACACAGACGCTGCCCTCGTCCACATCGTACAGGCGGCTGATTAGGCTGACCAGGCTGGATTTTCCGCAGCCGGTTCCGCCAATGATGCCAACCGTCTCACCGGAACGAATATGAATGTTGATGTCACGCAGCACCTTTTCCCCGCTGCCATGCTTATAAGAGAAGCTGACATGGTTGAAGTCAATGCGCCCGTCCCGCACCTCGGTTTCCGGCCGGTCGGAGCCGTTCATATCCGGCTCTTCATTCAAAACTTCTGCAATACGCCTGCCGCTGGCGGCGCTCATGGTAATCATCACAAATACCATAGAGAGCATCATCAACGACATGAGCACGCTCATGACATAGCTGAACAGAGAAGTCAAATTTCCTGTGGTTAGGCTGCCTGCCACGATAAACCGGGCGCCAAACCAGGAAATAGCCAAAATGCAGCCATACACCACCAGCATCATCACCGGGTTGTTCAGGGCCAGGTTGCTTTCGGCTTTCACGAACAGGGTGTACAACTTTCCGGCTGCCCTTTCAAACTTACTGTTTTCGTACTCTTCCCGAACAAACGCCTTCACCACACGGATGGCGGAGACATTTTCCTGCACACTGGCGTTCAGGTCATCGTACTTGCGGAACACCTCATTAAATACCTTTGTTGTCCTGACCATGATGGAAATGAGCGCCGCGGCCAAAACCAGAATGGCAGCCAGAAAAATCATGCTCAATCTGGCGCTGATAAAAAAGCACATTACCATGCTGCAAACCAGCATCAGCGGCGCGCGAACCGCCACCCGCAAAATCATCTGCGCGGCATTCTGCACATTGGTTACGTCGGTGGTCATGCGGGTAACAAGGCCTGCCGTGCTGAATTTGTCGATATTGGAGAAGGAAAAAGTTTGAACCTTCTCGTAAATACTCTCTCGTAAATTGCAGGCCAGGCCGGAAGAGGCCTTTGCTGCATAGCGGCCGGCCAGCACGCCAAATACCAAACTTAACAGTGCCATAGCCAGCATAATTCCGCCGTAGAAATACACCTGCCGGATATTCCCGGCTTCAATGCCTTTGTCGATGATAGAGGCGGTGACAAATGGGATGAGTACCTCCATCAGCACTTCAAATACGGTAAACAACGGCGCAAGCAGTGTCGGCGCCTTATACTGCTGAACCTGCGCCAAAATTACTTTCATCATCTGTTTTGCTCCTGTCTTGGTCCATTTTACCCTTCCCGTCACTGCCGGCCCGGCAAACCCTATGCCGGCCTCCATCGCGCGGCGCTTTTGTGCGGCCGCGTTGTGAACACTTTGGGAAAGGCCGGTTTTAAGGCCCATCAGCCTCAATACGATTATACCTTTCCCGAGTGGAAATTGAATTCAGAATATGTTACTATTAGAAAGAAAAGGTTACTAATAAAGGGAGGCGTTCCACCATGAACACATTCCAGCTTCAATGTTTTCTTGCCGTTGCAGAGTATTTAAGCTTTGCGCAGGCAGCGCAGCATCTTCATGTAACACACCCGGCGGTCAGCCAGCAAATTCAATCTTTGGAAAAAGAATTGAACACCAGGCTGTTTCAAAGGACAACCCGGTCTGTCAAACTTACCGAAGAGGGAAAAGCCTTTTTGAGAGACGCACAGCAAATTGTTGCAATTTCAGAGCGGGCCAAAAAGCGCTTTGACAGCGCTATGCCCGGAAGCATACAGCTTTTGACGCTGGGGTTTTACAATTTCCCCTGCATGTTCCTACTGGCCGATGCACTGGAACATCTTCACACAATCAGGCCCGAAGTGCATCCCCGCCTTCAGGTGATTCCCTTTCAGCATATTTACCGAATTTTGAGCGAAGGAGATTTGGACGCGGTGGTTGGTTTGAAAGAGCCCTCTTCCGTTAAAATCTCTGCTGCTTATAAAGAAATTGTGAAAGTGCCAATGGTATGCGTTTGTTCGGTTCGGCACCCGCTTGCCAAACGGGCAGACGTTACTTTGGAAACTTTGAAAAGCGAGCGTCTTGTTTTGCTGGCACCCCCGAAATCTTCTTTTTCCATGGTTCAATTACAGGGGCATTTAATGGGAGAACGCCCGCCATCCGAGTTTTATTTTTGTGAATCGACAGAGGCAATTACCGTTCTGGTCACAGCGGGGTATGGAATTTCTGTTTTGCCGGATTTTCTTGTCCCCGAGATGCCTCTCATTTCCAGGGTACCCCTGACAGATGTCAGCCCTGTATCATTTGGCATCTACTACAAATCGCTGCAAAACACCCCCCTGCTCAAACACTTTATTCAATGCGCAAGGGAAAGCCTTGCCCCATAATACAGGGCGGCCGGCCTTTTCTTCCCTATGGCAAGCGAAGCATTCCGTGCCGCCTTGCCGCACCGGCCAGCCCGGGGCATCATAAAAGCGCGCCGCCCTTACCGGGCGGCGCGCTGGCCGAATTGCTTATTTTCGATTATGCCAAGGGCTGTTCATCCTTTCGGCCCAGCCATACACACAGGCGGTACGCCCACAGGCTGCCCAGCAGAATGAGGAACGGGAAAGAAGGCAGCCACAGCCGGTACCATTCGGCCTGCGCCCCCACCACAGAAGTGGCCATTGTGGCAAGCGTGCACCCGGCAAGGCCCAGGCCCATCCAGTTGATACGCTTTTTTACCGCCCACCAGGTAAAGCTGTAAATCAGTTCCACTGCCAGGAACCGCAGCACCTGCACCACTTTTGCGTCAAACAAAAGGTTTCGCACAGCCGAGCCAAAACTTTTATAATACCAAAGATGGGCATACGGCTGGTCGTTCAAAAACGGCTGGTTCAGCAGCCCGGCCGCTTTTGTCACCGTGTAATCCAGCATATCTCCCACATGGTATTTTAAGGTAGAGGAAGCATATTCATCCCACTCGTCGGGGTACGCAGCTGTGATGTCATTGTAGGCCCCCCAGGGCAGATAAGCCTCGTCCTCCTGGTTTTCCACCATTTTGTTCCACACATATTCTGACATTTCCGGGTATTCCGGGTTTTCTACCGACCCGTTCAGCACCAGCATGTGCAGAAGGTTGATGTCTGTTACTACACTGAGGGTGAAACGGCCGCAGTTGAAAAAGTTGAACGCACACCACACCAGCACGCCCGCTACGGAAATGCCAGTGCCCAAAAAGCCCCACAGGATGTTTTTCTTTTTTTCGGGCGCCTCCAAAAACCACTGCAGCACCCAGAATACAGCCAACACCCCAACCAGGTAGAGGAATGCCGGGCGCAGCAGCACCAGAAACAGCGCCAGCACGCCAAGGCCTGCCGCATCACACTTTCTGCGGTCATCCAAATAGCGCACCAGCAGAAACACCAGAAACACCACGCCGGAAATGGAGAGCGATTCTGTCATCACAGAGGTCTCATACCCTACTACGCCCGGCTGCAGCCCGAACAGCAGGGTGAAAACAACGGCCAGATATCGCCTGTGCGTCAGCCGCACCACCGTGTAATAGAAGGCCCCCAGCGCGCACAGCGCCACCAGGCTTTGCAGCCTCACCAGCACCATATTCATCAGCGGCTCGCCAAACAGAGCATTCAACCCTGCCAAAAGCAGCGGATAAATGGGCGTGCGCAAACCGGTTAGAATATTGCCAAGGTCTTTGTATGTGGGGGAATCGGCCGTTTCAGAATAAGGACGCAGCGTGTGGAAGTACACAATGCGGAACAGGATGGCTGCAAGCAGCACATAAGTCAGCGGGTTTGTCAGCACCTTTTTGGCAAAGGCGCCCGCCCGGGCCGCCAACCCCGGCCGGCTTTTGTGGTTTCCCTGGTTTTGATTCTCCATGAAAATCTCCTTTTTCTGTGCTTATTTCAGTTCCACCACGGTGACGCCTGCCTCACCCTCGCCATAATTGCCAAGGCGGAAACTTTTCACGCTGGGGTGGCGGCGCAAATGTTCATGAATGGCCTTGCGCAGCGCACCTGTACCCTTGCCGTGGATGAGGTACAGCATTGTCTGCCCCGAAAGCACGCCGTTGTCGATAAAACGGTCCGTTTCCATCAGGGCCTCTTCCACCGTCATGCCCAGCAGGTTCACCTCCATGCTGGCTGTGCGGCGTGCCGCTTCCCGCACGCCGTCCGTCTGCCTGCGCGGGCGCGGCGTATAAATAGACGTTTTTTCCTGCTTTTGAAATTTAGGCGGTGCCGCCAGTTTGGAAAGCGGCACCTTCGTGCGCAAAATGCCCGCGCGCACCTCCACAAGGCCGTCCTTATCCGGCCGGGATGAGACGATGCCCGTCTTATCCAATTCCACCAGGTATACCTCCTGGCCAGGCTCGGCTTTTTTCAAAGGCGTGTACTCACGCTGGACAGTATGTACCACGTCGCTTTTCAAAAACAGTTTTTCAGAGTCTTTGCGCGCAATTTCGCGTGCGCGTGCGGCGCGCTGGCTGGCGGCGCGTGTTTTATCTTTTTCCAGTTTGCGCAGTTCATCCAGCAAATCATACGCCTGCCGCTCTACGTCCGCGGCCATTCTGCGCGCCTTTTCCCTTGCGGCCTCCAGCTCTGCCTGGCCCTGGCGAATCAGCTTATCGCGCTCTTCCCTTGCCTGGCTCAGCGCATCCTGTGCAGTGGCGCGCAGGCGCTCGGCCTCTGCCTGCCCTTCTTTCAGCTGCAGCTTCAAATCTTCCAGTTGAGAAAGCACCGTATCGAATTTCTGGTCTTCTGCCGAAAGGTGCTGTTTTGCGCGCTCAATCACCGCAGGCGAAAGGCCCAGTTTTTCGCTGATAAGAAAGGCGTTCGATTTCCCGGGCACACCCACGCTCAGCTTATAGGTAGGGCGCAATGTATCAATGTCAAATTCGCAAGAGGCATTTTGCACACCGGGCGTTTCCAGCGCAAACACTTTCAGCTCGGAATAATGCGTGGTGGCCATTATTTTGGCCCCGCGCTCGCGCAAGGCCTCAATCACCGCCACAGCCAGAGCGGCCCCCTCGGCCGGGTCTGTGCCGGCGCCAAGCTCGTCCATTAACACCAATGTGCCGGGGCCCGCAGCGCCGAATATCTCTGTGATATTTTTGATGTGCCCCGAAAAGGTGGAAAGGCTTTGCTCAATGCTCTGCTCGTCCCCAATATCCACAAGAATATCGGAAAACACACAAACCTCGCTTGTTTCATGCGCCGGAATCAGATACCCATAACAGGCCATGGTGCACAGCAGGCCCGCTGTTTTCAGCGTCACCGTCTTGCCGCCTGTATTGGGGCCGGTGATGATCATGGTGTCATAGCTTTTGCCAAGCTCTACGTCGATGGGCACCACGGTATCCGGCGAAATAAGCGGGTGGCGCGCACGCACCAGGTGAAAGGCGCAGTCTTCCCGCACCACGGGCAGCATGGCCTTCTGCTCCAGGGCAAGCTTTGCCTTCGCCAACAGCACGTCCAGCTGCAGCATGGCGTCATAGCCCAAACTGAACATGGGCTCCAGCTCTGCCGCCTGCGCGCTGAACGCCGCCAGAATGCGCTCTACCTCTGCCTGTTCCTGGTTGCGCAGCTGCAAAATTTTTGCATTTGCCTCCACCACAGCCGTGGGCTCTACAAACAAAGTAGAACCTGAAGAGGATACATCGTGGATAACACCGCCCACTTCGCCGCGGTATTCCGCCTTTACCGGCACCACAAACCTTCCGTTGCGAATGGAAACAACGGCATCCTGTAACACCTTGCCCGCCTGCTGAGATTTGGTCAGCGCATCCAGCTTATCGCGAATGGAATTTTCCACCCCGCGTATTTTGCGGCGGATATCGTACAGTGTATCGCTGGCGGTATCCGCCATTTCTGTGGGTGACACAATGGCCTGCCCAATGGCCTTTTCCAGCGCAGGCTGCGGCGTCATGGCATAAAAGTGGTCGTCGATGCACAGGGCATCGTGCTCTGTAATATGGTACCATGCCGTCAGCTCGCGGAAGTTGCGCAGTGTGCGCGCAAGCTCTAAAAGCTCTGCCATAGAGAGCACGCCGCCTTTGCACGCGCGGTTCACCACATGTTTCATATTTTCCACGCGGTCAAAGCGCGGTGTGCCGTTTTTAATCAGCAGCGCCGTCATGGCGTCCGTCTCGGCCAGCTTGTCGCGCACGGCCTGCGGGGTATCGCCCGGCTGTTCTTCCAACAGCAAACCGCGCGCCTCCGGGCACACAACACCCTGCGCGGCGCGCGAAAGAATCTTATCAAATTCAAGAGAGGTCAAATATTTTGGTTGCATGGGGCTCCTTCCCGTATGCGCCCTTATTCAAGGACGCTGTGATAAAACTCCAATGTTTTAAACGGCTTGTCCACACAATAGCGCACATATTGCTCCACCACGCTGCCAAGGCGCGCCAGGCTCTCTGGCCCAATGGAAAAGCCGAACAGTTTTTCATCCTCGCTGTAAGTAATATGCCGCATGGCCGCCAGGGCCGCGGCATCCAGGTTCGCCGCAAGGCCCCGTTTTGCCGCGCACTCTGCGCAAAACAAAAGCCCCGTGGCAGCATCAAAACAAAAAGCGCCGCCCTCATATTTTACACAGTCTGCACAGGCCACCAAGCCGGGCAAAAAGCCGGCCAGCGTCAAAGCACGCAGCTCGTACACCGGCTTGATAAACGCCGGCCCACGCTTTTTTTCGCTGAGGTAATACAGGCTGTTCAGCAAAAGGCGCAGCTGGGCATCCGCTTCGTCGCCCGTGGGGGAAAGCGTGGTGACAAATTCGGCGCAATACATGGCCAGCGCCATGTTCACCACATCTTCATGCACGCCCCAAAACACCTCGCGCACCTCTGCCTCGTCCACCACATACATGGTTTTCCCCTCAAACAGAGTGAATTCGGAATAGCAGAACAGCCCCGTGGCACTATGCAACCTGTTTTTCAGCCGCAGGCTTCCCTTGGCAATGGCGGAAAGAATGCCCGTTGGCGTCAGCACAGAAAGCACCCTGTCCGCCTCACCCGTTTTCGTCGCGCGCAGCACCAGCCCCATGGTCGTTGTCTGCATGCTGAGCCTCCTTTTCGCCCGCGCGCTCTTTCTGGGCCTTGTAGTCCAAATAAGCGCCCACCGCGCCTGTGCTTTCAAAGCGTTTCCAGTAACCGTTCTCCTGCATGACAAACACCTCCGCTATCATTATAGCGGTACTGTTCGCCGTATTATGAAAAAATATGTACGGGAAAACGCACCAATTATCCCCGCACAAATCAAAATATCAAAAGGTACGGCTCAATGTAGCCGCTTGAAGGTGCAAAGAAAGCCGGTTGCCATTTGCCCATATCAGTTCCCGCCGCAAGCAGGTGGCGCGGAGATACCGCCCCCTTTGCACAACATGCCGGTTCACGTTCCACCGGCCTTTCTCACCGCTGTGCTGCCCCACCCGTATATGTGCCAAAAACAAACTTTTTTTGTTTTGGCAGGCCGTTTTGCACCCTGCAAGCACACAAATTATCTTTGGCACACGGCAACATCGAACATTTGCCGCGCAGCCATAATTGCTCATTTAGTATACCATAATTTTTGCCGTATGACAAACAATTTGGCAGGCGCCTATAGTTTACAGGATTTTTACTTGTATTTGATTGCCGTATTTGCAGATATGGGAAGATAATCATGTTAAAAACACATACAAAAAGAGGATGCCCTATGCACAAGCATAATTCCAAACCGGCAGGCCGGGCCACAACCCTGTTGTTTGCCGGCTTTCTAGCAGTTTTTCTTTTGGGGGTTGTTCTGAACATCGGCTTTCTATTCTTCCAATACAACACAAACTTTGTCATAGGAACAACCGGCTTTGTGCAGGAAGCGATATGGCGGGTTATTTTGTCCGTTGTTGCTGCCGTCATCTTCATTGTCTGCCTGGTTAAATCAAAAAAAGCGTCTTCCCTATTGGCCGTCTTCGGTTATGTTGCCGGGGCCATCGGTTGCGCTGTGTTTTCGTTTTTCCTTTTGCGGGCTCTGGTTCAGGATATTCCATACCTGAGCCGCCCTGAAACAACCTACCTGAACCACCTCGAATTTGACAGCAGCACCATTGGCGATGGCCCTGCAAGCTATTATGTGCAGGGGATGGGAATTGACGGCGAACGGCATTCTTTTGACATAGGCCGCAAAACATATACAGAGGGGCGGGAAATGTGGTACGAAAACTTTGACCTGCGCGCCAAAATTAAGTATTTGCCGCACACCGGTGTTGTCATGTCGGTTGATTTTCTCGACTCGATTGATGATGAGGCGTATCGTTTATATCCTTCTCTGCTTTCAGATGACTGGCATAGTTTTTCAATTCAGATTTGCAACCAGGTTTATTCTGTGCCAACGCCTCTGTCAACATTTTTAGAAGCCGGCTGGACGATGGAAGAGGAATATGCCGGCCGGCAATTGCAGGGTGCGGACGAACCCTATGAATCATATGATGACATATCTGTCTGGCTAACCAACGAGAACGGCCAGAAAATATCCGTTTCCGTCTGCAACACCAGCAAAAACGCCATCGATATTACGCAGGGCACTGTGGGGTACTTGCATGTCATATATGGCAACCTCGATTTTTCCGGCGCCGATTTACAAATCCCGGGCGGGCTGATGCTGGGTTGGTCAACAAAAGAGGACATCGCCGCCTTATATGGCAGGCCGTATGAGGCCGTGAATGACCGCCTGTATACATATCAGGAGGAAGGCAGCGCCACCTCATACTACCGCCTTGGTTTTTCGGAAGAAGGCTTTCTGGAGGATATCGCAATTCGCAACTTACCCTATGGGCGCGAACAATAACGCAAGCCGCCCGCCCCAATGCAGGGGCGGGCGGCATTTTAATTTTTCAACTTGTTATTATGGCAAACACAACCCGGGCGGCAACATACTGCGGGCCGAAAGCCGGCCAACCGGTTTATCGCCTGCTTCGTGCGCTGAAGGGGTGCCTTCTTGATTTGGGGCAAGATACCAGCCGCGCCTGCAAACCGATGTAGCCCGCACCCAGCGAAAGAGCAAATCAGGCTTGCCACCGTGTCAATTTTGCCGGAAGCCCAGGTTGTTCAAAAGAACATCGCTGTCACGCCAGTCGTCCTTGATTTTCACCCAGCACTGCAAGTTCACCCGTGTGCCCAGAAAATCTTCACACTCCAAGCGGGCCGCACTGGCAATTTTTTTCAGCATGGCGCCGCCCTTGCCAATGATAATACCCTTGTGGCTTTTCTTTTCGCAATAGATGTTCACGTCAATATCCACAAGGTCTTGCCCGGGGCGCTCTTTAAAGCGTTCTACCGTCACAGCTGTGCCGTGCGGAATTTCATCGTACAGAAACAGCAGCATCTTCTCGCGCACCACTTCCGCCACCAGCGCCTTTTCCGGCATGTCTGTGTATGCGTCATCCGGGAAATAATGCGGGCTCTCTATGGCATAGGCCTCTATGGCCGCCAAAAGCGCTTCACACCCGTCGCCCTCGCGCGCGCTGACACACAGCACCCTGGCAAAAGCATCCAGGGCCTCAAGCTGTGCCACGCGTGCCGCACCGTCTGCCGGGCGGCGCAGCGCGTCCATTTTATTCACCACGCCAATCGCCGGCATTTTTTTTGCGCGGATATCTGCCAGCAGTTCTTCCTCCTGAGGGGTGAATTGCCCATAGGGTTCAAACACCATCACCGCAACATCCACTTCGGCCACGCTGTCTGCCACGGTTTTCACCATGCGCTTGCCCAGCTTGGTGCGCGGCGCGTGGATGCCGGGCGTATCTAAAAACACATATTGCGTGGGGCCTTTTGTCAAAATGCCCGTGATGCGCGTGCGCGTTGTTTGAGGCTTGGCCGTAACAATGGCCACCTTTTCACCCACCAGGCGGTTCAAAAGGCTGGATTTTCCCACGTTCGGCCTGCCCACAAGGGCGGCAAACACCGTTTTTGTCTGCAAGGTCTATTCTCCCTTTTTGCCAAAAATGAACCGAAATGATAGCACCAGCGTAGCCGCCAGCACAACGGCCAGCGCGGGCCAGCGCAGGAAAAAGCGCCACATGCGCGCAAAGGCCGCCGGGTCCCAAAACAAAAGCACACCGCACACGGCGCTGGCAATGCTGAACACCAGCACAGCGCCTGCCGCCATATCCTTCACCGCCCCGGCCGTCATATACCGTTCGGGCACAGGGCGCTCCACCGCGCGCTCCAGGCTGGAATTCACAAGCTCCAGCGCCATCACGCCGCCCACCATCATGGTGATAAGGCAATATTCTGTGCATGTGAACTCATAAAACAGGCTGAACACATACACATAAAATGCGGTGCACACGTGAAAGCGCAGGTTGCGTTCTTCCCGCAGCGCTGTGCGCACGCCCTGCACCGCATAGAGGAAACTGTGCAGAAAAGGCTGCTTTTTCATATCTGGTCCACACTGTAAGAAACCGTGCGCGGCAGTCCAAGTTGAATCAGCGTGGCCTCTTCCTTCTCGCGCATGCGCACTGCCTCCAGGCCGCCCGCCTCATGGTCGTACCCCAACAGGTGGAACATGGAGTGTACCGTCAGGTAGGCCACCTCGCGCTGAAGCGAATGGCCATACAGCGAAGCCTGCTCCATCGCGCGCTGCATAGAGATAACAATGTCGCCCAGCATGGCTGCGCCTGTCTCCTGATTGACATCATACTTTCCATTTTCGCCCAGCGGGAAGCTAAGCACATCCGTGGGCTGCGGCTTATTGCGGTATTGTTCGTTCAGCCGCGCAATCTCTTCATCGTCCACAAAGGTGACACTGATCTCGGCAGGGCCCTCAAAGTGCTCATATTCCAGCACGGCATGGCACGCACGCCGGATGAGGATGCGCAGGCCCGACGGGACTTTTACAGCCTTCTGTTTATTGGTGATGTACACTTTATGCGACATGGTGCTCACATTCCTTTCTTTTGATATTCCTAACATCCCGCTGCAGGCGGGCGGCCACTTAACCTCGCCTATGCCTGGCAGCGTGTGCTTTTTCGTATGCCCGAATGATCTCCTGCACAAGGCGGTGGCGTACCACATCTTTTTCCGAGAAAAACATCATGGCAATGCCCTGCACATTTTTCAGCACCTGCAGTGCATCCACAAGGCCGGAACGGGCCTTGTCCGGCAGGTCTATCTGGGTGACATCGCCCGTCACCACCACTTTTGAACCAGTGCCCATGCGTGTGAGAAACATTTTCATCTGTTCCGGGCTTGTGTTCTGCGCCTCGTCTAAAATAATAAAGGCATCATCCAGCGTGCGCCCGCGCATATAGGCCAGCGGGGCCACTTCAATCAGCTGCTTTTCCAGCAATTTCTGGTAGGTTTCTGCCCCAAGCATATCAAACAGTGCGTCGTACAAAGGGCGCAGGTATGGGTCCACTTTATTTTGCAAATCACCCGGCAAAAAGCCCAGCTTCTCGCCCGCCTCTACAGCAGGGCGCGTGAGAATAATGCGGCTTACCTGCCGCGCCTTGAACGCCTTTACCGCCATAGCCACGGCAAGGTAGGTTTTTCCCGTGCCCGCGGGCCCCACGCCGAAGGTAACGGCATTTTTCAAAATGGCTTCCACATACTGTTTTTGCCCCAAGGTTTTGGGGCGCACCGGGCGTCCTTTTGCCGTAATGGCAATGCACCCGCCTGCCAATTCCTGCACTTTTTCTTCTTCGCCCGCATCCGCCAGCGAGATGCAGTAGCGCACCGTCTGTTCTTCCAGCGGCGTGCCGCCCTCCCGCAATGCCAGCATGGCATCTACGGCGCGGCGCGCCTTTTGCACAGCATCCTCCGGGCCGGAAAACTTCAGCTCTGTGCCGCGGCAAACCGCCGTAACGCCCAGCGACTGTTCCAACAGGCGGATATTCTCATCGCAGCTGCCGAAAACCGCCAGCGCGGTATCCATGGAATCCACTTCCATCCTTGTTTCTGCCATCCGTTTGCCTCGCTTTCCATTCTCTTTTATTATAGCAGATTTATCAAAATATTAAAGAGTATTTTGTGCACAAGTCCTACAAAATTTCAATGTCTTTTCATGTAAAACCGCCGAACTCGGCTTTTCTGGCAATATCCGTTTCAATGCACACATGCAGGGTAACCGTTACAGCGTCCGGCCCTTCATCCACCAGTTCCCCACTGCTCACCAGCGTATACACGCCGAATTCCCGGCCAATCTCATCAAAAATCTTCATGCGTGCTGTTTGCGCAGCCAGCTTTTGAGAAAGCCGCGCCTGTACGGTTTGGGTGCCCCGCAGGGTGACAGTCTCTACTGTGGCGGGCAGATGCAGGCCAAACAAAGAGAGGCCCTGCCTTTCAACCTGGGTGATGCCCTGCATGCCTGCCTGCAGGCCTCGGGAAAGCGGCAGGCTTCCCCAGGGGCCAAGCAGCCGCCGCGCCGTCTGCACTTCCCCCGTAGGGCATTGGGCTGACACCTGCAAAGGCTGGGTGCAGGTGTAAATTTTCTCCACCTCGGCGTATACTTTTGCGGCCGCCGGGCTAAGCAATGCCTCCCCGCTGCGCCCAACCCGGCCGCTGGACACAAGCACCTCCCCCTTTGACACAGTTTCTCCCTCGCGGCGGCGCACAAAGCCGCCAGATACATCCAGCCTGGTAATGCGCCCGTCTTCGGCGGCCACAAAATCACAGTACTGTTGTTCCAGCGCCTGAGGCTGCTGTGTCCTGTCCACTTTTTCCGCCACCAGTCTTCCATGTACAAAGTTCAATGTGACCCAGCTGTAATCGCCAGTAGAAAGAAACATTTCGTTTGCAGCATTTTTCAATTTCTGGGCATCCACAAAGGCCCCTTCATAGATGCCGTGCTCGTACATCTGGCTTCGAAGCTGCTGCTGTTCGGCCTGGGTACAGTTGAGAAAGGTGATATTCCACACAAGCTGCCGGCTGAGTGCCAGCAACAGCAGGGCGGCCGCTGCACCGGCCAGCAGGCCCGCCCGGCGCCGGTAGGCGGCAAGCCAGAACATAATGCCATAGCGTTCTTGCACCTTCACGCGGCAGTGGCAGTGCCGGGCATGTTTCGCCAGCGCTGCATAATCACGGGCGCGCACACGCCCCTTGAAGCCTGTGGCCGTGGGCACCACGGCCTCCAGCTCTATCTGGCTTTGTGCACACCGGCTGAGCAGTTTTTCCCCCAGCCCGCCTTCTGTTTCAAAACGTACTGTGGCTTCCACAAAGCGGAAAGGCCTTCTTTTCACCGCCCATTCACCTCATCTTTCCCCTGGAAAGAGACAGAAAACACCCGCCCGTGTGCGGTGATTCTGTCTTTCTGGTAGGTATCTACCAGAATGCCGTCTCCTTTGAAGGCCACACGGCACACGCCCATATCCAGCAAAAGCTCGGTTTCGTTATACTGCACAATTTCCCGGCAGTTTTCTATGGAGATGTTTCCGGCACAATCAATATGCAGCGCCGGTTTCCCATATAATAGTTTCTGCACCGCTTCCGTGCGCCCGGCGGCGCCAAACGCACGCGAAAGCGAAAATGGCTCCGCGCGCTTTTTCCTTCTTTTCATAGCGCCCTCCCTGTTCTTTCATCCATCGTCATTCATATATATCGAAAAGGGGGTGGCGTTATGAGTTCTCTGCGGCAAAAAGGGGCCGTTCCGCGCACCGCATGGTTCCTGTTTTTGGTTATATGCACGGCACAGACCCTTGCGCGGCCCGGCGTCGCCATGCAGGGGGCAGCACATGGCATGCAGCTGTGCTGCGAGACGGTGATTCCCTCTCTGTTTCCCTTTCTGGTTTTGTGTGAACTGCTTTTGCAAAGCCCGCTGGCAGCTTTTTTTGGCATTCCTTTTGTTCCGCTTGCACGTGCGCTGGGCATCCGCAGCCGGCGGGCGCCAGCCGCGCTGTTCTGCGGGCTTTTGGGCGGTTTTGCCTCTGCAGCGCGCAGTGTGGACAGAATGTACCGCGAGAGCGAGATAAGCCAGCGCGAAGCCTCTGTGCTTTTGGTGTGCTGTGTGGGCTCTTCCCCAGCTTTCATCATTGGCAGTGCCGGCTATGCCATGTTGGGCAGCGTAAAAGCAGGGTGGTTTTTGCTTGCGGGCCAATTCACGGCCAGCCTCATTTGCGGTTTTGCCGCTGCCCGGCTTACACCAGCCGGGAAACGGATTTCTCTTTGCCGCCCTGCCCCGCCGGAAAAAGGTGTCGCCGCTGCCGTGCGCGGCGCAGTATTCTCCATGGCAATTTTATGCGGCTATATTATTTTGTTTTCTTTTCTGGGAACTCTCTTTACCCCCAATACTGCCTCACCCCTGAGGCAGTATGCCATAAACCTTCCGCTAGAGGTGACAGCGGCGTGCCAGAAAGCCAGCACCTGTGCACCCGCATATCGTGCGCCGCTGTGCATGGCCGCCCTTAGCCTGATGGGGGCATGCGTGTTTTTGCAAGTGCGGGCGCTTACGCACCCCGATATTTCTCTTGTTCCCCTGGCACTTTCGCGCATCGCACATCTGCCGTTGAGCCTTGCTGTGCTTACTGTGCTGATGCGGCTGTTCCCCGTCATCCAGCCTGCCGCTGCATGGGAAGAAGCCGTACTTGTTTCGCGCATGCCGGCGGACGCCGTGTGCGCAGTATTCTGCATGTGCGCCCTGGCCATTTGCCCACGGCGCAGCTCCCATGCCTAAGAGCACACAGTTGAAGCAGGAATCGCGCTTTGGTATAATAAACAAAAAGCCCAATGGAAAGGAGCAAGCGCCATGTTCGAAAAACCTCTGTTCGGCGCCACAATCAGCCCCAGCTGCGAATACTGCGAATTTGGCCGCAAAGCCCCGCAGCCCGGTTGTTTTTACTGTGAGAAAAAAGGGCCTGTGCGCCAAATGTCCAAGTGCCGGCATTACCGGTATGACCCTTTGCGCCGTGTGCCAAAGCGGGCCCCGAAATTGCCAAGTTTTTCCCCGGAAGATTTTGCGCTTTGACCCATTCTTACTTGTGCTTTGCGCGCAGCATTCGGGCAATGCCGCCACAGCCCTCAAGCGTTTCTAAAAGCCTCCCCTGTGTGCAAAAGTGTTTGATGGCATCGAGGCGATTGGAGACTTTGGGCATAAATGCTCATTTCAAAAACGATTTTGTGCGGGAACTCCTGTTGGGCCCGCCTTTTTTCTACCCATTTTTCGTCACCCCTGGGCGGCAAAAAACTTTGTCTCGATTTTCTTTCTCATTCGGCCACAGCCTCGAAAATATAGTAAAATGGTTCATATCAATGAACGAAAGTGATGGATGCACATGACAGGCTCAGGCAACGAGATAACGCAACTGGCAGAAGAATTTGCGTCCTGCCGCCGCACATTGCTCGCCCTTGGCGATGAAAACCGGCAGCATCTCATTCTGGAAATGATGCAAATGAAAGACTGCCGCGGCGTTCGTGTTGGTAAAATTACGCAAAAAAACCATCTTTCCCGCCCGGCGGTATCCCATCATCTGCGCATCTTGAAAGATGCCGGCATGATCCGTGTGCGCCGGGAGGGAACCAAAAATTATTATTCCTTTCGCCCTGACTGTGAAGAGATAGATGCCCTGCTTTGCATGCTGCAACACGCAAAGCAGATGATGAGGCAGCTTCCCAGCCAGGAAGTTGCGGAATAAAAAGAATAAGGAGAGAACATATGGACATTTTGCAAGCAATGGAGCAGCGCCACAGTGTGCGCCAATATACACCCGAGCCTTTGGGCGAAGAGGCCATAGCAACTTTACGCCAGGAAATAGAGCGCTGCAACAAGGCAAGCGGCCTTCATATCCAGCTGGTGCTCAACGAGCCCAGGGCATTTGACGGCTTTCTGGCACACTACGGAAAGTTTTCCGGCGTGCAGAACTATATCGCCCTGGTGGGTACAAAAAGCGGCAACTTGGATGAAACATGCGGCTATTACGGGCAGCAACTTGTGTTGAGGGCCCAGCAACTTGGCCTGAACACCTGCTGGGTAGGCCTGACATACCGAAAAACACCCGATGCATGCAAGGTTGGCAACCACGAAAAGTTGGCCGCTGTGATTGCCCTTGGCCACGGGGTTTCCAACGGGAGCCCCCATCGCTCTAAAAGCCGCGATGCGGTGAGCAATGCGGGCGCAGGCACGCCCCAGTGGTTTCAAAACGGGGTAGATGCCGCCCTGCTTGCCCCCACTGCAATGAATCAGCAAAAATTTTATTTTTCTTACGAGAACGGCACGGTTCGCGCCAAAGCCGGGCTGGGCTTTTACAGCAAGATGGACCTGGGCATTGTAAAATATCACTTTGAACTTGGTGCCGGCAAAGAAAATGTTGTGTGGCAATAATTTTCCGGCACATTTTCTTCCCGTTCGCAACGTCAGGCCACACTGTGAACGAAATGGAAAAAGCCGCGAATGTTTTTCGTTCGCGGCTTTTTGAGTTTCTGCTGCGCTGCAAAAGGCGGCCCTGTTAAAATTGGAACCCTGCAGTGCAAACAAGAGCATTCCTTTTTGGCCATTCCAGCCTCATAACAGAAAAGGAAATTTCAAGTGTAGAAACAGCAGCTAGGTTTGAATGGCTTTCTTTTGATTCTTCAAATTTAGCCACTACTCACTTTTATTCGAAGCTGCCCCTTTTCCTGTTTGCAGCCAAAGATACCATGGCTTTCCAAATGTTTTCCGCGCAACAATGGCAAATGTAACCAGCACAACAACCATTGCCTCCATGGCCACCATGGTCAAAACCACCCTGCCCTCTATCGCAGCATCAATTTCGTCTGCATTCTCGCCCGCAACTACGGCGCCGTTTTCATCAAAATACAAGTTCACATGTGTGCCGTCAGGAAGATCTGCCGGTAACCCTATGGCTTTGGGGTCAAGATAAAAAAGCTCATTTTTGACATAGCGAACTTGCCCGTTTTCCATGGTGCCAGTACGGGATTCCTCATAGATGCCATTATATCTTAAATCTGCACCGGACATCGCATATCCAGTTAAGATAAAAAGAACGGCAACAAACAGCAGAGTAATTCCCAATGCACCCCAGAATAGCTTCATAAACGCTTTTGCTGCTGCTTTTTCCTGCGGTGTTTTATTGGGTTTTTTGTTCAGCCAAAATCCAAGCCGGATAAAGCCCAGCCCCTTTGCGGCGTTCCTGTTTTGTGCAGCATCATGAAAGTTCATATCATATTCTCCTTCTATCAGCGGTAGGCGCTATGATTTTATATGCATGGCACGCCTTTTGGGGGACGGGCTGTGCAGGATGCAGGCGAAGCCTTCTTTTTCAATGCAGCATTTCCCCATGAAAATTTCAGTTCCGGCGAGAATTGGAATCATTACTCCCCTCTGCTTTGTGCCCTTTTTATTGTAGACGATATCTGCATTCGCTACAAGCGTTTTCCAGCGCGCTTAGCCCCAGCAAACAGAGAAGCAAACCGGCTTAAAACGGTCTTCTCTTCTTTGCGGCCAAACCACCAAAAACTAAAAAGCGGCCGTTGAGGCAACAGAAAAAGCTGCATTTTGATTTCTCAAAATGCAGCTTTCCATTTGGAGCTACTGGCCGGATTCGAACCGGCGACCTGCTGATTACGAATCAGCTGCTCTACCAGCTGAGCCACAGTAGCACCTTCATTTTGGGGCGCAACAAGCGTCTTTATCTATTATATGAATTTTTTGTGTTTCGTCAAGAGGTTTTTTTACTTTTTTCCGGCCAGGGCCGAAAATCCTCCTGCCCGCCACAAACATTGCCGTGGCAGAGAAGTTTTCTCTGCCACGGCAATGCGCCGCCGCACACCAAACAGCCGTCTTACGCCTGCCCCAGGCCACCGGGCCCGGCCATCCGGCCGCCTGTGCCCTGCTGCTGCGCGGCCTGTGCAGTGGCAACAGCCTGCCCGTTTACAACCAGGGAATATGTTTGCCCCTCTGCCAGCTGGCCGCAGGCAAAAATGATGCTATTTGCCTGTTTTACGCCCGCGCCCTCATAAAGCACGTTGCCTGCCTCATCCTGGATGGAAAAGGCCGTGCCCTCTTCCAGCAAAGCATTTTCCATCTGTGCTGCCGCCGGGCCGCCGCGCGGTACATCATCGCTTTCTTCCATCGTCTGCCCGTCCGTCTGCTCATCGGGCTGTTCCAGTGGCGTCTGCGCCGCGCCCGCTGGTTGCTGCTGGCCGCCCATCTCTCCGTCGGGCGGCTGCTGCGCGCTGCTCCTCATGCCGCCCATGCTTCCATCTTCTCCAAACACCACGCATAAGCCAGTGGGCGTCTGCGTCATCCCCGTTATTCCCGCCGCAAGCAAAGTGCCGCCCTGATAGTCAAAGCTATTTTCGTAGTCCAGGGCGGAATTCTCCTGGTTGGGCGCCCCGTAAATTTCCATTGTCCCGCCCGTCATCGCAATATTTCCGTTTGAATCCAGGCCGTCACCGCCCGCATCAATCCAATAATCTCCATCGGATATTTCAATCAGATAACCTGCCGCTCCGCTTTCATCCCCGGCAGCATTGATGCCGTCATCTGTGGCGCACAAATTCACACTTCCTGCGTTCAAATAAACTTGTGCCCCCTCCAGCCCTTCATAGCAGGTGCTGATGTCGATGACAGGGCCTTCCCCTGAAGCCTGCCCAATGGTGAGCGCCTCGTCCGCATGGATGGCGTCATCTGCTGCTGCAATGGAAAAACTGCCGCCCAACAGCTGAACTTCCACGCCGTGCACACCATCCTCGGCACTGTCCAGCACAAATGTTCCACCGGTGATGCTAAGGGCAGCATCCGATTTCAGGCACTTGGTGCTGACGGTTTCATCTGCCAGCTGCTCGTGCCTCTGGCCAGTTTGAATATCCAATGCCCCGCCCGACACCACAAGGCTTTCGCCGGCTGCAATGCCGTCCTCCTGTGCCCGTACGGTAATGGTTCCAGAACAGATTGTAACCGTTCCATCTGAGGCCAGGCCATTCGTCTGGGCATCTATGGTCAACATGATTCAGGTTGCCTTATTTTCACTTTTGCTCGCGGGGTCGCAGGCAGAAAGCAGAACGGTAAAAGTTGTTCCCTGTTCTGTTTTACTTTCTACGGCTATCTTCCCCTTGTGTTCATCCACAATCGCTTTTGCAATGGCAAGGCCCAGGCCGCTGCCGCCGCTTTGCCTGCTGCGCGAGGCGTCGGCACGGTAAAAGCGTTCGAACACATGTTTTTGCTCTTCTTTGGGGATACAAACGCCGCCGTTGTGCACGCGAAGGGCGCATTTTCCGTGGCTTTTGGCAAGCGACAGCGTGATGTGCCCGCCGGAAGAAGCATATTTGATGGCATTATCCAGCAAAATTGCGGTGACCTGCTTCAGCTTTTCCACATCCCCCAGGCACCAGATTTCATCCTCCACCCGCATATCCACAGTTTTTCCCGCCTCATAGGCGGCGCTTTCAAATGCCAGCGCCACACCCACCACCGCACTGCTCAAATCAACCGGAAGGTGGGCAGGCCTGGCCTGCTGCTCCAGCCGGGACAGCGACAACAGGCTTTTCACCAGCGCTTCCATGCGGCGGTTTTCCGTTTGGATGCAGGCGAGCCACCGGTTTTCCCCAATTTCGCTTTGCAAAACGTCCGCATTGGCCGCAATAACAGAAATCGGGGTTTTCAGCTCGTGCCCCGCATCGGAAATAAAGCGCTTCTGTTTCTCAAATGCTTCCTGCACCGGCTGCGTCATATTTCCCACCAGTACCACAGAAAAAATGCACAGCACCCCCGCTGCCGCGGCCCCTACTGCAATGGATATCAGCAGCAGGCGGCGCGCGTTGGCAAAGCCCTGGCTGTTGTCTAAAAAAACAAACAGCCAGCCGTCCGGCTGCTGTTCTTTCATAAAATATTGGCTGCCTATGCGCCCGAATTCTCGCCCGCTTTCAAGCGCCTGCGAAGCAGTGGCCCGAATATCCTCATCTGTGTACAGGTTTGTGCGGTCTCCAAACCACTGGGTCACTTCTCCCTGTTCATCCACACGCACTGTCACAAAATTAGATAGCTCCAATGCAGAAAAATCCTCCCTTGGGGCGCGCCCGGCAGGCAGTTCTTCTTCGGGCGTGGTGTGCTGCCTGTCCTGCGGTGGGCGCATGCCTTCTGTCTGAACCATCTGGCGAAGCAATGTCCGGGCCTGGCTTTCCATAAGCCTTCCATTCACAACATTGATTGCTGCCACGGTGCCCGCGGTGACGGCGAGCAGCACCGCCATAATCACTGCCGTAAATTTTCGTTTCAGGCTTCGTATCACGTGTTTTCATCCTCCAGAGAATACCCAATCCCACGCGTTGTCTTCAACTTTGTGCGGGAGCCTAAAAATGCCAATTTCTTGCGAAGAAAAGAGATGTAAACTTCAATGTTGTTATACTCCGCCTCACTTTCCAGGCCCCACACCTTTTCGGCCAGCAATTCCCTGGAAAAGATACGGCCCGGCTCTCGCAGAAAATATTCCATCAGGCGCAATTCCTTTGCACTTAATTTCACAGCCTGTTCCGCAGGGTGGCAAAGCAGGCGTGCCCCTTGAAGGTTCAGCTCTAAATCGGCAAAGCACAGGGCCGACTGGGCCGTCTCGCCCGGCCTGCGCAGAATAGCTCTCAGGCAGGCCAGCAGCTCTTGGGTTTGAAACGGCTTTGTCAGGTAATAGTCGGCCCCGCCATCCAGCCCGCGCACGCGGTCTTCCAGTTCAGCGCGCGCGGTCAGCATCAGCACAGGTGTGCGCACCCCGGCCGCGCGTGCACGCTGCAAAACCGCAAAGCCGTCCAGCCCCGGCAGCATCACATCCAGCACGGCGGCATCATAAAGGCCCGTCAGCAAATGCTCCAAGCCCTCCGGCCCGTTGGCCGCCTGCTCTACATCATAATGTGCATTTTCTAAAATGCGGCAAAGGGCTGCGCGCAAGCCTGTTTCGTCTTCCACAAGCAGAAGTTTCATACACCTCACCTCGCCTGCATCATCGTATGGGAAGGACCTTGAACCAACATGGAATTCACCCCGCGCCCTTTTTATCTTCCCGCTGCACAAAGCGTCTCAAACCGCTTTTCCACCTCGGTGCCCGGCAGCGCAATGCACTTACCGGAAAGCCGTGCCAGCACATTTTCCTCTGGCAACTGCCCAAATGTGACACGCGCGGCGCACAGCGCCTGCGTGCTCAGCCCTGCACGTGCGTTCATTTTGCGGTTTCCATATTTGATGTCACCCAGCACCGGTGTGCCCAAAAAGGCCAGATGTGCACGGATCTGGTGCGTGCGCCCGGTGATGAGCCCAATGCGGCACAGGCTGTATGGCCCGCAAGTGCGCAGCACCTGCACCTGTGTGATAATTTTTTTATACCCCGGCGCTGCCTGCAGCTGCACGCGCACTTTATTCTCTTTTTCAAAATGGCGCAGGTATGCCTCGTGAAGCCCCTGAGGGGGGCGGCCCACGGTGATGCAAATGTACTCTTTGCGCAGCATATCCTGCCGGATGATCTCGTTCAGCGCGCGCAGGGCGGGGCGGTTCTTCGCCGCCAGCACAAGCCCCTCGGTTCCTCTGTCCAGGCGGTTTGCCACCGCAGGGGCAAAGCCATTCTCGCTCTCGCGGGCATATTCCCCCCTCTGTTCCAGATAGCGCACAAACTGCCCCACAAGGCTGTCGTCACCCGTTCTGTCTGAATGGCACAAAAGGTGTGCCGGTTTATAAAGGGCGGCAATATCCGCATCTTCATAGATTACCCGCATCGAAAACCGGCTTTTTTTCGCCTGCTGCGCCCGCGGCTGCGGCTTTTTCCCCTCAAAAAACTCATCGTTGAGGTAAAGCTCGATTACGTCCCCTTCACACAGCAGGGTATCCGGCGCGGCGCGATGCCCGTTCACTTTAATGCGGCGGTTTCGAAACGCTTTATACATGGCGGAAGCCGGCAACTGGCACGCAACACGCTGCACAAAGCGTGAAAGCCGCATATCCTGTTCGTTTTTTCCTGCTGTAAACTGCCTCATCTTCTTGCTCGCCCTTTCCAAAGCCCACATCTTTATGTATAATGTTACTGGTTCCCCAGTGGAATTGCAAGTTTCGCAATTACAACTTTTTTTACATCTCGCTTTACTTTTACTACTTTAAGTAGTAAAATAGAGAATGTCAGCAGGAGGGGTCAACGTGGGTGAGCACGACCAGCACCGAAAGCGCGTGTATAACCGGTTTCTGCGCGAAGGGCTGATGGGCTTTGAAGAGCACAACGCCATGGAATTTTTGCTGTTTCTGGCGCATGCGCGCGGGGATACAAACAGCCTTGCGCACCGTGTAATCCGCACATTTGGCAGCCTTTCCGCCGCATTGGACGCGCCGTATGAAGAACTGATAAAAGTGCCTGGCATTGGGCCTTCCAGTGCCGCCGTGCTGAAATTCATCCCGCAGATGTGCGCATACTATCTCGAGAACAAGCGGGATGCACGCCAGCCATTGAACAGCCCGGCGGCTGCCGCTGAATTCCTGATGCCATATTTTTTTGCCAAAACGGCCGAAGAATTTTATGTAGCTGCGTTGGATGACCGGCGCACTCTGCTGCGGTTCGAGCGGCTCTCTTACGGCACTGCCAACACCACCAGCGTAAGCGCAGCACAGGTGGTGGAATTTGCCGTGCGCTGGCGGGCCACAGGCGTCATTCTTGCGCACAACCATCCGCGCGGCGTGCCTCTGCCATCCAACAGCGACCTCGCTGTAACCAAAAACCTTCTGCAGGCACTGAGCGTAGTGAATATCGAGCTGGTAGACCACTTCATTTTCTGCGATGCAGACTACCTCAGCTTTGCCGGTTCAAACTATATGGATTCCGTGAAAGGATATAAAGGTGCCGCACCCCATGGAACACTTTGAACTTGTTTCCCCCTATCAACCCACGGGCGATCAGCCCCAGGCCATCGATAAGCTGGTTGCCGGCCTGCGCGCAGGCTATTCCGGCCAGACATTGCTGGGCGTCACGGGCTCTGGCAAAACCTTTACCATGGCCAATGTCATTGCGCGGGTAAACCGCCCCACGCTGGTGCTGGCGCACAATAAAACGCTGGCCGCACAGCTTTGCACAGAATTCAAAGAGTTTTTTCCCAACAATGCGGTGGAGTATTTCGTAAGCTATTACGACTATTACCAGCCGGAGGCCTACATTCCCTCCACAGATACCTATATCGAAAAAGACAGCGCCATCAACGACGAAATTGACCGCCTGCGCCATTCGGCCACAGCGGCCTTGAGCGAGCGGCGCGACGTCATCATCGTGGCCAGCGTATCGTGCATCTATTCCCTGGGCGACCCAATTGATTACCGCAGCATGGTCATCAGCATCCGCGAGGGCATGCAGATGGAACGGGAAGAACTGATGCGCCGCCTGGTAACCCTGCAATACGAGCGAAATGACGTAAACTTCGTGCGCAACAAATTTCGCGTGCGGGGCGATGTGGTAGAGATCAACCTGGCCTATGCCAGTGAGACGGCTATCCGCGTAGAGTTTTTTGGCGACGAGGTAGACCGCATCAGCGAGGTGAACCCGCTGACGGGTGAGAAAAAGGCGTCTATCCGCCATGTGGCAATCTTCCCTGCCAGCCATTATATTGTCTCGAACGAAAAGAAAGCCGAGGGCCTGCGCCGCATCCGCATGGAGATGGATGCGCAGGTAGAGCGCTTCCGCGCGGAGGGAAAGCTCATTGAAGCACAGCGCATTGCCCAGCGCACAAATTACGACGTGGAAATGCTGCAGGAGGTTGGCACCTGCAAAGGGGTGGAAAACTATTCCGCAGTGCTGGCCGGGCGCGCGCCGGGGTCTACCCCCACCACACTGTTGGATTATTTCCCGGACGATTTTCTTCTTTTTGTGGACGAGAGCCATGTAATGCTGCCACAGCTTCGGGCTATGTACGGCGGCGATTTTGCGCGCAAGAAAAGCCTTGTGGATTATGGCTTCCGCCTGCCCTCTGCCTTTGATAACCGCCCGCTGAAATTTGAAGAGTTTGAAGCGCACCTGAACCAGACCATTTTTGTCTCTGCCACGCCGGGCGAATATGAGCGCCAGCACTCCGGGCAGATTGTGGAACAGGTTATTCGGCCCACCGGCCTTTTGGACCCGCGCGTAGTGGTAAAACCGGTGGAAGGGCAAATAGAAGACCTTTTGAGCGAGATCAACATGCGCTCTGCGCGCGGCGAGCGTGTGCTGGTGACAACGCTGACCAAAAAAATGGCAGAAGACCTGACAGATTACCTTTCTGACCACAATGTGAAAGTAAAATATATGCACCACGAGGTAGACACCTTCGAGCGTGTGGAACTGATGCGGGACCTTCGAAAAGGCACCATCGACGTCATTGTGGGCATCAACCTGTTGCGCGAAGGGCTGGACCTTCCCGAAGTTTCCCTTGTTGCCATTCTGGATGCCGACAAAGAGGGCTTTCTGCGCAGCGAAACCAGCATGATACAAACCATCGGCCGCGCGGCGCGCAACGCAGATGGCATGGTTATCATGTATGCAGACAGCGTCACCCCTTCTATGGAGCGCGCCATTATGGAAACCGAGCGCCGCCGCGGCATTCAGCAGGCATACAACGAGGCGCACGGCATTGTACCCAAAACCATTGTGAAAGAACTGCATGACAGCGGTGTGCTGGAGATATCCCGCAAAGACGATGACGTCAAACAGGATAAACGCCTGAGCCGTGCGGAATGCCAGAAAAAGATTGAGCAGCTGACGCGCGAGATGAAAGAGGCCGCCAAGATACTGGAATTTGAGCACGCGGCCTTCCTGCGCGACCGCATCGACAAACTGCGCAAACAGTTGGAGCACAAAACAAAACTTTGACACCGGAAAGAGGAAACACTTTGGCAAACGACAAAATTGTGATTAAGGGCGCCCGCGAGCACAACCTGAAAAACATTGATATCACCCTGCCGCGCGACAAGTTCATCGTGATGACGGGGCTCTCCGGTTCTGGCAAATCCAGCCTGGCATTCGACACTATTTATGCCGACGGCCAGCGCCGCTATATGGAAAGCCTGTCCAGTTATGCGCGCCAGTTTCTGGGCCAGATGGAAAAGCCGGATGTGGACGAGATAAGCGGCCTTTCCCCCGCCATTTCCATTGACCAGAAAACAACTTCCAAAAACCCGCGCTCTACCGTGGGGACTGTCACCGAAATTTACGATTATCTTCGCCTTCTGTATGCGCGCATCGGCGTGCCTCACTGCCCGGTATGCGGGCGGCCTATCAGCCAGCAGACGGTAGACCAGATGGTAGACGAAATTTTGAAGCTGCCCGAGGGCACACGGTTTCAGGTGCTTGCCCCCGTGGTGCGCGGGCGCAAAGGCACCCAGCAGAAGGAATTTGAGGCCGCGCGCCGCAGCGGCTTTGCGCGCGTGCGTGTGGACGGAAACCTTTACGAACTGGATGAAGAAATTGTGCTGGAAAAGAACCGCAAGCACACCGTAGAGATTGTGGTGGACAGGCTTGTGCTGCGCGGCGACATCCAGACGCGCCTTGCCGATTCCCTGGAGACTGCCATCGGCCTGACGGGCGGGCTGGTTACCATCGATGTAATTGGCGGCGAAGAAATTATGTTCAGCCAGAATTATGCCTGCCCGGAACACGGAAGCTCTATTGACGAGCTGACGCCGCGCATGTTTTCGTTCAACAACCCGCTGGGCGCCTGTGAAAAGTGCACGGGCCTTGGCACTTTTATGCAAGTGGACCCGGCCCTCATTCTTCCCAACAAAAAGCTGTCTATTCGCGAGGGCGCCATCAAAGCCAGCGGGTGGTATTATGCGCCCGGTTCCATCAGCGAGATGTACTACAAGGCTTTGGGCGAAAAATATGGTTTCACGCTGGATACAAAGATAAAGGACATTTCCAAAGAGGGCATCCATGCCCTTTTGTACGGCACAAACGGCGAAAAGCTGAATATGACGCGGGAGACAGACCGCGGCACCGGCCGCTACGTGAACGACTTCGAAGGCATTGTAAACAATCTGGAGCGCCGTTTTCGCGAGACCAATTCCCAGTGGATGAAAGACGAAATCAGCGGTTTCATGACCGGTGTAAATTGCCCCGACTGCCATGGCGACCGCCTGAAGCCCACCGTGCTGGGCGTGACTGTGGGCGGCGTGAACATCAGTGATTTCACAAAGATGAGCGTGCGGGAAGAACTTGCCTTCCTCAATAGCCTGGAACTGACGCAGCGCGAACACATGATTGCGGACGGCATTTTGAAAGAAATTCGCGAACGGCTGGGCTTTTTGCAGAATGTGGGCCTTGCCTATCTTACGCTGGCCCGCAGCGCCGCTACCCTCTCTGGCGGCGAAAGCCAGCGCATCCGCCTTGCCACACAGATTGGTTCCGCCCTCACGGGGGTCCTCTATGTGTTGGACGAGCCCAGCATCGGCCTGCATCAGCGCGACAACGAAAAGCTGATTGCCACACTGAAGCGCCTGCGTGATTTGGGCAACACCCTCATTGTGGTAGAGCATGACGAAGACACCATGCGCGCGGCAGACCATATTGTGGATATCGGCCCCGGGGCAGGCGTCCACGGCGGCGAGCTTGTGGCGCAGGGCACCGTGGAGGATATCTGCAAGGCGCCGCGCAGCATCACGGGCCTGTATCTCTCCCGAAAAAAGCAGATAGAAGTGCCCGAAAAGCGCCGCAAGGGCAACGGCCATTGCATCGAGATACTGGGCGCCACACAAAACAACCTGAAAAACATCAATGTCAAAATTCCGCTTGGTGTCATGACCTGTGTGACGGGCATTTCCGGCTCTGGCAAATCTTCCCTCATCAATGAAATTTTGTACAAACGCCTTGCAGGCGATTTAAATGGCGCACGCATCAAGCCCGGCGCGCACAAGGATATGCTGGGGCTTGAATATGTAGACAAGGTAATTGGCATTGACCAATCCCCCATTGGGCGCACCCCGCGTTCAAACCCGGCCACCTACACCGGCGTGTTCACCGATATTCGCAATGTGTTTGCCCAAACACAGGAGGCAAAGCTGCGCGGCTATGACGCGGGGCGTTTTTCCTTCAATGTGAAGGGCGGCCGCTGTGAAGCGTGCGAGGGCGATGGCATTTTGCAAATTGAGATGCACTTTTTGCCGGACATCTATGTTCCGTGCGAAGTGTGCAAAGGCGCGCGTTACAACCGGGAAACGCTGGAAGTGAAATACAAGGGCAAAAACATCCACGATGTGCTGGAAATGACGGTAGAGGAAGCCTGCGGCTTTTTTGCTAACATTCCGCGCATTCACCGCAAGCTGCAAACTTTGTACGACGTGGGCCTTGGCTATATCACACTGGGGCAAAGTGCCACCACCCTTTCGGGCGGCGAGGCCCAGCGTGTAAAGCTGGCGCTGGAGCTTGCGCGCCGCGGCACGGGCCAAACCGTATATATTCTGGATGAGCCCACCACCGGCCTGCATGTGGCGGACGTACACAAGCTGGTAAAAGTGCTGGATGCGCTGGTGGACGCCGGCAACACCGTGATTGTGATTGAGCACAACCTGGATATTATCAAACGCGCAGACCACATCATCGACCTGGGCCCCGAAGGCGGCAGCGAGGGCGGCCGCATTGTGGCACAGGGCACGCCAGAGCAGGTTGCGGAAAACAAGAACTCCTTTACCGGCATGTATTTAAAGCCGCTTTTATCAAAACATTAACGGCCGCACACTCAATGGCCCCAAACCGATATTTCTCTGGTTTTTCACCGCGAGCCCGGCACAGCTGCCGCATTTTTCCCTCTTTCACATAGTGTTATTTTGACAAACAAAAGCTCTCTGCAGGTCTTTCTGCAGAGAGCTTTTGCGTTTCGCGCGTATGTTTCTTTTACAATGCTTGAAGAACAGCTGTGAGAATGGAATTGTACTTTGTGTTGGGGCTGTCTGTGCGGCTGGACATGATGACCGGGCATGTTGTGCCGCAAATGGCGCCGGCCATCTTCAAGTGTGCAAAATAGTGAATGCTTTTATGAATGACGTTGCCCATGCACAAGTCGGAGCAAAGCAGAATATCTGCCTGGCCGCCCACCCGGCTTTCAATGCCCTTGTGCTGTGCCGCCTCTGAGGACACGGCATTGTCCAGGGCAAAGGGGCCTTCCACAATACAGTCTTCCCATTCCATACCCGCAAGTTCGTTTGCTTCCACAGTGCTTACAATTTTAGGGTTCACTTTTTCCAGCGCGGAAAGGGCCGCTACTTTTGGCGTCTGAATTCCCAGTGCACGGGCAAAGCGCACGGCATTTTTGATGATTTGCACCTTATCTGAAACATCGGGTGTGATATTTACGGCACAATCTGTTACAATCATCAATCTGTTCTGATCCGGATATTCAAATGCCGTGCACATGCTAATCAGGTTGCCCTTTGGCAGCAAGCCGGCCTCCTTATCCAAAATCGCACGCATATAAGAGGAGGTCTGCATCAGGCCCTTCATCGGGAAGTCCGCTTTTCCCTCTTTCACCAGCCCAATTGCTGTTTTGGCCGCCTCTGCCTCATTGGGCTGGTGGATAAATTCATAGTTTTCGGCGGTTTCGCCCATTTGCCGCAGAATTGCTTTCGTCTGCGGCTCATCGCCAATCAGCACCGCTTCCACAAGGCCTGCCGCCCGTGCTTTCGCCACTGCTTCTAACGCAGGCTCATCATGGCTGCCACACAGAGCAATCCGTTTTACAATTTTCTGTTCCAAAATATAATGTTCTATCTCTTCAAATGTACGAAATGTCACACTGCATCACTCCTTTTCTGCGGAATAAATTCCAAAATAGGAATATCGCCCTTCAATGCACGGTACGAGCCTTCCGCAAGGGCTTCCAGCTCGCGCTCGCCCGGAATCACCACCACAGGTGCGATAAATTTCACCCGCTCTGTGATATGTTCTGTGATAAATGGAACATTAGCCATGCCGCCAGTGAGAATAATGGCGTCCAGTTCGCCTTTCAATACGGTGGCCATTGCGCCAACATCTTTTGCCACCTGATAGCACATGGCTTCCATCACATTCCGCGCATATTCATCCCCGTCTTCAATGCGCTGAACAATCTCGCGGATATTGGTTGTGCCCAAATAAGAGATCAGCCCGGCCTCCCCGTTGATATGGCGAAGCATCCCCTTCAAATCGTATTTCCCAGAATAGCACAGCCGCACCAGTTTTCCCACAGGCACGGTGCAGCAGCGGTCATTTGCAAAGGCACCTTCCCCCTCCAGACAATCGGAAGCGTCTATCATCTTTCCGCCCTTAATGGCACATGTTCCAATGCCGCTTCCCATCATCACACTCACCACGGTGATATCTTCCAGCCTTTTCCCGTTTTGCGCGGCATAATGGCGGGCCGTGGCTTTTGTGTTGAGCGTCTGCATACAGGCAACGCGCTCAATTTCCTTCAAGCCGGAAAAGCGGGCAATCGGCTCCATTTCATCCGTGGTGGGCGTATCTGTTGTGAGCGGAACCGCGTGGTCACTTTCCTTGCACAGGTCTAAGGCGATGCGGCACCCCACCCCGCTTACATGGTGGCCATACTCACCAGAGCATGCCTCTTCCACCATCGCCTCGTTGATACGATAGGTACCTCCCACAATCGGCTCTGTCATACCGCCGCGCGAAGTGATGGAATCCAGCGTGTTGATGTCGATTTTATACTTTTCCAAAAATCCCAATACCGCCTCTTTGCGAAAGCTGTATTGTTCCTGCACATCCCTGCAGGCCCGAATGGCTTCCACCGGGTGTACAATGTTTTCCTTAATCAGGCAGCGGTCATTCTCAAAATAAGCCACTTTGCTGGAAGTTCCGCCAAAATTTATCACTACAATTTTTACTGGTTCCATTTTTTCTCCCCTTTGCCCTGTCAAAATAGGTATAAAAAACACGCCCCTCTTTCTGCAAAGAGAAAACACAAAATAAAAAGGAGCGTGTTCTGTTTTTTTCCGGTTAGACGTTCAGTATTTCTTTGGGGGCATTCTCTTCAATCACCACGGGTTTTCGGCTTCCAAGCAGGTTGGCCAGCCATTTGGAAGCCGGTTTGCAGATATATTTGTCGATGGGAATAAATAGAATGCCGCTTGCAAGTACAATCAGCACATATACTGTAAATTTCACACCGCCATACGCCTCTGTGAACCACGGTATCATTCCCTTTACATCCAGGAACATCAGCGTATTCAAAATTACGTAGTGCAGGAACATTACCCCGGCGCCCACACTGGCAAAATGCTTTGAAATAAAGCTTATTTTATTAAAGAAACGGTTGAGAGCCTTTGTGAAAGCGTCCTGGTTGAGAATGGTAAAGAAGCACACCAGGCACCACATGGTATCGCCCTCGATGAATGTGGCGTCCGTCCACACGGTTCTCCATATTCCATATCCGATAAAACTGCACACCGCCCCAATATTGATTGCCTTCTGCACCTTCGGGCTGATGGGGTGGTTTTTAAGATAATCGATGAGGTACCATGCATAAATACCAATGAACATCGGGCCAAACATGCGGTTGATGTTCCAGGAAACCACATCGTTCATCGCTTCCGAGGTCCAGTTCGTCTTCACGCACATCATCATGAAGTACGGGCCCGCAATGAAAAGGCCAACCTTTTCGCTCACTACAAAGCAGGCCATCAATGCCGTTGCATAGCAAATCAGCGTGGAAAGATACCAGAATTGCGCGCCCAAAAGGAACGGCTGTGTAACGCTCGGCGTCCATGTTGGGTCTGTTGCCAAATGTTTGACCACTGTCATCCATGCCTGCGGCACAGTAAACCCGAATTCGCCAAAGCCGAGAAGCTCCGGCAGGGTGTTGCATAGATGCAGAACCCACTGCGCCAACGGCACCCGAAACATGATCATGGTGCCAAGCAGCGAAAGCAAACCACCCACCCAAATATAGGGCACATAGGAAGAATACGTTTTGCCCCAGTATTTCCACAACAGTACGGCATCTTTTCCTCTTCCCAGCAGGCCCGCCCGCTGTTGTTTTTTATACCAGTCAATGAACCAATAGCCGCTTAGAAATGTGAAAAAGCCCAGGCAATAATATCCGCCGGCCGTAAAGCCATCATTGAAAACGTACTTTTGTGTAAAATAACTTACGCCGCTGTCATATACAGATTCGAGCGAATCGCACCAGCGTTGCATAAAATGGTTGATGGCAATGCAGAACCCCGCCGGAATTCTGAGAAAATCCAACAGCCAGTTGCGCTGTTTCTTTGCGCCAATCTCTGTGCTCACATCTCATCCTCCTCTTTGTGAAAAAATCAACACATCGGCCAATGTATTTCTGTATTTTTATCATACAAAAACATCCAGCGAAAAATCAAATTGATAAATACTAAGAGCGCATAAATTTATTCAATTATAAAAACTTTTAATGCCTTTATAGCCGTGCATTTCCCCACAAAAAAAGAGGGCCCGCGCGAGGCCCTCTTTTTTGCAAAGCATCACAATATTTGATACTCTTTATAAATTTCCCTGTCTATATCACCAATCCGTTTTGCGTTTTCTTCTATTTTGCTGATGACTGGCCCAAGCCGCTGCTTATTTCGTTTATTATAGTAAAGGCTAATCGTTCTATCGCAGTACTTTCCTGTAACGCGAATAAATTTCCGTTTTTGGAAACAGCCGTAATCGCGCGGGATGCCAAGGCCAAACGAACTTAAAAAGTAGGGCCAGATAATCTGGTTCCATTCGTTAAAATATGTCACATTATCGAGGCGGATTTCATCCGGAAAGGTGCACTGGTTTTCCACCTTGATCTCTTCCAGCCAGTCATTGAAGCCATACGGGTTGCTGCGCCCAGCAATCGCCTGGTTGTTAAGCATCGCAATGGGAATCTCATTTAAATGGGCAAGCGGGTCGGTTTTCTCAATTGACAATAAAAGGTATTGATGAAACAGCTCTACCTTTTCTATATCCTTCAGCGTAGAACAATTGATATACCGGTCGTCACAAATTGTGATATTCGAAATACCAGAGGAAATAATAGACGGAATCTCATGGTTCCGCACAAGCGTGCAATCCAAACGGTATTCGCGCAGTGAATAAATCCCTTCTGTCAGGCGTGGAAGGCTTACCCCGCCAATTCGGTATAGACGGATATAATGGGAATGTTTTTGCGCACGAAAATACACTTCGGCACGCTCAATCAAATCCACCACCGAATTCGCATAGCGCAAAAGATATTTCCCATCTTCTGTGATCCGCAGTGATCTTCCATCGCGAATAAAAAGCGGGCGGCCAACCTCTTCTTCCAATTTGCTCAGCGCTATACTAAGGCTTGGCTGTGTCACATACAGCCTTTCTGCAGCCTTTGTAATGCTTCCATATTCTGCTATCATCTTAAACTGCTTTAGCTGATCACTGTTCATTTTCATCACCTTCCTTCTTTATTATAAAATACCGCGTTATGTTTCACAATTCTCAATACTCTTCAAATAAATTTAAAATTATTTATAGGGCAATTAAAAAATTTTATTTGAACATGCTACTCTTCACAAAAAATACCCAGCTGTGCAGAAAACCTGCTGCAGCTGGGCGTGTGTTTGTAGCTCAAAAATCCATTAAGATATTCTGGTTACCTTATCTTTCTCTACCAATGCATATACCAGCGGGATGGGCGCAGGCGCTTTGGGGCCAAATGTCAGTGCACTGCGGTATTCGGCCTCGGCGGCGGCAAATTTCGCCTCGTCCTCGGCATACAACACCGCCAGCACATCGCCGGGTGCAACCGGGTCACCGGTTTTCTTTTCAATGCGCAGGCCTGCGGCGGGGTCTATAGTGCTTTCCTTTGTCTCGCGGCCTGCGCCCAAAAGCACGGCGCTGATGCCGATTTTCTCGGTGTCCATAGCACACAAATACCCTTCTTCTTCACACAGAACCTGCTTTTCATATTTCGCACGCGGCAGCGTGTGCGGGGCGCGGATATAGCCCGCATCGCCGCCCTGCGCCTGCACCATCAGGCACAATTTTTCCAGCGCCGCACCGCTGGCAAGGGCCTGTTCCACCATGGCCTCGCACTGCGCGCCGGTGCCCTTGCCCGCCAGCACAAGAATATTCGACGCCAGAGCCTTGCACACCAATAAAAGGTCCTGAGGGCCTTTGCCCATCAGCGTTTCGGCCGCCTCCTGCACCTCCAGGCTGTTGCCCACCAGGTGGCCCAGAGGCACGTCCATATCCGTGATAAGGGCCGCTGTGCGGCGGCCATTGTGCTCGCCTATGGCCACCATGGCCTTGGCAAGTGCAATGGAATCCTCCAGCGTTTTCATAAAAGCGCCGTTGCCCGTCTTTACGTCCAGCAGGATGCAGTCTGACCCTGAGGCCAGTTTTTTGGACATGATGCTGGAGGCAATGAGCGGCACACAGGACACGGTAGCCGTCACATCGCGCAGCGCATACATTTTTTTATCTGCCGGGGCCAAATTTCCCGTCTGCCCAATCACAGCAAGGCCTATCTCGTTTACCTGACGGAAAAACTGCTGCGGCGTCAAAGAAACGGTACAGCCCGGTATGGCCTCAATTTTGTCCAGCGTGCCGCCGGTATGGCCAAGGCCACGGCCGCTCATCTTTGCCATTTTTACACCGCATGCCGCCACAATGGGCGCCACCACCAGCGTGGTTTTATCCCCCACGCCGCCGGTGGAATGTTTGTCTGCTTTCACACCGGATATGGCAGAAAGGTCCACCATGTCGCCCGAATGCGCCATGGCTGCCGTAAGCTGTGCGGTCTCCTGTGCGGTCATACCGTTCAGATAAATGGCCATCAGCAAAGCGCTTGCCTGGTAATCTGGCACAGAACCCTCTGTATAGCCTTTTACAAAAAACTGAATCTCTTCCTGCGTCAGTGTGCCGCCATCGCGCTTTTTGGCAATGATATCGTACATTCTCAACATAATTCTTTCTCCTTTAAACAAAAAGGGCGGGCGCAAAACGCACCCGCCCTTTGCAGTTTTCTCTCAGCGACTGCCCTTGTCGTACGGGACGCCGGACGCCCGGGGTGCCTGCGAGTTTTTGCTGGTGAACGCCAGCACCACCAGCGTGGCCGCGTAGGGCACCATTTTATAGATGTCGCTGGGGATGCCAAGGCCATTCAAAAGCGGGATGCCGGAATACACCGAAGCAATGGTCATCATCAACCCGAAGAAGAACGCCGCAAACAGAATGCGGGCTGGCTTCCACTGGCCGAAAATAAGCACCGCCAACGCCAAAAAGCCGTAGCCGGACACCGTGGCGTTGAACTGAGTGGAGGTGGGAATGACGAACACAAGCCCGCCAATGCCCGCCAGCGCGCCTGAAATGGCCACGCCTGCATAACGCATCTTGTATACATTGATGCCCACAGAATCTGCCGCCTGCGGGTGTTCGCCGCATGCGCGCAGGCGCAGGCCAAACTTGGTTTTATACAGCACAATGGCCGACACAGCCAAAATGGCAAACCCAAGGTATGTGGTGATATAGGTGTTCTGGAACAGCAGCGGCCCCAGCACAGGGATGTCGCCCAGCACAGGCACCTTCTCCATCCGGAAGGTATTGGTGAACGGCACCTGCTGCACCGTGCGGATCATGCGCGCCACAAAAATGGCAAACGCAGGGGCAAACATGTTGATGGCCGTGCCGCTGATAACCTGGTCGGCCTTCATATTGATGGCCGCATAAGCATGCAGCAGGGACACCACAATGCCCACCGCGGCGGCAATGAGAATGGCAAGCAGCAACAGCAGCTGTGGCGGAATGTTTACGCCGGCTTCCTGCATGACGTTGATAAACAGGATGCTGGAAAATGCACCCATAATCATGATGCCTTCCAGCGCGATGTTCACAACGCCCGAGCGCTCGCTGAACATGCCGCCCAGGGCAACCACCAGAAGCGGAATGGAGAAGAACATCATCTGCTGAACAAGAAAGTAGATTGTGCTCATTCTTCGCCGCCTCCTTTCACGGTGCCCCCGTCTTTTGCGGGCTCTGCATTGGCATTTTGGCTTGAAGCCTTACCTTTCCCCGCCCGTTTGACCACCTTGGTCACAAGGCCGCGCAGCAGCAGCGAGAAGGCCGCAAAATAGATGATAACCGCAATAATAATCTCTATAACCTGCGGCGCAAAGCCGTACAGCTGCATGTTGAAGCCGCCCTGGTTCAGGTAGGCCATAAACAGGCCCGCAAAAATAATGCCAATGGGGTTGTTCAGGCCCAGAAGCGCCACCGGGATGCCGTTGAAGCCCTCTGCGGCCAGCGTGTCCACCACTTCAATGCCCTTGCCGGCACCGGCCAGATACAGGCATGCGCCGCCCAGCGCACACAGCGAGCCGGCAATGGCCATAGAGAGGATGATGCTGCGCTTTTCGTTGATGCCCGCATATTTCGCCGCATCGCGGTTATAGCCGCAGGCCTTCAGCTCGTAGCCGAACTTTGTTTTTGCAATAAGGAAATAGATGACAATGCCGGCCAGAATAGCCACAAAAATGCCCGCATTCACACTGGACGCCGAGGCGCCGGAACGGAAAATCTGGTCCATACCAAGCTTGGGTGCATTGGCGTTGGCCGCCACGGGCAGCGATTGGTTTTTCTGGGAATCGAAAATGGTCTCTACCACAAGGAAGTTCACGCCGTACATACCGATGTAGTTCATCATGATGCACGCAATCACTTCATTTACATTGCACACGGCTTTCAAAAAGCCCGGCACAAAACCCCACAGAGCCCCTGCCAGCATGGCGCCCACAAGGCAGGTAATCCACAGCAGCGGCCCGGGAATGAACGTACATTTCACGCCGATTAAAACCGCCACATAGGCCCCCACCACGAACTGCCCCGGGCCGCCGATATTGAACAGGCCCGTTTTGTTGGCAAAGCCCACCGAAAGGCCGGTGAGAATGATAGGGGTAGCGGAATAAAATACCTGCCCCAGGTTTTTCATATCGGAAAACGCGCCGGTGAGAATAGAGATGAAACCGTTCACCGCGTTGGCGGGGTTTGAAATAAGAAGCACAAGGAAGCCTACCACCAGCCCGCACAAAATAGCAAGCACAGAGCCCATAAAGCTGACAAAGCCCTGCTTTTGGGTCAGGGGCGTCTTTTGTTTTTTGTTCATTTTCCTGCCCCCCTCTTCGAGCCGGCCATATACAGGCCCAGCTCCTGCACGGTAATGGCCTTCGGGTCAAGGTCTGCCACAATCTGGCCTTCATAAATAACCAAAATACGGTCTGAAAGCTGCATTACCTCGTCCAGCTCCAGGCTGACGAGCAAAATGCCCTTGCCTGCGTCGCGCTCGGCCACAATTTGCTTATGGATATATTCGATGGCGCCTACGTCCAGCCCGCGTGTGGGCTGCACGGCAATGAGCACATCCGGGTTCCGGTCTATCTCGCGCGCCACAATGGCCTTTTGCTGGTTGCCGCCGGACATGCTGCGCGCAATGGTGCGCGCCCCCTGCCCCGAGCGGATGTCAAACTTTCCAATCAGTTCGTCGGCATACTGGTAAATAGCGTCATACTTCAAAAAGCCGTGCTGGCAGAACCGCGGCTCGAAATAGCTTTGCAAAACAAGGTTATAGGCAAGGTTATAATCCAGCACCAGGCCGTGGCGGTGCCGGTCCTCCGGGATATGGCCCAGGCCGCTGGTGTTGCGCGTGCGGATATGCGCGTGCGTCACGTCCTGCCCTTTCAAAAGGACATGCCCGCTGTCCGGCTCGTGCAGGCCGGTCAGGGCGTAGACAAGCTCTGTCTGCCCGTTGCCGTCGATGCCCGCCACACACACAATTTCTCCGCGCCGCACCTGAAAGTTTACATGGTCCACCACGTTTTTGCCCGTATGTTTCGAGCGCACACAGATATCCTTTGCCTCCAGCACCACGTCCGCAGGCTTGGCGGGGCCCTTTTCCACCACAAGGTTCACCTTGCGGCCCACCATCATCTCACTCATTTCCTCTTTCGAGGTAGAGGCCACATCCACTGTGCCGATGCATTTGCCTTTGCGCAGCACAGTGCAGCGGTCTGCCACAGCCTTGATCTCGTTCAGCTTATGCGTGATGAACAGAATGCTTTTGCCCTCTTTGACAAGCTCTTTCATAATTTTCATCAGCTCGTCAATTTCCTGCGGCGTCAAAACGGCTGTTGGCTCGTCAAAAATCAAAATCTCGTTCTCACGGTACAGCATCTTCAAAATTTCCACACGCTGCTGCATGCCCACGCTGATATCAGAAATCAGGGCATCCGGGTCTACCCGGAAGCCATACCGCTCTGACAGGGCCATTACCTTTTCACGGGCCTTGTCCATTTTCAAAAAGCCGCCCTGCGTGCTCTCCACACCCAGAATGATGTTTTCCAGCACAGTGAAATTGTGCACCAGTTTGAAGTGCTGGTGCACCATGCCAATGCCAAGGCGGTTGGCATCGTTCGGGTCTTTCAGCTGCACCACTTCGCCGTTTTTCTTAATCACGCCTTTTTCCGGCTGGTACATGCCGAACAGCACGCTCATCAACGTAGATTTTCCCGCACCGTTTTCGCCCAAAAGCGCATGGATCTCGCCCTTTTTGAGCTGCAACGTTACATCGTCGTTTGCAATGATGCCCGGGAACTCTTTGGTGATGCCGCACATCTCGATGATGTAATCCATGTCGTCCTCCTATCCCCCTGCCCTGTCAGGCAGCGCCGCACCGCACGGCTTTATTTGTTTTTATTATAAGGGAATCTGTCGATGAACACAAGAAAAATGTGTGATTGACAAAGCGTTTCTGTGCAGGTACAATAAGATTCGCCCCCCCACAAAGGGCTGATAGGCGGGTATGGCGGAATTGGCAGACGCGCCAGACTTAGGATCTGGTGCCGCACGGCGTGCAGGTTCGACCCCTGTTACCCGCACCAAATCAATATATTCCGAATTCAATCTTTCTGATTGGAGATGGGTTCGGATTATTTATTTTTTCGCCCGTTATGGAACTGCCTGTTTCCGGAATGCATCTTAGGCTTATAAGGCGTAATCCGGCAAATGCATCGAATAGGAGGAGAAGTGCATGGGAGAGCGCGAAAAAGCTACCCTTATATATTTAGAAGATTGTATGCTATTAAGCAGAAAAAATTATGCTTCATGGAAAGAAGTACAGCACGAATATTATAAAAAGTATATAACAAATCTGGAACCTATGACCTGCGAAGAAATTATTCACTTTTTTGAAATGGATTTTGGAGATGAGGAACACTGGCCATTTTCCAAAAAAAGAATCGTTGAATTCTTTGAAAACAATGAACTTGTTATTCAATCAGAACAATAACCACCTGCTTATCGGACTAATTGGGATACGCCTTATTGGGTATAAAACTTATCTGTCAGTTTTCCAGGAGAGTAACAAACTCAGTCGTAGCCTTCAAGGTTAAATTGCATGTTTTTTCGGCATCAGCCTTAACATCCCCATCCGGCATTGCTTTATGGTAATCTAAGCGGGCAGGCCCTTAAGTACTTGCTCGCCTTTTAAATTCCGGATAACAGCAACTGGCTCTTTGAAGTGGAACTGTAGTTGTTTTCACTAAGGTGACATTGCTTTCAGATTCTCGTACAACGGTGCGTGCAGGTTCGACCCCTGTTACCCGCACCAGTAATTCCCCCAAGGCATATGCCTTGGGGGAATTTATTTGTAAAAGGAAACCACCGGCAATGCCGGTGGTACCAAAAAGCTTTAGCTATGCGAAAAAGTATCCTCCTTTGGTAGAATAGTGGAGGTCTGCCAACCGCCAGAAAGAACCAAAGGAGGAATCAAGTCCAGATGAAACTTGATGTATCGAGTTTAGCACACGAAGTGGGAATGCAAATATCATATCGTATTTGCACCGAAATACCGTAGACAGGTGATATATGGAAAGATCAAACAAGATATAGGGCAAATGCTGAGGAAATTGTGTGAGTACAAGGGGGTAGAAATAATAGAGGCAGAGGCATGCAAAGATCATATTCACATGCTAGTAAGTATCCCACCCAAGTACAGTGTTTCACAGATTATGGGGTACTTAAAAGGGAAAAGCAGTCTGATGATCTATGAAAAGTATGCGAACATGAAATATAAATATGGAAACCGACATTTCTGGTGTAGGGGATATTATGTGAGTACAGTTGGACGAAATCGGCGTGCAATAGAACAATACATCAGGAATCAATTACAAGAGGATTATACGGACGACCAAATGAGTATCAAAGAATACATTGACCCGTTTACGGGTCAGCCAGTGAAAGAAGGCAAATAAAATAAGCCCCTTCAGGGGCATGCCCGGGAAATCCGCGCGATTGGCAGACGATTCGACGAGCCTATAGGCTCTGCCCGGGACATGCCCCAAGGGGGCTTGTGCAAACCACCGGCACGGCCGGTGGTTATGATTGTTTTTTCGCCGCACCGATGGTACAAACGGGCAATTTATCGTCTTTTGAATGGTATCGATCAAAATGAGTGGACAAGGCGCTCATTTTTCTCTTGTCTCTTGAATTTTTATGGCCTATCATTGTATTAGTGCACAGTGCTTTCAATTTTTAATAAAAATGCTGAACAGAGATTTTTGCGAAACAACAATAATGAATACGAGTGCTTAGAAGAGAATGGATATCGCGGGAGGAAATGATTCATGAAAGACAAAATAAAATATGTGCCATTCTTGCTCGCAATAGTTTTTATCGTAACAGTGTTTTTACTGATTGGTTTACAAATGACCTTCAACAGATACTCTTGTGATGATATCCCACGGAGCTATATCATAGGTGAAATCACCTCGATTTCTGAATCGGATGGGGATATCGAGCTGTTATTGGATAATGGAGAATCAGCTTCAGCAAGCATGACGGCCAATGGAAGGGTAAAAATTTATGAAATAATCGATGAAAATGTAGCGATAGTTGATTTTTCCAAACTGCAGACAGGCCAAATTGTTCAATGTGACGTAAGGCTTTCGGTCACTCTGGAGAAAATAAACTCATTTCATGATTGCAGGCAAATCTTTATTCTCCCAGACGAAGGAGCTTAATAAAACAGAGTAAAGAGGCTATTTTCAAAAAGATGATGGCGGACGCCTTTGAGGTTTTGGGCCACTGCTTCGCCGCTTGATTATCTGTGCTTTAGGGCGCAGTCGCCCTCACAGCAGCCCCGCGACCTCTACCATCCTTTTGCGGATGGCTGCGATCTAAGCTGACCGCCCCCGACACTCCGCTGCAGGCATTCTCTGCTTGCAGCGGAGTTTTGTTTTCTATGCACCATTCAAAACAGGCTGAGCTGTTCCACTTGCCGGGTGCGCCGCGCGGCACTTTCGCGTGCCACCGTGCGGGGCAGGCTTTGCAAAAAGGCAGATGGATGCGGGCCTGTGGTAAGGATAAGCTCTTCTTTCGCGCGCGTGATGCCCACATAAAACAGCCTGCGTTCTTCCTCTACATCTGCCGGGCGTCCCTTGGCCTCCAGCGGCAAGGCACCCTCACTGAGCCCCGCAAGGAACACCGCAGGGAATTCCAGCCCTTTGGCGCCGTGCAACGTCATCAGCCGCACAGCGCCTGCCTGCCAGCCTTTGCCTGCAGCGCGGCAAATATCTGCCTCTTGCCCAAGGGCAAGCGCGTCCAGCAGCGCAGGCATCTGTGTGTAGAACACAGCCGTGTGCTGCAATTTCTCCATTGCGTCGCAAGTGCCATGCTCTTGTGCCCAGCGCTCTGCCAGCTTCCACGGCTTTTCGGTTTTCGCCGCGGCAAGCCATGTTTCTGCACAGGCAAGCCATTGCCCGGCGTGGCCGCCCTCGGGCAGGGCCTGCCGCAAAGCTGTAAGGTCCAGCCGGTTTTGTCGCGCACAGGCCCTCTGTGCCTGTTGGATAAAGTCTTGCGGGCACTGCCACACAAGGCGCAGCGCTGTTTCCAGCGCCGCTGCGTCGTCCGGCCGCAGCAGCCAGCGGAAGAAGGCAAGAAAGCCGCGCACATTGTCGTTTTCCAGCCAGCTTTCCCGCCCGCTGACAATGCAGGGAATGTCATCGTGCCGCAGGCATGATTCAATCAATTCCAGCTGGCGGTGTGTGCGGCACAGCACAGCAATATCGGAAAAGGCGCGCGCTTCGCGTTCGTGTGAAAGTTTTTGGGCATCCAGCATATCTACCCCGCCGGCCATAGCCCCTATCTCTTTGGCAATGAACACAGCCTCGTTGAAGTCGTCTGCCGCCTGCACCAGCCGCACGGCTGTGCCCGGAAGGCAATTTGCATGCAGAAGCCGGGGCCCGCCCGGGTTTTGTTCAATAATGGGCAAAGCCGCCTGCAAAATTTGCGGGGTAGAGCGGTAATTCTCTTGAAGGTATATCTGCTGCAGGCCGGGCACGTCTGCCCTCAAACGCGCAAAACAGCGGCTGCTTGCGCCGCGGAAGCCATAAATAGCCTGGTCCGGGTCACCAATGACAAACAGGGTGCGTCCCGCCCTGTTCCATGCGCGAACCAGCTCATATTGCGTGTCGTTGATATCCTGAAATTCATCCACAAGCAGATGGGTAAAACAGCGCCTGCCTGTCACATCCAGCTTCAGCGCCTGGGCCAGCAGGTCGTCAAAGTCCAATGCGCCCAGCTGATTCAGCCTGTTCTGATATGCCTCGTATAGTTCAGGGCTGATGCCCGCCTGTTCCACGGAAGCGCCATTTTTAACACGGGACACCGCCTGCAGCAGTTTTGCCGGGCTTATTTTTTGCTGCACAGCCTGCAGGGCATCGGCGGCAAGCTCCAATGCTTCGCCGCGGCTCACAAGCTTCACATTGCCCAAAAGGCCCAGGCAGATGGCGTGAAACGTGCCAATGGTAAGGCGTGCCGCCGCACGCTTGCCGCCCAGCTGTTTACACAGGCGCTGGCGCATCTCGGCGGCGGCCTGGTTTGTAAAGGTGACGGCGGTAATCTCTTCCGGGCGCACGCCCTGCTGTTCTATCAGCCACGCAATGCGCGCCACCAGCGTTTTTGTTTTGCCGGTGCCCGGGCCTGCCACAACGGCCACGCAGGGCTGCTGTGCATGCACGGCGGCAAGCTGCTGTTCATTCAGGCTTTCCCCGCGCTTTGGCTCTGTTTTTCTATTTGGTGCCGCTTTTTCCGCCGCGCCGCCCGCCTGCATCGGGGCCTGCTGCCGGGGCGGCGCCCCAAAGCCGAACAAGGAAGTTTGCCCGCTGAACTGCTCAATCTCTGCGGGCGTCAGCAGCGAAATCACGCCATATTCCCCGTCAAACCCGGCGCGGCGCTGCACCCTGCCTGTGCGCAGGCGGCGAATTCCCTCGGCCACACATGGGCCTGCCACGCGCTCAATCTCTTCCGGCGGCACCTCGCGCAGAATGGAAAACTCTGGCCCAAGCTGTTCCAGCATCTGTTCATATTGCTGCGCCACCTTTTTGCCGCCTGCCGAAAGGCCCGTGGATGCAGCGATCACCTCTGGCAGCGGCGCCAGGCTTTCAAACGGCTTTGCCCCTTTGGGGCAAAAGCCTGCGGGCCTGTCTGCCAGCTCTTCCACACGGTGTTCCACACCGATGGTCAGCTTTTTGCCGCACACCGGGCACAACCCGCCGCGCTGCATGGCCTCGGCGGGCGTCAGGCACACCCCGCAGTTTCGGTGCCCATCCAAATGATACTTCCCCTCTTCGGGAAAGAACTCTACCGTGCCAAGAAACCCTTCGCCGGTTCGGATGGCGTGCACCAGTTCCGGGTAAGAGAGGCCGGTGTCCAGCAGGTCTGCCTCGCGGCCCAGCTTTGCAGGCGAGTGTGCATCAGAATGTGACATAAGCGTCAACCCGTCCAGCATGGACACACGCCAGTTCATGGGCGGGTCGGATGAAAGGCCCGTCTCTACCGCATGGATATGGGGCGTGAGGTCGGCAAAGCATTCTTCTATGGTATCAAAGCCCGAAAAGGCGCCGAACATCGAGAAGTGCGGCGTCCAGATATGGGCGGGAATAAGCTCTGCTTCAGGGCATGCCTCCAAGGTGAGCTCCAGCAGGTCCCGGCTGTCCAGCCCAAGGATGGGCCTGCCGTCAGAATGAATATTGCCAATGGCTTCCAGCCGGGCCGAGAGCTCGTCTGCGGCCTCCAGGCTGGGCAGCAGAATGACATTGTGCACCTTGCGGGTCTTCCCGCCGCGCTTATAAATAGAGCTTATCTCACCCGTCACCACAAAGCGCGGGGCGGGCCCCGGCGCTGTCCCGGGCAGGCGCAGTTCTTCTTTCAACCGGTAGAAACCCGGCCCGGCTGGCTCAAGGTGGCGCTTTAGCTCTTCGCGCCACGCAGGGTGGGTAAAATCTCCCGTGCCTACCAGCCCAATGCCCTTGCGGCGGGCCCAGAAATCCAGATGCGGCGCGTCGCCGTCACGGCTGGTAGCGCGCGAAAAACGGGAATGGATGTGAAGATCGGCAAGATACATTTGCTGGCACCCTCTGTCAAAACCGATTAAATTAGCCTCATTATATCCTGTTTGCACGCTGTGCGCAACGGCAAGCCCTGTGCGGTGTTCTTTCTGGCGGGCCAGCTGCCTTGACAAGTATTTTTTATTCCTTTATGCTGAAAAAGCACCACATGGCTTTATAGCGTGCGGCTGCGTTCAGGGTTGCCGGCAGCCCTCCCAACATGTAAGGAGGGCATCTATTATGTATCATGTCACATTTCGTGGCACCCACCGCGAGGCCGGGCTTCGCCGGGGGCGCTTTCTGGCTTCACACGGCAATTTTATTTTGCAGAATGCGCCATTTCCCGTCACACAGGCACGCCTGCAGTTTGCACAGCAGTGTGTGCCCATTTACCGGCGCTTTTTTCCCGCTGTGCTGCAAGAGATAGAGGGCCTTGCCGAGGGCCAGGGCTGTGCGCCACAGGCCCTACAGGCCATCTTGTTCAGCATGTATGCCATGCCGCCTGCCAGCTGTTGCTCCTGCTTTGCTGTTTCCAACGGGGCACAGGTGTTCCTTGCCCGCAACAGCGATTTTCTGCTTGCGCTGCAGCATTGGAACGGAAACGTCATCTACCGGCTGGACGGCTGCTGTTTCCACTTCACGGGCAACACCACAGCCTTTGTGGAAATAGAGGACGGCGTGAACGAGCACGGCCTTGCCGCGGGCCTTACCTCTGTTTCACCCGGCCGCATTCAGCCCGGGTTGAATGCAGGGATGCTTTTGCGCCTGATGCTGGAAACCTGTCGCACAGTAGAGCAGGCGTTGGCACTGGCGCGCCGCGTGCCCATTGCCAGCGCCCAGACATTGACGTTGGCCGATGCGAGCGGCGCCATTGCTGTGTTAGAATGCAATAGCAGCCACCTGGAAGTGATGCGCCCGGCGCCGGGCAGGCCGTTTGTGTGTGCCACCAACACGTTTCACTCCCCCTCCATGCGCTATGCTTGCCGGGCAGGCGTGGATGACTGGGCCTCAGAACCGCGTTATCAGACGATGCTGCACACCCTGCAGGCGAAGGCCGGCGGGATGGACATTCCGGGGGCCATGGCCCTGCTGGCCGGCAAAGAAGGGTTTCTTTGCCAATACGACAAGCGTGGCGGCCGCGGCACTGTGTGGGCCGCTATCTACGATGTAAAATGCCACGCTGTTTGGCGCGCAGAGGGCAACCCGACCCGGCGGCATTTCGCACAGGACGGCCGGTTCAAATTTTAGCGCCCGCCCATGGGCAGAAAGGACCCCTTATGGTGACACTGCATTCCCCCGACCTCGATATAAAAAAAATAGCCAAAAGCGGCCAGTGCTTTCGCATGGATGAAACCGGCGCCGGGCACTATACCCTGGTGGCTATGGGGCATGTGTTAGAGATGGACGCACTGCCAGGGGGCTGCGTGCTTCACTGCACTGTGAAACAATATGAGGAAATATGGAAAGCCTATTTTGATATGGAAACGGACTATGCCGCTTTCCGCGCCGCCATCCCTGCGTCCGACGGTTTTCTCACCAAAGCGGCCGAAGCAGGGCGTGGCATTCGTATTCTGCGGCAGCAGCCGTGGGAAATGCTTATTACATTCATCATCTCACAGCGCAAAAGCATCCCTGCCATCAAGCGGTGTGTGCAGCAGCTGTGCCTGCGCGCGGGCAAACCCATCCGGCATGCAGGCCATGTTTTCTTCGCTTTTCCCACGCCGCGCAAGCTTGCGGGCCTTTCCATGGATGAGCTGGCGGCCTGCGGCCTTGGCTACCGTGCGGGTTATGTGCATGCGGCGGCACGTCTTGCCGCCTCGGGCATACTGGACCTTGCCGCACTGTGCCAGGCAGAGAATGCTGCCTTGCAGCAGGCCCTGCTTGCCGTGCCCGGCGTGGGGGCAAAGGTGGCAAATTGCGTAATGCTGTTCGGTTATCACCGGCTGGACGGCTTCCCGCGGGACGTGTGGATCAACCGTGTCATTGAAGAAGAATACGGCGGCCATTTTAACCTTGCCCCCTATGCCGGGTTTGAGGGCGTAATGCAACAATACATGTTCTATTACGGGAGGCTTTGCGCAAAAGGCAGGTAGCAATGGGCGGTGTGTGGCCGGCGCCAGGCGCATGAGCGCCGCGGTTCCATTTTGCAACGCATCATAAAGCTTCTGCAAGTTTCCATGCAAAAACAGAAATGCCCCCTGGCAGGCCTGAGGGCCGCCATGGGGGCATATTTTTATATACGAGGCGTCAAGGCGTGATAAAACCTGCCTTGGTCGTTTTCCGGCACAGGAGGGTTTCTTTCGCCGCACGCTTCAGGCCTCCGGCGCGTTGGGCCGGGCCGCACTTACATAGCTGGAAGCACCGAAAGCCAGTATCATAATGAACAGCGTGTGGAAAAACACAAGCCCAATGCCAAACAGCACACCGTGGCCGAATGCCCTGGCCAGCTTGAAATTCATTATGATATGAATTACACCAGACGCTACGATAAGTGCAAGCGTTGCAAGGGCAAGCGCCGTCTGCGGCTGTTGCAGGTCTAACGCATAGCCGCACATGCCAGCCGCTGCCGCAAAGAAAACAGACAGCCAGAACCACACAGGTTTCCAGCAGATTTGATACAGCGTATGGATATTCAGCACAGGGATGACAGCACGCCACCCTGCTCGCCCGGCTTTGCGAAACAGGCGCCACCATGCGGCAATGGTAAGCACCAGCAGCACCAAAACTACTGCCAGATAAACACCAAGCACCGCCAGAAAAGCCGTCACCACATCTTGCAGCGTCATTGCAAAAGCCCTCCTTTGCTGTTTCCGTCCTCATGCAGCCGGCAGATTGCCGTTTTGTGCTGAGAGATCAATCGTTTTTTTTCGGCATTGCTGGCAGCCACTGCCGCTGTGCCGGCACCGGCCGCCGCGCCCACGCGCGCCGCATCGCGCTGAGAATGGATATGTTCCAGCACAATAATGGCCGCCATCAAAACATCCCGCTGCTGCTCATCGTTAATTTCTATTTCATACACATCGTGCAGCGAGAAAAACTTGCGGTGCACGGTGGCCAAAATAGTGTGCGTGGCCTCGTCAATAATTTGATAATCGTGTGATGTGATGTCGCCGTGCAGCTCCCAGCCCAGTGAATCAATGCGGATGATATCTTTTGTCAGGTGGAACAGCTCTGTGCTGATTTCAAACGAAAGGCCGCTGGCCATATCGACATAGTGCACTTCGTGCAGGCTGAAAGCCTTCGCATGCAGGTAGGCTACTTCGTTGCCCGCAGCGTCCCGCAGGTAAGTTTTGTCATGCAAAGAGAACATTTTGCTTTCCACTTCATACACCACGTCGTCCTGCCCGTCAAAAATTTTCAGCGCGTGGTGCAGCGACACCAGTTTTTGTTTCAGATAATACTTCATTTCTGTTTCCTCCTTTTTTCATGGCTGCTGGCTCTACAAAGGGCGCTTGCCACAGCCGCCAGCGGGCCGTTGCAACCGCCCATATTCTACCTGTGCCCAAATGCTGTGCAGGCCGTCACGCAAGGCCCAAGGACGCCTTCGCCCCATCTGCCCGCTCAGCGCTATGGCCTTGTGACAAAAAGCCCGGCACGAGCGCGGAAAGCTTCGCCGGGCAACCGTGCAGAAACCAATTTATTATAGCATGCCGCACATTCGGCGCTTGCATCTATTTCAGTAAAAAAGCTCTTTTTTGGGTGGTTTCTGCCCAAATTTCTGCTTATGGCCTGTTGGTGCTCAGCTTAAAAAGCAGATAATCGGCATATTGTTTTTGCACAGCGGTGTACAATTTGCGCGAGATGGGAACCCGCGCGCCGCCTTCCAGCACGAAATCCCGGTTTTCCATGCCGCGCGCATTATCCATGTTGACAATGCAGTTGCGGTAACAACAGGCAAACTGAGGGTATTTGAGCAAAGTTTCCCGTATTTCTTGAAACGGCATATGACTGCGGTTGATTTTGCGCTTTGTATGCACCAAAACATAGTGGTTATACATGTCTACAAATAAAATATCATCCAGCGGGATATTTACATAAGACCAGCCCTCTTTCAGCTGAATGTGCAGCTTTTTATCATACAGGGCCGCAGCGCATTTATCCAGCACGCGGAACAAAGCGCTTTCTTCCACAGGCTTCACCAAATAGTAAAAGGCCCCCACTTCATAGCTCTCTACGGCATGCTGCGCGCTGACCGTGATGAACACCAGCAGGCTTGTATTGCCCCGCTGGCGCAGCATACGCGCTATCTGCATTCCATTCTCGTCCCCGAGATAGACATCCAGAAAAACCACATTGAAGCCGTCTGCACCGGCATATTCCAAAAACTGCGAACCCGTCTCGAACGTCACCACTTCTGCAGGAATATGCGCATTTTCTGCATAACGGCGCACAGCCTGAGCAAGCGTGGCGCGCACAGATGCATCATCGTCTACGATAGCAATTCTCAAAATCTGTGTCCCTCCTCTCCGGCAGGTAACCGGCATACACAGCCAAGGCCCGCTGAAGGAAAACTATTGTTCAATATTCATGCAGGCAAGGGCTGTAAACACGCCGTCTTTCTGCTCGTAACGTGCAAACCCCTGCCGCTGCCTGCACACAGCAGCCACAGAGGCTGTGCCGATGCCGGCCGCATTTCGCCGGGTAGACCACAGCGCCCCATGGCGGTATACCAGCGGCACTGCGCCGCTGTTTTTTATGCACAAAGACAACAGCCCGCCTTGCATCCGGGCATCCACCTGAATAAACTTTGTGCCCTGCATTTGCCCACAGGCGGCCGCAACTGCGTTTTCCACCAGGTTGCCTGCCACAAGGCACACATCACTTTCTGCTTTGCCCAGTGCCGCGGGCAGCGCCACATGGCCTGAAACTTTCACACCGGCAGCAACCGCGCCGGATAAATAATAATTCAACACGGCGCTTAACGCCGTGTTGGCACAGGGCAGGATGCCCTGCGGTTCTTCTGCCATTTGAAGCGCGCTGATATATTCCTGCACCGTTTTGCTTCCATCTGCCTGGGCAAGGCCATACAGGGCATGCAAATGATGCCGTAGGTCGTGCTCTGCCCTGCGCACATCCTCCATATGACGCAAAAGCTGTTCATTTTGCTGGCGCTGCATGTCCGAGCGAAGCGCCGCAAGCCCAAGTTCCTCCTGAGCCTGCGCGCCGGCAAGCCCTTTGCGCACCGCGTGCAGCATCAGCATACAGGCCGCAAATGTGGTCACCAGCCAAAGCAGCGCCGCGCTAAGGTCTGCCCTGATATCCATAAGCTTTGCGGTAAAATTTCCGCTGTAAAATTTCACATGGAACACGATATTAAACAACACCGGAACGGGCCACAGCCACTGCCAGGAAACTCGCGCCCCGCCCTGCTGCACCAGGGGGCGCAGTTCCAGCAAAAATACCGGCAGAACAATGGGCAGCGTAAGTGCCAGCACGGCGGCAAACAGGCCAAAATAAACCCATTTTGTTTCATCCGCCGGAAAATAGTTTTGTTCCAGCACATTGGCCATGGTATATACGGCATTCAAATATTGCCCCATCAGGGCCGAGGCAAACAACATGGGCCAAAGCGGAGCCTTTGTAAGCCAGAATGCGGCGCCAAAGCCAATAAACATCCACAATGCCTGCACAGCCAGTAAAACAGGCGGCGGCAGCATGCGCACCACAGGGCAAGCGGGCCAAAAAAATACCATGCAGCAAGCCACCGCCACAATGCAGTAAACCGCCACACGCCAATAGCTGGTCGCATGGCGCTTGCCAAAAGGCAGCACCAACAGCATAGTGGCCATATACATATGAAGCGCATAAATTGCAAGCGCCGCCCAAAAAGATGTGTCTGCGTTCATATTTCTCCATTTCTGTGAAGGGCATCTGCAAAAAGCCCGCACGTCTATATTTTATAACATAACACATATACCCGGTGTGTGAAAGCAAAATGCGGGTAACAAGACTGCATTTTTTGTGGTTTTTGTTGAAACTTTTTGGAAAACAGGGCTCCCCCCCCCCGAAACCCGTCGTTTTCAAACAAAAGGGCCCCGGAATTTCCGGGGCCCTTTTCCTGGCTGTTGTGGAAGTTTTCCGGCCAGCTTTTATTCCGCAGCTGCCGGGCCGTCTTGTGGTTTCAGCCAGGCATCCATCCACTGCACCAGTTCTTTCAGCCGGCGCACACGGTGGCGAGGCTTGCCGCTGCGGGAAAGCTCGTGGTTCTCCCCCTTGAACAGGCACGCCCTTGCAGGCACGCCAAGAAGCGTCAAAGCGGCGAAAATTTCTTTCGTTTGCTCTACGCAGCAGGTGTGGTCTTCGGTGGAATGCAAAAACAGCGTAGGCGTCTTGCAACCGGAAAGATACGGCATGGCCGATTCCTTCCACAAAAGCTCCGGCGCGTTCCAGGGGGTGGAATCCGGCGCAAGGTCGTCGTCATAGCTGATTTCCGACTGGCCGAAATCGCTTACGAAGTTTGCCACGCTGCGGCAGCTTACAGCCGCCGCAAAGCGGTGCGTGTGGGCAATGATCCAGTTTGTCATAATGCCGCCGTAACTTCCGCCCGTCACGCCCACGCGGGCGGTATCAATGTCCGGGTATTGTGCAAGGACGTGGTCTGTAAAATCCATCAAATCTTCATAGTCAATGGTGCCGTACTTTCCTCGCACGTCCGCAAACTGCACGCCTCGCGCGTCGGAACCGCGCGGGTTGCAGAAAAACACAAAATAGCCGCGCCCTGCCAGCACCTGCATCTCGTGGAAAAACACCTCGCCATAGGCCGCCTTCGGGCCGCCGTGTATCTCCAGAATGCCGGGGTATTTTTTCCCTTTTTCATAGCCAGACGGCATAAGAACCCAGCCGTCTATCTGCTGCCCTGCACGGTTTTGAAACGGCGTGTAATGCACGGGCTGTACAGCCCGTGCGGAAAGCAACGGGCTGTTGAAAGCGGAAATGCACACGGCTTTTCCACCCGCCAGCACATACAGCTCCTGCAGGCTGTTTTTCTGCATGCCCACAAACACGGTGGCCCCGCCGCGCATGTCAAACATCTGAATACCGCCGTCAAAGCCCAATATCTCCTGCTGTACACCGGCCGCATCTATGCTGCGGATATGGCTTTGAAAGCGGTCCAGCACAATGTAATACGCCGCGCCCTGTGCGCACACAAACGCGTTTCCGCTGCCGTAGGTGCTGTCGGTGATGGGGCTTGTGCCCGGCACAAGCTCGTGTGCCAACAGCTTTTCACAGCCGCCGCCCGCAAGGCTCAGCTTGTAAAAATCCTGCCCGGAAGCGCTGCCATATTGCTTTAGATCCGACGCGGTAAACAGCACCGTGCCCTCTTCTTCCCCAATATGGTAAATGGCAAGCGCGCCGTCTTCCACCAGGGTGCGCGTTTCACCCGTGGCAAGGCTGTAGGCATACATGCCTTTTGTTTTCGCCTTTACTGTTGTGTAACTGTGCCCGGTATACACAAGCTGCTTTCCGGCCCACCGGAACGCCCCCAGCATAAACATCGGCGGCGTAAGCAGCTTGGTTTCATCTGTTTCGGCGTTATACAGGGCCAGTGTCATTCGCACCCGGCTTGTATACCCTTCGCCGTTTGTGGCAAAGGGCATTTCTTCCAGCAGAATATAATCCTCTGCATCCTCACACTCTTCCATGGTATGGGTGCGCGGGTCTGGCCTCGTGTGGTCTATGCGCACAGCCATAGCGTAATGCACCCCATCACCACAGGGGCATATCTCTTTCACATCATACGGCACCTCAAAGGCGCGGTATGCCTCGCCGCCGGAAAGCGAAAGGCGGTAAAACACCGTTTTCTGGTAAAAGCGCGGGGCCTCATCCTCCTTGCAGCGGCACGAAGGGAAAAGCAGCGTATCGGCGCCGTCCCACACAAAATCGTGCTCTTTTCCGGTGTGCGTCAGCTGTTTGATGCTGTGGGCCGCACAGTGTGCCAAATAGATATCTGCGGCATAGTTGTTCTCCTGTTTGTTCTGCCTGCTCACCACAAAGGCCGCCTTCGTGCCGTCCGGCGAAAGCTGCAGCTTTGAGAGAAAGCGGTATTCCAAAAAATCTGCCAAGCTGATATTCTGCATGCCTATCCACCCTTTCCACATCCCGCACGCAGGTTTTCCACGCACGGACAAACATGATAAGATGACTGTACCATACCCCATTCGGAAAAGCAAGCTGCGCCGCCCGCAAAGCGCAAAAGGGCACCCTTTTCCAAAGCAATGCCCCCTTGCGAAGCAGGGGGCGGGCCTTTTCGAACCGTGAAGGAAAAAGGTGCGCGCCAGCCGTATGGCTGATGAACACCTTGCCCTTTGATGAATGTAAAACTTACTGCTTCGCTGTAGCAAACGCCAAAAATGCGCGGTATGTCATCAACACGTCCTGCTTTGCCACAAGCTCGAACGGCGCATGCATCGAAAGCATGGGCACGCCAATGTCCACCGTGTCCACATTGCGGTTCGACACAAACTTGGCAATGGTTCCGCCGCCGCCCTGGTCCACTTTGCCAAGCTCGCCCGTCTGCCAGGCAACGCCCGCGCCGTCAAACACATTTGTCACATAGCTCAGCGTCTCGGCGCTGGCGTCGTTCGTGCCGCCCTTGCCGCGCGCGCCCGTATATTTTGTCAGGCACACACCACAGTTCATGCGGGCGGCATTGCGCGGGTCGTGCACTTCGGGGAACGTGGGGTCCAGCGCTGCGTTCACATCTGCCGACACGCACACCGAACGGCGCAGCATCTCTTCATAATCTGCCCCCTGCGCACGCGCCAGCGCCTTCAAAAAGTGGAAGGTGTAATCGCCCTGCAGGCCCGTTGTGCCTTCCGAGCCCACCTCTTCCTTATCGGTCAGCACACACAGGGTGGTGAATGCGGGCGCCTTCGCGTCGATTTCGGCGCGAAGGGCCGTGTATGCGCATACACGGTCATCATGCCCATAGGCGCCAATCATGCTGCGGTCAAAGCCTACATCCGCCGCCTTGAACGCCGGCACCGCTTCAATTTCAGCGCGTGTGAAATCGCGCTCTGTAATGCCATAGCGCTCGTTCAAAAGCTGCATGGTATACAGCTTGATGCGCTCTTTCGCCTCTTTGTCCGCATAGGGAATGCTGCCCACCACAATGTTCAGCTCTTCCCCCTTCAGGCCTTCGCCAAGGGTGCGCTTGTTCTGGTCTGCACTGAGGTGCGGCAAAAGGTCTGTCACGCAGAACACAGGGTCTCCCGGCGCTTCGCCCACGCAGAATTCCACCTTTTCGCCGCCGCGCTTGTACACCACCCCATGCAGGGAAAGCGGCGTGGCGCCCCACTGATATTTGCGGACACCACCATAATAGTGGGTTTTAAACAGTGAAAGGCCGCCCTCCTCATACAGAGGGTTCGGCTTCAAATCCAGCCGGGGCGAATCGATGTGCGCAATCATAAAGTGCGCGCCCTCTTCCAGGCTGCGTGTGCCAATGGTGGCCGCTAAAATGGCCTTGCCGCGGTTATTATAGTACACTTTATCGCCCGGTTTCAGCGCCGTTTTGGCCATGTGGCCGAATGGGCGGTAGCCTGCTGCCACCAGGCGTTTTTCTATTTCCGCCGCGGCCTCGCGTTCCGTCTTGGCATTGTTCAAAAAGGCCTTATAATCCTCGCAGAATGCCTCAGCCTCTTCGCGCGCCGCGGGCCACTCGTCCGAAATGTGCGGCTGGCTGAACAGCAGTTCCTTTTCCAAATCTTTTGCCGCTTTTGTTTCCATATCCGTTTCTCCTTTTTCATCCAGACTATTTTAATTTTATGGGTAAAGCTCTTGATACTTTGCATAATTCCGCTGCACCTTGTGCACATACAGGTTCATTTGCTCGTAAGGGAACGTGTGCAGCGTAACGCCGTCCGCAGAATAGCGGGTGTCCTCCAGCAGCTGGTCTACAAGGCCCTGCCCACTGTGGTAAGCTGCGCTGGCCGTGGCAAAGTCACCTGCATACCGGTCCATGCAATAATAAAGGTAATAGGTTCCAAACCGGATATTTACCTCCGGGTCATACAAGTCGTCAAAGGTGACAGGCTCGCTGGGCGCTATTTTCGTTTTGATCCATTCAAAGGTCTCTTCGGTAATCTGCATCAGGCCCCGCGCCCCTACGCCCGAGAGTGCGTTGGGCTTAAAGCCGCTTTCCGTTTTGATGATGGCATACACCTGTGCGTATTCCAGGCCATATTTATCTGCATAGTATTCTACATATGCCCGGTAGGTGCGCGGGTATATGGCACGCTCGATATTGCCGCCCACCCGGGCAAAAAACAGAAACACACAGACGCATACGGCCAAAAGCGCCAAAAGCCAAAAGCGCTTGCGTCGTCTGCTCATGTCATCCCCTCTTTTAGAAGGTTTTCCAGCACAGTCTGGGCCTGAGCAAGCAGGGCTTGCTCGCTTTCTTTATTTTCCAGAATATAAGTGGCCGCAGCATCCAGCTTTTCCTGCGCAAGCTGAGAGCCCAGCCGCGCCCGCGCCGCAGCCAGAGAAACGCCGTCGCGCTGCACAATGCGCTGCTCCAGCACATGCTGCGGCGCGCGCACCACAATAATGGCATCGCAGAATGGCTCGAAGGGCGCGCCCACAATCACGGCGCCGTCCACAAACACCAGAGCCGCCCCTGCGGCCTTCGCCTTTGCCACACCGGCCAGCAGCCTTCGCACAATTTCCGGATGCGTGATATCCGTCAGGCGGCGGGCATCTTCTTTTGTGGCAAAGGCGCGCCGGGCAAGCAAGCCGCGGCGCAGCCGCCCGGCCTCATCCAGAATATCGGCGCCAAACGCCGCCGCAAGAGCCGGAAGGCATGGGCTGCCGGGCTGTGTCACCTCCCGCGCTATGGCATCGCCGTCCAGCACGGGAAACCCTCTGTTTCGGTAGTATTCCGCCACGGTGCTTTTTCCGCAGCCAGAGCGGCCCGTAATGGCAACCGTCTTCATACATCCACCACCCGGAACGCCGCTGCGCGCAAAATGCGGTTATACACCGCCAGCGCCATGCCGTCCATTTGCGGGCAGCGCGCATAGACTGTGCGCGCGCCGCGCCGGTCCAGCTCGCGCAGGGCCCCAAACAGGGCGTGCGCCTGGCTGGCAGCGCTTTCCCTGCGGCCATAAGTGACGGCAGGCACGCTCAGTTCCGTTTCCTCGCCCTCATAGCACAGGGCAAACACACCGGGCCCGGCATGCCCGGCCACATAATCACAATATGCGCGGAAAGGGCCTTTTACCAGCGTTACTTCCGCTTTGGGGGCATAATGTTTATATTTCATGCCCGGGGAAGCCGCTTTTTCCCCTTCACGCAAGCCATGCAGCACCGCATGGGCCAGCTGCACTTCACAGCCCAAAACCGCCTCAAGCTGTTCTTTTGTAATGCCGCCCGGCCGAAGCAGCACGGGCGAAGGCCCAGCCAAAGACACCACGGTAGATTCCACGCCCACCTCACAGGCGCCGCCGTCCAGAATTAGCGGCACGCGCCCGTCCATATCTGCCAGCACATCCTGTGCGGTTGTAGGGCTTGGGCTGCCGGAAAGGTTGGCCGAAGGCGCCGCCAGCGGCACGCCTGCCGCGCGGATAACGGCCTGGGCTACAGGGTGGCTGGGCATGCGCACGGCAGCTGTTTCCAGCCCGGCGCATACTTCCCGTGCCACAGCAGCGCCGCGCGGCAGCACCATGGTCAGCGGCCCGGGCCAAAAGGCCTCTGCCAGCCTTTGCGCCTGCGGCGGCACGCTGCCGGCCACCATGTCCAGCATATCCATGGAAGCAATGTGGGAAATCAGGGGGTTATCCTGCGGACGGCCTTTGGCTGCAAAAATAGCGCTTACGGCTGCGCCGTCCAGCGCGTTTGCCGCAAGGCCGTACACCGTCTCGGTGGGAATGGCAACAAGGCCGCCTGCGCGCAAAATGCCCGCCGCCTTTTCAATGGCGTCCGGCCGCGGGGCAAGAAGCTCTGTTTTCATCGCGCGCCCTCCTCCCCTGCGGCCTTCAGCTTTTCGGCCCTGTCTGCCGTGGCCAGCGCATCTATCACTTCGTCCAGGGCACCGTCCAAAATGGCGTCCAGCTTATACAGGGTAAGGCCGATGCGGTGGTCCGTCACACGGCCCTGCGGGTAATTATAAGTGCGGATGCGCTCGGAACGGTCACCCGTGCCCACCTGGCTTTTCCGCTGCGCGGCAAGCTGTGCGTCCTGTTCCGCCTGCTTTTGTGCCAAAAGCCTGCTGCGCAGCACCTTCAGGGCCTTATCTTTGTTTTTATACTGGCTGCGTTCATCCTGGCATTCCACCACCATGCCCGTGGGCAGGTGCGTAACACGAATGGCAGAGGACGTTTTGTTGATGTGCTGCCCGCCCGCGCCAGAGGAACGGAACGTATCTATTTTTAAATCCGCAGGGTCCAGCTCAAGCTCCACTTCCTCCGCCTCCGGCATCACGGCCACCGTGACAGTGGACGTATGCACCCGTCCCTGGGCTTCTGTCTCGGGCACGCGCTGCACGCGGTGCACACCGCTTTCAAACTTCATGCGGCTGTAGGCACCCGCACCGTCAATGGAAAAGCTCACTTCCTTCATGCCGCCCAGCTCGGTGACATTGGCGCCCAGCAGCTCGGTTTTCCATCCGCGCGCCTCTGCGTACATGTTGTACATGCGGTACAAACTGTGGGCGAACAGCGCCGCCTCTTCACCGCCCGCGCCGCCGCGTATTTCCACAATGACGTTTTTTTCGTCATTTTCATCCTTCGGCAGCAGCAAAAGCCGAATCTCTTCCTCCAGCTGTTCCAGACGCTGTTTTGTCTCGCTATATTCCTGCTGGGCCATTTCTTTCAATTCCGGCTCAAGGCCGCCTTCTTCCAGCAGTTCTTTGGCCCCCTCAAAAGTGTGCTGGGCCTGCGCATAGGCATCGCATGCTTGCGCAAGCGGCGTCAGGTTTTTATATTCTTTCATTAAGCGGGCATATTGCGCCGGGTCTGCCGCAACGTCAGGCTGCTGCAAAAGCTGGCCCAGTTCTTCATATCGCGCGCGCACAGCGCGCAGTTTTTCCATCATGTGCAAAGCTTCCTTCCTGATTTATCTGAAAAATCTCCGTGCAAAGAACCCTCTGCACGGACAGAAAGAAGCCCTGCTAAAGCGGCAGAGCCTCACGCACAATTTTTTTAATGTTTTTTTCAATCTTGCTTCGCGCCACCATCACTTCACGGCCGCATTTCACACAGCGGATGCGAAAATCCATCCCCACGCGAAGAACAGCAAATTCGCTGGCGCCACAGGGATGCGGCTTTTTGGTCAGAATATGGTCGCCTACACGCACGTCCATCCCACGGCCTCCTTTGGGTACAAAATAGGGCAAAAGCCGTACACCGGCCGTTTCTCGCCCACTATCTTTTATAGTATAGCCTAAAACCCTTAAGCTTGCAAATAATCGGCGCAAAGTTCACATATATTTTACTGCGCCGCCAATGCCGCGGCGAGAAACAGCGCGGGCGGCGGCCGGCAAGCCGCCTGCCGAAAAGGATGGTGGACTACATGAAATTTGCCGCCGAGGGGGCCATGCGCTGCCCCGATGGCTACAGCCTGGCCGCACTGCAGAACGCGCTGCGGGCGCGGGATATCCTGTGCGGGCGCGCGCTGATGTTTGACGAAAACAGGGCCCTGCGCCTAAACCTGGGTTCGGCACTGGGCGTTATCCCCCATGAAGAGTGTGCGTGGGGCGTGCGGGAAGGCAATGTGCGCGATGTGGCGCTGATTACCCGCGTAGGGCGTACCGTGTGTTTTACTGTGCAGGCACTGGACGAGACAACGCAGCCGCCCGTGGCCACGCTTTCCCGCGCACAGGCGCAGCAGATGTGCAAAACGGAATATCTGGACCTTCTCTTGCCCGGCGATGTGCTGAGTGCCCGGGTGACGCGGCTGGAGCCCTTCGGCGCTTTTTGTGATGTCGGGTGCGGAATTTCTGCCCTGATGCCGATAGACTGCATGTCTGTTTCCCGCATTCAAAGCCCGGCCGACCGTGTGGCCTGCGGGCAGGACATCGAGTGCCTTGTCAAAACACGGGATGAGGCCGGGCGCCTTGTGCTTACCATGAAAGAACTGCTGGGCACATGGCAGGAAAATGCCGCGCGCTTTGCTGCCGGGCAAACGGTTGTCGGCGTGGTGCGCAGTGTGGAAAGCTATGGCGTGTTTATAGAGCTTGCGCCGAACCTGGCTGGGCTGGCTGAGCCCGACGATACCCTGGCGCCGGGCCAGCTGGTAAGCGTATACATCAAAAGCATCTGCCCGCAGCGTATGAAAGTAAAACTTGCTGTGACGCAGGTGTTGGAAGAACAAGGCCTTCACCTGCCGCTTCGCCGTTTTTTTCATGGCAGCCACATGGATGTATGGCACTATTCCACCCCAGAGAGCACAAAGCAGATGAAGACTGTTTTTACCTGACTGCAATGTTCCCCGAGCTGCACCTGCCTGTGCTCTGTTCTTTACAAGTGCCCCGGTTTGGGGTACAATGAAAAAAAGTAATAGAATGTGCCTTTTTGCAAAATGCTGTTTTTGCCGGGCACCCAAAAAGGAGGCCGCCGGATGGCTGGAAACGCCTTCACTGCCGGTGTCAAACCGGGCGGGCTGAATTCTTCCACGGAAATACGCATCCTGCTGTGTTATCTTATCAAAAATGCCGCCTCGCCTCTCACGGGCGAAGAGCTGGAGGCCGCCCTTCTGAATGAGGCGCTGGTAAACTACTTTGAATTTGCGGCGTGCCTTTCCGATTTATGTGAACAAGGCCTTGTGGAAAAACGGGAAGATGGCTATCACATTCTTCCCAAGGGCCGGGAAGTGGCGGACACTTTGCAGGACGATGTTCCGCTTACTGTGCGAGAGTGCGCCTCCCGCGCGGTGGTGCGCGCACAGCTGTTTGCCCGAAAAAGCGCCCAGCACAAAGTGCAGCTGGAAGAGACGCCCGGCGGGTATCTCGTTCATTGCAGCATTGAAGAGGGTGCCGCCCCTTTGTTCCAGCTGACGGTGGCCATGCCGGATAAGTTTTCCGCCAAGCTTGCACGGGAACAGTTCATTGCCCATGGCGATGAACTGTATGAGCTTTTGATTGGCCGGCTGACACAGGAGGAATGATGCTCTGCAGAATCCAACCAGGCTGCCAGGCGTTATGCCTGGCGGCCTGGTTTTTTACCATGATAAGATCCACCATACCACAGGCCCTGCTGCACATTTCCGAAACCCGCACTTTTGCAAAACGCGCTCGGATGCCAAATTCCCCTGCTCTGTCTGGGCAAGCACATGTGCCACAGCCGGCTGCTGTTGAGCCCAATTGCACATATTGCCGTGGTAAACTTGCATGAAGGTTGGCATTTCTGCGGGCACAGCAAACAGCCTCTTAGGGCCGCTTTTGCCCTTTTTCATGCAGTGTATAAAAAATCCGCCGCAGGCGGCTGCCTGCGGCGGAGTGGTCGGAGTATGGAGATTTGAACTCCAGGCCTCTTGGTCCCGAACCAAGCGCGCTACCATCTGCGCTATACCCCGAAAGAAAACGGCAGCGCACAGGCTGCCGTTATGGTTGCGGAAGAAGGATTCGAACCCTCACAATACGAGTCAGAGTCGCAGGTGCTACCATTACACAATTCCGCAGCGCCCTCAATTGAGTGCTTTATTATTATACGAAGAAGGCCGCGCCTTGTCAACCCCTTTTTCAGAAAAATTCCTGTGCCAGAAAGCTGCCGCACAGCCAGGCAGGCTTTTCCTGCGCTTGCAATTCCCATTGCTTTCCGCTACAATGAAAAAACAGGCATCGCGCGTACCCGAGTGCTTTAAAAGGGCACGTGCCGGACTACATTGTGAGGTGTATTTACAAAATGGCAGAATTCAAGTATGAAATTACAGAGCGCATCGCAGTGCTTTCACAGAGCCCGAACGGCTGGGAGCGCCAGCTGAATATGGTGAGCTGGAATGGGCGCGAGCCCAAATATGATATCCGCGATTGGGCGCCCGATGGCAGCAAAATGGGCAAGGGCATCAGCCTTTCTCACGACGAAATTGCTATTTTAAAAGGCATTTTAGAAGAAATGGAAATTTGAGTGATGAACTATAAAGAAGAATTTTTGAGCATTTTTCGTGAAAATGTCACGCGGCCCGGTGCAGATAAATTGCTGGATTGGCTTTGCACCACCGACTTTTTCACGGCGCCCGCCTCTACCCGCTTCCACGGAGCATGTGAGTGCGGCCTTGTGATGCACAGCCTGAATGTATATCATGTGCTGATGAAACGGTATTTTGATGAAGCGGAGGACAGCAAAGAAACCTTTACGCTTGTTTCCCTTCTGCACGACCTGTGCAAGGCCAATTACTACAAACCGGGGTTTCGCAACGTAAAAAATGACGCCACCGGCCAGTGGGAACGCGTGCCCACTTTTACTGTGCAGGACGCCTTTCCCTATGGACATGGGGAAAAAAGTGTTTATTTGATTGAACGCTTCATTCGCCTGAAACCGGCAGAGGCCGTTGCCATCCGCTGGCATATGGGAGGCTTTGACGATGCCGTGCGCGGCGGAAGCTTTACCATTTCCAACGCCTACGATGAGTACCCCCTGGCTGTCAAACTGCACCTGGCAGATTTAGAAGCCACTTACCTTTTGGAAAAGGGCACCAGCAGTGTGAACAGGCATTGACGGCGTGCCACAGGCGCCGCCTGTTATTTCCTGCCCGAAAAAAGGCCCCTTCCCTCTTCTCCGCATACAAAACGCCGCCTCTTCCAATTGGAAAGAGGCGGCGTTTTTCTTTTATTTCTTACAGCTTTACAGCCCAAGAGCGGCAATCAACCTGTCCTTCGGCATCAGGCCCACGCTGCGGCTTTTTTCCACGCCATCCCGCAGGCACACCACAGTGGGGATGCTCATCACGCCAAAGCGCTCGGCCAGGGCCTGCTCTTCGTCGATATTCACTTTGCACACCTTTACCTCTGGCTTGTCCTTCGCAAGCTCTTCCAAAACAGGTGCCAGCATCCGGCACGGGTTGCACCACGGTGCCCAAAAATCTACAATAACGGGGCCAGCCACCTGGGTTTCCTGTTCAAAGTTTGCAGCCGACAATTCAATCGACATATCTCATTCTCCTTTTTATACGGTTCAGCGCAGCAAATCGGCCAAGGTGTCCAAAAATGTGCGCTTTTTGCGGGCGTGTACGGGCCGGTAAGCTGCCGGGCGCTGGCCCGGAACCCGCTGCCCGGCAGGGCGCACGCGCGCACCAGGCCATGCTTCCTGCCCTGCGGAAGCAGACGCCGCCTGCACAGCGGCACGGTTTTCCACCGGCCGGGAAAGAGAGGGCACGGGGTCGGCCTCTTCCGGCATTGCCTGCGTTTCTTCTATTTTGGAAAGCACATCAAAGAAGGGGTCTTCTGCTGCGCTTCCGGATGCAGCAACCGCAGGCTGCTCAAAAATATCCGGCTGCTTTCCGGTGTCAGAGGCCTCTGCCCTTTCTTCGGAAAGCACAGGCTGTGCCGCAGCAGAGGCGGCAGGGGCTTGCACGTCCACCTGCTCTGCCGCCGCAGGCTGCGAAAAAGCCGGTTTTACTTCCACCGCGGCCCGTTCCGGCGCGCGGCCGGGGAACTCTTTCATTTTGGCCCCCAGCGTCTGCAAATCGCGTTCCGCATTTGCAAGCGCTGCAGCAATGCCATCGGTTGCGCGCTGCAGGTCGTTGGCTGCGGTGACAATTTTCTCATCCACCGCGGCAAGCTGTGCTTTCAGCACTTTTACACTGGCGGCAATATCATCTGCCGAGCGTGCCACCATATCGCGCATTTGCGATTTTTCGCTGTGGGCGCGCGCCACAATCAATTCCGCCTGTTCGTTCGCCTGCTCCATCCGCACCGAAGCTTTCGCGTCTGCGTCCTGCAAAAGCTGCTCGGCGTCCGTTTTGGCCTTTTCCAAAGTCTTCTGCGCCTGTGCGTTGGCTTTCTGAGCCAATTCAGCCGCACGAATCTGCGCAGATACCATTTCTTCCTTGGCGCGCCTGCTTTCCTGGTCGGCACGGGCGCGCTGCTGGGCAAGCGAATCTCTCACCTGCTGCAGCTGGGCTGCCATGCCATCGTTGGAAGCCAGCAATTCATCCCGCTCTTTTTGAAGGGCCGTCAGGCTTTTTTCGGTTTCCTCCAGCTTTGCATGCAGCGTATGAATCTCTTCCCGCGTGCTGAGCAGTTCAGCACGGAAAGCCTGGGTTTCTGCCTGTGCCATGTGCACACGGCGCGCCTGTTCATCCCGCGAGACAGTCAGGGCATTTTCCCGTGCCGAGCTCTCACGCAGCATATTTTGCGCGCTTAAAACCTGAGCCTGCAATTCTTCCGCACGCGCACGCAGCTCCGCTTCCTGTTGCGCGTATTGCTGGCTCAGACTCTCCAGATAAGACAGTACCTGTGCCCGGTGAAAACCGAACATCTCTGTTTTGAAGCCATTTTTCTGAATGGCCTCCATCTGCTGTTGCGTCAACAGGTGCTCGTCCACCAACGCGCACCTCCTTTGCCAAGAGAGTAAAAGCAAGGCAAAAAGCGGGGCGCAACGCCCCGCTCAATGCGGTTAGTGCCGGTTATTCAACACCGTAAGGATATCATCCAGGTTAAAAGCGTCCTCCGGTTCCGGCGCAGGTGCCACCGGGGCGGGCGCCGCCACCGGCTCCGGCTGTGGCTGTGCTACAGGCTGTGCCTGCTGCACGGGCGCTTTTTCACTGGTAAAGGCATATTGCTGGGCCGCTTCATGGCCGGCAACCGCGGCGGCAGGCACAGCCTCGGCCTCGCCCGCGCCCGCTTCGAAGCCCGTGGCGATTACCGTAATGCACATTTCGTCTTTCATAGATTCATCAAAAGCCGCGCCCCAAATGATGTTCGCATCCGGGTGCGCCGAATTTGTGATGAGTGTGGCGGCACGCTCTACATCATCCAGGCCAATATCGGGCGAGGAAGTAATGTTGATGATGACACCGCGCGCGCCGGAGATGCTTGTCTCCAGCAGGGGGCTGGACACGGCTGCATTGGCTGCATCTTCCGCCTTGTTCACACCTTTTGCGCGGCCCACGCCCATATGGGCATAGCCCGCATCCTTCATGATGCTGCGCACATCGGCAAAGTCGAGGTTGATGAAGGCCGCCACATTGATCAGGGCAGAAATGCTCTCCACACCCTGACGCAGAACATTATCGGCCGCCTCAAAGGCATTCAGCAGGGTAATTTTTTCCTGGCTGATCAGTTTCAGGCGCTCGTTCGGGATGACAATCAAAGAATCCACCCGGTCAAGCAGGCCCTCAATGCCAATTTCGGCAATATTCAGCTTGCGCTTGCCCTCGAAGGCAAAGGGTTTTGTGACGATGCCCACCGTCAGAATACCAAGCTCTTTGGCAACCTCTGCAACCACCGGCGCCGCACCTGTGCCGGTGCCGCCGCCCATGCCTGCCGTAATGAAAGCCATCTGCGCGCCTTTCAGCGCGGCTGCGATCTCGTCGCGGCTCTCTTCTGCGCTGCGCTGGCCAATCTCAGGGTTCGCGCCGGCACCGCGCCCCTTGGTAAGTTTGGCGCCAAGCTGAACCTTCTGCGTCGCCTTCGAGGCGTACAGGGCCTGCTGGTCCGTATTCATGCTGATGAACTCCACGCCGCGCAGGCCGCTGGTAACCATCCGGTTCACCGCGTTGCCGCCGCCGCCACCAACACCTACCACTTTGATATTAGTGATATTTTCATTTTCTACATCCAGGATGAAAGCCACAGGTACTCCTCCTAAAAGACAACTCGTGTAGTTTACATTATTTATAAGGATAGCAGATTTCACACGCAATTTCAATACTTTTCCGATTTTCTGTAAAGGGTTTTCCATTTTCAGGCCATTTTGCGGCCGCCAAGCTGTAAAGTGTTTTCCCTTTCAACCATGTCAAATGGCGCCTGCGCGCCAAATAGCCTGTCCCTTTCCATCTTGTGTGCGGTGGCTCACATCCAGCGTGCCGGTCTCATGTTCTCCAATCATGGCACTGTCATCTTCGCCCAGCAGAAGGCGTGCCGCCCAGCTGCACTTGTATTCGATATCGTTCATCGTTCCAAAGGTGATTTTTACGCGGCCGGCATATACGGCGCTCACTTCCGAAAGGCTTGTCATATCGATGGCTGTCAGCTGTTCCAGCCCGGCCGCCTGGGCCTGGGCCTGCAGAGCTTGCAGGGCTTCCAGCTTATCTGCCTGGGCCACCTGCAGCGGCTGCCCTTCCGCGGGCGCAGAAGCCTCCAGCCCGGTGACAGCGGCTATGCCCTGCGGCTGCTCTGCCGAAAGGCGCAAAACTTTAAGGTCTTCGCTTACCACGGCCCAGCCGCCCTCGTAAGCAACCGCATAGGTTTCGTGCGCGGGCTGCACGCTGACCACCAGCGTGGCAGGCAGCCTGCGCCTTACCTGCACCTCCCGCAGGTAGGGCAGCGCCGTACTTAACGTTTGTGTTGCCTGTTCCAAGTCGATGGAAAAAAGCTGCGTGCCCATCTCCAGCCCAAGGGCGGCCGTAATCTGTTCATCAGAGTATACCGTGGTTTCTTCCTCTGGCTGGCGCACTTCAATATTGGAAAGTTTGAACAACACTTTCATGCTGAACAAGGCACCCGCAACCAGAGCAGCAAGGCACAGGGTGCCTCCAATCAAAACGCCGCGCAGCCTTTTCTGCCTTGGTGTAAGCGGGCGTTTGCGCCTGCGTTTCTTTTTCGGTGCCGGGCGGTCATGCCGTGCCGCAGAGCGGCCGGCGTTTTGGTCATATACAGGGGCATGCGGCTTAAGGCGCGCCGGTGGAGCCGCATCATCATGCCAGGTGCGCTGCCGCTCTGGCTGCCGCCGCGTGGCAGCTGCCGCCTGCTGCGCTGTGCCTGTGCGGGAAGCGCGCTGCTGCGAGGGCGCCTGCACGCCGGAGCCCGTTTGCCTGCGAGGCGGCGGAGTGGGCGAAGGTGCCGCCTGTGGCGCTGCGGTGCGGCGGGCAGGCAGGTCATTCACAAACGGCGCTGCCTGCGGTTCTTTTCGCCTGGTAATGATGGGGGAAATGCCGCTGTAATCCACGCGGGTTGGCGCCTTTCGCCTCTGGTGCGGCGGCGGGTATTCCCCACTGTATACCGGGCGCTGCGGCATGCGCTTGGCCGTTCGCTCTTCCTGCGGATATACTGGCCTTTGGGGCCGTTTTTGCTGTGCCATGCGCATGCCTCCTTTCCTGATATTGTGTTTGGGCCCGGCGCTGCCCGCCTTTTGGGCTGCATTCAGGCGTTTGCCGCCATCTGCGGGGCCTCTTTTTCACACCATTCGGCCCGCGCACCCATTCCGTTCAGCAATGCCGCCATATCTTCATAGCCGCGGGCAATATGATGTGCCTGGCGGATGGTGCTTTTCCCATCTGCACACAGCGCCGCAATACACAAAGCCGCGCCGCCGCGCAAATCCGGCGCGGCCACATCGGCCGCATGCAGCCTGCGCCTGCCTTTTGCCAGCAGGGTGCGGCCCGACACCTTTACGTTTCCGCCCATGGCGGAAAACCCTTCCGCACAGGCAAAGCGGTTTTCAAAAACAGTATCTGTCACGGCGGAAAAGCCCTCGCTTTTCAAAAATGCGGCTGCAAGCAATGGCGCCGCATCGGTGGCCAGCGCCGGGTAAACATCGGTATACAGGGCGCCCGGCGCGCAAAGCCGCCCCTGCCTTGCCATCAAAAGGCCGCCGGGGGTGCGGCACACATCGCACCCCATGCGCCGCAGAATATGCAGCAGCGCCGCGATATGCGTGCCGTTCTCGCCAACAAGGCAGATATCTCCGCCGCATGCTGCCACGGCGCACAGGGCGGTAGAGGCCACAATGCGGTCTGCACACACCGTATGCCTTGCGCCGCCCAGCTGCGGCCTGCCCATCACTCGCAGGGTGCGTGTGCCAATGCCTTCTATGCTGGCCCCGGCTTTGCACAGGAAATGAGCAAGGTCCTGCACTTCCGGCTCTGTGGCCGCGCCGCGCAGCACCGTCATTCCCTTTGCACATACAGCGGCCATCAGAAGCGTTTCGCTAGCCCCCACGCTGGGAAAGCGCAATGTGATATCTGCCCCCTGCAGCCCGCGCGGGGCCCGCAGGAAAAGTGAGGCACCATTTTCCTCCACCTGTGCACCCATCTGGGCAAGGCCTTTCAGATGCATATCAATGGGCCGCGCGCCAAGTTTACAGCCGCCAGGCAGGCCAATGCACGCCTGCCCGGCCCGCACCAGCATGGGCGCCAGAAAGAACAGCGAAGAGCGCATGGCACACATATCTTCCTGCGGCACGGTGCTGCCTGGCTCGCTGGCGGGCAGCACATCCACCACGCCTTTGTGAGGCCCGCGCACCCCGCAGCCCAGTGCCCGCAAAATGTGCACGGCACACGCCACGTCTGTCAGGCCCGGCACATTTTCCAGAGCCACTGCCTGTGTACAAAGAAGGGATGCCGCCAAAAGCGGCAATGCACTGTTTTTCGCACCGGGCACCCGCACAGTGCCATGAAGCCCATGTGCCCCCCAAACGTTCAGCGCTTGCATCCGAACACCCCGTTTCCCCCTTGATGCGCATCATGCGCAGCGGGAAAAGCGAGGGCCTGCCCACATGCCATGATGCCCGCACCGGCAAGGAAAATCGTGCTTTTCCGCCGGTGCTAGCCCATTCTATGCAAACGGGGCAATTTCGGTGAAAAGGGCGCTGTTTCAAGTGTTGGGGTTGCAAATTTTCTCCAATTCACGCCAAATGCGCTCTAAAGAATCCGGCTGTGCAAGCGCCCGCGCTTTGGCACCCATTTCCAGAAGGCGGGCGGGGTCCTGCGTCAAGCTGTCTACCGTTTGAACCAGCACATCGCCTGTGAGCTGCTTTTCCTCCAAAACCACAGCTGCACCCAGCTTTGCAAGCTGCATGGCATTGTGGTATTGATGGTTCTCTGCCACATTGGGCGATGGAATCAGGACACTGGCCCGGCCCACGGCAGATATCTCTGCCAGTGTCAGGGCGCCTGCGCGGCTGATGACAAGATCTGCCGCCGCAAGAAGGGCGGGCATATCATCAATGTACTCCCGTATCTCAAAGCGCTTGTCGTGCGCAATGCCAAGCTTTTCACTTAAAGCGGCAAAATCTGCTTTTTCAATGCTGCCGGTGGCGTGGATGTGGCGGAAATTCCGGTTTGCCAGTTCCCACACGGCCAGGTCTGCCACGCGCTCGTTCAGCACCTGTGCGCCCAGTGACCCCCCAAACGAGACAATCACAATCTGCCCCGGCTGCACCCCCAGAGCCCGGCGCGCAGCCGCACGGTCGGCACGGAACATTTCCGCACGCACAGGGTTGCCCACCACCACGGTTCTTTCCGGCGCACCCAGGCGTTCAACCGCATCCGGCATGGCGGCCAGCACTGCGCTGGCATGCTTTGCCAATATCTTGTTCGTCACCCCCGGAAACGCGTTCTGCTCATGAATGGCCGTGGGGATGCCGCGCCGCTGGGCAGCCTGCACCACCGGCCCGCTGACATAGCCGCCCGCGCCAATCACAAGGCCCGGCTGCACCTCGTTCAAAATCGCGGCGGCACGCGGCGCACTGAGCGCCAGATGATACAGAGCCACCGCGTTCCGCACCACATTCTTCGGCGTGAGTTTTCGCTGAATACCATTCACCTCAATGGGGTGGAACGGGTAGCCTGCCCTGGTGACAAGGCCATATTCCATGCCTTTTTTGCGCCCGGCAAAGTGCACCTCTGCCTGCGGGCACCGCGCCTTTATCTCGCCTGCAATGGCCAGTGCGGGGTTGATGTGCCCGGCTGTGCCGCCGGCCGCAATCAATACCTTCATAAATTGTTCCTCCTTCAAAAAGGCAACCGGGCCTCATGTGCCCGGGTTTCAAAAGCACGAAAACCCGAAACGGCCTTTTGGCCGTTTCGGGGCAGATATTACAGCCGTTTCACCGCGCTTTGCCGCGACACGTTCAGCACTACGCCCATTTCACACAAAAGCATGACCAGCGAAGTGCCTCCCGAGGAAAAGAACGGCAGGCTGATGCCTGTATTGGGGATGGTGTTGGTTACCACGGCGATATTCAGCGCCGCCTGCAGCGTAATTTGCACAATGACGCCCACCACCAGCATAGAGCCAAATTTATCCCGCGCATTTACAGCCACATAGATGCCGCGCAGCAAAAGGGCCACAAACAGAAAAATAACCAGCAGCGCGCCAATAAACCCAAGCTCTTCACAGGTGATGGAAAAAATAAAATCGTTATACGGTTCGGGCACATACAAGTGCTTTTGTCTGGAGTTTCCAATCCCCAGGCCCGTCAGCCCGCCGGAGGCAATGGCATACAAGCTTTGCACGGTTTGGTACCCGTTGGGGTCGGTAAACGGGTCTTGCCACATTTCAATGCGGGTCATGGCGTAGGGCACAAGGTCCGGCACAAGCAGCACGGCGCCCGCAATGCCCACGGCGCCAAGGCCAATGCCAAGGCCAAACCATACAAGCCCTGTGCCGCCCACAAACATCATAATGGCACCAATGCCCAAAATGATCACGGTGCCGGAGAGATGCGGCTCCAGCAACATAAGGCCCGCAATGGTGCCCAGCACCAGCAGGAAGGGCAGCACCCCATAGCGGAATGTTTTCATTTTGTCATGGTTCAGGGAAATGATATGCGCAAACAGCGCTATCACCGCAAATTTGGCAATCTCTGACGGCTGCAGCGTGCCGAAGCCAAGATTGATCCAGCGCTTGGCACCGTTATATTCCGAGCCGATAATCAGCACCAAAACCAACAGCGTAATGGAAAGCGCCATCAGGGGCAAGGCAAAGCGGTGCAGGATATGATAATCGATATGCGAGATGACAAACATGGCAATGATGCCCACCGCCGCGTAGAACATCTGCGGGCGGATAAACTCATAGCTGTCACCAAAGCGGTAATACCCTGCCGGGTAGCTGGCGCTGAACAGCATCACCAGCCCAAAGCCCACCAGCGTGAGCACAATGATAAGCAGCGGCCAATCCAGCGGCGGGCGGGCCGTCCGCTTTTTTGCCAGCGCGTGCAGCGCTTTTGCTTGTGGCGGCATTCAGCCAGCCCCCTTTCCAATCGCCTGTTTTCAGGAAAGATAGATATGCATGCACCCCAGCACCACGCCCGTCAGCGCCACGAAGCTGAACACATAGACAATTTTCACTTCGTTCCAGCCGCTCAGCTCGAAATGGTGGTGGATAGGGCTCATTTTGAAAATGCGCTTGCCATGCGTCAGCTTGAAATAGGCCACCTGCAGCATCACGCTGCCCGCTTCGGCCAGATATACCACACCGAAAAAGATGAGCAGCTCTGGCCTGCGCAGGCCATATGCCGCGGCTACCACGGCGCCCCCCAGAAACATGCTGCCCGTGTCGCCCATGAAGGTTTTTGCCGGGTAAAAATTCCAGGAGAGAAAGCCTGCACAGCCACCCGCAATGGCCGCCGCAAACAGCGCCACTGCAGTGTTTCCCAAAAAGCTTGCCACGAACAAAAAACCCAGCATCACCACAAACGTCACGCTGGAGGACAACCCATCAATGCCGTCCGTCAGGTTCACGGCGTTTACCATGCCGATGATGAGAAGAAACGAGATTGGGTAAAACGCATAGCCAAAATCCACCGTGCCCAGCACCGGCAGCGTGACATAGGTGGTAAGCGTTCCATTCAGGGTAAGCGCACACAGGAATGCCGCCGTAATCAGCACCTGTGCCACAATTTTAGCACGGGCGCGCAGGCCCAGGTTACGCTTTTTTACCACTTTGATATAATCATCCACAAACCCCACTGCGCCAAATGCAAATGCCGTGAGGATGCAGATATAAAGCGTGATGCTCTGCACAGAAAAATATCCGCCCATCAGCGCAGGGGCACACAGCACCAGCACGGCATACCCTGCGGCCACACCCAGCACATCACCCAGGTAAAATGTAAGCCCGCCCATGGTGGGGGTGCCGTTTTTTCCGGCATGCCATGTGGGCCCTATTTCTTTAATGGTCTGCCCAAAATGCATCCGGTGCAGTGCAGGGATAATAGCAAAGCCGCTGACGGCCGTGACAAGCATCGCTGTAAACGCCGCTGTAAGCAGGGACATCTTTTCCATCATGGCTGCTGCCTCCCTTCATACTGCGCATAGAACGCGCTGAGTATCTTTTCAAACTGCATGCCATGGCTGGCCTTCAGCAAAACGGCATCGCCCGTGCGGCAGGTGCACAGCAGCTTTTCCAAGGCCTCCTGCCTGTTTTCGCAGTGAACAGCAGATACACCGAGGGCTTCGGCGCAGGCATGCGCGTGGCGCATGGCATCCCCCACGGTGATAAGCAGGTCCACCCCGGCCTCAGCTGCCTGGCGCCCCACCTGCTCATGCGCGCTGCGCTGTGCACTGCCCAGTTCGAACATATCCCCCAGCACAGCGATGCGCCTACCCTTTACGGGGTAGGCCTGCAACGTGTGCAGCGCGGCGCGCATGCTGTCCGGGCTGGCATTGTAGCAGTCTTCCAACATCGTAAGGCCGCGGAACTGCACAATGTTCTGCCTGTGGCCGGTAGTTTTGTAATGGGCAAGCGCCTGAGCCGCTTTTCTTGCATCCAGCCCCAGCGACACCGCCAGCGCCCATGACGAAAGGGCGTCGTACACATTGTGCACGCCCATGGCAGGGATATGCGCGGCAAATTCTCCGCGCTGTTTATCCAAAATTGTAAAATCTGTTCCATTTGGCCCGGTGGATATGCCTTTGGCACGCACGTCTGCGTCTGCTTCTATGCCAAAGCTGACACGGCGAAGCCTCGCGGGAACTTGCGCGTGGGAAAGCAGGTCGTTATCGGCATTCACAATCAGCGGCGCACCATCCGGCAGGCCGGCGCATATCTCCATTTTGGCCTTTAGAATATTTTCTCGCGTGCCAAGCTGTTCCAGGTGAGATTGCCCAATGCATGTGATGATAGCACCGCACGGGCGCGCGGCCAGTGTTAACTTTTCTATTTCCCCAAGGCCCTGCATGCCCATCTCCACCACGGCATACCGTGTGGTGCCGTCCAGCCGGAACAGGGTGTTGGGCATGCCAATTTCATTATTCTGGTTTCCTTCAGTTTTCAGCGTTTTCCCAAACGCAGAGAACACCGCATAGCAAAACTCTTTTGTGGTGGTTTTTCCCACGCTTCCCGTGACGCCCACAAGCACCGGTGAAAAGCCTGACCTATAATTGGCCCCCATGCGAATCATGGCATCCAGCGGGTTTTGCACCAGCACACAGCGCCCCGAGGGCACCCCCTGCACGGGATGCTGTGCCACCACGGCGCAGGCGCCCGCCTGCACTGCCTTTGCGGCATAGTCGTGGCCATCTGCGCGCGCGCCGCGGATGCACACAAACAGGCTTCCCGGCCCGGCAGCGCGGTTATCTGTCACAACCGCCGTCACAACAGGGTCGCCTTCCACCTGCCCCAGGCCGCGGCACAATATATTTGCCCGAATCGGCTGCATCTTGCATCTCCCTCCGCCTTGCGAGGAGCGCCTACCCCTCTATCAGGCCTTTTTCGCACAGCCAGTCGTGCACAATGCGGTGTTCATCCAGATACAGCGTTACGCCGTCCACAGCCTGATAATCCTCATGGCCTTTTCCGCACAGCACCAGCACGTCGCCCTCGCGCAGCATCTCCAGTGCCCTTGCAAGGGCCGTCCGGCGGTCCACCTCGGCAATGTACTTCATTTTAGAGGCAGCCAGCACCGGCTCAGCGTCCTTTATTATATCATAGGGATTTTCCTTGCGGGGATTATCTGAGGTCAAAATGGCAAAATCGGCATACTTTACAACAGCCTTGCTCATCAGCGGACGTTTTTGGGCATCTCGCTCGCCCGCACAGCCAAACAGAACGATAAGCCTGCCCTGCACAAACGGCGCAAGCCCGGCCAGCACCTTCTCAATCGCGTCCCCTGTATGGGCAAAATCGCACAAAATGGTGAAAGCGCCATGGTACAGCACCTCGCTTCGGCCGCGCACCCCGCGTGATGCATTCAGTGCCGTGGCGGCCTTGGCGGCGTCTATGCCAAGCGCAATGGCCGTTGCAGCTGCGGCAAGCGCATTGGAGACAGAATACTCGCCCGGCATAGGGAACCTTACCCGTTGTATGAAGCTGCGCCCCACCATCTCGAACTTTACCCCTGCGGCAGAAAGCTGGATGTTGCGCGCCGTATAATCTGCCGTGTCATCCCCTGCCGAATAGGTAATAACCTGCGGCGGGTGCACTTCTGCAATGAGGCGCAGGCCATAGGGGTCATCCTGGTTCACCACCATGGTGTGCACCTGCTCAAACAGGCTTTTCTTGGCGGCAAAATAGTTTTCGAATGTGCCGTGATAATCCAAATGGTCCTGCGTGAGGTTCGTGAACACACCCACTTCAAACTTCAGCCCCCACAGCCGAAGCTGATCCAGGGCCTGGCTGGAGGCCTCCATGACGGCAAATGCACAGCCCGCCAGCACCATGCGGCTGAACAGGGCGTTCAGGTCCCACGCTTCCGGCGTAGTAAATTTCGCCGGAACCTCCATCTGATCTATCTCGTTATGTACAGTTCCAATCAAGCCCGCCTTATAGCCCGCCTGCTCCAGCACCTGTTTGATCACGGTGCTGACCGTTGTTTTTCCATTGGTACCCGTCACGGCTACCAGGCGCAGCTTTTCCGCCGGGTGCCCAAAATAGTTTGCGCACAAACGCGCATATGCTTTGCGGCCGTTTTCCACCTGCACTTCGCGCTGCAGGCCCAAGGGGCGCTCTGTCACAATGCATGCCGCGCCTGCCTCCAGCGCCTTTTGCGCAAAGGTGTGCCCATCTGTCGTATGGCCCTTTGCACACACAAACACAGCCCCCGGCCCAGCCCGGCGCGAATCTTGCGTCACAAGGGTCACATCCCCCTGCGGCAGTGTGCCGGTATATTCCACGCCGGCAAATAGCGTTTCCAGTTTCATTTGGGCCCCTCCCCTGTGCCCGGCCCCAAGGCCGGGCAGCGTTCAGTCGCTGTAATTGGTTGTATCCATAAAGGTCACCTCAATAATGGTGCCCTCTTCCACTTCTGTCCCTTCCGCCACGCTTTGGGCCGAGCACTGGACACTGGCCGAATCTACCAGTGCGCCCTTCGCCTGCATGTTCAGCCCCGCCTGCTGCAAAACGCGCATGGCTGTATCGTAACTCTGGCCCACCACGTTGGGCACCTTCACTAGTGACGGCCCGGCGCCCTCATCGGTATACAGCACAATTGTGCTTTGCCGTGCAATGGCGGTGCCGCCGGCCGGATATTGGTAAGTGACGGTGCTGCCGCTGCCGCGCACTACGAAATTCAGGCCTGTCTGGTTCATCTTCACCTGTGCGCTGGCGGAATCCATGCCCACAACGGCGGGCACACTCACCTCGGCCATGGCCTGTTCTTCTTCCGAGTATTCCCGCTCTACGCCCAGATAAGGCAAAGAATCGTTGATGGTGTTGGCCACCACGAAGGCGGCGTTTTTTCCGCCGTAGTTGGTGACAAGCGTGGGGGTATCCAGCAGCACCAGCACCGCAATCTGCGGGTCATCTGCCGGGGCAAACCCAAGGAAAGACGAGATATACTTCTGCTCTTCCTCTTCATCGCCCACGCCAATGCCCTGGTTTTTCTGGCTGGTGCCGGATTTGCCGCCCACATGGTACCCGGCCACATAGGCATTTTTGCCATGGCCCTCTTTGACACTGTTTTCCAGCATGGCGCAGATGGTGTTGCTGACATCCTCACTGATTACCTGCCGCTTGATGACAGGTTCAATGTTTTCCACCACATTTCCGTCTGCATCCAAAATCTGTTTCACAACATGAGGCTCCAGCAGCTTGCCGCCGTTCACCACCGCGCAGGCAGCTGTAATCAGCGCAATGGGTGTCACAGAGGTTGTCTGGCCATATGCACTGGACGAAAGCTCTACCACGCCCATGTTTTCCCGCGAGACCGTCTGGGTAAGGGATTCGTCATCCATATCAATCCCCGTGCGCTCTAAAAAGCCGAACGCCTGAAGGTAATCGCAAAACACATCTGTGCCCATCTTCCAGGCCATCTGGATGAAATAAGGGTTGCACGAGTTGTCAAGGCCGCCGTAAAAATCCAGTGTGCCGTGGCCGCTCAACTCGGCGCAGTGCATGGTGACGCCTTTGGCCACCTCCAGCGCGCCGGTGCAGTTGAAGGTCTGCGATGTATCCACAAGGCCAGAATCCAGTGCCGCCGCGGCCGTGATCATCTTAAACACAGAGCCCGGATAATAGGTATCCGACACCGCTTTATTGCGCCACACGCGCTGCCACAACGCGTTGGTTTGCGCCTGTGCGCGCTCTTCCTCGTCCGTAATGGCGGCCAGTTCTTCCAAAATGACGGGGTCGGTGATGGTAAAGGGGTCGTTCAGGTCGTAGGACGGCTCTACCGCCATAGCCAAAATCTCACCCGTGTTCACATTCATCACAATGCCTGCGCCGCGGTTTTGCACACCGTATTCCGTAATGGCCGCGGAAAGGTGCGTCTCCAGGCTTTGCTGGATATTTTCATCAATGCTCAGCACAAGGCTGTTGCCGTCCTGCGCTTCATACACCGTGCTGTATTCTTCGTCCTGCATATCCTCGCCGCGGGCATTCTGCACAGACACCACACGGCCGTCCGTGCCCTTGAGCGTTTCGTTGTAATAGTGCTCCAGCCCAATGGTGCCATCACCGTCCGCATTGGTAAAGCCAATGACGGTGGCCGCCATATCACCATAGGGATAATACCGCTTGGACGCCTGCTCCAGCGTGATGCCACGAATGGGGTTCTTTTTGTTGTTTTCATCCGCGTTGTATTCCGTGATCCACTGGGTAATCTCATCTGCCACCGGCTTTTCCACCTGGCGCTTGATGGTCTGATAATTGGATTCCGACTTGGACAATTTTTCCACAACCGGCTCTACTTCCAGCTCTAAAATCTCGGCCAGCTTTTTCGCCACCATATAAATGTCTGTGCCCGCCGTGTTCATGTCCTTCGGCGAAACCACCACATTCCATACGGTGGCACTTTTTGCCAGCACATTCATGTTTGCATCATAAATTGTGCCGCGGTTGGCTTCAATGGGCTCATCACGCAGCTGCTGGGCCGCGGCGCGCGTGCTGTATTCTTCATATTTTCCAAATTGCAGCACCCCAAGGTTATAAATCAGCGTGCCAAAACCGCTCAGCACAAACACGGCCGCCACAATGGCGGCGCGCATGCGCATGCTGCGCGTCACATTGCTTTGAGGCGCCGGCTGCTGCGGGCGCTGCTGGTCTGAATTCTGTTGCGGTCGTGCCAAGTTGCTCTCTCCTTTTTACGGCGCCGCGCCATGGGCCGCGCTTATTTGCAGGCCGCTGTGCGCAGGGCCCGGCTGCCGTGCGCACAGCGGCCGTTTTGCCGCCGGTGCACACGCTGGTAAAAAAGAAGAATCACCGCACCCACGGCGCTCATTTTCGCCCTTGCGGCTGCGGTGATAATTCTTATGGGGTTAGGGGTCAAGGTATGACATAAAGCTCAGAAAACCGCCGGTAATGTGCTGCAGGAACTGCTGGAACCCGGACTCCTGGCGCACCACGCGCGCCTCTTCATTCCCTGCCACATAAGTAATCTGGCTTTTGTCCATTTTTACAAGGCCCAGCTCGGTTCTGGCATAGTTCTCCACTTCAGTGAGGTTCGTCTGCATCTCCAGCTGGTTGTTCAGGTAATCGTATTCGCTGCGAAGCTCTGTCAATTCGCTTTGCATATCGCCAATCTGCCCGCCCAGCTCCGTCAGTGTAGACTGTGCTACCAGCACGCTGCAGATAAGCCCCAGCGCAACGGCACACAGCACCACAAACTGCGCGCGCTGCCAAAGCCTGCGCAGCACCACGCGCTTTTCTGTCTTTTCTACGCGAAGCCTTTCCTGCCCTTCCCGCTGCGTGCGCCGTGCACTGCGTGCATACATGTTCAAATCATACGCGGCCGTCTGCTGCATTTGGCCCCGCCCCCTTCCTTTTTCTGCTTTCGCAGAAGTTTCTGTTTATAATTTTTCTATCGCGCGCAATTTTGCCGAACGCGCGCGCCGGTTTGCCTGCTGCTCGGCCTGAGATGCCTCCACAGGTTTTTTGAACACCAGTTTGCCTTTGGCTTTGCCGCCGCATACGCACACTGGGTATTCCGGCGGGCAGGTACAGGCCGTAGCCCACTGCCGGAAGCGCTGTTTTACCAGCCTGTCCTCTAAAGAATGGAAAGTGATGATACACAGGCGGCCCCCGGGCAACAGCCGGTCAAAAATGGCATCCATACCCTCGCTCAATGCGTCCAGTTCGCCATTCACCGCAATGCGAAGCGCCTGAAATGTGCGCCGCGCCGGGTTCTTCGCCTTCCGGCGCTGTGCAGGCGGCATGGCAGCGGCCGTCAGCTGTGCCAGCTGCGAAGTGGTATGGATTGGAGCCTGCTGCCGGGCAGCACAGATCCTGCCCGCAATTTGCCAGGCATAGGGCTCCTCGCCATATTCCCGCAAAATACGGCTCAGTTCTTCACGGGAAAGGCCGTTCACAAGGTCTGCCGCTGTGGGGCCGGCCTGGCTCATGCGCATATCCAGCGGCGCATCTCCCTGATAGGAAAACCCCCGCGCCGTTTCGTCCAGCTGATGGCTGGACACGCCAAGGTCCAGCAGCGCGCCGTTCAGCCCCGTCACGCCGGCACCGTCCAATACGGCAGCAGTGTTGCGGAAATTTTCCTGTATGACGGTTGCCGGCAGCCCGGCCAACCGTTCGCGTGCCGTCGCCACGGCATCCGGGTCCTGATCCAGGCAGATCAGGCGGCCTGTTTGCAGGCGGGCCGCAATTTCTTTTGAATGCCCTGCCCCGCCCACAGTGCCATCGAGGTAAATGCCATCCGGCTGAATGGAAAGCGCTTCCATGCACTGTGCAAGGAGGACCGGGATGTGATGAAATTCCATAGCCTCAGAACCCCATTTCTTCCATGGCCGCCTCTACATGGGCGCTGTCAAGTTCCTGCTCGGCTTTGTGCCATGCCGCCGTATCCCAAATTTCGGCGTAACGGCCCACGCCAATTATTGTGACATCCTTTGTGAGGCCAGCGTGGGCGCGAAGAGACGGAGACAAAAGGATGCGGCCTTGTTTGTCCGGCTCTACCTCGCAGGCATAGGCATACAGAAAGCGCTTTACCTGCCGCGGCTTAAGCATGCCCTTTTCCTCCAGAAGTGCATCCATGCGCTCCCACTCTTCCTGAGGAAAGGCCACAAGGCAGTTATCCAGCCATTTGGTTACAATAAACGTCTGGCCCATCTTTTCTCGGAATTTGGCCGGGAAATTCAGGCGGCCTTTGCTGTCTACTGCATAGTTGTACTCGCCCAGCAGCACACAGGCCACCACCTTTCCGGCTAAATTACCCACTTTACCCCACTTCTACCCACTACAATAGATATTATACCGGCACCTTGCGCAAAAAGCAAGCACTTTTGCCTAGAAGGCAGGATTTTCACAGTTATGAAAACACGCCGCCGGGTGTTTCTTTTTTTGAGATAAAAACAGCCTGCACGGGCGGCTGCCCGTGCAGGCTGTTTGCTCTGTTTCAAACGCAATTAATCTTCGTTTTCTTCGCTTTCCTCATCTGTTTCCTGCGCATTCTCGGGGTAGACAGCCCCGAAAACACTTTTTAATTTATCGAAGAAGGACACCGCCTCCGGCGTTTGCACTTCTTTTTGTACCATGTTATTTGTCCCCTTCCGGCATATTTCTGTTCTACTATATAATATACGCCGGATGTATCCATAATATTTCAAAAAAAACGCATTTCCAGCATTTTGTATCTTTTTGTCATGATTGTATCTAAGCGGCACACGTTTTGGCCCGCAGGGCCCCATTTGCAAAAAGGCCAGGGCTGGCACAAGTGCCAGCCCTGGCCGGTTTTGGAACCATGGAACTCAGACCAAAAGGCCTTTTGCCTTTTCTGCAATATGTTTTGCCGTCAGGCCATATTCCTCGAACAGTTCGTCCGGGTTGCCCGATTTCCCGAACTTATCCTCAATGCCCACCGCGGCAAATTTTGCGCCGGTTTTGCCCATCAGTGCTTCCGCCGTGGCAGAAGCCAGCCCGCCAATGAGCGAATGCTCTTCCGCCGTGACAACGGCGCCACACTTTTCCGCCCATTCCAGCACGGTTTGTGCGTCATACGGCTTGATGGTATGCACATTCAGCACAGCGGCCTGTATTCCCTCTTGCGCCAGCATTTCCGCCGCCGCAAGGGCGCGCTGCACCATCAGGCCCGTGGCCACAATGGCCACGTCGCCGCCCTCGCGCAGCACATTGGCCTTGCCGGGCACAAACGGCGTATCCTCGCCCGTAAGGATGGGGCACACCGGGCGCGCCACGCGCACATAAACCGGGCCCTCTATCTCGGCCGCAGCGCGCACGGCTTTCTGCGTTTCCAGTGCATCGCACGGCACCAGCACCGTCATGTGGGGCAAAACGCGCATCAGGGCAATGTCCTCAATGCTCTGATGGCTGCCGCCGTCTTCCCCCACGGACAGGCCGGAATGCGTCAGGCAGAACTTCACATTGGCATTGACATATGCCACACTGTTGCGAATCTGTTCATAGGCACGCCCCGCCCCGAACAGCGCAAAGGTGGAAACAAAGGGCACCAGCCCTTCATGGGCCATGCCGGCTGCCGCACAAACCATGTTCGCCTCGGCAATTCCGAAATCGAAGAAACGATCTGGATACTGCGCCTTGAACAGCTTTGTCATTGTGGCGCCCGCAAGGTCTGCGTCCAGCACGACAACCTTGCTGTTTTCTTTGCCCAACTCACACAGCTCTTCGCCGTAGGCAATTCTCAAAGACTTTCCCTCAGCCATTGTCCTGCACCCCCAATTCTGCAAGCGCTTTTTCATATTCTTCCCGGCTGGGCGCCTTTCCGTGCCAGCCCACCTGATCTTCCATAAACGACACGCCATGGCCTTTGTGCGTTTCACAGCACACAAACAGAGGCTTGCCCTCATGCGGGGTGTTCAGCGCGGCTACAATGGCGCCAATATCGTGCCCATCGGCCACCTTCACGCATGCGAAACCAAAAGCCTCATACTTTTTCATGGGGTCTCCAATGCTCATCACTTCATCGTTTCTGCCGTCAATTTGCAGGCCGTTGTGGTCTAAAATGACAGTGAGGTTATCCAGCTTGTAGTGCGCAGCGCTCATTGCCGCTTCCCACACAATGCCCTCCTGTATCTCGCCATCGCCCACAAGGGCAAACACACGGTGGTTTTCCCCTTTGTATTTGGCCGCCATGGCAAGGCCGCCGGCAATGGAAACACCCTGCCCAAGAGAGCCGGTGTTCACATCCACACCAGCCGTTTTGCGCATATCCGGGTGGCCCTGCAAATGGCTTGCCGTTTTGCGCAGCGTCCACAGTTCTTCCCGCGGGAAGAAGCCCTTATCGGCCAGCACGGCATACAACGCCGGGCACGCATGCCCTTTCGAGAGCACAAACCGGTCTCTCTGCTCCCAATGAGGGTTGGAAGGGTCCACCTTCATCACGTTATAATACAACGCCATCAGGATCTCCACACAAGAGAGCGACCCGCCCGGATGGCCCGATTTTGCGCAGCACAGCATTTTCAGGATATCTGCGCGAAGGTGTTTTGCCTTCTCCTGCTGCAATGCAAGTTCCATTCCAAAAAACCTCCCTTTATTCTGCCACGGAGGCAGCTTTGTTCTTCAGCATCACGTCATGTGCGCCGCCCTCCACAATGCTGGTGGAGGAAACCACCGTCAGGCGTGCTTTTTCCTGCAGCTCTGGAATAGACAGCGCGCCGCAGTTGCACATGGTGCTGCGCACTTTGGCAAGCGTTACACTTACGCCATCTTTCAGGGCACCAGCATAGGGCACATAGCTGTCCACGCCCTCTTCAAAGCTCAGCTTCTGTGCGCCGCCCAGGTCATACCGCTGCCAGTTGCGCGCACGGTTCGAGCCCTCGCCCCAGTACTCTTTCACGAACTGGCCGTTAATTTTCAGCTTGTTGGTGGGGCTTTCATCAAAGCGCGAGAAATAGCGGCCCAGCATCACAAAATCTGCACCCATGGCAAGCGCCAGCGTAATGTGATAATCGTGCACAATGCCGCCGTCCGAGCAGATGGGCACATAGACGCCCGTCTCTTTGAAGTATTCGTCGCGCGCCGCAGCCACCTCAATGGTAGCCGTGGCCTGCCCGCGGCCAATGCCCTTGGTTTCGCGTGTGATGCAGATAGAACCGCCGCCAATGCCCACCTTCACGAAATCGGCACCGGCCTCGGCCAAGAAGCGGAACCCGTCGCGGTCTACCACATTGCCCGCGCCCACCTTTACCGCATCGCCGTACCGGTCGCGAATCCATTTCAGCGTGCGCGCCTGCCATTCGCTGAAGCCCTCGGAAGAATCGATACACAGCACGTCTGCGCCAGCCTCTACCAGGGCGGGCACCCGCGTTTCATAGTCGCGCGTGTTGATGCCCGCGCCCACCACATAGCTTTTATTCTTGTCCAGCAGTTCGTTTACGTTTTCCTTGTGGGAATCGTAGTCTTTGCGGAACACGATATACTGCAGGTGCTGGTTTTCATCAATAAGGGGCAGCGCGTTCAGCTTGTTGTCCCAAATGATGTCGTTCGCCTTTTTCAGTGTGGTATCTGCCGGGGCGGTGACAATATGCTCAAACGGCGTCATAAAATCTGTCACAGGCACATCCGGGCTCATACGCGAAACACGGTAATCGCGGCTGCCAATAATACCAAGCAGCTTGCCATGTGCCGTGCCGTCATCCGTGACAGCCACTGTGGAATGGCCGGTGCGCCGTTTCAGTTCCAGAATATCGGCCAGTGTGGCGTCCGGGCGCACATTGGAATCGCTGGTGATAAAGCCCTTTTTATAGCTTTTCACCCGCGCAATCATGGCCGCCTCATCCTCTACGCTCTGCGACCCGTACACAAAGGAAATGCCGCCCTCTTTCGCCAGCGCGATCGCCATCGTATCGTTCGAGACAGACTGCATAATTGCCGATACCATTGGGATGTTCAGAGAGAGCGGACATTCTTCCTGCCCTTTTTTATACTTTACAAGTGGTGTTTTCAGGCTTACCGCCGCCGGGATGCACTCGGCGGAAGAATACCCTGGCACAAGCAGATACTCCCCAAAGGTGCGGGAAGGTTCGCTGAAATAAGTAGCCATCGTCTCGTTCTCCTTTTCTGTGTTCCTGCAGAGCCAGGCGTGCGCCCGCCCTGCCTTCAATTTTCTTTATCGTACCACAATTCGCCTGTTTTCGAAAGCCTTGTTTTGTTCTGCCGCCCGCCGAAAAAAGCTGTGGGCACTAACGCTTTTGTGGGCAAAACATACAAAAAGCCCCCGTGTGCCTTGCACGGGGGCTTTTTGCCTTGTGAAATGGAGTTTGAAAAGATTGTGCGGCACCCGAAAACCACAGATAGGAGAAAGCTGTGGCGGAGGAGAGGGCCCGCACCCGATGAAAAAGTGCACTTGCAGAAGCCTTGTAACTTCCTTGCAGCTAAATTGTAACCCTTTTGTCATTGTTTGTCAAGGGCATTTTGTCATTAATTTGTAAAGATTTTGTGAAAGCAACACGACATCTTGCCCTTTTTTCAACGCCAATCCCCTAACGAGACAGGCAAGGCTGTCCACCGGCACCAAAAGCTGCCCCACGCAAGCCATGGCCTTATTCCCAAAGTACATTGGCTTCAAAATGTTTGACACCATCACTTTCTCCCAAAAAATAATAGCCATTTTCCACTTCGCCGCGGTTCAACACAAAACTGTGCCCCATTGGCACTTCTCTATGGTATGCAAGCACCAGACGGCGTATATCTCTTTTTTTCATCTGCCCGGCCGGCACATAATCGCACAGAATATCGGCATATTGCGTGTTGTTCAGGTGCCCATTGACATCGCAGCGCGAAAAACCGGCAGTCACCTGCCCCACCGGCGCAGTATCCGCTTTCAGAAGTTCCAGCTTCGTCTCTTGGCGGGGGGGCAATGTGAAGGGGATAGGCAAGGCATCCGGCGCCTTGCGCAGGATGCGCTTTGTGTTTGTATCCACCAGCACCCAGCGCGTATCTATCGTGCAGGCCAGCGCCCCCGTGCGGGCATGGTAAAACTCGGTCAGGCGGTAATAGGTGGCGCGCTGAGGGGCGCTGGGGTGGGTGACGGCATGCACCTCGTCCCCGGTGTGCAACTGCCGGTGCCATTGAACAGAAAGCTTTGCCAGCAGAAAAGCCGTGTGCGTCTGCTCATACACCTGTGCCGTGAGGCCCAGGGTGTCACAGTGATCTGTGGATACCTGCTGCGCACGGCGCAGCACAGCGCCCGGTGTAAAGCGGCGCATGCAATCCGCTTCATGGTCGTGGATGATAAAATTTTCTTCAAACTTGTCTGGTGTCATATCCGGTTCCCTCTTTCCCATTCATTTCGCGGCACGGCGCAAGCACTGGGCCAACTTGCCTGTGCGCAGCACATCGCCGCCAATCAGTGTGATGCCAAGGTCTTTTGCACGCTGATAGATTGCCGGGCTGTCACGGCGCGGCTCTGCCGCAGTGACCACTACAGCACGCGCAGCCTCCCCGCCGAAGCGCCGGCACAGCACTTCAATTTCGGAAAGTGCCAGCGGCGAAGGCGAAGCCATTTTGCACGAGATGAACACCGGCATTGTGCCCGCCACACACATCACGTCAATTTCATTGCGCGTAGGCGGTGTTCCCTTTTCTTCGCTGACAGTCCACTCCACCACCACGCTGGTGCGCACATCACAGAAAATGCCAGCCTCACGCGCTGCAAAAAAACAGGCAAGTTCCAGCCAAATGCCATCGTTTTGCAGGCTTCGCATCATGCGCCCGTCCGCATAGCGGAAAGAGATGGCCTTTCCCAAAACCAGCTCTTGCAAGGCGCCGGTTTTTTCCAGCCGCCGAAGCAGGGCTGTTTCACAGCGCGCCGTAAACCGGCTGTTCACCTTCAGCTGCGGCTGTGCACACACGCGCAGGGTGTCTTTTTCTGCATCGGCAGCCTGCAGCCAGCGCACCAGCGCAGCCCACCGGGCGGGGGACTCCAGCACCATGGAAAAAATGTCTTTTGCCTGCCGCTCAAACTTGGGGCCTATCTCTTCCAGCCCATAGTGCCCACACCCGGCAAGCCGCGCCCCGGAAAGCGCCAGAACGTTTTCTATGCAAAACTGCAGCATATGGAACTGCTGCGCCAGCGCATCACAGCCGCCAAGGTTAATAAACCGGCCGCGCCGGGCATCGATATAAAAACCGGGCAGCTGCTTTTCCCTGCACACAAGGCCCGCAATCAGCAGAACAAGGTCCCGGCCGCCGGTGAAATCGAACACACAGCCTGGGTAGTCCCGGGCAACGGCCAGCAGCACGTGCTCGATTGCTGCGGGCTCTGCCGTGTTCATATAATAGAACCGCGTTTCCACATGCAGGCCGCGGCTTTGAAACAAGCGCCCCACCGCACGCTCTTTTCGAAGAGACGAATCGCGCCCGTCACACAGATACACCACCCGCTTGGGGCAAAAAATACAGCCTGCCAGCACATTTTCCAGCGGTTCTTTGTCATAAAGTTCTACCAGGGTATCCATGGGCAAGCCTCCTTTTTTGCGTTGCCTGGCGGCAACACGCCGGTTTTCCTCTCTGCACAGAGCATGACTGCGCCTCTTCCCGCATGGAAACCGGGAACTGGTACCTATTGTAAACCGATGCGCTGCCCAGTGCAAGTCAAACCTGTTCTGCGCGCACAGCCATCCCCTATCTACCGGTACGGCCTTTGCTCTGACACTTTCTTTTTCTTTTTGCAACGTTTGGTTTCTTTGCGCAGGGCAATACTAAAAAGCGCCGGCCAGCGCCAAATTTCAAAGGGAGGGCTTACATGCAGACAGAAAAGATGCGTGCGTTTATTTTGCACATATTGTATTGGTGCATCATTGCCGGGCTAATATATGCCTGTGCAAAATATCTTCTTCCCGCTTTGGCCCCCTTTGTGCTTGGGTTTTGCATTGCCTTTCTGTTGAAACCATGGATCAACCGCCTTTCTCAAGCCACACAGCGCTCGCGCCGGCTGGTGGCAGTGTGCTGCCTGGCCGTATTTTATGCGCTGGCCGCCACACTTCTGATTGTGCTGGGCACGCGCCTTGTCATATTTCTGCAGGATGCCATTGCCCGTTTGCCCGGCATTTACGACGGGTATATCGCCCCTGCATTCGATGAAGTGCAGCGTGCCATCGAACGCTTTGCAGCCGCGTTAAACCCCACGCTGCTGGGGTTCATTTCCAGTGCAGGGCAAAGCATAGACCAGACACTATCCAGCCTTGTGATGGCTCTCTCCAAGGGCGCACTCAGCGCTGTGACAGGGCTGGCGGGCGGCCTACCTTCCTTTCTGATGAGCTTTCTTCTCACCGTCATCTCCTCGTTTTTCTGCACGGTAGACTATTATACCATCACTTCCTTTTTGGCACGGGCGTTGCCGCAGAGGGCGCGCCGCACGCTGTTTGCCATCAAAGAAAGCAGTGTAGATGTTCTGCTTAAGTTCGGAAAAGCGTATGTTTTTCTGCTTGCCATCACCTTTGTTGAATTGCTGATAGGCCTTGCCCTGCTGCGCGTACAATATGCCTTTTTGCTTGCAGCTTTCATTGCTTTGGTGGACATTTTCCCCGTGCTGGGCACCGGCACCGTGCTGGTGCCATGGGCCCTGGGTGCGTTTCTTACAGGGAACGCGCCTCTTGGCGCCGGGCTGCTGATTTTATATGCCATCATCAGCGTGGTGCGCCAAATGCTGGAACCCCGCATTGTCGGCCAGCAAATTGGCCTGCACCCGCTTGTGACACTGATGGGTATGTTTCTTGGTGCAAAGCTGTTCGGCTTTGTGGGGCTGTTCGGCCTGCCGGTAGCAATTACCGTGTTTGTGCAGCTTCACCGTGCCAGGCAGGGGCAAAATGCCAGCACCGACAGTGCGCAGCTATAACAAAAAGCCCGCAGGCGGGTGGGCCCCGCTGCGGGCTTTCGTTTTGATTCCGCTTGTAAAAGCCCTTTTACTCGCCTTCTTCCGCCTCCATCTGTTCCTGCTGCTCCACCAGGGCCTCCCAGCGGGCCTCCAGCTCTGTTTCATGGAAGCGGGCATCGTCCAGTTCATCACACACTTCCCGCAGGCGGATATGGTCCCGCAGCACCTCGGGGTCATTCACCGCGGCTTCCAGGTCCATAATTTTCAACGTCAGGGCTTCCAGTTCATCTTCCACGGCTTTGATGTCCTGGCGCAGCTGCGCCTTTTTGCGCCGCTGCTCTTTGCCCCACACGGGCTTTTCTGCCTTTTCCTCTTTTTTGTTCACCGGCGCGAAAGTGTCTCGGTGCATCATAGCCTCGTAATTGGCATACAGGGTGGCCGTGCCATTCTCCAAATACAGCACCGGGCACCCCAGGCTGTTCATCAGGTATCGGTCGTGCGTAACCAGAATCAGCGTGCCCTCATAGGCGCGCAGCGCCTCGCCCAAATGCTCGCGCGTATAGATATCCAGATGGTTGGTGGGCTCGTCCAGAAACATCAGGTTTGGCTTTTCCAACAGCATCTCGGCAAAGCGCAACCGCGCCAGCTCGCCGCCGGAAAGGGCACTGCACGGTTTGAACACATCCTCGCCCTTGAAATCCAGCCGGGCGAGGTGGCTGCGCACGTCCAGCTCTGTCATTTGTGGATATTTATCCCAAATCACGCTTTCCACCGTGCCCGCACGGCGAAGCTGCTGCTGTTCGAACACCGACGGCTTTGCGCCGGCGCCATAGCGCACGCTGCCCTGTGTGGGGCGCAGCTTGCCGTCCAGAACGCGCAGCAGCGTAGATTTGCCCGCGCCATTTGGCCCGGCGATGACAAGGCGCTCCCCGCGGTGCACCGTGTGGGTGAAGTGCTGCACCAGCTGGCGGCCGCCCAGCGCAATGCCAATATCTTTCGCCACTACAAGGTCGTTATAAGGTGTGACATCGAATGTAAAGCGGAATTTCAGGCCCTGGCGCTCGCCCTTGGGGGCGGCGGTAATCTCCAGCTTTTCCAGCTGTTTGCGGCGGCTTTGCGCCATTTTTGTGGTGGAGGCACGCACAAGGTTGCGCGCAATATAATCTTCCAGCTTTTTGGCCTTTTCCACATCGGCATCGTGCTGTTTCTGCCGCAGGGCATCCGCCGCCTGCCTCTGCGGCAGATAGGCGGAATAATTGCCCTTATATGCGGTGAGCGTGTGGTCTTCCACCTCAAAAATGCGTGTGCACACCTCGTCCAGAAAGTAGCGGTCATGGCTGACCACCAGCACCGCGCCGGAATAGGTTTTCAGATACCCCTCCAGCCATTCCATGGTGACAAAGTCCAGATGGTTCGTAGGCTCGTCCAAAATAAGGATATCCGGGCTTTGCAAAAGCAGTTTTGCAAGGCGCAGGCGCGTGTGCTCGCCGCCGGAAAGCACGCCCACCCGCTTTTCCCATTCCGCCTGCGGGAAAGCCATGCCGTTCAATATTTTTTTGATGCGTGTGTCAATCTGGTAGCCATCTGCCGCGTCTATCACGGCCTGAAGCTCGCTGTGGCGCTGTGCCAGTGCGGGGGCTGCCCTCTGCGCCATTTGGGCCTGCACCTGCTGCAACTCCTGCATGGCCGCCAGCACCGGGGCAAATGCGTCCTGCATCTCTTGGTATACTGTGCGCTGCGGATGAAGCGCGGCGTTCTGCTCCAAATAGCCCACGCGCACGCCGCGGGCAAAGCTAAGCTCGCCCGCGTCCGGCTCATATTCGCCGGTGATCAGTTTTAAAAGCGTCGTTTTGCCTGCGCCGTTCTGGCCGATGATACCAATGCGGTCCTGCTCATTTACACTAAAGCTGATATCCGCAAGGCACAGTTCAGCCCCAAAATATTTTTGAATTCCACTTGCCTGTAATAACATATCCCGTCATTCCTATATGTGGCTGCGTGAAGATTTTGCCTGAAAAAGCCCCGCCGTCCGGCGGGGCTTTTTATTTGCCGTTCACACATGCCCGTTGCACCACGTCAAAATGTCTTCATACACTTCGGCGCGGTTCGTCTCGTTGATAATCTCGTGCCGCCCGCCGCGGTACAGCTTCAGCGTCACATCCTGGATGCCCGCCGCCCGCATGGCGTCGTACACCTTCACCACACCCTTGCCATAACTGCCCACCGGGTCCATATCGCCGGAGAACAGAGCAATGGGCAGGCCCTTCGGAAGCTTTTGCGCAAATCCTCTTGCATTCACGTCCCGCACCATATGCATCAGCTCGTGAAAAGCGCTTACTGTGAACACAAACGTACACTTTGCATCGTTTGCATACCGTTCTACAATATCGGTGTCGCGGCTGATCCAGTCATAGGGTGTGGCCGGCGAATCGACGCGCCTGAGGTATGCGCCAAAAGCCAGCTTCTGCACAAAATCAGAGCGGTACTGCGGCCCCTTCAGCCTGGCTAACAGCGAAGTAAGCGCAAGGCCCACACCTGCCAGCGGGTTTGGCCCGCCGGTGCCGCTGAGCACCAGGCCGGAAATCGTCTCCGGGTAAGTGGCAGCATACAGGCGGGCAAAAAAGCTGCCCATGCTGTGCCCCAGCAAAATAACCGGCACGCCCGGCCACCGCTTGCAGGCAAGGCTGTTCATGCGGTGCAAATCCTGCAGCACATATTTGCGCCCGTCCTGTGCGGCAAAATATCCGTCCACACCGTTCTCTCCGCTGGTGGCGCCATGGCCCAGATGGTCGTTTCCGCACACGGCGTACCCGTTTTTCACAAGAAACCCTGCGAAATCATCATAGCGGCCCACATATTCGCACATGCCGTGCGAAAGCTGCACAATGGCCCGGGGCGCTGTGCCCGGCTGCTCGTAAAAATACCCGGCCACGGTGTCCGCACCGCTGGCGGAATCAAACCTGATGGCGCTTTTCTTTACTTCCAACATGCTCCAGCTCCTCCGGCTCCATAACGATGCGGTACAGCTCTTCCAGGTTTCGAATCACATGGGTAGCCTTTGTCCCTTCCGGCAGGCCGCGGCCCGCATAGTCGCACCAGCAGGCGGCAAGCCCCGCATTTTGTGCGCCTGCAATATCCGCCTTGAGGGAATCGCCAATCATCAGCACTTTTTCGCGGTTTTCCACCCCCAGTGTGGAAAGCGCCCGGTCGAATATTTTGCGCGCCGGCTTCGAAGCCCCCACGCGGGAAGACACAAACACACCGTCAAAGTACGGCGCAAGGCCAGAGCGCTGCAGCCTTCCGGCCTGCACCCTGTCTACCCCGTTGGTCACCACGGCCAGCGTGGCAACTTCGGCCAGTTCTTGCAGAACTTCCTGCGCGCCGGGGTAAATATCTGCCCGCTCTGAAAGGCGGGTAAGATAATGGTCATTCATGGCCACAGCGTCGCCCTGCACGCCAAAATCGGCCAGCAGCTTTTCAAAGCGCTGCACCACCAGCTTTTCCTGGCGCACTTCCCCACGCTCCAGCGCGGCCCAAAGCGCACTGTTAATTTGTTTATATGCGTCCACGGCTTCCTGCGGCTGCGCAAAGCCGTAATAGGCCAGTGTTTCATGGATGGCCGCATCTTCCGCCGCGCCAAAATCCAGCAGGGTGCCATCCAAATCGAATAACAGACAGTGGTAGTATGCCATGTTCGCATACCCCCCTTTACAAAAATCGTATCAGTGTTATTATCCAACATTTGGTACGGTTCGTCAAGCACATGCCAGGCATTGCCGCCGCAGAAAAAAGCCCCGGCCGCCAGATGCCCCGGTAGGGCACAGGGCAGCCGGGGCCTGCCATTTCACCCCTGCGCGGCCGTGTTTTCACAGAGCGCATCACCGTGCGGCCAAACGCATTCGCAGCCGCATACGGGTGGTTCGTCCTTTGGTATCACCGCCATGCCGCTTCCATCCGGCCCCTCGCCGTTTTCGTGGGGCGGGGTATCGTTCCAGCAGGTGAGGTCATTGTTTTCCGTGTCGCCGTCGCACAGGGGAAGGTCTTCGCGCGGGATGCTTTTTGCAAACTGATTCGATTCTGTCATGGGCAAAGCGCCTCCTTTGCCCTCATCCTATGCACCGGCAGAAACTCAGGTGTCGAATTCGCCCTTCACACTGCGCTGGAACAGGCGGCGAAGCGCTTCGTCAGCGCCCACATGCAAATAGAGGATTTCATACACCGTCCGGCTGATGGGCAAGTCTACCCCATGCGCCTCCCCCAGCGTGACAAGCGCTTTGGCCGTAGGCACGCCTTCCGCAAGCTGGTGGAAAGCCTGGCCCCGAATAAAGCTTTCGCCAAAGCACCGGTTATGGCTGTGTGCAGAAAACAGCGTTGCCTCATAGTCGCCCAAATGGCACAGCCCATAGGCGGAAAGTTCATTGCCGCCCATGGCGCGAATCAGGCGCGCCACCTCTCTGGCGCCGCGCGCCATCAGCGCACCCTTCATGCTGGAAAGGCCGCGCCCGTCCAGCATGCCGGCGGCAATGCCAATGACGTTTTTGGCCGCCGCGCCCAGCTCTGTGCCCACAAGGTCGTGCCCCTTGTACAGGCGAATCAAATCGGAAGAAAAGGTGTTTACCACATGCGAGGTAACGGCCTCGCTGGCACTGTCTACCACCATGCAGTTGGGGATACCTGCGGTAAAATCCTGCACATGGCCCGGCCCCACCCACACGGCAAGGGCCACCGGCTGGTGCACCTCCTCCTGGAACACCTGCGTCAGGCGCTTGCCTGTCTCGCATTCCAGCCCTTTCATGCAGAGGATAAACGTCTTGCCCGAAATGGGAAATTCATTCAACTGCCTTGCAAATGTGCGCAGCTGCTGCGCACTGATGGAGATGACGATGGTGTCAGAAAATGCCAGCGCACGGCCCAGATCCGGCTGAGTGCGCACGCTGTCCGGCAGCGTGACATAGCCGTTTGCACGCGTTTCGCAAAGCTGTGCAAACCCGCGCGAGCCCGCGCGCCCCCACAGCGCCACATTGTGTTTTTGGCCGTGATACCACGCCAGAAAAGAACCCCATCGCCCGCAGCCAAGCACCGTGATATTCATGCCTTTGCCCCCTCTTTGCATGCCCGATGGGCCAGCAGCCATGCACACAGCGCAGGCACATCCTGCGCGCAGAACACAGGCGAAAACGGCGCCAGCTCTGCCTGGCTGCCATAACCGTACAATGCGCCCACCGCAGGGATACTGCAATCGCGCGCGCCCTGCATGTCGTTCTCTCTGTCGCCCACCATGACGGGGCATTTGCCCGCAAGCTGCGGCTGGCCAAGAACCAGCTGCATCACGGCCGTCTTGGTGTCCAGGCTGGCGTCCATGCTGGCTCCGCCAATGTAATCAAATGCCTGTTCCAGCCCAAAATGGCGCAGCACGCGCAGTGCCACCGGGTAGGGTTTCGATGTGGCCACACACACCACAAACCCCGCTTCCCGCAGGGCCTGCAGCATCTGCGGCACACCGGCATAGGGGGCGCAGCCGTCCAGGCCATGTGTTTGATACAGCTCCCGGTATGTTTCCACCGCCTGCTCCACCTGTGCCTGCGGCAAAAGCTGGGCCATGCTGCTGCGCAGCGGCGGGCCCAAAAACGGGCGCAGGCGCTGTTCGCCCACGGTAAGGCCAAACGCCTCGAACGTCTTTTGAAAAGTTGCCAGAATGCCCGGCGCGGAATCGATAAGGGTGCCGTCCAAATCGAACAGCACAGCATCAAACTTCTGCATAACCAACGCGTCCTTTCCGGGCCACGCGGCCCGCGTCTGTAAAACTTATATTTTTTGGGGCCGCCGCATTTGCACACCGTTTTGCCCGCCGCGGCCCCATTCTGCCGCTCTGCTTTCCACACAGGCCGGCGCCCCATTTCTGCCCCTCTGGAAAAGTGCCCAGATACAATTATTCAGGCCGGAAGCTTCCCTGAAAAATTTTTCAGCGTATGGATACTATAGCACAAATTTCACAGAAAGAAAACGCTGCCTTCCGCTTTCCCCCCGCGCGCGGCGTGTGTTATACTGATATTGTCAGGTTTTGCCGCAAATTGTCATAGTTTAGCCAAAGGAGGCGTGCCATGGTTTGGAACAAGCTGCGCCACACAGCGCAATTGATTGTATGCGCCGCACTGGCCGCTTGTGCTGCGGCACCTGCACCGGTGGCACGGGCCTGTGCGGCCGGCGCACGGCAGGGCGGCGCGCAAAGCGAGGAAGTGCCTCTTTTGATCATGGAAAGCCTGCGCGCCCGCAGGCAAAGCGTGCCAGCCGTGCTGCTGTACCAACTGCCCGAGCTGCTCAACGGCTGCGAGGCCACCAGCCTTGCCATGCTGCTGCAAAGCTATGGCATTACCGCAGATAAAATGGAGCTTGCCTATCAATACCTGCCCCGTGCAGAATTTTACGAAGAGGATGGCGTTGTTTACGGCCCTGCACCCGATGACGCCTATGCAGGCGACCCCGCCGCACAGGGGTATTACTGTTACGCACAGCCCGTGTGCACGGCCGCAAACCTTTACCTGCAGCAGGCGGGGCAGACACTTCGCGCGCAGGACCTGACCGGCACCACCCCTGCCGGGCTGAAACTTTTGTTGTGTGAAGGCCGCCCTGTGGTGGTATGGGGCACCCTGCAGTTCGAAACGCCGCAGTTCAGCGCCACACACTCCTGGTTTTTGGAAGAGACAGGGGAAGAATATATTCCCTATTCAAACCTGCACTGCATGCTGCTGTATGGCTATGATGAAGATTTTTACTATTTATGCGACCCTTTGTATGGCTACCAGGCAGTGGAAAAAGCGCAGTTTGCCTCTGTTTACGAGCAAATGGGGTGCCGCGCCGTGGCACTGGATGCCCCAGCCGCAGTGCCCGCACGCATGACAAAATAAAACCCGCAGAGAATGGGCCAGGCTGAAGCCTTGCCCATTTCTTCTGCGGGTTTCTTTTTTACAAAGCGGTAAAACCGGCTGGCGCCGAGAAAGCGCGCCTTTGACAAAAACGGCTGGCTGGCACAAGCTCTTCCGCTATGCCGTCCACCATTACGGCCAAAATCAAAAATGCCGGTTTCTGCCGCAGATGGCCGTGCATGCCTCGATAAAACATCTCACAAGGTCAAGCCGGTTTTCGGGTTGGGTTTGGGGCTGCCGTATTCTGTGCCACACACTTCACACAGCGGCCCGTGGTTGTAAGTTGCCTGCCCGCCTTTGTGTGCTTCCAGCCCGTATATCTCCGGGCAACCTTCGGTAGCGCAGGCATACCAGTGGTTTTGCCCATCACATTTTAACACGGTGAAATTGTGCTGCGGCCTTTTCTCAAAAACCGCGGAAGCGTCGTTGCTGTACGACATATCTTCCGAATAACAGAATGCATACCCCCTGTACACAGCCGCGCCTCCTAAAACAGGCGTTGCCTGCGTGCCAAGCGTCTGGCCCCATACAGCATTGCCCCTGTTTGCGTTCAGCAGATAGGTAATTTCACCGCTGGCAAACTGCGCGGCAGTTCTGCCGCCGGCGTTGTTTTCAGTGGTGCTGAGATAATATGTATTTTCCACAATATATTGATCCAGACGGGCCCCAACAATCGGGTTTGCGGTCGATTCGTAACCGGGCAATGTAGCTGTGGGCGTCCCTGTATTATAGCTGTTTGTTACCGTCCCGCCGCTTAACTGGCCGCATATGCCGCCGACATACCATGCGCCCGTGATGTCGCCGGTGTTGTAGCAATCGCTTATCTCTCCACCCTCATGAGAATACCCGGCGATGCCACCAATTGAAGACCCATTTGAGGACGAAACGCTGCCTGTGTTGTAGCACCGGCTGATTGTGCCCTTGTTTTCACCAGCGATGCCGCCGCCATACATCGAGCTGACAACAATATTGCCGCCAAGGTTGTAGCAGTTTTCAATACGCCCGTAATTGGTGCCGCAAATGGCCCCGGCATAACCGGAATCCGGCTTTATGCTCGGGTTTACCATGCCAAGGTTTTCCACTACTCCATTCTGCCCGATGGTTTTGAACAAGCCCTCGTTATTGAACACACCTGCCACATTATCGCTTGCCACACTCAGGTTGGAAATGACATACCCATTGCCATCAAACGTCCCGTTATAAGGGGCACCGTATTGCCCAACCTGCATCGCCACCCAGTTCATTCCTTCCGGCATGGTGATGTTTCCGGCAAGGCGCGCATTCAAAGTATCGTTGTCGGGGCTTTCTTCAAGCTTTTGCGCAAACCAGAAGAGGTTGCCGGCATTTTTTATCTCATAATACCCGTCAGCTGCCTGTGTTGCCGGCTGATAGTGCATTTTGTCTTCCGAAATGCCGTTTTCATCGTATACAAGTGGTTGAACCCTTATATAGCGGTAACAATCCCACCTATTCTCATCATAAGCCTGAAGCTCTTCCCATCTGTTTAGAATTGCGGTGGCTGAATAGCCCTCGTATTGGCTGAGATCAGGCTTGATATTCGTTGCCCAGCAGGAATAAGGGGTGGTGGATGTTGCGTTCAGTTCTACCGTGCCGCCGTTTATTTTGAAATAACGGGTTGGAGGCGTTGTTCCATAAGAATCGTCCAGATATACGGCATAAATTCCGCTTTGTCCGCTGGCATTCACCGTGACAGAGCCGCTGTTGATGACCACACCGGCTTCATTCTCGGTGTACCCCGTGGAAATAGCTCTTGTTTCGATGCTTGAACCACTTGCTGTAACACGAAGCGCACCGCTGCCGCCAATTGTAATTACACCGTTCGCATAAATGCCGGCTGTGATCTGCCCGCCCGATATTTCAACTCGGTTCTCACCAGTTAAGGTAATATTGATATTGCCTTCCGCATAAATGCCCGAAGTATAAAAGCTGTTTACCTGCGGGGTGTTAATCACTGCGTTGTTCAATGTCAGTGTGTTTGTCTCCGCGTTATACGAGACAGTGCCGCCATCTTCCAGCACATCGCCGGCATTTTGCGGCGTAACTTCTTTGCCGTTGACCCACAGGCCATATGGTTCTTCCGCCAGCGCCGTCAACGGCAGCACGCCTGCCAACAACAAAAGCATCAGCAGATATACAAGCCATCTTGCTTTTTTCATCTTTCTCCTCTTCCCCTTCAATCATAATTTATTTTCCTGCAAAAACAAAAAGGCGCACCCCGCCCACGATAAAAATGGGCAGAATGCACCTAGGATCCACTCTTCTATTTTTAAGTTGACTAGAACAGGGCAGAATTACGCTTTGCTTGCTTCTTGCCGTCATTCTTGTCAACCCCCCTTTTCTATTTTTCATGAATATTATCTTATAATTTATCACAAAGCGGGCTGCGTTTCAACCGTTTTTATATCGGCCCCCTTAATAAAATTCCATTTCAAGTGCCATTCTTCCATGCCATCGGCCCGAGCTGACAGTTCGGGTGCGAATTTATGAGGGCCAAGCTGAATACAGCCAGTTTTCCGTTTGCTCAAAAGCACGCCATACGGCTCATTTTCCAATTGACTGTTAAATAAAAAGGGGCCTGCTTTCTCAGTTTAATACAGCTTCATATCCGCCTGTTTTATCACCGGTAATGGTAATAAAATAAGATTCCCCAAAGCGCGCTTCCCACGAAACGGGTTCCAGGTATCTGGTTATATCTTCCGGATATATGTTTTCATAATTGGGGGCCACATATTCCGTTATGACCCTGAATTGCACCCGCAATTCCACAGCATCGGAAGAGGCGTTCAGCTCCTGCCGGTTCCACACCAGAATGTTATCGGAATCATGTTTGATTAACGATTTATCTGCATTGGATATGCCGCCGCTGTATTCGGAACCATCTGCACAAGAATCAAAAACCAATAAACCAATATCTTCTTTTGTATGCAACTGTATATGCACAGCTATTTCATCAGCAGCAGGCACATACTCGCCAGGGATTATCTGTTTGTACAAGATAAGGCCAAGCCCCAATATGGCCGCTATGGCAACCGCTATTCCAATTTTCTTTTTGTCCATTCGGGAAAAGCCCCCCTTTTTTCAGGCAACAAATTTGATGCGGCCTTTTCTGTTGCCCCGTTTTTTGCGCAAGCAGTCAATCGCTCTGTTTGCACCGGCAGCCCCAGGTGGGCCAATTGCCAAAAGGGCGGCCTGCATGCAGGCTGCCCTTTCCCCTGTCACGCGGCCTGGGCCGTGTTTTTGCCGCCGCAGGCCACCTGCAGTTTTCCCTCCTCATCGGCATAGCACACAATGGTGCCGTCCGTATCGGTGCGGTAGATGCCTGCGCCTACGCTTTCAAAAGCTGCCAGCGCCGCGCCGTGCGGGTGGCCGTATTCGTTGTCCACCCCGCAGCTGATGGCCACCACGCGCGGGTCCACCGTCTGCACAAACGTCTCACTGTTCGAGGTGTAAGAACCGTGGTGCCCGGCAACCAGCACGTCCGCCGAAAGGTTTCCGCCATACAGAAGGGCATTTTGTTCTGCGGCCTCTTCCCCGTCGCCGGTACACAGAAGGCTGAAGGCAGGCGCCTCAAAACGCAGCACGGGGCTTGCATCATTCAGGCTCTCGCACGCTTCCCCCTCCGCCAGCACGCAGAGGGCAGCCTGGCCCAGAGCATACCGTTCGCCCGCCTGCATCGTATGCACGGGCACGCCCGCCTGCTGTGCGGCCGCCAACAGCTTTTCATACCCGGTGCCCGGCTGTTCGGCACATTGGGTAAGGTCTGCCACATACAGTGTGCCAACAGGAAAGTTTTCCAGCAGATACTGCATGCCGCCCATATGGTCTGCATGCGGATGGGTAAGCACGGCAAATTCCAGCCTGCGCACGCCTGCCTCCTGCAAATAGGCAGCCAGTTCCTCCTGCGTGGCGGCAAGGCCCGCATCCACCAGGGCGAAATTTCCATCCTGTTCCAACAGCATAGCGCTTGCCTGCCCCACATCTACAATATGCGCACAGGAAGAAGCGTCCTGCGCCTCGGCCGGCACCGCGGAAGAGCCAAGCCCAAACGCGCGGTACACTTCGTTCCACGAGGGCACAGGCCAACCAAGCTGCTGGCCCAGCGTAAGCGCCAGCGCGCACAGCACAGCTGCTGCGGAAACAAAAGCTGCGATGCGCCGCATAAGGCGTTTTATTTTCCTTTGCGCCGTGCGGGCCGGGTGCGCGGCGCGCCGCCGGTATGGCTTCCTTCGTGCCATGGCTTTTTCCCCTTTCCTGGTTGTGTTCTTTTGGCCCGCGCAGGGCGCCGGGCCGCCTCTTTTTGCGGCGGCCTGCCCGGGCACAGTGTGCCAATCAGGTCCTCCCTGTGGGCAAGCTCCAGCGCGCGGCGCACTTTGGGCGCATTTCTGGGCTCATAATATTGCAGCAGGGCCCGCTGCATGGCTTTTTCCTCCGGTGTTTTTGCCACATAAACGGGCTTGAGGGTATAAGGGTCCAGCCCGGTATAATACATACAGGTGGACACTGTGCCCGGCGTGGGGTAAAAATCCTGCACCTGTTCGGGGCGCATGTGGTGTTTATATAGGTATTCCGCCATGGTGACGGCGTCGCGCAGCGTACAGCCGGGGTGGCTGCTCATCAGGTATGGCACAAGGTATTGCTTTTTGCCCGCCTTGCGCGTCAGTTCATAAAAGCGCTTGGAAAAGCGGTCAAACACCTCCACCGGCGGCTTGCCCATATATTTCAGCGCGTTCGGCGCGCAGTGCTCGGGCGCCACCTTCAGCTGGCCGCTGATGTGATATTCAATCAGCTCTTGGAAAAACGTCTCGTCTTGATCCAGCACCAGGTAATCATAGCGAATACCGGAGCGAATGAACACCTTTTTTACGCCCGGCAGCGCACGCACACGCCGCAGAATGGCAAGATACTCGGAATGGTCCACCAGCAGCTTTGGGCAGGGCGAGGGCGCAAGGCAGTGCTTGCCGCCCTGGCACATCCCCTTTGTCATTTGCTGCTTGCAGCTTGGCAGGCGGAAATTGGCCGTGGGGCCCCCAATATCGTGGATATATCCCTTGAATCCGGGCGCATGCGTCATGGCCTCTGCCTCTGCCACAATGCTGCCGGCGCTTCGCGAGGTGACGCGGCGCCCCTGATGCATGGCAATGGCGCAAAAATTGCACCCGCCAAAGCATCCGCGGTTCTGGATGATGGAAAACTCCACTTCCCGAATGGCGGGCACGCCGCCCTTGGCCTCATAAGAGGGATGATACCGCCGTGTGAAGGGCATGGCGTGCACCTCGTCCAGCTCGCGCCGTGTAAGCGGCTTGGCGGGCGGGTTCTGCACCAGGTATTGTTCGCTTTGCTTTTGCACCACGGGCAGGCCGGTGACGGGGTCCTGCTGGTCCATCTGGATGCGGCATGCCTTTGCATAGCTCATCTTATCGGCCGCCACCTTTTTGTACGAGGCGCACTCGGCATATTTGGGCGGAAGATGGGCAAAATCCGTCAAAAAGCAGGTGCCCGCCACGTCTGTAATGTCTGCCGCGCTTTCTCCCGCGGCCAGGCGGCGGGCAATTTCGGCTGTCTGATGTTCCGACATGCCGAACGAGACAATGTCTGCCCCGCTGGATTCCAAAATGCTGGGCATCACCGTATTGCTCCAATAATCATAGTGTGCAAAACGCCGCAGGGAGGCCTCCAGCCCACCCAGCACCACAGGTACATCCGGGTATGCCTGCTTTGCCAGGCGTGTGTATACCGTAGCGCTTCTGTCTGGCCGCCTGCCTGCCACACCGCCGGGCGAATACTCGTCGCGCGTGCGGCGCACCTTGGCCACGGAATAATGGGCCACCATGCTGTCCACATTGCCGCCGCCAATGAAAAAGCCATAGCGCGGGCGGCCGTATTCCTTCATGCTCTCGCAGGTGTGATATGCCGGCTGGCTGATGATGCCAACACGCCAGCCCTCCTTTTCCAACAGGCGCGCAATGATGGCAGAGCCGAAAGAGGGGTGGTCTACATAGGCGTCGCCCATCACCACCACAAAATCCACATCCTGCCAGCCGCGGGCCAGCATATCGGCCCGGCAGATGGGAAGAAACTGCTGGTTCATAAGCATCCTTTCTGTGTTTGCTTCAAAACAGGCGGGTGAGCACACGCCCGCCCGCCTGTATGCCGTTTTTCATGCTGCCCGCATGCGGTGCAGCCCCTTTGCTACATCAACTCATCCGGCACAGGCCCGGGCACTGCCCCGGCGGTGCCGTTTTGCTCCATTTCCAGCCACTGCTGGCGCGTAATAAGCACCGCACGCGGTTTCGAGCCCTCGTATGGGCCCACAATGTGGGCCTGCTCCAGCTCGTCAATAATGCGCGCCGCGCGGGCATACCCCAGTTTACACCGGCGCTGCAGCAGGCTGGTAGAGGCCTGCCCCGCCTCAATGACTACTTCGGCCGCCTGGCTGAACATGGGGTCCCGCACGTCGCCGCCCTCGCCCCCATCGGCTGCGCCGCCGCCCTTCTCTGCCGCGGCAAGCTTGTCCATCTGGGCAATCATCTCTTCGTCATAATCGGCTGCAGAATGCTTTTTGATAAAATCGATCACGGCGCGGATCTCGGCCGAGCGCACAAATGTGCCCTGCACACGGATGGGTTTGTTCACGCCCACAGGCATATACAGCATATCGCCGTTGCCCAAAAGCTTTTCGGCGCCGCCGGTGTCGAGAATGGTGCGCGAATCAATCTGGCTCATCACCGACAGGCCAATACGGCTTGGAATATTGGCCTTGATGAGGCCTGTAATCACATCAACAGACGGGCGCTGGGTGGCCACAATAAGGTGCATGCCCGCCGCGCGCGCCTTTTGGGCAATGCGGCAGATATAGTCCTCTACCTCTTTGCCCGCCACCATCATCAAATCTGCCAGCTCGTCAATGACAATGACGATATACGGCATTTTTTCCAGGCTTTCGTCCATTTCAGCCAGGGTATTGTACTCTTCAATGTTGGGCACGCCGTTTTCAGCCAGCAGTTTATAGCGGCGCTCCATCTCCGCCACTGCGCTGCCCAGGGCGCCGGCGGCCTTGCGAGGCTCGGTCACCACCGGCATCAGAAGATGCGGGATGCCGTTATATTGCGCAAATTCCACCATTTTCGGGTCGATCAGAATAAGGCGCAGCTTTTCAGGTGAGCAGCGGTACAAAAAGCTCATGATGATGCTGTTTGTGCACACCGATTTGCCCGAGCCGGTGGTGCCCGCAATAAGCAGGTGCGGCATTTTGGCAAGGTTGCCCACCTGGCATTTTCCCGCAATGTCCTTGCCCAGGGCGAAGGTAAGCGGCGCTTTGCTGGTTGCAAACTCGGGTGATTCCAGCAGGCTTCGCAGCGTCACCATAGTGCGCGTTTTGTTCGGTATTTCAATGCCCACGGCCGCCTTGCCGGGAATGGGCGCCTCGATGCGCACACCAGCGGTGGCAAGGTTCAGCGCAATATCGTCCGCCAGGCCGGTGATGCGGCTGATTTTCACGCCCGCCTGCGGCTGAAGCTCATACCGCGTAACAGACGGCCCGCGCGAAATATCCAGCATGCGTGTTTTCACGCCAAAGCTCTCCAGCGTGCTCACCAGCAGGTCTGCATTGTGGCGCAGCTCGGCTTCGATATCGCCCTCGTCTGCCGCCTTCTGTTTTTGGAACAGGCTGAGCGGCGGGTATGCATAGCCCGCATCCTCTGCAACAGGCTGCGGGGCGGGCTGCACCGGTTCCTGCTGCGGGGCCCCCGCCGCCTTGTGCACAAGGCGGCCAAGCTCGTCGCCCTGCGCAGCCGAGGCCGGCCGGGCGGCATTGGGCTGCTGCGGCGCAGCGTTTTTCTGCAGATGCGGCGCAACCGGCACGGCCTGTTCCTGAGGGGCAAGGCCCAGCTTATCTACAAACGGGGCGTCCAGCACTTCGCCGTGCGGCATATTTCCGGCATAAGGGTCGGGGTACATGCCAAACGTGCCGCCGGGGCCAATGTGCGGCTTTTCCTCATGCTTCACAGTGCTTTGCGCCATGGCCCCGTCGCCCAAATCAATATCAATGCTGCTGCGCTTGCGGCCGGGCTGAGTATTGAAAGTGTGCACCTCGTATTTCTGCGCGTCATAACCGCGCACTTCCTTTTCCACCTCGGCAAACAGCGCTTTCTTGCGCGCCGCATCCTGTGCGGCGGCGCGGGCGGCCTCCCGCTGGGCCTCGCGCTCTTCGCGCTGGCGTGCCAGCTGGGCCGAAAACTCGGCCCCCTTTTCCTTGGCCGTGTGCGCACCCTTCGTAAAATACCGGTAAATATCCAGCGGGGTGCACCCGGTGAAGAACATTGCGCTCACCACCAACAGCACCAACAGCACAATGTTCGCGCCCGGGCGGCCGAACAATGCCAGCAGCGACCAGCCGAACACAGCGCTCAGCGCGCCGCCGCCAAGGCCCCATGGGGCTTTGCCGCTCTCGTGCAGAACTTTCATTCCTTCCGCAAAGGAGAGACCCGTCATATCCGTTTTGGAAAACACCAGAAACACACCGCAGGCAAACGCCATCACCAGTGCGCCAAAGGCCATTTTCAGCTTGGCCGGGCGGCCCATAGCCACCAGAATAGCCAGATATACCAGCGCCGGGGCCAGCAGATAGGTGCTGATGCCAAACACGCCGAACAGCACGTTCATGCGCAGCCACGCCCACGCGCTGGCGCCGGGCACATAGGTCATGGCCGCCACCAGAATGGCAAGGCCAAACAGAAGAATGCTCCAGCTGGCGTTCATATCCGCCTTGGGCTGGGGCTTTCTTCCGCGCGGTGCGGCCTTGCGTTTTGTGGTTGTTCTGCGTTTTGTCTGTGCCATCGTTCCCGTTTTTCCCCTGTTCCTGCGATAATTAATTTTCCGCTGCTGCTTTGAAAGCGCAAACCTATACAATGCTATTGTACCACCAAACAACCCTGTTGTAAAATACAGGTGGCAACAAAAAAATGACGCCGCACGGCGTCATTTTTCGTTATGCATTTTTAGAGGGCTTCTTTTTCCCTTTCTCAATGGCGCGGTATAGATAGCGCAGCGCCTCGTGCAGGCCGCCCAGCTCATCTATCAGGCCCTCGCGCACGGCCATTTCCCCTTCCAGCACACTGCCCATGTCCATCACCAGCTCGCCCGTATGCAGCATCAGCTGAGTGAAACGCTCGGCGCTGATGGCCGAATGGCCAGTGACAAAGCGCGTGATGCGCTGCTGCATCTGCTCGAAATAGCGCAGCGTCTGCGGCACGCCCAGCACAAGGCCCGAATGGCGCACAGGATGCACCGTCATGGTGGCGCTGGGCACAATAAAGCTTCGCTGGGCTGAAACTGCCAGCGGAATGCCGATGGAATGCCCCCCGCCCAGCACCAGCGTGGCCGAAGGTTTCGAGACGCCTGCAATCAGCTCGGCAAGGCACAGGCCTGCCTCCACATCCCCGCCCACCGTATTGAGAATTACCAGCAGGCCCTCGATGGCGGGGTCTTCCTCCACAGCCACCAGCTGCGGGATGACATGCTCGTATTTTGTTGTTTTCTGGCTTTGCGGCGCAAGCGAATGGCCCTCTATCTGCCCAATCACCGTAAGGCAGTGGATGGCATGTTTGCCCCTGGTAGAGAACACGCCGCCCATCTCCATCAGATATTCCTGCTGGGCGCGCAGTTCTTCCGCCGCTTCGTCCTTTTTGTTTTGCACGCGGTTTTTCTCCATGGCACTTTCCTCCCTTTTGTCGTCGCTGCACCGTGTAGTGTTGGCCCGGGCGCCCCGGTTTATGCGCAGTTTGGCCCAAGGAAGGCATGAGGCCATGGTATTTTCCATTTCAAAAGCAGCGAATGCTGCACAAGAGGTAGAGCTTATGGCGCAATATATTGAGGTAGAGGAGAGCCTGCCGGTGGGCTGAAAACGCCCCTTCCCGCACAGCAAAAAGCGCGGGGCCCTGCAATTTCCAGGGCCCCGCGCTTATCTCTGTTCGGTTTTGCTTTGCCGCCCGGGCGCTGGCGCGCTTAGGGCACCGGTTCCGGCACAACCATGCGTTTGCCGTAATAGGCCGCCATGGCCTCGTTTTTCCAATCGGATGCATCCGAGACGATATCGTCAAAAAACAGCGCTGGCACCAACGTCTGCTGGGTAATGCGCGGCAGTACGGCCACTTCATCGGGGCCTGCCAATATTTCTGTGCGCGTCTGCATCAGGGCAGAATAGCGGCCAGCCGTCCCGTCCCACAGCGAGCGCGCCGCCGAGGCACAGGCCAGCTTTTCCGTGTGGCCGGTGGCAACATACAGCCCCACAACGCCCACTGCCGCCAATGCGCACAGCGCAAGATACACGGGCACAAGCCGGTGAAGCAGGCGCATGGCCTTTGCGCGCGCGCAAAGGCCGCGGGCAAGCGTACGCCTTGCCCAGCAAAGCCAGTAAAATTCAAGCAGGATAAGCACCAGCACCAAAAGGAAAAACTGGATATTTTGCACCCTGTCCGGCCCTATGGTGCCCATGGCGTACAGCGTGGGGGTGAAAGAGGAGGCAAACCAGCACGCGGCAAGGGCACTTGCCAGCCCCGGCAGCGGGGCCCGAAACGCCTCTGGCCGCCCGGCAGCGCGCCAGAAAAAAGGTGCCAAAAAGCACAAAGCCAGGCACACCAGCGGCGAAAGGTGCTCTGCCGCAAAGCGGAACGCCTGCGGGAACGAGCCCAGCACAGCCCCCAGCACCCCCGGCCGGGCAGCGCCGCCATAATCTGCCGCCTGGCGCACCGCGTTGCCCGGCGCCGCCACATTCCCTGCAAAAGCGGCGCCCGCACATGCAAACACAACCAACATGCTTTTCAGGGCGGCACGCCGCTTCCACGCCGCTGCAAGCGCGGCCAGCGCCAGCAGTTCCAGCGAGAGAAGGGCCGTTACATAATTGCCGCCGCACACAAAAAATGCAAGCAAAGCCGTGGCCGCTGTATGCCGCACCGTGCGCGCACCTGCCAGCATGCGAAGCACCCGCGCCGCCAGCACCAGCATCAGCGCATAAAAAAACACATAATAGACCGCGCCGTTCCACCAGTAGAACGCCTGTGCAGGGCTTTGCACCAGCTGGGTGCACACAAGCAAGTAAAGCAGCAAGGCCAGTTCCGTGGTTTTTCGCCCGGCGCCAAGCACTTTGCTCCCTGCGCGAAAAATGCGCACAGCGCCCCAGAAAAGCGCTGCAAACATCACCACAGGGCAAAGCCAGTACAGCCCTTCGCCAAACACAGCAGGCTGCAAAGCGAACAGAAACACCGCAGAAAAGGTGCCCTGCCAGTTGAAATACGTCTCGTACACTTGCCTTGCCGCGCCTGCCAGGGCCGCCCATACAGAACCTGTCTGCTGAAAGGCAAGGTGCGGATACAGGCCGAACCGGAAATCGTCTGCGCAGGGGTAACAATATGCCGCCAAAATGAAAAGCGGCACCATGCAAACGCAAAGCGCCGCAAGCAAAGCCCATTTCCAGAACACCGCACCGTCCCGTTTCAACTGCCTGCCCTCCCCTTGCCGCGCCATGTTATTCAGGCGCGGCCACTGCTACCGTGTGCTTGCCGTAATATTCGGCAAAGGCCTCGTTTTTCCAGTTATATGTCTCGCGCGCAAGGTCTTCATGAAAACAGATCCAAGGCTCCGGCGGCAACATGGGAAACACAATGTCCTCCTCTTCCGTTGCCAGCATATTCAGCCTTTCATACATGGCCTCGTCATAGGCCTGCGCCACACCGCTGCGCAAATAATATACGGCACTTACACAGGCGGTGCCGCTCCACTGGTAAGCCCGCACCTGCGGCACAAAGGCCAGCGCGCCAAACAGCGCCACCGCCGCGAGATATGGCAGGGCAAACCGGTGCAGGCGCCTGCCGTGTGCGGCGCCAAAGCGGTGCCACGCCCAGCCCAGCACATACCACAGCGCAGCCAGGCACACCAGCACCCACAGGCAAAACTGAATGTCTTTTACTCGCTTTTCATCATTCGTGCCATACACAAACAGCGTGGGCGTGAAGGAGGAAGCGTAAAAGCAATACAGCCCGGCCAGGGCCAAAAGCGGGTATGGGTAGCGGAAATTCGTCTTTGCGGCGCGCACCGCGCGCAGAAGAAAGGGCACGGCAAACAGCAGCGCCGCCAGCACCATGGGCGTGGTGAACACCCGCGCATAGTGCACCGACATGGGAAACGACTGCATCACGGCCCATACGGCCCCCTGCCCCTGCGTGGCCGTTGTGGCAGCGCGCACAGCATTGCCCGGCGCAGCCACGTTCACAGCAAAGGCGGCAACGCCGCAAAGCGCAACGGCCAGCATGCGCTTCAGCACCGTGCGCCGCCACAGCGCACACACCAGAACCGCGCAAACCAGCGCCTCGCACATTTGAAGCGCCGTAATATAGTTGCCCCCGCCCAGCACAGCCGCCAGCAGTGCCGCCCCCGCTGTGCCGGCCCCGGAAAGGCCCGGCCCCATCAGCCTTGCCAACAGGGCGCACAGGGCCAAAAGGCCAAAGAAAAACAGCCAATAATAGCTGGCGCCGTTCCACCAGTAATAGCCCTGGGCAGGGCTGGGCAAAAACTGAATACACACCAGCGCATATAAAAGCCCCAGCACCGCACAGGTTGAAAGCGGCGCACCCGTCACCCGGTGCAGCGCCGCAACCGCTGCGGCCACCGCTGCCATTGCCGCCCCCAAAAGGAACACGGTGCCCAGCCCATATAGCCCTTCGCCAAAAATGGCCGGCTGCAGGGCAAACAGAAAAATGGCAGAAAACGAGCCTTGCCACGTTTGATACCGCTGGGCCACGGTGTGTGCCGCAGCGCGCAGCACGGCCCAGATGCTGCCTGTCTCCTGCCAGGCGGCATGCGTGGCCAGCGCATAGGGGTAGTCATCTGCGCTGGGGTGGCTGTACTGCGCAATGGCAAGCAGCGGCACAAGGCTGGCCACCAGCACCACCGCCAGCACGCACACCCAAAACCGGCTGCCTGTAAACAGGTTCGCCAATTTTTGCAACGGCATTCTCCCCTTCCGGCCCAAGGCCTGTTTTTTATGCCGCACCACACCTGCGAAAGTTTTCTTTCGCCCGGCCCCGCGGCCCGGTGAAAGAATAACCTGCCACCGTCAAGGTTGCGCTTTGCCCTGGCATGCAGAAAAGTGCTCTGTATGCCCGCAAGATTTGTGGAATGCAAACATTATATCATACCGGGCATTTCTCTTTCAATCCCGCCGCGGGGCAGCGGCCCCTTTGCAAAAACGCCGATGTTTTTCCGGTGCACAGGCACCGCGTTTTCCCCCTCACTTTACATTGACAAAAAACAGACAAGAGAATAATATAAATAAGTATAATACCGGGCGCCCAACGGCGGGCGCCAGAATAAAAAAGAGGAAGGAAAGACGATGGGACAGACGCTTGCACAGAAGATCATTGCGGCGCACCTGGTGGACGGCACCCCGGCGGCCGGCAGCGAGGTGGGCCTTCGCATCGACCAGACCCTCACACAAGACGCCACTGGCACCATGGCATATCTGGAATATGAGGCCATGGGCATTCCCCGTGTGAAAACAGAGCTTAGCGTAGCATATATCGACCACAACACCCTGCAAAGCGGCTTCATGAACGCGGACGACCACCGCTTTATCCGCACCATTGCAAAAAGAATCGGCGTGCGCTATTCGCGCCCGGGCAACGGCATTTGCCACCAGGTGCATCTGGAACGGTTTGCAAAGCCCGGTAAAACGCTGATTGGTTCCGACAGCCATACCCCCACCGCAGGCGGCATTGGCTGCCTTGCCATGGGCGCAGGCGGGCTGGATGTTGCCGTTGCCATGGGCGGCGGCGCCTATTATATCCCCTACCCGAAATTCACCCTGGTAAAGCTCACCGGCAAGCTGCGCCCCATGGTGAGCGCCAAGGACGTGATTTTGGAAGTGCTGCGCCGCATGACCGTGAAGGGCGGCGTGGGCAAGATTATTGAATACGGCGGCGACGGCGTGGCATGCCTTTCGGTGCCTCAGCGCGCCACCATCACCAACATGGGTGCAGAACTGGGCGCCACCACCAGCATTTTCCCGTCCGACGATGTGACGTGCGCCTTCCTTGCGGCGCAGGGCCGCGGCGAGGACTATGTGCCCCTGAGCGCCGACGAGGATGCCGTATACGACGAAGTGCTGGAGATAGACCTCTCTGCACTGGAGCCTCTTGTTGCCTGCCCCCATTCGCCGGATAATGTAAAACCGGCCAAAAGCCTTGCCCTGCAGAAAGTGGACCAGGTGTGCATTGGCAGCTGCACAAATTCCAGCTATACCGACCTGATGACGGTGGCATCCATGCTGAAGGGCAAAACGGTGTGCCCCGAGGTGAGCCTCACCATCTCGCCGGGCTCGCGCCAGGTGCTGGCCATGCTTTCGGCCAACGGCGCGCTGACCGACCTTTTGAACGCCGGGGCCCGCGTGCTGGAATGCACCTGCGGGCCGTGCATCGGCATGGGGCAAAGCCCCAACTCCGGCGGCATTTCGCTGCGCACGTTCAACCGCAACTTTGAAGGGCGCAGCGGCACGCGCGACGCGGGCGTCTATCTGGTGAGCCCCGAGACGGCTGCGGCAAGCTGCCTGACGGGCTATGTGACAGACCCCACCACTCTGCCCCCTGTTGCACCGGTAGAGATGCCCGCACATTTTGCCATCAATGACAGCATGATAGACCTTCCCGCGCCGGAGGATTCCTTCGAGCAGGTGGAGGTGCTGCGCGGGCCCAACATCAAGCCCCTGCCGCAGGCCCTTGCCCTGACGGACGACATGGCGCTGCCGTGCCTTTTGAAAGTGGGCGACAACATCACCACCGACCATATCATGCCCGCGGGCAGCAAAATTCTGCCCTACCGCTCGAACATCCCCTATCTTGCGAACTTCTGTTTCGAGGTATGCGACGCCGATTTTGCAAAGCGGGCCATGAAGGCCGAGGGCGGCTTTATTGTGGGCGGTGCAAACTACGGGCAGGGCTCTTCGCGAGAGCACGCCGCGCTGGTACCGCTGTATCTGGGCATCCGCGCTGTCATTGCCAAAAGCTTTGCCCGCATCCACAAGGCCAACCTTGTAAACGCAGGCATTTTGCCGTTGGAGTTTAAAAATGAGCAAGATTACGAAAAAGTGTTTCTGGGCCAGCGGCTTTCCCTCTCTGGCATCTTTGCAGGGCTGGAGGGCGGCACGGTTTCCATGACGAATGTCGAGAGCGGTGAAACCTTCGAGCTTGTGTGCGATATCAGTGCCCGTCAGGCAAAAATCATCCGCGCAGGCGGCCTTTTGAACTATACAAAGCAGCAGCAGAAATAAACAGGGCACATCCCGCAGGGCGTGCTGCCCAGCTGGCAGAACACTCTGCCCGGCCGGTTTTTCACCGGTTGCGGCATGTGCAGCGCCGCCTTTGGCGGCGGGCTGGGCACAGCAGGTGACACAAACGACAAGGAGGCGGCAAATATGGTAGATATCAACGAAGCGAAAGAACGGTTTGCACAGCTTTTGGAGGGCCAGCGCAAGCGTGTGGCTGCCATGCGCGCGCAGGGCGATTTTGTCGATTATGCAAAGCTGGAACAGATTGTGATTGGCGTGTGCGGCGGCGATGGCATTGGCCCGGTGATTACGCACGAGGCCGAGCGCGTGCTGCGCTTTCTTCTGAAAAGCGATGTAGAGCGCGGACGCATTGTGTTCAAAGAGATCGACGGCCTCACCATTGAAAACCGCGCAGCGTGCGGCAAAGCCATTCCAGATGACGTGCTGGCGGAATTGAAGGCCTGCAACGTCATTTTGAAAGGCCCCACCACCACACCCCGGGCCGGCGACGAATGGCCCAACATTGAAAGCGCAAACGTGGCTATGCGCAAAGAGCTGGATCTTTTTGCCAATGTGCGCCCGGTGAAAGTTCCGGAACAGGGCATCGACTGGACGTTTTTCCGCGAGAACACTGAGGGCGCCTATACGCTGGGCTCGTGCGGGTTTGAGACGGAGGACGGCATCTCGGTAGATTTCACGGTTACCACCACGGATGGCACGCAGCGCATTGCAGAACTTGCTTACGATTTTGCGCGCAAAAACCACAAAAGCCGTGTGTCTATTGTGACAAAGGCCAATATCGTCAAGGCAACGGACGGCAAATTTCTGAAGCTGTGCCAGGCTGTGGGCGAAAAATACCCTGAAATCACGACAGACGATTGGTACATTGACATTATGACCGCAAAACTGGTAGACGAAAAGCGGCGCCGCGATTTTCAGGTGTTTGTGCTGCCCAACCTGTACGGCGACATCATCACAGATGAGGCCGCCGAATTCCAGGGCGGCGTGGGCACGGCGGGCTCTGGCAACATTGGCAAAAAATATGCCATGTTCGAAGCCATCCACGGCTCTGCCCCCCGCATGATAAAAGAGGGGCGCGGCAAATATGCCGACCCGTGCAGCATGCTGCGCGCCTCGGTCATGCTGTTGAGCCATATCGGGTACCAGGCCGAGGCCGACAAGCTCACTGCGGCGCTGGACAAATGCATGTTCGAAGAAAAAGCCATGGTGGTAACAGGGCGCGACACAGGATGCACGTGCGAAGAGTTCGGCAATTATGTCATGCGCACCATCGAGGCCCTTTGAGCCTTGCAAAGAAAAAGAAATTTCTGAGCTGGTGAAGAAAATGTCGTTACAAAATAGCAAGGTGTCGCTTCCCGTCATCAAGCGGCTGCCGAAATATTATCGATATCTGGCCGATATGAAAAAAAACGGTGTGGTAAAGGTATCTTCCTCTGAGCTGGCCCATATGATGGGCACCACTGCCTCACAGGTACGGCAGGATTTTAACTGCTTTGGCGGGTTTGGCCAGCAGGGCATTGGCTATCATGTGGATGTGCTGCTGGACGCAGTGAGCCATTTGCTGTTCAGCGAAACAAAGCTGGATACCATCCTCATTGGTACGGGCCGGCTGGGCACAGCCATCTCCAGCTACCTTACGGTAGAGGCCAAAGGGTACCGGCTGATTGGCGCGTTTGACAAAAAAGCCGAGGTGATAGGCCAGGAGCTGTGCGGCGTGGCTGTGCGCGATGTGCAGGAGCTGGAAAGCTTCTGCAAAAAGTATCATCCCGTGGTGGCCGTGCTGTGCATCCCGCGCGAAAGCGCCAAAGAGCTTGCCCCCACCCTTGTCTCTTTGGGCATCAAGGGTTTCTGGAATTTCAGCCACTATGACCTCTCGGTGGATTTCAACGGCATCACCGTGGAGAACGCGCACCTTGGCGACAGCCTGATGAGCCTTGGGTACCGCGTGCGCAACCCGGAAATTTCTACAGGAGAGTGAAACATGGCAAAGCTGTATTTTCGCTACGGCGCAATGAATTCCGGCAAAAGCACGGCGCTGATGCAGGTGGCGCACAATTATGAAGAGCGCGGCATGCGCGTGCTGATTATGAAGCCCTCCATTGACACAAAAGGCGGTGAAAAGCTGGTTTCGCGCCTTGGGGTAGAGCGCCGGGTGGACGTATCCCTCACACCGCAGATGGACCCGCTGGAAACCGTAAAGGCCGATATTGCCGCGCACGGCCCCCTTGCCTGCGTGCTGACAGATGAGAGCCAGTTTTTTACATCCCAGCAGGCAGAGAGCCTGTTCATGGTGACAGTAAAACTGGGGGTGCCGGTGATTGCCTATGGCCTGCGCACCGATTTTTCTCTAAAAGGGTTTCCGGGCTCTACCCGCCTTTTAGAGCTGGCGCATAATATCGAAGAGATGAAAACCATTTGCACCTGCGGGCGCAAGGCCATGTTCAACGGCCGCAAGGTAAACGGTGAATTTGTGTTCGAAGGCGCACAGGTGGCCATTGATATGGAGAATAATGTAGAATATCAAAGCCTGTGCCCGGCCTGCTATTTTGAAAAACGGCGTGCCTTTTATGCCGCTGAACAACAGAAAAAACAGGCGAAGCCTGAAAATTAAGCCATCACTTTTGCGGCGGGCCCGTGCGGCCTGCCGCCTTTTCATAAAGGAGGCCCCCTTGACGATACGCGAACTGCGCAGGGAAGATTATAAGGGCAAAATATATACATTTTCTTATGTTACGCACGGTTTTTACTCCATTTGTGCTGCGCCGGGCGGCTTTTCTGTGAAATACACACCTTTGCCTGCCCCCGTGGAAAAATCATTTCAGGATGAACTTTTCAGCCCGTGGCTGGAAGCCCCCCGCTTATATGGCGCTTTTGAGGGCAATGTATTGGCAGGGTTTGTGGAGGGCAGCCCTGAAAGCTGGAACCACCGCTTTCGAATCACAAACCTTTTGGTGATGGAACCGTTTCGCGGCCGCGGCATTGGCGGCGCTTTGCTGGAACATATGGTTGCCGTTGCGCAGGCACATGGTGCCCGCATGGCTGTGCTGGAGGCACAAAGCTGCAACACCGCCGCCATCCGTTTTTACCTCCGCCACGGTTTTTCCATGATTGGCTTTGACCTGTATGCCTATTCCAACCAAGACCCTCAGCGCGGGGAAGTGCGTGTGGAGATGGGCCGCATGCTGGCAGACTTTTGAGGCCCTGCCGCTTTCCCGCAAAAACAGCAAGGGCGCCCCGCGGCACAGCCGCAGGGCGCCTTTTTAAAGCAGCGCTTCCGGTTTTGATGGTTCTGCTGGCGAGGCAGGCGCTATCTCATGTTCCAAAGGGGCGGCGGGCCGCGGGGCAGGCCCGGCCTTTTCCCCACCAGCCTCCATCGCCTCCAAGGCAGCCTCCGTTCCCGGCATATGGGTGCCGAAGGAGGGCACAAATAAGTACTTGCGGATGATGAAAATCAGCGCAATGGTAATAATGCCAATCAGATTTTCAACCGGCGTGGTATGTTCCACCACCAGCTGGCGCGAAATGGTAAAAAGCAGCACTTCAATGGCAGAGCCCGGCGTGTGCTTTGCCAGCATCTTGATAAATTCCACCCCAATGATGAGGTTAAAGGCATGCTCCAGCACGGCGGTGAACGCCTGGGAGGCATTTTCGGCAACGAACAGACCGAATATCTCGCCCGTGACGCGCACCCCCGTGATGAGAATGGCCGCCAGCACCAGCACCGCAATGATAATCTCCAGCACACTGGCTGCCTGCGCCACATAAGCGCGAAGCACATTCTTCCGCTTCTCGTCAAGAAAACGCATTTCTTCCCCCTTTACAGCAGCGCGGCGCTCCACTCAGCTTCACGGAACCCAACCAGCACAGCGTCATCCGCCACAACAAGCGGGCGTTTCACCAGCATCCCGTGCTGGGCCAGCAAAGCAAACTGTTCCGCCTCCGGCATGGAGGGCAGCTTTTCCTTCAGGCCAAAGCCTTTGTACAAAAGGCCGCTGGTGTTGAAAAAGCGGCGCAGCGGCAGGCCGCTTTTCGCCTGCCAGGCGCGAAGCTCTTCCTCGGTGGGGTTTTGCTCTTTGATGTCGCGCACTTCATAGGCAATATCGTGCGCATCCAGCCATGCCAGCGCTTTCTGGCATGTGCTGCATTTTGGGTAACATAAAACCAGCATTTTTCATCTGCCCTTCTTTCACAAATGCTCCTGTACCTGTATGCCGCCATAATTGCGGATATTCAGCACATAACATGCGCCCTGGCCGAACACACCCTCCAGCACGCTTTGATACTGGCCCAGCAGGCCGTGCGGCACAAAGGCCTGAATGGTGCCCGCAAAACCGCCGCCCTGCAGGCGCCAGGCGCCCTGCCCGGCCAGCACGCGCTGGCTAAGCGCCAAGCCCAGCGGCACGCCCTGCTGTTCGGGGTGTTTTGTACTGTATGCATTCTGGTTGTACTCGAACGAAGAGTGCCCGCCCTCTGTAATCAGCTGCAGAAAATCTTCAAAGCGGCCCTCCCGTACAGCATCGCACAGCCGCCCGGCGCGGCGGCACTCCTGGAAGAAATGGATGGCGCGCAGCACGGCTCTATCCCCCGTCTTTTCCCGCACGGCCGGCAGATTATGATAAAATGCCTCTTCTTCCACCTCGCGCAGCACCTGCTTGCCGAAGAACGCCGCCACCGCTTCCATTTCACCGCGCACAGCCGCGTAATCGGGTGTAAGGTCTGCATGGCTGCCCTTTGTGTCGGTGATGCACAGCGCATAGCCATATCTGGCAAGGTCGAACGGCACCTTATCCACAACAGGCGCAGCGGCATCCTTGAAATCAATGGTGATGGCACTGCCCACGCTGCATGCCATTTGGTCCATCAGGCCGCTGGGCTTGCCGAAAAAGACGTTTTCCGCATACTGGCTGATTTGTGCAATTTTAATGGCCGAAAACTGCCCGGCGTTGAACTCGCCGTTCAGCACAGCGCCCAGCACCACCTCAAAAGCCGCCGAAGACGACAGGCCGGAGCCGCGCAGCACATTGGAGACCGTATAAATATCTACGCCGCCCACCTTTCCGCCTGCCTCGGCAATGCCCGCCGCCACACCGCGCACCAGCGCGATGGAGCGGCCCTGCTCGTCTGCCCGCGGGGCAAGCCGGGTGATATCCACTTCATCCATGCCGGAAAAGCCCTTCGATTTCACACGGATAACATTGTCCGCATTGCAGGCTGCCACAGCAATAATGTCAAGGTCTACGGCCGCGGCCATCACCACACCGCGGTTGTGATCCGTATGATTCCCGCCAATTTCCGTGCGGCCCGGCGCGGAGTAAATGCGCACCTCACGCTGTGCGCCAAACACCTGCGCAAACCCTTCCAGGGCCTCGGCATAGCGTTTGCGCTGCGCCATGTAAGACGCGCCGTATAACTTTTTCAGCGCGCCGTCCCATCCTCCGGCAAGGATGCGGTTCGACAATTCTTTCGCATTTGGCATGAGCCGTTCCTTCCTTTCTGAGCCGAAAAGGGGCTATTCTTGCACGCGTGCCCAAAAAACACGCCGCTGTTTGAATTTTATTATACCAAATGCCAGCCAGGAAAGCGAGAGGCCAAGCCCATTTTGCACGGAATTTCCTTGGCGCCCCTATAAAATATGGACTTTTGTCTCTTTGTTTGCTATAATGGCTTTGCGCACAGCGCAGAGTATGGCCCGGGAGGCAGAAAGCATGGCAAGCACCTACAAGCAATCGTTCAAACAGAATTACACCGATAACGTGGACATCTCTATCTATAACTGCGGGCTGCAAAGCTGTGAGCCGGGTTATACCTGGGGCCCCGGTGCGCGCGACCATTACCTCATCCATCTGATAGCTGCCGGCAAGGGCACCTATACCCTGAACGGAAAGGTATACGAGCTGGGCCCCGGCGATATTTTTCTGGCCAAGCCGAACCAGCTTATTTCCTACACGGCAGACCAAACCGACCCGTGGGAATATCATTGGGTTGGCTTCAACGGCGCCTGTGCCAACCGGCTGGTGCAGCAGCTTCCTTTTCGGGAGGATATGCCCGTGCACCACTGCAAGCGGCCGGATAAAATTAAAAAGACACTGCTGGATATCTATTTTTCCCGCGGGCTGGAGGCGCCGAATGAAGCCATGATGGTGGGCCATTTGTATCTGTTCATTGCAGAACTGATGCAAGAGGCGCGGGACGCAGAGCCGCACGCTGCAAGTTCTTCTTCCCAGTATGTCATCAACGCCATCAAATACATCCAGTTCAACTATTTTCACGATGTCTCCATCGACGACATTGCCAAAGCGGTGGGCGTCAGCCGCAGCCATTTGTACCGTGTGTTTATGGCAAATGTGGGGCAAAGCCCCATTGATTACCTTACCAATTACCGCATCAGCGAGGCGTGTTATCTTTTAAAGAACTCGCAGCTGTCCATTGCCGAAATCGCGGTAAGCGTGGGCTTTTTTGACCAGTTCTATTTTTCCCGCGTGTTCAAAAAGGCCAAGGGCGTGCCGCCCAGCCGCTATCTTGCCAGCATCAGCAAGGAAAAGGCAAAAGAAAAACCTGCAAAATAACCGGCGGCCTGCGCAAGCCGCTGTATCTGCCTATGAATCAGGAGGGGCCATGAAGAACACAAGCCTTCAAAAGAACAGCGCCGTGCAGCTTTCCATCGAATCGCTCGCCTCTGACGGTGCCGGCGTGGCCCACGCCGGCGGCATGGCCGTGTTCGTGCCCTTTGCCGCGCCGGGCGATGTGGTGGATGCCAAAATTGTAAAGGTGTGCAAAACACACGCATTCGCCATTGTACAGAATGTGATAACACCGGGCCCCGGGCGCATTGCCCCCGAATGCCCGGTGTTCGGCAAATGCGGCGGCTGTGCGCTGGCCCACCTTACCTATGAAGAAGAGCTTGCGCAGAAACAGCGCTTTGTGGCCGACGCCATGCACCGCATTGGCAAACTTTCCTGCGAGGTTTTGCCCATTCTTCCCTCGCCGTCTGCTCAGGGTTACCGCAACAAGGCGCAGTACCCGCTTTGCCGCGACAGCGAAGGGCATATCCGCGCCGGGTTTTACGCCCCGCGCAGCCACCGTGTGGTGCCCTGCGAGAGCTGCGGGCTGCAACCGCCCGTTTTTTCCGCCGTTCTGCACACCGCGTGCCGCCTGCTGGAACAGATGGGCGCCAGCATATACGATGAGGCCAGCCATAAGGGCCTTGTGCGCCACATCTACCTGCGGCACGCCGTGCGCACAAACAAGGTGATGGTGTGCCTTGTGTGCACCAGGGCACAGCTTGCGTTTGAGCAGGCCTTCTGCGCCGCTCTTACCGCTGCACACCCGGAAATATGCTCGATTATTCTAAATGTAAACCCCGCGGCCACCAATGTGATATTGGGCCGGCAGTGCCGTACGCTTTGGGGGGAATCCACCCTGGCCGACACGCTGTGCGGCGTGCCCGTGCAGCTTTCCCCGCTCTCTTTCTATCAGGTCAATACGCTGGGGGCCGAGCGGCTGTACGGTGAAGTGGCCCGCATGGCACAGCTGGCCAGCGGCAACACCCTGCTGGACTTATACTGCGGCGCGGGCACCATCGGGCTTTCCATGGCGGCGGCCTGCGGGCAGCTTGTGGGGGTGGAAATTGTGCCAGAGGCCGTGGAAAATGCCAGGGCGAACGCCGCGCGCATGGGGGCACAGAACGTACGTTTTCTGTGTGCCGATGCCGCAAGCGCAGCACAGCAGCTTCTGGCAGAAGGCCTGCGCCCGGACGTGGTGGTGCTGGACCCGCCCCGCAAGGGCTGCGATGAAGCCACGCTTTCCGCCGTGGCTACCATGGCCCCGCGGCGCGTGGTGATGGTAAGTTGCAACGCGGCCACTGCCGCGCGGGACGCCGCCTGGCTGGCCGCACACGGCTATGCCCCCCAGGCCGTGCGCCCGGTGGACATGTTCCCGCGTACAAGACACGTTGAGACGGTAGTATTGATGTCAAGGGTGGATAAATAATATTATTAAAAATACTGATAAATAAAGGGTTTCCTGACATTGAATTAATCTCTCGGGAACTTGGTCGAGAGATTAATGTCAGAAAACCCTTATTTTTATTCTTTGAGGAAACATATCAACTACCATGTAAGTGATAGGGGTTGAGTTGACAGATTAGATTTTTTATAGAGGTTGAGTAGACAGGATAGATAATTAGAATGTCACTTACTATTTATGGAAGAAAGATAGTGAAGCAGAAATGATAATATTATCCATGGTATCACAATTTTACAGAGAACACGATTGTAGGAAAGTATCCTAATAATGTAGGAAAAATGATTTACTTTGTGGGAATTGAGTGGTATAATTATTATTTGTGATAGAATGCTGGTTAAGTTAGGGAGTGAAGAAATGCAAGTAAGTTATAAAAAGTTATGGAAACTATTAATTGATCGCGATATGCGAAAGCAAGATTTGAAAGAGAAAGCAGGTATAAGCAAAGGAACAATAACAAAGCTTGGAAAAAATCAAAATGTTTCTACGGAGACACTTGCAAAAATCTGCGCAGCATTAGAATGCAATATTGAGGATATTGTAGAATTTTCGACAGAAGAACAGAGGGACAATAATGTATAGAGAGTTAGAGCAAAAATTCAAAGTTATATATCCAGAAAGTGAAAATGCAACATATTCTAGTTTGTTAAACTATTCTGATGATTTAAATAGGCCTAGACAAAGATGGTATAGGTATAAAGAAGGTTTTTCACTGGAGCTAGTGGAGGAAAAGCTATTTCCTGATGTGATCCTGTCTGTTCCATTGTCCCATGGGCACGGCTGAGAGTTAAAGTTTTAAACGGTACATCTTTTAGAATCTAAAAAGGACGAAGTCCTGAAATGGAGCTTCCTCCATCCTTCGTCCCTAACTTATTTTATTTTTTGGCATGACAAACAAGACAGGTAAGCACCTGTTGGCTACACTTTCAAAATTGTTTAAATCACCATCTCGCTTCCCCGGTAAAACGGGTGGAGCAGGTAAAACAAAAACAAGAGTGGGGAAGCCGAGAGGCGACCACTTTCCTATAGGAATCCGACAGTACTTCCAGCTGTCCGGACTAACTGGAAATTCTATCGGAAAGAGCTCTTACTACTAATATACGAGGAGAGGTTATAATGAACAAAGTAAATATAAAAGATAGTCAAAATTTTATTACTTCAAAATATCACATAGAAAAAATAATGAATTGCATAAGTTTAGATGAAAAAGATAACATCTTTGGAATAGGTGCAGGGAAAGGTCATTTTACTGCTGAATTGGTAAAGAGATGTAATTTTGTTACGGCGATAGAAATTGATTCTAAATTATGTGAGGTAACTCGTAATAAGCTCTTAAATTATCCTAACTATCAAATAGTAAATGATGATATACTGAAATTTACATTTCCTAGCCACAATCCATATAAAATATTTGGCAGCATACCTTACAACATAAGCACAAATATAATTCGAAAAATTGTTTTTGAAAGTTCAGCCACAATAAGTTATTTAATAGTGGAATATGGTTTTGCTAAAAGGTTATTAGATACAAACAGATCACTAGCATTGCTGTTAATGGCAGAAGTAGATATTTCTATATTAGCAAAAATTCCTAGGTATTATTTCCATCCAAAACCTAAAGTGGATAGCGCATTAATTGTATTAAAAAGAAAGCCAGCAAAAATGGCATTTAAAGAGAGAAAAAAATATGAAACTTTTGTAATGAAATGGGTTAACAAAGAGTATGAAAAACTGTTTACAAAAAATCAATTTAATAAAGCTTTAAAACATGCGAGAATATATGATATAAACAATATTAGTTTCGAACAATTTGTATCGCTATTTAATAGTTATAAAATATTTAACGGCTAAAAACAATAGGCCACATGCAACTGTAAATGTTTAGTTATAGGTAGGGTAGCATAAGTTAAAATGCTATTCTGCCTTTTAAAAGTATGGTATACATTCCAGAGAGAGATTGGATATGTTCCCGTATACCGATAGTGCCAAAAGCGAAGTGGATATGTTTCCGAGAACGGACGTACTCAAATGACATTCATTCTGTCCTCTCCAGCCATGTGGAGGCCGTTATCGGCTTTGCCCGGCAGCCATTCTGATTTCGCAGATTCAATTGATTAAGCCTTGCTGAAAACACCTTCACTTTAAACACTGCACCGGAAAGGGTCTCTTGTATGGATGAACACAGAAAAAACGTTCTTCTTGTGAACGACCTTCCCTGTTATGGAAAAGTGGCGCTGAACGCCGTGGGGCCCGTGCTGTCTGCCATGGGCTTCGAGTTATACCGTCTGCCCACTGCCATTTTTTCCAACACGCTGAATTATGATTTTGCAGAGGCCGCTGACATGACAGAATATATGCGGCGCGCTTTGGCCGCATGGCAGACGCGCGGCGTTTCGTTTTCCGGCGTCTGCACCGGTTACCTGCACACGCCGCAGCAGGCAGAGCTCATTCTTTCCCTGCTGCAGCGGCAAACATCGGCTTTCGTGATGGTGGACCCTGTGATGGCGGACGGCGGGGCCTTTTACCGGGGCCTTGGCGAAAGCACCGCGCAGGCCATGCGCACACTGGCCGCGCATGCCAGCGTCATAACGCCGAACGTGACGGAAGCCGCTTTGCTTACCCGCCGCGCCGGGCTGCTTCAGGGCCCGCTTTCCGACGAAAGCGTTCGCATGCTGCTGGACGGCCTGCTGGCACTGGGTGCAAAAGCTGCCGTGATGACGGGCTGTTTTCTGGCCCAGGAGGGTGTGCACTATGTGTATGGCCGCAGCGCCCAGGGCCCTGTTTTCCGCATTGCTTACCGGCAAAGCTCAGTGCGCCGCTTCGGCACTGGGGATACTTTCTCTGCCGTGCTGGCGGGCTGCCTGATGTGCGGCCAAAGCCTGGAGAAAAGCGCCGCGGCGGCGGCCCGGTTTTTAGACAGCTTGTTTGAAGCGGCGCAGGGCATGCCCCCCTGTGAGGACGGCTTTCTTCTGGAAGCGGCATTAAGCCATCTTCCCCATTTTCATGGCTGAAAGGGCGCGGCCGTTTGTACAGTACAAACGGCAATAACCTGCAAAAAGGTGTGTGAGGCATGCAGAAAGTAGACCTTCTTCACGGGCGCATCCTGCCCTCGCTGGCAAAGCTGGCTTTTCCCATCATGGCCACGCAGCTTATTCAAATGGCGTACAACCTTACCGATATGATTTGGATTGGCCGTGTGGGCAGCGGCGCTGTGGCTGCCGTAGGTGCTTCGGGCATGTATTTGTGGCTTGCCAATGGCCTGGCCACCATCCCGCGGCTGGGCGGGCAGGTAAAAGTTGCCCATGCGCTGGGAAGCGAAGAGATGGAAAAGGCCGCGGCCTATGCAGCGGCAGCTTTCCACCTGGGCGCTGTGCTGGCAGGGGCCTGCACAGCGGTATATCTTATTTTCTACAAACCTCTCACCGCCTTTTTCCGTCTGAACGACCCTGCTGTGGTGCGGGACGCTCAGGCGTATCTTCTGGTTGTTGCGCTGGGCCTGTTCTTTTCTTTTTTCAATCAAATCTTTACCGGCCTGTTCACCTGCATGGGGGCCGGGACAGTCACTTTTCGCTCTAACGCCGTGGGCCTGGCCGCCAATATCGTATTGGACCCACTGTTCATTTTTGGTTTGGGGCCGGTGCCCGCATTGGGGGTAGCCGGGGCCGCCCTGGCCACTGTGCTGGCGCAGGGTGTGGTATTTCTGCTGTTTTTGCTGGCTGCGCGGCGCGAAAGCGTGCTGTTTCCTCATTTACAGCTTCGCCGCAGGCGAAGCCGTGTCGATTATGCCGACATTTTGCGCATTGGGCTGCCCGTTTCCGTGCAAAGCCTTTTCTTCTCCAGCCTTTCTATGATTATTGCACGGCTGATTGCGGGTTGGGGCGATGCGGCCGTAGCCGTGCAAAAGGTGGGCAGCCAGATCGAATCCATCTCCTGGATGGCGGCAGACGGCTTTGCCAGCGCAGTGAACGCATTTGTGGCGCAAAACTATGGGGCAAAGCAGCCGGGCCGCATCCGCCGCGGCGCTGCGGGCGCAGTGGTGCTGATGGCGGGCTGGGGCATTTTAACGGGTGCATTGCTGATTGTTTTCCCGCAGGCACTGTTTCGCATTTTCATTCAGGAAGAGGCGGTTCTGCCCATGGGGGTAGATTACCTGCGCATTTTGGGCTATTCCCAGCTGTTTATGTGTATGGAAATTACCTGCACCGGCGCGTTTCAGGGCCTTGGCAAGCCGATGGTGCCCACTGTGGTGTCTGTAATTCTCAACACCGCGCGCATCCCCATGGCGCTTGCGCTTTCGGCCACAGCCCTTTCTCTGAACGGTGTATGGTGGGCCATCACGCTCTCCAGCATTCTGAAGGGGCTCATTATCCCGGTGTGGTTTCTTGTTGTTTTGCGCCAGTATCTGCATCAACAAGCCGCTTAAAAGGCGTCTGCCTTTCAAAACCAGCTTCGATTTTATAATAAGGAGGAATTCCCTATGGAAGCCTGCCGTGCCGTATATGAAAAGCTGAATGAACTGCACATCCCCTATGAAGTGGTGGAACACCCCGCCGTGTACACCACAGATGAAGCCGACGCCTATATTGAAGGGCGCGAGGGCGTGCGCACAAAGTCGCTTTTCCTAACCAACAAGAAAAAAACTGCCTTTTACCTTTTGGTGATGGATGAAGCAAAGCGCCTGGATATGGATGCGTTCAAAACCTTTGTGGGTGAAAGCCGCATGCGCTTTGCCCCCGAGGAGAGCATGATGGAAAAGCTTGGCCTTACACCGGGCAGCGTCTCGCTGTTCGGCCTTTTGAATGATGCGCAGCATGATGTGAAGGTGTATCTGGACAAAGAAATGCTTGCGGAGAAAACTATCACCTTCCACCCGAACGACAACACCAAAACCCTGTTCATGGCCATGGACGGAATGTTCACATTTCTCAACGCATTGGGGTATGAGGCAAATTTGATAGAGCTGGCTTGAGAAGAAGTGCAAAGATAATCGTGGAGGAATTCTTATGCGGAATGTTCTGAAACGGACAGATAAATATTTTTGGTTTGCCACGGCTATCATCGCAGCCGGATGTGCCGTACGCCTGTTTGCCCTTGGTTCCATCCCTTGCGGCCTGAATCAGGACGAAGCCTTTGCCGGGTATAATGCGTGGGCCCTGCTGCATTACGATGTGGATTCTTCTGGCTACCATAACCCTGTTTATTTCACGGCCTGGGGCTCTGGCATGAATGCACTGGAAAGCTATTTAATGATTCCTTTTGTTGCGCTGTTTGGCACCGGCACGGCCGTCCTTCGGCTTCCTTAGGCTCTCATGGCATGCTTGTCCCTGATTTGCGTCTATGATTTAGGAAAACATATTTCCGGCCGCCGGTTTGCCTTATGTGCTGTGGCTGTGCTGGCCACCAGCCCTTGGCATATTATGATGGCACGCTGGGCGCTGGAAAGCAACCTTTCCCCTGCTTTCCTTTTATTGGGGCTGTGTTTCTTTATGCGTGGGTTATCGCGTGGGCGCTGGCTGTATGCCAGTGCGGCAGCCTATGGTTTCAGTTTATACACATATGCTACAATATGGCCCATCGTTCCCATTCTTGTTCTGGCACAAGCCGCTTATGCGCTATGGATGAAAAAGCTGCGTTTACGCAACCTGATAGGCCCCGCATTGGTGTTGTTTCTATTGGCGCTGCCATTGCTATGGTTTCTTGGCGTGCAGATGGGGTATCTGCCTGAAATACGAACTGCATTTTTCAGCATTCCCAAAATGCCTGAATTCCGAGGCAGTGAAATTTCCTTTTCGCATTTGTTCCACAACTGGGAAACCGCACTTTCCATCTTAGTGCATCAGGGCGATGGCTTAACCTGGAACTCTTTCCCCCCTTTTGGCCTCTATTTCCCGTTCTGGTTCGTTCCGTTTTTTATTGGGCTGGGTGCGGCATGTTTTCGGTTCATTCGCGCCACGCGGGCTGGGCAATTCTCTTTTCTGGCATTTCCATTGTTTAATCTGCTAGCGGGTATTCTGCTTTGCGGCATGATTGAAGTAAATGTCAATCGGATGAATGCGATCCATATTCCCATTTTGCTATTGATCGCGTATGATCTCTATCTGCTGTGCCAAAAATTCTCCACTTGGGCAAAAGCTAGTATTGTGCTGCTATACGGCATCTTCTTTGCTTTATTTTCAGTTCAGTATTTTTCTGTATATAACACCACTATCAGCACGGACTTTCGCGAAGGGTTGCGGCAATCTGTTGTCTATGCACAAACTGTGCGTGAGGATGCTCCTTTACATATAAGTCAGGACGCATATTTCTCTCAAGTGCTCTTATTTGCACAGGTGGCGCCTCAGGAGTTTTCTCTTTCAGACCCGTACCATTTTTCCGATATCTCTATCGGCCCTGCCAAAGACGCCCCCGCGGGTGCTGTATATGTGGGCCCGTTATGGGAGGTTGCCGAATATGCGAACCAGGGTTATGCGGTGACGCCCTTTGCCCAATGGGGCGTTGCTGTACCGCCTGCAGAATGATTCGGCATGATTTCTTATTGATTCAAAAAGGAGTTGACCTTTAGAAATGGACCTGAAACTTTGCGAAACCATTACAAATGCCTTTGGCCCTTCCGGCTTTGAAAACGAGGTGGCTGCGGCCGTGCAGGCGGCGCTGCCCGCGGGCTCGCAGCGTGATGCGATGCAAAACGTATATGCCCCCTTTGCCCCGCTGAGCGGCAAGCCCGTTGTTCTGCTGGATGCCCATCTGGACGAAGTGGGCTTTATGGTGCAAAGCATCACGGCAAATGGCCTGGCAAAGCTGGTGCCGCTGGGCGGCTGGGTAGAGCACAATGTGCCTGCGCACATCTTCCAGATTCGCACGCGCAAAGGCGGCATGGTGCGCGCCGTGACAGCCTCTAAGCCGCCTCATTTCATGAGCGCGGCCGAGCGCCAGGCGCCGCTTTCCATGGACAGCATTCTGCTGGACGCCGGGGTTTCTTCGCGCGAGCAGGCGCTGGCGCTTGGCATAGAGCCCGGCTGCCCCGCCGCGCCCGAAGTAGCGTTTTCTTACAATGAGGCCACTGGCTTTGCATTGGGCAAAGCGTTCGATTGCCGCCTTGGCTGTGCCTGCCTGGTAGAGCTTGCCCGTGCGCTGCAGGGCGCCAACCTGGCGGTGGACGCCGTGGCCGCCTTTTCCACCCAGGAGGAAGTAGGCCTGCGCGGCGCCAAGGTGACGGCGGAAAGGCTGCGCCCCCGCCTTGCTATTTGCTTGGAGGGCACGCCCGCCGATGACACTTTCGCCCCGGCCGGTGAGGCGCAGGGCGTGCTGGGCGCGGGGGTGCAGATACGCCACCGGGACGGCAGCATGGTAGCACACCCCGGCTTTGTTGAGTTTGCGCGCACGGTGGCCCAGAAAGGCGGCATCCCCCATCAGCTGGCTGTGCGCACGGGCGGCGGCACAAATGGCGGTTCTATTCACCTTGCGCCGGGCGGCGTGCCAACGCTGGTGCTGGGCATTCCGGTGCGTTATGCGCACACGCATTATGGGTATAGCGCAGCGGCAGACTATGACGCCGCACTGGCCCTTTCCGGCGCACTTTTGCGCGCACTGACCCCGCAGGTGGTGGACGAGCTGTGCCCGGCTGTGACGCTTTGAAGGCACAGGGGGCCGGCAGGGGTTTCCTTTTCCCCGCACAAAAACGGGCCGCGGGGCTGCACCTATATAACAAAATGACAATCATTTTCGGGAACGGCTGGCCCCGGCTATGCCGTTCCTTTCTTTTGCATCGCATGCAGCAAAGATGCAAAAGGCCCCCGGGGTTCATAAAAACTGCCCATTTGCTGCCTGCCCATTTTTGACCAGGCCATTGCGCGAACATCCGTTTTGTTTCAGCACACATTTTGCCGGCTGGTTTATAAGGCTTTCTGAAAACTTTATCCCGGCGTTTTGTAGGTTTGTCAAACATATTGGACGGCGAACTGGGAAGGAGAACAGTAGTTTAAGGGCCTCATAGGGAAGTTGTTGGAGCGGCGGTTGTGGACAGCGAGCTGCCTGGCGAAGTCATCCAGGGAGTAAAAACTATGGCAGGAATAGAAGCGCTTCTGATCCTCGCGGTGACTACGCTCCACTTTACCGTTGTGACGTGGAGTATAGGGGCGGATGAGCTTGTGACGGATACCCAGTTGGGAGGCAGTGGTCTCAAACAGAGTAGGGAAATCCCGCTTGCTGTTGGAGAAACGATTGGTAAATTCAAAGCCGTTATCCGTCTGGACGCATTCCACGCGGATACCTCGGCGGGCATACCACTTGAACAACTTTTTCAGAAAATCCGCAGAGGAATAGGTGGACTGCTCCGGGTAGGCAGCCAGGAAGCGCAGGCGTGTGAACTCGTCAATAGCAGTGTATTGATATAGGCGCAGCTCAGGGTCTGCGATGCAGCGGCGTGGGACCACCTTCACATCTACCTGGATACGCTGTCCGGGATAGGTCATCTGTTGGTAGGGCTTTGGCTTGTAGGCCGGTTTCTTCTCTTTTGGAGGGAACAGCCCCAGCTTTTTCATTACCCGGAACAGGCTCTCCGGGCGGCGGGTGTAGCCCCGCTGCCGCAGCCGGTACCACAGCTCCACCATGCCCAGGTTGGGATTGCGGCGGCGCATGTCCCGAATCAGCTTCATCTCCGCCTCTGTGTGCTGATTGGGATGACTGTGGGGCCGACGGGACCGGCAAGCCAATGACTCTGGTGTCCCGTTCCAGCGCGCCCTCCAGAAGTAAATATACGACCGGCTTTTGTTATATTTCCGGCTGGCCTGGCTGACGCCATATTTTTCTGCGTACTTCATCAGGGATTGCCGATACCGCATGTCCTGTGTTATACTCTTGCTCATGAAGGATATGGTCTCCTCTCGTACAGTTGGTGTGTGGTAACTCAACTATAACCGATGAGGCCTTATCCTTCATCCTTTTTCTTCCTCTGTCCAAGATCTATTGTAGTCCTACATTTCTGAAAACTTTATCCCGGCGTTTCCCCTTGACAAATCTTTGCGGAGATGCCATAATAACAGTGTTATATAGCAGCGTTATATGAAAGGATAGATGTGCGTGGGAGACGCAGAGAAAACTACTTTGCGCTTGATTCATTCAGCAGCGATGCAGGAATTTCTTGAGAAGGATTTCGCCTCTGCCTCCTTGCGAAATATTGTAAAAAAAGCAGGCGTTACAACGGGCGCATTTTACGGCTATTACGCCAGCAAAGAAAACTTGTTTGAGGCCCTGGTTTGTAAGCAATATGAGCACTTCATTGCGCTTTTTCGAAAAGCACAGCAAGATTTTGCCAATATCCCGCAGGAAGAGCAGCCGAAACATCTGGGCGATATATCCGGCGCTTGCATGGAGGAAATGCTTTTGTATGCCTACCAGCATTTAAATGTGTTCAAGCTGATTCTTTGCCATTCGGAAGGGACGCGTTTTTCAAAGCTGATTGACGAAATGGTTGAAATAGAAATTAAGGGAACGCATGATTATTTGACGGTTCTTGAAAAGCTGGGCAGGCCGTCGCCGCCGATTGACGAACAATTAGAACATGTATTGATTACCGGAATGTTTAATACATTTTTTGAATTGATCATCCATGAAATGCCGCTTGAAAAAGCGCAGCATTATTTAAAAGAAATGCGGGCGTTTTATACCGCTGGCTGGATGAAAATTATGGGGCAGTAAGCCCTATAATTTTTGCCAGAAAGTTAGTTATAACTAACCTCGTCCCCTGTTTCCCTGCCTATAAAAATCAGTTTTGCAAGGAGGTTTTTGCGTGAAAAATCAATCAAATCTATCAAAGCTAATGGCCTACGCCGGCAAACACCGGGTATTGACCTACCTCTCATGGGTGTTATCCGTCATCAGCGCCTTGGTTGCGCTTGTGCCGTTTTGGTACATATGGTGCATCATCCGTGATGTGCTGGCCGTTGCCCCCCATTTTGCACAGGCGGAAAACATTGCACATTACGGTTGGGCTGCCGTATTGTTTGCCGTAATTTCTATTGTTGTATACATTGGCGCACTGATGTGCTCTCACTTAAGTGCGTTCCGTGTGGCCTCCAATATCCGGAAAGCCCTTATGCAGCATATTGTTTCTTTGCCGCTTGGGGTAACAGAAAAATACGGAAGCGGAAGCCTTCGAAGAATTGTCAATACTTCCAGCGCAGCAACGGAGAACTATCTGGCTCACAGGCTGCCAGACAAAGCGGGTGCTATTGCCACTCCGGCAGGGCTGCTTGTTTTGTTGCTTGCTTTTGATTGGCGGCTGGGGCTGCTGAGCCTGATTCCCGTTGGGCTTGGCTTTCTTATCATGATGAAAATGACAGGTGCGGGAATGGAACAGAAGATGCGGGAATACCAGAATTCCCTTTCCGCTATGTCCAATGAAGCAGTGGAATATGTAAGAGGTGTCCCCGTAGTAAAGACGTTTGGGCAAACCATATTCTCTTTCAAGCGTTTCAAGGCCGCAATTGACAACTACGAGAAATGGGTCATTGCTTATACAAAAGCATTGCGCCTGCCAATGATGTTTTATACAACGGCCATCAACGGCGTATTTGCCTTTTTAATTGCAGGGGGCATTCTTTTTGCAAGGGGCGGCGTAACCAATGCGCTGCTGCTGAATTTGATTTTTTATATTATCATTACGCCTGTTATCGGCACAACGCTTACCAAAATCATGTTCATGAGCGAAGACGCCATGATTGTAGGCGATGCATTGAACCGAATTGACGCGGTGCTGCAGGAAAAGCCTCTGCCCGAAAGCTTCCCGGGCAGCAAGCCGGAAGGCAACTGCATTAGCCTGGAACATGTAAGCTACAGCTACGATGGGAAGAAAAACGCGCTGAACGATGTATCGCTCACCATCCAGCCGGGGCAAACCGTTGCGCTTGTAGGGGCTTCCGGCAGCGGAAAAACCACTTTGGCCAACCTCATCACAAGGTTTTTCGACCCGCAGCGTGGGCGCGTGCTGATTGGCGGCGCCGACATCCGTGAGATTCCGAAAGAAAACCTGATGAACAGGGTATCGTTTGTTTTTCAAAGCAGCCGCCTGCTCAAAACATCCATTTTGGAAAATGTGCGCATGGGCAACCCTGCTGCAACGCGCGCCGAAGTTATCCATGCGCTGGAGGCGGCACAGTGTATGGATCTGATAGAAAAGCTGCCCGATGGCGTGGATACGGTGGTGGGCCGGGACGGCGTGTATCTGTCTGGCGGCGAACAGCAGAGAATTGCCATTGCCCGTGCAATTTTAAAAGATGCACCCATTTTAATTTTGGATGAAGCCACCGCTTTTGCCGACCCGGACAATGAAGTGCGCGTGCAGCAGGCCTTATCTGCGCTGTCCAGGGGAAAAACCGTGGTGATGATTGCACATAGGCTTTCGTCTGTCACGGGCGCAGATTGTATTTATGTGTTACAGGATGGCGAGATAATGGAAAGCGGCACACACAGTGAGTTAGTCGCACAGAACGGCATATTTGCCCGCATGTGGAAAAATTATTCCGAAGCAGTGGAATGGAAGCTTGCAAAGGAGGCAAAAGCATGATAAAAGCATTGCAAAGACGCTTTGCCCTATCGCGGCAAGGGGCTGTAGATTTGGTGAAAGGCTGCATTGCCTGTGTTGTGCAGGACATTTCTTTTATGATTCCCGTAGGGCTTTTGTATACATTTGTGATGGATATGATGAGTGGAAGCATAAGCAAAGAGCGAAATGCTTTTTATGCGGCAGGTGTTTTGGTTTGCCTGTGCCTGATTTTTCTTGCAACCTATTTCCAATATAACGCCACTTATCTGGCAACTTATGTGGAAAGCGGGGTAAGGCGCATCTCTCTGGCAGAACAGCTTCGCAAAATTCCGCTTTCCTTCTTTGGCAAAAAAGACCTTGCCGATTTGACAAACTCTATCATGGGCGATTGCGCCACGCTGGAAACAGCGTTTTCGCACTATGTGCCCGCTTTGGCGGGGTCCCTTATTTCAACGGCCCTAATTTCCGTTTGCCTGTTTGCCTATGACTGGCGCATGGCCCTTGCCGCAGTGTGGGTTTTGCCGGTTGCCTTTACCATTACATGTTTCTCGGCCCGCATTCAGGAATATTTCAACCGGCAATCTGTTGCGGCAAATGTAGCCCTGGAAAGCGGTGTGCAAGAGTGTATTGAAAGCCTGCAGGATTTGAAAGCAAATAACGCAGAAAAAGCCTATTTAAAGGGGCTGAATAAGAAGATTGACTATGTGGAAAAGCGCCATATTATAACGGAACTGGGCACTGCCCTTTTCGTTGTTTCCGCCACATTGATTTTGAAGTTTGGAATTGCCACGGTGGCGCTGGCAGGGTCTGTGCTGCTTGTGCGGGGGGAAATTGAAATTCCTTTGTTTTTCCTGTTTTTGCTGGTAGCTTCCAGGCTGTATGCCCCGCTGGAGGGCGCTTTGCAAAATTTGGCAGCGGTCATTTCTACCAAAACCAATATCGACCGTATGAACACAATTTTTGACCAGCCCATTCAAACCGGAAGCGAGCATCTGACAAATAAAGGATACGATATCACTTTCGACCATGTAGGGTTTTCCTATCATACCGGGGAAACTGTATTGCAAGATGTATCTTTTACGGCAAAACAAGGGGAGGTTACCGCTCTGGTTGGGCCGTCTGGCGGTGGAAAAACAACCGTTTCCCGCCTTGCCGCGCGTTTTTGGGATATTCGCAAAGGAACCATTACCGTTGGAGGAATGGATATTTCACAAATAGAGCCGGAAACCCTGTTGTCGCTGTACTCCATCGTGTTTCAGGATGTAACCCTGTTTAACAACACCATTCTGGAAAATATCCGAATTGGCAAAAAGGATGCCACCGATGAAGAAGTAATCCGGGCGGCCAGGCTGGCAAACTGCGAGGAATTTGCCTTAAAGCTGCCGGAAGGTTATAACAGCATGATTGGTGAAAACGGCTGCGAACTTTCCGGCGGTGAACGGCAGCGCATTTCCATTGCCCGCGCTTTCCTCAAAAACGCCCCCATCATCTTGCTGGATGAAGCAACAGCAAGCCTTGACGTGGAAAACGAAACCCTGATACAAACCGCATTATCCCGGCTGATAAAAGACAAAACCGTGCTTGTAATTGCCCACCGGATGCGCACAGTAAGCGGTGCGGACAAAGTGGTGGTGCTTTCCGGGGGAATTGTCGCCGAACAGGGGGCGCCGGAGGAATTGATGCGTTCCGGGCATATTTACCCCCACATGATGCAGCTGCAAATGTTGAGTGGAAGTTGGGGGATATAATGGATGCACATTGGCTGTTATGCCCTTGTTTGCAGGGGAAAGACGCGGATAAAGCTGCGGGCAGACACCGTGCTTGAAAACTTTCCCCTCTGCTGCCCCAAGTGTAAACAGGAAATGCTCATTTGCGCAAAACAAATGAAAATATCCGTGATTTCAGAGCCAGCCGCACAGACGCAGAGCCGATTGCACGCAAGATAAAATACGGGGGACCAGCTCTGCCATTTTGGGGAAAGGTGCAAAATGCCAATTCCATTTTCTTTGCATTTGCAGGGCAAGGGCCTTTTGGCATGCATAAAACCGTTCCCTTATAAAAATGGGCACACCGGCCGCACCATCGCCTTTGCCCTATGCAACGCCCATGCAGGTTTCTGCCGCATGGGCGTTTGCCGTGTTCAACAGGCGGGTGTTTGATAAAGCCCATGGGGCCCCCTGACATAGCCGTCTGTGCCCGGCCATGAAAACTCTGCCCGCCCCCAGAAGCGATGCAGCCGGGAAAGCCTCCAAGAGGGGGCTTGACGGCTTTTCGGCTTTGACGGGCAAGCAAGAGGGCGCAAGCAGAAAGCCTGCCTGCGCCCTTGCTTTCAACGGAAAATGCGAGTGGTTGTTTTCTGCGGCACAAAAAGCGCGCAAGGGCCTTGCCCGCTTCCTGCCGCAGCACGTACGGCAGGCGCCCTGTCTTCGCGAAAACTTGACGCCGCCTTATGAACGGATGCAGCGGCGGGCTTCATCCATTTTGCTGCAGGCCTCATTCAGCCAAACAGCTTACACTTTAAAGTTCACCGCGGTGTCGCCCTCCAGGTCTTTGCCGAATTCGTAATCGTTGCCGGGCAGGACGGCATTCAGCAGGATGCCCACAATTGCCGCAATGGCAAGGCCGCTGAGCGTGAAGCTGTATCCTTCCCACAGCGGCACTGTAATGCCGCCCACACGGTCAAAGCCCAGTGCAGAAACCAAGATGACGGCCGCAATGATGAGGTTGCGGGATTTTGTGAAATCCACCTGATTTTCCACAATGTTGCGCACGCCCACGGAAGAGATCATGCCATACAGCACAAAGGAAATGCCGCCGATGATGGCGGTGGGCACCGTCTGGATGGCCGCACCGAATTTGGGGAAAAAGCTGAGCAGGATGGCACAGCAGGCTGCAATGCGCATCACGCGCGGGTCGTACACCTTGGTCAGGGCCAGCACGCCCGTGTTTTCGCCGTATGTGGTGTTGGCCGGGCCGCCGAAAAAGCCGGCCAAACTGGTGGCAAGGCCATCGCCCAGCAGCGTGCGGTGCAGGCCGGGGTCTGCCAAGTAAGGCCGTTCACAGGTGGCGCTGATGGCCGCAATGTCGCCGATATGTTCCATCATGGTGGCCAGCGCAATGGGGGCAATGGTGATGCAGGCGCTGACGCTGAACTTTGCCATGCTGCCTGTATGGATCGCAAGGCCAAACCAATCGGCCTGACGAATCGCGTCAAAATTCACTTCTCCCATCAACAGGGCCACAATATACGAGCCCACAATGCCAATGAGGATGGGCAAAATTTTTACCATGCCTTTGCCCCAGATGTTGCACACCACAATAATGGCCAGCGCAATGAAAGCCAGCAGCCAGTTGGACTGGCAGTTTGTAATGGCGCTGGGCGCCAGAATAAGGCCGATGGCGATGATGATGGGCCCTGTAACCACCGGCGGGAAAAAGCGCATAATACGCTTTACGCCAAACACCTTAATCAGAGCAGCCAAAACCACATAGATGAAACCCGCTACCACAACACCGCCGGCCGCATACGGCAGCATTTCGCTGGGCGTTCCGTCCGCCCCCAGTGGCGCAACAGCCGCATAGCCGCCCAGAAAAGCGAAGCTGGACCCGAGAAATGCGGGCACCTTGCCCTTGGTAAGCAGATGAAACAGCAGTGTGCCCAGGCCTGCAAACAAAAGTGCCGTAGACACGTTGATGCCCGTGAGGATGGGCACCAGCACCGTAGCGCCAAACATGGCAAACGTGTGCTGGAACCCCAGCACCAGCATTTTTGGCACGCCCAGTTTGCGTGCGTCATAAACGCCCTCGGTGCCAAGCACAATTTTTTCTTTTCCCATAACCTTTCTCCTCCTCTGGAATTTTTATCTTTCAAACGCCCGTGCAGGCGCATCCAGCCCTTGCACACCTTGGGGCGCTGCCGCAGGCATGCGCCCTCTCAGGCTCACAAAAAAACAGGCATTTTTCTATCGCTTCCGGCGAAGAAAAATGCCTGTTGTACTTGTAAAAACAGGAAACAAAAGCGCCCGGCCCCTGAAGCGGGAACGACGCCGGCACAGCAGACGAAATGGGAAACATTGCATGAATCATCCTGCACACCTCCGCTGGCCCAATTTACACTTTTGCCATTATAGCACTTTGCGCTTGTCTGCTCAACCCCCAATTTTTATTTTTTATTCCCGCGCTTTTCCGGCACGCCGGCAAACTGCTTTCGCTATGCCTGCATACCGGCGCGCAGCGCTTCCACCGCCTTTTTTTCAATGCGGGAAACATAGCGACACGCCTATTGTAAACGATGCCCTTTAAGAAATCGCCTCCAGCTCGTGGAAGCGGAATTTGATGATGATCTCTTTTTCCTCGGTCAGCTCCACCCGTTCGATGAGGCTGACCAGCAGTTCCCGACTGGTCAGTGCCGAGTCCAGAAACTGTTTCACCAGTGCCTTGGCTTTTTCTTCGGTGTTCACCGGCTGCTTTGCCTGTTCCTGTAGGCTCTTCAACCGATCTTCCAGAACTGTGCGGTCCATCTTGACCTTCTGATAGATGCGCTGAAAGTCCTCTTCGGAGAGCAGCCCGTTCAGCCGGTCCATGTACATCTGATCCAGATTGGTGGTCAGAGCAGTGATTTTGGATTGCAGCGCTTGCATCTCCGCTTCACAGCTGGACTCTTTGCTGGCGTTCTCCACCGCTTCTTCTGCAATCGGGCGCAGCCGGTCAGGGTTCAGATAGGCCTGGCAGACCTCCCGCACTTTGGCGAGTACGGCTTCATTCACCGTTTCTTCCTTGATGGAATGACAGGTGCAGACACCCGCCTTGGTGAATCGCTGATAGGTCCGGCAGACAAAGAACAGGCGATCTTCACCTGCGGCATTCTTGCGGTTAAGCACCGCCATGGGATAGCCGCACTCGTGGCAGAAAATCAGCCCTTTCAGCAAGAAGTCATAGGTTCGGCTTCTGGTGTGCTTGCGGCTGTTCACCAGCATCTGCACCTTTTGAAAGGTCTCCGGGTCAATGATCGATTCATGCGTTCCTTCCACTACCACCCAGTTTTCCGGTGATTGCCTCAGACACTTCTTGGATTTGTAGCTGATTTTCACCATGCGTCCCTGCACCATATTGCCGATGTAGGTCTCGTTTCTCAGCATTTCAGAGATCCGCTCGCTACTCCACAGTCCGGTGTAGGGGCCGGGATTCCCAACTTTCCAGCCGCAGTAGGTAGCGGGTGTAGGGACACCTTCTTCATTGAGTGTAGTGGCAATTTTGCGGCAGCTCATACCCGAAAGCGCCAGGGCAAAAATCCGCCGCACTACCGGAGCTACTTCCTCGTCAATGACGATCTTGTTTTTCTCGGTAGGGTGCATCTTGTACCCATACATGGGCTTACCGCCGATGAACTGTCCCTTCCGTTGCTTATCTTGCTTGACACTTTTGATCTTCTTGGAGATGTCCTTCGCGTACATGTCGTTCATGATGGCACGGAAAGGGGTGATGTCGTTGGCTGTGGAGTCTACGCCAGTGTCGATGCCGTCCAGCAGGGAAATATACCGCACCCGGTGTTCTGGAAAGTACCGCTCCATATAGTGGCCGGTCATAATATAATCACGGCCCAAACGGGAAAGGTCCTTGGTGATGACCATATTGACTTTTTTGGCTTCAATGTCGCCAATCATCCGCTGGAAGCTGGGACGGTCAAAACTGGTGCCGCTCCATCCGTCATCTACATAAGTGTCGAAGACGGACAGGCGGTGCTGCTGAACAAACTCTCGCAGCAAAGATTCCTGGTTCTGGACACTCTGGGATGGTCCTTCGTTTTCATCCTCCTTTGATAGTCTGATGTATAAAGCCACATGGTAATCCATGGGGTTGCTTATCTCTAAGTACATACCATACCTCCTGAGATAAGCGGCCATTCATCGACATTATTGTATCGTAGCTTTTCCATATCCGGCAAGGATGCGGTGAAGATACAGCCGAAAGGACTCTTCCAGAAGCTCTGGCAGTGCTCTTTCTGCTGACTCAAAAACACAACGTACAACAGGGGCGTTTTTCAGCATGGTATCATCCTCCTTTACGATATAGAAAAGAATATGTGCCAATCCGCTAAGCATTGCCTGTCCATTGAAAAAGGCATAAAAAATCGCCACCCGTTCGAGTGGCGATGAGAATTGCTTATGAAATAGAGGAAGCACTTGCACGGATTGTGTCCCAATCGGATATACCATATCCTCGCATAGCATCCGCTGCGATCAAAACAGCGAATACAAGAGGACAAATCCACTCGTCGCTGGCGCTGCTGAGGATGGATTGTATGGTCAGGTCATCATCCAGCTGCAAGCGGATTTGGAGAAGTTCTTTTTCGGTTTGGAACAATCCCGCAAACTCGTTTGGGGTTTCCTCCTCGATAGAGAACGTCTGTGAGCTGTGCAGGATTTGTGTTGCTTGTTGGTATAGGGCAGTAGTGCTAAAATCATGAATATCCGGTAATTTCATAGCTTTTACTCCTTTTCAAGAATTGTGTTGATGGTTTCGGAACTTTTCAGTTTGGTTGAGAAATCAAGGTGGACATATAAATCCGCAGTGGTTTGATAGGTGCTGTGTCCCAGCCACTGCTGCACTTCCAGCAATGGGACCCCAGAGGAAATCAAAATCCCGGCACAACTATGGCGCAGGTCATGAAACCGTATCTTCCGAAGATTGTTTTTCTGCAAAAAAGACTGAAAGCGGCGGCTCAACTGGTCGGGACGGAAAGGTACGCCGTTCTCATTCAAGCAAAGCCAACCGTTTTCTCGCTGATACTGGCGTAACAGGGGCAGTATATTTTCCGGAATGGGCAAGGTCCGATAACTCGCCTTTCGCTTCAATACTTCCCGACTGTGCACTTTGCTTTTTCCATGCAAAGACGTTTGGGTAACTGCACAGCGGACAGAGAGCAATTTACGTTCCAAATCCAGGGCTTCCCAGCGAAGTCCCAGTACCTCACTGCGCCGCAGGCCGAACACAAGAGCCAACGCCACAGGAAGCTCCAGAGTTTGTCCATGGAGTAGATTCAAAAGCCGGGAAGCTTCCTCAATAGTTTGTGATGTCCCCAGTTGTCAGATCCCGAAGTGCAATCTGTCTTTCTTCAAAGTATGGGATAATGGATCGTTCGACAACCCGACAGTAAGATGCAAATGTTGTAGGTGCTACGGTGGCGCAAATTTGCGCCAGCCAATCTCGCATAAAGTCGGAAAACATGGGCCCATGTTGTAGGGCATGTTGCCGTTCCTTCGTAAATGCTCTGCGCAGATCCAGTAGCATCTCCTCTGCCCGCCGTTTGTTTCCTTTTTCCTTCAAGTGGGTCGTCACCGATTTTGTTCGCCGTTTCCCCGTGCTATCTTTGTAAGATAAAATCATCTGCCAATATCCATTTTGCACACGCAAATGTCCAGCAACCATGCATAAAACCGCCTTTCCTAATGTTGGTGATCTTATGTTATAATGGCTACTAGGCACAGTGGTAGACGAAGCAGACTCAAAATCCATTACATCTGACAAGGCCGTGGAAAAATCCACGGCCTTGTTTTGTTTCTTCAAAGGGAGCATCACTCAAACGACGCACTATTTTTGATTGATGAAATGAGCGATGCATGATATAATAAAATCACTCTATTTCGATTATGAGGTATTGGAATGAGAAACAAAAAGCCTCCTTTTGAAATCACAAACCGGATGATTGACTATGTAGCGGAAATCGCTGAACTGCTCGGAAAGCTGAATGTGACAGACGCGCTTTCTTCAAACCCTACTTTGCGCCGCAGCAACCGAATCCGCACTATACATGGTTCGTTGGCGATTGAGCAGAACACCCTTTCATTGGAGCAGGTAACTGCTGTTTTGAACGGCAAGCATGTTCTGGCTCCACCAAAGGATATTGCCGAAGTCAAAAATGCTTATGAAATTTATGAGCGGCTTGATGAACTTGATCCTTATTCGGTGGACGACCTGCTGACTGCCCATGGCATAATGACCCGGGGATTGGTGGAAGAATCTGGCGTATTTCGCACTCGCCCTGTGGGCGTGGTAGACAGTGAAGGGCATGTCCTGCATTTTGGCACACTTCCACAGTATGTCCCTGATCTGGTCATGGAGTTGCTGGACTGGGCAAAGACCAGTGAGGTACACATGCTCATCCGCAGCTGCGTATTCCACTATGAACTGGAGCTGATCCATCCCTTTGCCGATGGAAATGGACGTGTGGGGAGACTGTGGCACACACTGCTGCTCTCCAAGTGGAATTCGGCGTTTGCCTGGCTCCCGGTGGAATCCATCATCCACGACCGTCAGCAGGAGTATTATGATGCTATCAACACCTCCAATGATGCCGGAGAATCTGCGGTATTTATCGAGTTCATGCTCTCAGCCATCAAAGCATCGCTCATAGAAGCGATTAGCACGAGTGATGAAATGAGCGATGGGAAGATGGATAAGACAACACTCCGCTGGAAGAAAATTGAGGAGTATCTTAAAAGCCATGACTACATCATGAACGCCGATGTGCGGGAACTGTGTGGGGTGTCGGCGGCAACAGCAAATCGAATCTTAGCCCAAGGAGTGGCTGATGAAAAAATAGAAAAATATCGTGTTCATGGTCATTGGAGCTATAGAGTAAAGAGTACAACCTGTTAATAGGAGAAGAAAACATGACAGTCAGAAATGAAATTGATGTTGAGCTTTGGGAAGCCATACAAAAAAACTATGATGCGGAAAACTATACTGGTGCTATTCTTGATGCTATTTTTAAGTTGACCGACACAATAAGGAACAAAACCGGTCTAGAAGGTGATGGTGCCAGTTTAATTGGCCAAGCCTTTGGCGGGGATGACCCACGAATCAAGTTGAATAAACTACAAACGGACTCAGAAAAAGACATTCAGAAAGGCATTCAAGATATACTTCGTGGTATTTACACAGGTATTAGAAATCCTCGAAGCCATGATTCTATGTCAGATGATAAGTTATCAACAGATGCAATCATAGTTTTTATAAACTATCTTCTTAGATTGATAGACCAGTCCAAGTTAAGATTTAATGAGGAAGATTTCTTAGAACGTATATTTGACCAATACTATGTCAAAAGCAAAGAATATTCCGACTTGCTCGTGAAGGAAATTCCAAAACGACAACGCGCAAACATTGCAATTCAAACCATTTTACAACGTGACAAGGGGGATATTTACGCACTCGGGTATTTTCTTGAATCTTTGCTTAGCCAACTTGATAGTGTTGAACTATCAAGAGTATATAAGGTGGTTAGTGAGGAACTCCGAATAACAACTAACTATGTGGATATTCGTTATCTACTTCATATTTGCCCAGGAAAACACTGGGGAAGCATTGATGAAGCTGTACGGATAAGAACAGAGGCTATTCTCTTTGAAGATTTCTCTAAGGGCAGCTATAACAAAACAACAGAACAATGTGAAAATTATGGAGCTCTTGCTACTTGGATTTCTGAAGAACATTTATCACATTTTGGGCAATTGGAAAAGTGGACTCGGAAAGCCATTGAGATGCTCAATAGTGAAAACGCAAATGTTGTTTCGTACATTGATGAATATTTTTGGTGGAAAATTTGTCATGTTAATCGTAGCAACATCACACCACCATTAAAATACTACTTTAAAAAAGGTTTAGAAGATAATGATGAGCAAGTCATTAGTAAACTTAAAAGTCAAATTTGTTGGGTTGAAGATCATCCATGGTGGGATGTTTTCAAAGATGAGTTAAAAAAACATCCCGATATCAAATACGAAGAATTTCCGTTTTAGTTTTTTGCATACACCAGTTTAAAAAGTAAAAATGAACGACCGCTTATCTTCCTGAAATTTTGTCGTTTACAATAAGCGCGGAGCTACCCAAGTCACGCATGAAGCCCGGAAAGCCTGTCTACATCAGGCTTTCCGGGCTTCGTTTACATTAGCGGCGCTCTGATACATAGCTTCGGCTGATGCCAAGGCACCCGGCCACCTGCTGCTGGGTAAGCGGGGTACCACCGGCAAGGCCATAGCGCATCACAATAATCTGCCGTTCGCGCCCGCTCAGTGTTTTCACCAGCGCACGCAGTTTTTCCACTTCCTCTTTGCGCTCATAGTCTGCGCGAATGTCCTGCTCATCTGCCATTACATCAATGATGGTAAGCGCGCCAGAGCCTTTATCGTTTTCCAGCGGCTCGTGCAAAGATACATCACCCTGCGTCTTTTTTGCACTGCGCAGCGTCATGCGTATCTCGTTTTCAATGCAGCGCGAGGCATAGGTGGCAAACCGTGCGCCTTTGGTGTTGTCAAAACTGTTCACAGCCTTAATAAGCCCAATGGTGCCAATGGAAATAAAATCTTCCTGGCCGCCGGGCTGGGCATAATATTTTTTTACAATGTGCGCCACAAGGCGCAGGTTGTGCTGAATCAGCTTATCTCGTGCGGCCATATCGCCTGCCTTAAATGCGGCAAAGGCCTCAATTTCTTCCCGGGCCGAAAGCGGCTTCGGAAAACTGCTGGACTCGAGGTGCAGTGCAAAATACAGAATATGCGTGGCAATAAAACTGAAAATAACGCTGAACATCATGACCCCCCCTTGGGGCCAGTATATGCGCCCGTAAGAGGGGTTCATGTTTCGGTGCGCCGGGCGCAAACGTCATTCCCCGCGCCGCCATTTCATCAAAAGCCAAACCAGCGCATACAGCAGGGCCAGGGCCAGCGCCAGCGCCGGGAAATAAATGGCCTGCGGCAGCAAAGCCAAGGCCGGGTGGCTGAACAGGCACAGCACAATACACAGCGTCAGGGCCACTGCACAAAGAACCGCATATATGGGCAACCGGGCAGGCGGATTTTGCGCGCCGTCCAAAGGCATTTTCAGCTCCAGCCGCTGCAGCAGCTCTTCTTCGTCCTCATAGCCTTTTGCCAGAATATAAGTGCGCCGGCCCCGGTTGCCATTCCGGTACAAAACCCGGCAGACAAGCGCATAAGAGTTTGCCCTCTCACGAATGTTTTCCACCGCGGTAATCTGCACGCCCGCCCCGGAGGGCACCCTTCCTTTTACCATTTCCCTTCTGATAACGGCCAGATATTTTTGAACCTCCGCCGCCGTGCCAATATACCCGGCCAACCCGCGCCGGTAGCGCACCATGCTGCGCACATCCAGCACGAACATGCGGTTGTTCTCTATCTGAAAGAAAATCAGCGCATCGCGCCCGGCGCTTCGCCCCAGGCAAACCGCGCCCCAAATACAAAGCGCCGTGGCCGCTACACAGCCAAAAAACGCGGCAATCGGCACCGGCCAGTGAAAATACAGGGCCAGCGGAATGGCGCCAATTGCCGTCGCAAGCCCCAACCCCACCAGAGCCAAAACGCCAACCACCTGCTTAACGGCATAGCCGGGCCCCTTTTGGGCCTGCGGCGGCAGCCACACTTTCATTTCCATCTGTCTCTCCTGTGCACGGATGCCGGATGCTTCCATTATGCTTCCGGCATTTCCTTTTCAAAAATACATTGGCCATCTTTGATGGTAGCCAGCACTTCGATATTTCGTATCTGCATGGGCGGCACCGCCGTAGGGTCTGCCGAAAGGATGACGAAATCTGCATGTTTGCCCGCGGCCAGGCTGCCCTTCTGATGTTCTTCAAAATACTGGTGTGCCGCGTGAATGGTGACGGCGCGCACTGCATCCAGCGCGCTGACACGCTGCTGCGGGCCCAAAGAAACGCCCTGCTTTGTAACACGGTTCACAGCGCACCAGATGGTTTCCAGCATGTTGGGCTCTATCACGGGCGCGTCCTGGTGGAACGTATACGGAATGCCCAGCGCCCCGGCCGCGGCGGCCGGGCTGATATTGGCCGCCCGCTGCGGGCCAAAGTTTTCCAGGTGCACATCGCCCCAATGATACACATGCGCCACAAAAAACGAAGGGATCATGCCAAGCTCTTTCATGCGGGGCAGCTGGTCCTGCCCCACCAGCTGGGCGTGTATCATCACCGGGCGGATATCCGGCGCATCGTCCAGTTCCCCCATTGCCCGGTTGAACACGCGGATATACTGCCCGGCCGCGGCATCGCCATTACAGTGTGCCAAAAGCTGCCTGCCCTCGCGCAGGGCACGGCGGCAGCGTGCCAGAAGTTCTTCGTCGGAAAGCGTGCCGTACCCGGCATATCCATCAGGCGCATTTGCATACGGCGCACGCATCCAGGCGGTGCGCGCCTGGGGCGAACCGTCCAGAAAAGTTTTATAACCACCCAGTTTGAAATGGGCCTTATAAGTGTCCACATGTGCGGCAAATTCGTGCAAAAGCCGCTCGCAGCCGCGCAGGTCGGCATAGCCTACCACATCCAGATACAATGCCTGCGTGTCACACAGGGCGCGGTAGAGCGGCGCCATCACATCGGTCATCATCCCTTCCTGTACGGTGGTGATGCCGTAGGATGCATATGCCTGCTGCGCTTTTCGAAACGCCTGCATCAGGGTTTCCGGTGCGGGCATGGGCGCGCGCTGCAGGTATTCAATAAAGGCGTTTTCCTCCATATAGCCTGTCAGCTCGCCGTCTTTCACCTCAATGGCGCCGCCCGCAGGGGCGGGCGTATCCGGCCGCACCCCAAGTTCCTGCAATGCCAGCGTATTGAACACCCCGGTATGGCCGGACGCATGCTGCAGCACAAGCGGGTTGTGCGGCGCGGCCTCGTCCAGAAGGCTTTTATGCGGCGGGCGCTTTTCCTGCAGCGCATTGTGGTCGTACCCGCGGGCCATCACCCACTGCCCTGCCGGAATTGCATTTTCGCGAATGAACTGCTCAATACCCGTGCGGATATCCTCGTAACTTTGTGCGCCCTCCAGCCGCACCTGAAGCAGCGCATTGGCATAGCCGGAAAAATGGCTGTGCGCATCCAAAAAGGCGGGCAGCAGCGCACGGCCCGCTAGGTTCACCCGCTTTGCATCCGGGGCCATGGCTTTCAGCTTTTCCAGCGGGCCCACTGCGCGGATGATGCCGCCCTGCTGCAAAAGCGCTTCGGCATACAATGGCTGCTCCAGCGTAAGAATGGGCCCACCATAATATAAAACCTGTTGCATAATACCCTGCTCCTCTCTGCCGCGGGCCAGCGTGCCTTTACATGGGTATACAAAGTTCCCGGCCCGGGGCCAGCCTCATTTTTCACAAGGAAAAACCAGTTCTCTTTCCATGTAGAAGGGCTGTTATCATCATAGCAGAGTTTTCCCCATTTGAACAGGCATAGTACCGGAATAAAGCAAAACAACAGGGCCTGCCGGCGGCGCAGGGAAACGCTCACCGCACCGGGCACACCCAGCCATGCGCATCGGGCAGGCGGCCCCACTGGATACCGGTCAGCGTGTCGTACAAACGCCGGGTCAGCGGGCCAATGCCGCCGTCTGCCACCTGAACGCGCTGTTCCTCATAGACAAGGGAGCCCACCGGGCTCACCACTGCCGCAGTGCCCGTGCCAAACACTTCCTCCAGCGCCCCGCTGCGGGCAGCCTGCATCAGCTCGCCAATGGCAAGGCGGCTTGTGTCATCCACCGGCACGCCCCATTCGCGCAGCAGTTCTATACAGCTCATGCGTGTGATACCGGGCAGCACAGTGCCCGTGCAGGGCGCCGTGTGCACCACACCGCTTATTTTGAAAAAGCAGTTCATGCTGCCCACCTCTTCCACATACCGCCGGTGCACGCCGTCCAGCCAAAGCACCTGTTCACAGCCGTTTTCATGCGCCTTTTGCTGCCCCGCCAGGCTGGCCGCATAGTTGCCGCCGCATTTGGCAAAACCGGTGAGCCCCGGTGCAGCGCGCACATACTCATCCTCCACATAAATGCTCACAGGGGCAAGGCCGTTTTCGTAATAGGCCCCAGAGGGCGATGCAATAATAAGAAACTGGTAAGTGCTGCTGGGCTTTACGCCAAGGCGTGCCTCTGTGGCAATGGCAAACGGCCGCAGGTAAAGGCTGGCGCCAGGGGCAGCGGGCACCCAATCTGCCTCTAATGCAACCAGCGCCTTCACCGCCTGCACAAAATCTTCGGCCGGTATCTGCGGGATGCACATGCGCGCATTGGTGCGCGCAAACCGAAGCGCATTCTCTTTAGGGCGGAACAAAAGAATGCGTCCGTCTGCCGCCCGGTAGGCTTTCAGGCCCTCAAAGCTCTCTTGCGCATAGTGGAACACCATGGCTGCAGGGCTGAGCGAAAGGTTGTGAAAGGGCTCGATGCGTGCGCTGTGCCAACCCACACCCAGCGTGTAGTCCATCACGAACATATGGTCTGTAAAATACTGCCCAAAGCCCAGCGCATCCTGCCCGGGCCTGCGCTTGGGGGAAGACGTCTTTTCTATTTGAATGTTCAGCATATCAATTCTCCTTTTGCTTGCATTTCTTTTGCCTGTGTGCCCGGCATTCAAAACGGTTTCTAAAAACCGCACGCCCGCCGCATTTGTGTGCCTTGGCGGCGTCATTCGGGCCGCTGCGTATGGCTGTGTAACAAAAAAGCCTGCCTCGGGGCGCACTGGCCCCAAGGCAGACTTCATTGTCTCAACGCCTTTATTATATTGCCCCGCGGCCCCTGCCGTCAAGCAGAAAGAAAGAGAAAAGTTTCGCACCGCGGCGGCAGCGCTGTTTCAGGCATGGCCCGGCTTTTTTTCGAGGGTCTGCTTTGCCGTCAGCTGCACCCATGCGGGGCGAAAGCCGCTTTTCCAAGCGTTGCGGGCAGATTTTACATTCGCCCATGCACAGCAGTAAAAGGGCACAAGCCCCCGGCGCAATGCCTCCACCGCAAGGCTGCTGGTAAGCGCACTGGCAATGCCCTGCCGCCTGTACGGCGCCAGCACGTCCACGCCAATCTGCCACATGGTGCTGCAGTCTGCCGAACAGCCCGCAAGGCCCACCAGCGTCTGCCCATCAAACGCCCCCATGGCCAGCACATCCAGCTCGCGCCGCTGCGCGCACAGTGCATTCGCCCACTGGGGCGTATAGTACGCTGCGAATTCTGCAGGCCGCAAAAGCCGCGTTTCATACCGGCAGGGCAATGCATGCAGGGCCGTTACATCCGGCAGAAAATATTCCGCCATATGATGCACGCGCACGCCGTACCCGGCCAGCGCTTCATTCAGGCAGTAAATATCCGGTGTTTCAAAGCATTGTTCCGGCGTGCGGGCGTTCACATACGCGCGCACCGGCACCTCTATTTCCGGGGAAACAGAAGCCACCACATTGCTGCCATACGAGACAAGGTCGCAAAAAAACGGAAGCTGCAAATAGCGCCGCGCGGCAGGGTTGGCCCGTGAGCGCACTACTACGTGTTCGGGCCGTGTAAAGTCCTCTGGGCTGCAGCCGCTGTCTATGGCAGACTGGCGCAGGGCCGTGCACAGCACTTCTTGATTTGTCACCGTGTCTCCCTCTCTTTCATAGCCCGCGCGCCTTCAGGCCCTTCACAAGGCCAATGTAAAATTCGCGCACATCAAAGCCGGGCACATCTTCCCGCATCAAATCTATCATGTCGCCATGCGAAATGCCGCGCTTGCCGGGCACCGTAAGGCAGTCAAGGAAATGCCCTCATTCTGCGCTGGTGCGCGCCACAAGGCCATCGTTGGCCTCTTTATCGTATCTTTTCACCAGGTGCCAGGTGAAGTTCAGCGGGAAACCCGCGCTGGAGGCTTTGCGCATGGTGCTTGTCACGCTCTGGTAGAAAACATCAGGCGCGTCCGGCACGGCCGCGTTGAAAGCAAGGCAGGTTTCGCGCGTCAAATCTTGCACGCCGCCCAGAAAATCGGGCGAAGTATCCCCCAGTGTGTGAAACAGGCTGTTATATTTGTGCGCAATCCACCCCACAACCCCCTTTGGCATGGTGCTCAGCAGGTGCTGGGCAAACACACACCCGCGGTGCGGCGTGTTGATGGTGGTAAGCGAGGCCACCTGCGGCGCAAGCCCCAGCTTTGTGATTGCCCAGCGGCTGTCCAGCCCGCCCTTCGAGTGTGCAATGATGTTCACCTTTTCTGCCCCTGTTTCGCGCAGCACATCGCGCAGGCGCCGGGCCAGCTCTTCCCCGCTTTGGGCCACCGGCAGGGCAGATTGCTGCCCGCCATAATAAATTTGCGCCCCGCAGCGGCGCAGCGCATCCGGAATGCGCCCCCAATAGCCAAACAGCTGCCAATCCCGGAAAAAGATGCCGTGCACCAGCACAATGGGGTAACGGGTTTTGCAGTCTTCGCTTTCAATATGGGCCGCCTCTGCCCCCTGCCGTGCACGCTCGAAATAATATTCCCTGCGCACGGTTTTCAGCACACGGGAAAATAAATAGATGTTGAAAAAGGGCAGCCACCACAAAAACAGCAGCAGCACGCGCCACACCACCCGCAGATGCTTTGATGTGAACGCCACACGGAAAAAGCCATTTACCAGCAGCGCACCCACCAGCGGAAGGAACACCAGCAGGTTTGCCACAAGGGCCACCCACCGCGGTGCAGAATACGGGGCCGGCACAAGCGGCATTCCCGTGCACAGCAGCACAATATAAAACACGGTTTCCGCCGCAAGCGTCAAAAAAGAGACCAAAAGCAGCTCGTACCCGCCTATCATGGCACGCAGCCGCCGCGGCGCCCCTTTTGCGCGCCGCGGGCAGATATGAAACCACACATAAAAGGCCGAAAGCCCCAAAAGCAAAAGCCAGTGCACCGTGCCGGGCAGCGGGCACAGCAGTTCCAGCAGGCCAAGGTTTGCCAGCACAAAAACCGCCAGCACGCGCAAAGTGCGTTTCAAAAGTTCCATGACACATGCCTCCTGCCCCTTTTATTCTCAATGGCTTACCCCATACACCACACAGGCCCAACTTGCGCCCGCATGTCCCCTTCGTGTTCACAGCAGGGCACATCTGCCGCTCAAAGCCTGCGCCCATGGCTGCCGGTGTGCGCCAGGTGGAAATATTATACCATAACCCGCCGGCCCCGCGCCATTTTTTTCGTTTACGCCTGTTTCCGCGCAGCGCGGCAACAGCCTTTTTCGGGCATTTCTCAAAGGGCCGCAACATGAGTGTGTTATAAAGTGTGTGATTACAAAAGAAAAAGCCTGTAGAACATTGGTTCTACAGGCTTTTTCATGGCGGAGAGAGAGGGATTCGAACCCTCGGTGCCTTTATGGGGCACACACGATTTCCAGTCGTGCGCCTTAGACCAGCTCAGCCATCTCTCCGCGGCGCTTATTTATCTTATCGAAAAACGGGGCATTTGTCAAGAGAATCTACAGTATTTTTCCGGTTTGTGTGCAGGGCGGCCGCGCACAGCCGCACCTTTCGCTCCGGCCGGAAAACATACACTTCCTGCACAAACATCTGTGCAAAAGCACGTTGCCCTTCAGCGCATAGTTTTAAGAAAGCAAGCAGAGGAACAGCCGCACCGTCCCTTCGTAAAAAGCTTCCTGTCTCATCGCCCTGTTCCTTCGGCTATTTTCGCGCCGTGCGTTGACCTTCCCTGCTGCTTTCGATATAATACAAATAGTATCTTGCCCCGGGCGCCGTGGGCGAAAGGAAAGTGATGACATCCGTGAAGATTTGTGTGTGCGTGGGTTCGTCTTGCCATTTGAAGGGCTCCTACACGGTGATTGACCTTTTGAAAAAGGCTTTGCGTGAGCACGGCCTGGAGGACACCGTCACCCTCAGCGCAGCCTTCTGCCTTGGCCACTGCCAGAACGGCGTGACCATTAAGGTAGACGATGAGATTGTGACAGGGCTGAACGCCGATACGTTCGACAGCATCTTCCAGGAAAAGGTGCTGGATGTTTTAAAACCTTCCGAGGGCTGATGATATGGAAAAAGTGCTGGGGCTGAAAAGGTCCAACTGTAAAAACTGTTATAAGTGCATCCGCCACTGCCCGGTGAAAAGCATTAAATTTTCTGATGGGCAGGCCAACATCATTTCAGATGAGTGCATTTTATGCGGGTGCTGTTTTGTAAACTGCCCGCAGGATGCAAAGCAGGTGCGCGATGACATTCCCAAGGTAAAGGCCCTTTTGCAAAGCGGCCGCCCGGTGGTGGCCAGTGTGGCGCCCTCTTTTATTGCAGAGTTCCCCACAAAAGATTTTGCCTCCATGCGCCGCGCACTTTTGCAGCTTGGCTTCGCCGACGCCGAGGAAACGGCCATTGGCGCGGCCATTGTAAAAACAGAGTATGAGCGCATGGTGGCCTCGGGCGAGCACGATGTCATTATCTCTTCGTGCTGCCACAGCATCAACGCGCTTATTCAAAAATACCACCCGCTGGCGCTGCCCTATCTGGCGCCGGTGCTCAGCCCCATGCTGGCACACTGCAAGCGCATCAAACAGCAGCAACCGGACGCCGCCACCGTGTTCATTGGCCCGTGCATCTCGAAAAAAGAAGAGGCAGACCTGTACCCCGGCCTGTGCGACGCCGTGCTGACATTTGAAGAGCTGGAGGCCTGGCTGAACGAGGCCGGTGTGGAGCTTGCCTGCCCTGCCCCCGAGGCGGACGGCGGCAAGCGCGCCCAGTTCTTCCCCATTAAGGGCGGCGTTATCAAAAGCATGCACACAGAAGGCAGCGATTTCACCTATCTCTCTGTGGACGGCGTGCAAAACTGCATTGCCGCGCTGAAAGAGATTGAGGCGGGCACGTTCCATCACTGTTTTATTGAGATGAACGCCTGCGAGGGCGCGTGCGTGAACGGCCCGGGCATCCGGCACCATCATGCCTCGGTGCTGCGCGGCGAAAGCAAGGTGCTGCAGTTTGCCGGCGAGGCAGACCATGTGCTGGATATGCCGCAAAGCGAAGAACTGCAAAAGCACATGCCGTACATTGGCACGCACGAACAGATGCCGGGCGAAGCGGCCATTCGGGATATTCTTGCCAAAATGGGCAAAACAGCGCCCGAACAAGAGCTGAACTGCGGCAGCTGCGGCTATGCCACCTGCCGCGAAAAGGCCATTGCCGTATACCAGGGCAAAGCCGACCTCACCATGTGCCTGCCCTTTTTGAAAGAGCGCGCCGAGACCTTCTCGGGCTATGTGATTAACAACACCCCCAACGCCATTTTTGTGATGGACGAAGAGCTTTGTGTGCAGCAAATCAACCGTGCGGCCTGCGCGCTGTTCAATTTGAAGCAGCCAAGCGATATTCTCTCCTGCCCGGTGGTGCGCATTTTGAACCCGGCAGATTACATGGAAGCCATGGCCACAGGCATCCCGGTGAAAGACAAGAAAAAATACCTGGCGGAATATGGAAAGTATGTAAGCGAAAGCATTGTATACGACAAAGAATACCGCATCATCTTCAGCATTATGCGCGACATCACCGAAGAGGAGACGCGCACGGCCGAGCGCGCCAAAATTACCGAGCGCACGGTGGAGATTACCAACGATGTAATTGAAAAGCAGATGCGCGTGGTGCAGGAGATTGCCTCGCTTTTGGGCGAGACGACGGCCGAGACGAAAGTGGCCCTCACCAAGCTGAAAGACGCACTGAAAGAGGAATGACGAAAGGGCGGCGCTGAATGGACAAGCTTTGCACGGATACCGGCTATGTAAGCCTGAACAAGAAGGGCGAACAGCTTTGCGGCGACCGCGTGGAGATTATCGCCCGCAACGACAACAGCCTGACGCTGGTTCTGGCAGATGGCCTTGGCAGCGGCGTGAAGGCAAACATTCTCTCTACGCTGACAAGCAAAATTCTCTCTACCATGATAGAAAACGGCATGCCCATTGAGGAATGCGTGGACACCATTGTGAAAACGCTGCCCGTGTGCAGCGTGCGCAAAGTGGCATATTCCACCTTTACCATCATCCATGTAGAGGAGAACACCACCGCCACGCTCATCCAGTTCGACAACCCAAACGTCATTCTGCTGCGCGGCGGCAAACATTGGGATTACCCCACCACCAGCCGCGTAATAGAGGGCAAAACCATTCTGGAAAGCAAGTTCCCCCTGCAGCTGAACGACATGATGATTGCCATGAGCGACGGCGCCATTTGGGCAGGCGTGGGGCAAAGCATGAACTTTGGCTGGCAGCGCGACAATGTGGTGGAATTTGCCGAGCGCATGTATGAGGACACCCTTTCCGCCAAAATGATGGCAGCCCTTATTGTGGACGAGTGCAACCGCCTGTATGCGGGCGAGCCGGGCGACGACACCACAGTGGCCGCCGTGCGCGTGCGCGAGCGCAAGCCGGTGAACCTGATGATAGGCCCTCCTGCAGACCCGGCAGACGTGGGCAAAATGATGGCCCTGTTTTTTGCCAAAGAGGGCAAAAAAATTGTGTGCGGCGGCACCACCTCGAAGCTGGCGGCAAACTATTTGCACGAGGATGTGGTGACAAGCCTGGATTATGGCACAGACCCGGACATTCCCCCCACCGCCACCATCAAGGGCGTAGACCTTGTAACCGAGGGTGTTATTACCCTTTCGCGCGTGGTGGAATATGCCAATGTGTTCTTAAACAACAGCGATCTTGCCAACTTGTGGAGCCTGCAGACGGACGGCGCCTCGCGCATTGCGCAGTATCTGTTTGAATATGCCACCGACATCAGCTTTTTTGTGGGGCGCGCCATCAACCCTGCCCATCAGAACCCGGACCTTCCCATCACTTTCGGCATCAAGATACAGCTTGTCAAGCAGCTAAGCGAGGCGCTGGAAAAGATGGGCAAACGTGTGAGCGTCAGCTATTTTTAAAGTTATCCGCGCATCCTTTTAAACAATTATTGACAAGATATGAATCCTCCTTTAAAATGGCTATAGAATATGTTGCGGTTTACAAATTCTCAAAAAAGTGGGTATTTTTTTAAGGAGGTATCCTGTTATGGATCAAATGGACAACAACATGGAAAACAACATGCAACCTGCTGGTATGGGGCAACCCGACGGCATGGGCGATAACAAAGGGTGGGCCATTGCCGCATTGGTACTGGGCATTCTTTCTATTGTGTTCGCATGGATCTATGTGTACGTTGGCTTAATTTTGGGCGTTGTTGGCATTGTGGTAAGCGTGAAGGCCCGTAAGCTGGTGCCTTCCGGCATTTCCACGGGTGGTTTTGTGTGCAGCATTATTGGCACCGCGTTGAGCGCCGTGCTGCTGGTGTGTGCGCTTTGTGTCGTAGGAGTCGGCCTTGCCGCGCTGGCCAACATGTAATATCCCTGTATCACCGAAAGGCAGCGGAATACAATTCCGCTGCCTTTCTTTTTCTGCTGGAGGGCTTTATGTTTCCCACTGTCTCTATTTTTGGGTACAATATCCAAAGCATGTGGTTGGCCTGTGTTGCGGGCGCATGTGTCTGTTGTGCCCTGGTGTTGTTTCGCAGTAAAAAGCTGGCGTTACCTTCTGTAGATGTTACCAATGCCGGGGCCATGGGGCTTGTTGGCGTGTTGATTGGCGGAAAAATATTGTACTTATGCACCATTCTTCCTATCTTAATGCAATATTGGGGGCAGCTGGTGCAAAGGCCGCAGCTTCTCGTGCAAATCACACTGACAAGCGGCACGGTATACTATGGCGGTCTTTTGGGGTTTCTTGCCGCAGTGCAATGGTATCTGCGGCGTTACCGTCTGAATGCCGCCCTGTTTTGGGATTGTATCGCCCCCGCTATTCCGCTTTTTCATGTGTTCGGGCGCATTGGATGCTTTTTAAATGGATGTTGCTATGGGTTTGAAAGCCAGCGCTTTGGCATTGCGTTCACACATTCGCTCAGCGCACCCAACGGCATCCCCTATTTCCCGGTGCAACTGCTAGAAGCCGCCTGCGAAGCCATTATCTTTCTTTTTGTATTGCGCCTTTCCCTTCGGGCAGCGGGGCAGGGCCGGGCATTATGGCTATACCTGTGCTTATATGCACCCGCGCGCTTCCTGCTGGAATTTCTTCGCGCAGATACAATACGCGGCATTTGGTTCGGCCTGTCCACCTCACAGTGGGTCTCTGTTGTGCTATTGGCTGTTGCCGCAAAAAAGATGTTTTTCCCGGCCAAACACACAAAGCAAAAAGCAAGATAAAACACACTTTTCCCGGCAGGCCCAAAGGCATTTGAGCCGCTTTTCTCACCTTTTCTGTTGATTGGCATATATTGAAAGCAGGGCCTGCCAACCTGCTGATAGGCCCTGGAAGAAAAGGGAGGGAACTTTATGCCAATGACCATTGCCACGTCTGCCAACCCCATTTCCATGAGCCAGGCCATTACAGACCTGATTGAATCCATTGCACTGGAGGAAACCGCCCTCAGCCATATCCTTCATGCGGAAAGCGAAAAGCTGCACAAAGCCATCAACATGGGCGAAGTGACGCTGGAAGAGATTATGAACGTAAACGACACCGTGATGAGCATGGTGAGCACCATCAACGAATTAGAGCACACGCTGCGCGATAAGCTGGAGTTTATCTCCAACAATCTGTATTACCCCTCGCGTGAAAGCGCGGGCGCCTGAAGCGCCTGCTGAAATGGGTATGTGCCCGCAGGCCTGCTGCAAGCGCCGCCGCGGGCGGCCAACCATCAAAAAGGAAAAGAGCCGGCCGGGTAACACCGGCCGGCCTTTTTGTTTGGCGTGGCAGTTTTGCAGCATGCCCTGCAGGGGCGTTTCTTCTTGCCTGGGCCCTTTTTTCACGCAACCGCCCGCCTTTTCAAAAGCACGCTGCATAAACCGCACGCGGCAAAGCATACAAGCACAAGATACCACAAATTCTCAAGCCCAAGGCCGCCATCCAGCATTGCCCTGTATCCCCAAAAAGCGGGCAAAACACGCCCCATTCCTTCCAGAAAGCCCGGCAGCATATTTGTGGGGAACATGATGCCGGAAAGCATAATAGAGGGCAGAAACACAAGCTGTGCCGCCATTGTCAATTTTGCCTGGCTTTTTACCGCCAGCCCCAGCACACCGCCAATGCTCAGCGATATGAGCAGATACAGCGCCAACGCAAGGAAGAACTGAAAGAAGCTTGCCGGCAAAGCCGCCCCGAACAGCACAGGGGCAAGCAGAACTATCATGGCAGAGGTAAGCAGCAGGTGAAAAAATGCGGAAATGGCCATGGTGACAAGCCCCAAATATAAGGGCACCCCGTTCGCCTTATAAACCTTTTTTACATCGCTGCCATAGGTTTCTACCAAAGAGGGCGGCAGTCCGATAAACGCCCCCATGGAAACGCTCATCACAATCATGGATTGTATCAGCGTGTTTTTCATTTCGGGCATAACGGAAGTAAAAATGCCGCCCATGAGAAGGAAGAATGCAAGCGGAACCAGGTAACATGTAACCAGCAGAGCCCGGCTTCTGATATCCAGCCTCCATTGCAACGCTATGCCATACAGAAAGCCATTCATTGCTCTGCCCTCCCTGCCATTTCCACAAAATGCTGTTCCAACGTGCCCCTGTTCACCTGAATGTCCAGCACCTCGGCCCCCTCGCGTTTCAGCCTGCTTAGAAGAGAAAGCAGGGCATCCGCTACATTTTCCGTTTCCACCGTGTTGCTTCCCTGCTGTGTTTTAATGTGGACCCAATACTTTTTTCCCACTTTTTCACTCAGTTCAGCAGCTGTGCCGCAAAAGGAAATGTGCCCGCCGTTCAAAATGGCAATGCGGTCGCACAGGGCCTCCACTTCTGCCATGTCATGGCTGGCCAGCACAATGGTTTTTCCCTGTGCTTTCAAGTTTCGTATCTGATTGTGCAGCGCAAGCCTGCCCTCCACATCAAGCCCTGCTGTTGGCTCGTCCAGAAAAATAATGTCCGGGTTTCCAACAAGCGCAAGGGCAAGGTGAAGCCGCCGTTTTTGCCCCGTGGACAGCTGAAAATACTGCTTCTTTTCCAGTTCCTGTATGCCAAGGGCCGCAAGCATAGAGCTTTCGGCCTTTGTCTTTTTCCATTTGGAAAACAGTGTTACAGCTTCCAGCGGTTTGATATGCGCGGGCAGCGATGCCGATTGCAGCTGAATGCCTGTTTTTCCTTTGGTAACAATTGTGCCTCCGTCATAGCTTCGCAGGCCCTCCATACACTCCAGGGCCGTTGTCTTTCCCGCCCCGTTCACACCAAGAAGAGAAAATATCTCCCCTTGAAAAATTTGAAAATCCAGCCCTTTCAAAACAGCGTGGCCGCCATAACTTTTCTGCAGCCCGCAAACCTGTATGGCAGTATTCATTCTTTCCCCTTCCCTCCCTTTCCAAATGGGCCTGCCTCGCATGTTGAAAAATAGGCCTGCAGGGCCGGTTCTATATACTCGTTCACAAGCTTTTGCCTTTGTTCCCACGCGTTTTCCGCCGCGTCCATTTTTCCTATTTTGATCAATTCCGGCAGCATGCTTACATCCCCGTTCGTAAACTCCATCACAAGGCCCCAATATTCCTCTGCGGCGCGCTGGCCCTTTTCACTCTCTGGCGGCACCCCGGCCTCTTTCAGCTGCACAATGGCATCACCCAATTGGTTGAACCGCTGCATAAAATTCAGAGCGCCTGCTTTATCGAACCGGCTGCGGATGTTATCCAGCATACCGTCGTCAAAGTGCTTGATCAGATGGTAAGAATCATTTTTCATTTGCAGGTTCACAATAATATCCGCATATTTTTTAAAGTTCACCGTCTGCATCTGCAGCACTTCTGTTTTCAGCTGTTCGATGGCCTTCAAAGAAGCTGTCAGCCGCTCAATCTCTTTTCGAATCTCGCCTGCCTGTTCTGCAAGGGCGTTGGCAACGTCGTCAGGTGCTTCCAAAGAGGGCAGGCGCTGTTTGATGTCTTCCAGCGAAAAGCCCAGAGATTTCAAGGACAAAATCTGATGAAGCCGTATGAAATCTTTCTCTGTATAAAGCCTGCGCCCGCCCTCGCTCTCTGCCGATGGGGAAAGAACGCCCACCCTATCGTAGTATTGCAAAGTGCGCACCGTAACGCCCATCTTCTTTGCCACCTGGCCAACCGTCAAAAAGCCGTGCGGTATTGCTCTGTATTTCGCCATTCCGCTTTCGCCCCTTTCAGATACATGATAAACCATGACGCAGCGTCATAAGCAAGCCTTTTCTGAAAGAAAAATAGTTGGCCCGCCATGCAAAAAGAAAGCCCGCACAGCCGTTTTGGCTGTGCAGGCTTTCGGTTTCATACACCATATGCAAAATTGCAGCGCCTGTGTGGAAAATGCCTTCCCTCATACGTAACAGGGCATGGGCCCGCATACCGGCCCATCCGCGCCCGGAACAAAAGACCCGGCTGCAGGGCGAACAGGCCCCAAGGCAGGGCAGCACCCTTCTTAGGCCCTTTTTCTCCATTTCAGCAGCAGAGATGAATGGATGATGACAAAGACAGACCCCGCATTATGCACCAAGGCCCCCACCACAGGGTTCAAAATGCCGGTCATGGCAAGCAGAATGGCCGCAAAGTTCAGCGCCATGGAAAACGCAAGGTTCCATTGAATGGTGCGCATCATTTTTTTTGCCAGCTGCAGCAGATGGGGCAGCGCTTTGATATCATCGTTCACAAGGGCAATGTCCGCCGCATCCACCGCAATGTCGCTGCCCACACCGCCCATGGCGATGCCCACATGCGCCTTTTTCAGTGCGGGCGCGTCGTTTACGCCGTCCCCTATCATGCAAACCGGGCTGCCCTGCTGCTGGCTGGCATCTATCCACGCCAGCTTGTCCTCTGGCAGGCACTCCGCGCGGAACTCTTTTATGCCAAGCCGGCCCGCAATGGTGCGCGCCGCGCTGTCATGGTCGCCCGTCAGCAACACCGGCTCGGGCCCGCAGGCCCTCACCTGCCCAACTACTTCGGCTGCATCCGGCCGAAGCGTATCTGCCAGGGCGATAAAGCCGGCGGCGGCGCCGTCCAGCGCAAGATATATCACCGTGCAGCCCTGTGCTGTATATGCAGCCGCCTGCTGCATGGCCGCAGGCGGCACCTCTGCCCCCTGCTGGGCCAGCAGGGCCTGTGTGCCCGCCGCCACATGGACCCCGGCCACCTGAGCCGTCACGCCGCGGCCCGGAAGCATGGCAAAGGCCGTTGGCTGTGCAGGCGCCGGGCCGCCGGTTTTGCCATACCCGCGCACAATCGCTTTTCCCAGCGGATGTTCCGAGCGCAGCTCTGCCCCTGCCGCCAGCGCATACAAGGCCTGGCGAGGCCACTGAGGCAGAATGGTGCACACTTCCGCTACCTCCGGCGCGCCGTATGTAAGCGTGCCTGTTTTGTCAAAGGCCACTTTGGCAACCGATGCCAACCGTTCCAGCGCATCGCCCTCGCGCACCAGAAAGCCATACTTTGTGGCATTGCCAATGGCCGCCATAATGGCCGTGGGCGTGGCAAGCACCAGCGCGCAGGGGCAAAACACCACCAGAATTGTCACAGCACGCAAAATTTCGCCTGTCACCAGCCATGTCAGCGCCGCGCTGGACAATGCAATCACCACAATCCAGGTGGCCCAGCGGTCTGCAAGGCCTACAATTTTCGCCTTGCCTGCATCTGCAGACTGCACCAGCCGCACCATGCGCTGAATGGAGCTATCCTCCCCCACCCTGGTGGCGCGCATATCAAAGGCGCCGAACTGGTTCACTGTTCCGCTGGCCACTTCATCCCCCTCTGCTTTATCCACCGGAAGAGATTCGCCTGTCATCACGGCCTGGTCAATGGACGTTTGCCCGCTGATAATCACGCCATCCACCGGTACAGCCTCGCCCGGCAGCACGCGCAGCACGTCGCCCACCTGAACCGCCTGTGCATCAACCGTTTCCTCGCCCTGCGGTGTAACACGGCGCGCTGTGCGCGGCGTAAGGTGCACCAGCTTTTCAATGCCGGCGCGCGCCTTTGCAACGGTGAGGTCTTCCAGCAGGCCGCCCAGCTGCATAATAAAGGCCACCTCGCCCGCGGCAAAATCTTCCCCAATCAGCACGGATGCCACCAGCGCCAGCGACACCAGCACGTCGGCCTTGATGTCGAAAGATGTCACAAGGCCAATCACAGCTTCCAGAATGATGGGCATGCCGCACAGAATAATGGCCACCCATGCAGCGTCGAACGGCAGCGCAGGAAACCCGGCTATGCTGGCCGCAAGCGCAATGCCGGAAATGATGAGGAAAGCAAGTTCCCGCTTTATGCCGCCCCACGCTAAAATTTGTTCCAAATATCTCACTGCAACGCCCCCTTATACCCATATGGGTACAGGTTTATTATACCCATACGGGTATCTTTCTGTCAAGTGTAGCCATTACATTTCGCATCCCGTTTTCTCCCCCCCTACTTTCCTGAAAAGAAAGCAAATGCTTTTCCCCTTGACAGAAAAGCGCCCTGCACAGTATAATGAATAGGCATTCGCGGCACTGCTGTTTTTCAAGGCCGTGCTGATGTGCAGATGTAGTTCAATGGTAGAACCCCAGCCTTCCAAGCTGGTCACGCGGGTTCGATTCCCGTCATCTGCTCCACAAAAAAGCCCGTGGAACTAATGTTCCACGGGCTTTTTCTATCCCTTTTGTTCACACTTTTGTTCACACTTTGAAACAGAAACAGCATGAGACGGTTTCCATCGGTTTCATGTACGGGCCGCCTTTATGAAAGGTTGCAGGCATCCGCGGGGGCCTGTGCCTCATGCCTTGGCAGTTCGGGCGTGGTGCCGCCCTGGCGAAACACCCGGCTTGCGAAAAACGGCAGGTATAAAACGCCCATGGCCACAAAGCTAAGCAGAATACTGAGCCAATCCAGCACCTGGTTGCTGATGGAATCGGCACTGGCGAACAACAGCACCGCGTTGTTGTTGAAAAAGTGAATCATCACCGGCGCCCAGATGCTCTTTGTCTTGGCATAGGCAAACCCGAAGAAAACGCTGTAGCAAATGCACAGGAACACCTGGTTGAGCACGCTGAGCGCCCAGGTGTCCGGGCTGTAATAAAAGATATTGATGGGCAAATGCCACAGGCCCCACACAGCGCCCAGCACCAGAATGCCGCCCCGCGGGCCGAACTGTTTTTGCAGCAGGGGCTGCAAAAAACCGCGCCAGCCATATTCTTCCCCAAAGAAAGCAGTAAAGGCCAAAACAAAGCTTAGGGGCATTGCCAGCAGGTTTGCCAAGGCAAGCATGGGGCTCCACCCTTCCGGCACAGCACCCGCCTGTGCCATGGCCGGGTCTGCCAGCATCATCATGCCGCTTAAAAGGAAGATGCGCGCAAAATACAACACAATAAACAGCAGCAGCATTACAAAAGAGTTTGTGCCGCCCGTTTTGGTAAGGCGCAGGCCATAAACCGCGCGCCGGGCCTTGCCATCGGCAAAATAGCACACCCATGCTGCCAGCGTGCCGCCCATCATGACCAAATTACTGATGAGCGCCCACGGCAGCGCCGGCGCCAGCACACTGGCCAGGCTGCACGCCAGCATCAGAACAGTAAGCGCCAGAAAGCACACAAAAAATTTACGCGGCATCATGTTATCCTCTTTCTTGGTAACAAACAGCGCCAACATAACGCCTGCCGCCGGGTAGAACATTTGTGCATTGGGAAAAACGCTTACATCACTGCCCGCATAAAAACCTGCGCCCATTGCAATGCCCATCAGATAAGGCACGCCAAAGGCCACCAGTGCAAAAATCAGCAGCTGGCGTTTTTCCAGCGCGTTCCATTGAACCGTAAATTTCACGAAAAATCTCTCCTCAAAACAGTTTTATGGGGTGCCCGAAAAACGGGCCGCCCCGGAAAGCTGGCAGCAAAGCACAGAAAGCGGCTTTTACCCTGCCGCTCGCTGTGCGCAAATTCCATTTTCATCCCTGCAGGATAGAATTTACACAGCCTTCGCGGGGTATCGCATTCCACCTATCCCTCCTTTGCCGGTGAAGCCGTTTCTTTCCCTGCGCAGCGCAGGGAAAGAAACGGCCCGGGCTTTTTGCGTTTTCCGAAAGAGGGCTGCAAAAATGCAGCGTCTCTCTTATATCGGGTTCATTATATCTGCATCCACCTGCATGTCAAGAAAATGGGCGCCAGAAAAGTGCCCGCCTCGTGTGCAGAGTGCGTCACTCTGTGCGCAAAGCCGTAACAGGGTCTTGCCTGGCGGCCTTTTTCGAGGGAATAAGCCCACCAAGCAGCGTAAGCAGCACACTGAGCGCCACCAGAATAACCGCCGCACCTGCGGGCAGCACAGCGCTGACATCTGTGCTGTTTGCAATTTGGTGGATGATGTGGTTGCCCGGCACCAGCAAAAGAAGTGTGATGCCAATGCCAATCAGCCCGGCACAGAGGCCTATGATAAATGTCTCGGCGTTGAACACCTGCGAAATATTCCCCTTGGAAGCGCCAATGGCGCGCAGAATGCCAATTTCCTTTTTGCGCTCCAACACACTGATATAAGTGATGACGCCAATCATAATGGAAGACACAATCAGCGAAATGGCCACAAACGCCACCAAAACATAGCTGATGACATTGATGATGTCTGTCACAGAGGACATCAGCGTGCCCACCATATCGGTATAGGTAATTACCTTTTCTTCCTGGCCGCTTTGCTGCATGCGGGCATTGTAACCGTCCAGAATGGCCAGCACTTGTTCTTTGGCCTCAAAATCCAGCGGGTAGATGCTGATTGCACTGGGCTCGGCAGGGTCTGCATACCCAAGTGCCTGCAGGTTTCCGTCATAAGAGCTGGAGGAAGCCGTCATCAGGCTCATCAGCACCTCACTGAGTTCTTCCTCGGTCATATTCACCTGAATAGCGCCGGAGAAGGCATCGGCGTCCACATGGAATGCGTCTTGAAATGCCTGCTGCAACTTTTCGCCAGACTGGTTCATATTCTGGCTCAGCTGTGTTTGCAGCGCCGAGCTAACGGCCGTGGCAAGCTTTTCCGCTATCTGCGGCATCAGCTGGTTCAAGGCATCGGCCATTGCCTGCTGCATTACCTGAGCCATGCCTCCAGTGTCCACCATGCCCGCAAGGGCGGCCGACAGGGTGCGCCGGGCCTCCTCGGTTTGCAGGTATTCCATAAAGTAATCGCCAATTTTAGCCGGGTCTGCCAGGCCGTGCTCGGCCGCATACGCCTGATAACCGCTCAACACCGTGCCGGCCAGCTTCGAAAGCTGCTCCTGCGTGAGTTGCGCATCCATGGCGGAAGAAATGATATCGGCCGCGCCCTGGCCCAAAATTTCCTGGGCCTCGTCCGTGGCCAGGTATTCCTGCAAATATTGCTCAAACTTCGCCGGGTCTGTGTACCCGTTTTCAATAGCCCAATTGCCATAGCCGGCCATCACGTCTGCCACCAGCTGCTGCAGCTGTTCGGCCGAGACATCAAGGCCGCTCTCGCTCAGCAGTTCGCCCAGCGCCTGCCCCAGCAGCGCTTTGGCCTCATCGCTTTGCAAATATTGAACAAAATATTCATCCAGGCGGGTAAAATCCGCCTGCGGGTTACCGGCGGCATATTCGGCATACCCCGCCAGCAAAGCATCGGCCAGCGCCTGCAGCTGCTCGGGCGTTGCATTGATTTGAATGCCATCCATCAGGCCAGAGAGGTCCAGCTTCAGCCCGGAAAGGTCCAAATCTCCCATTGCAGAGCTGTCCAGCTTCAGGTTGGAAAAGTCAAACAGGCCGGCCATTGCCTCTTCCAGGCTGCCGGTGTCCACCGAAAAAGCGTTTTCCAGCGCAGCCTCATCCACGCTGAACATCTCTTCCAGGCCAAGCCTGCCCTCTTCGCTCTCCTGGCCGAAGGGGTCCCCTGTGAATACGTTGACATCGGGCTTTTCAATTTGCTGGCGCACAATTTCGCTTTCGGCCGCCTGGCGCATCACGTGCTGCGTTAAGCCCGCCGTATAATTGATGCCCGGGCTGAGCATGGCGGCCATTGAGCCATCTACCGGCTGCACAATGCCGACAATTGTCAAATCTTCCCCCTGCTGCACAAGCTGCTGCATAAAGGAGACATTGTCAGATTTATCCGTCCAAACCCCGTATTGCTCATCGTAAGAATAATAATCTGCCGCGTTTACCAGCTTAAAGGTAATGCCAAGAATATCTTCATAGGCATACCCTGTGATGCCATTTGGCACATCAACGGCCTCTTCCGCGGCAAATTGCTCTACCATGGCATCCAGCTCTGCGCCGTCCCGCAGGCCCAGGGTATACAGCAGAAAATCGCTGATATCGCCGCCGGAAGTAAGCACCACCACGCACTCGTTCGCATTTTCCGGCCAGCGGCCGGCTTTTATCTCATATTGGTCTTCATACAGGCTGCTGTCTTCCGGCATCTGGTAGAACACATTGGTGCTCACCATGGAAGCCATCATGCTGTTGGATGTATTGGACGAGCCAAGGCCCAGCGGCGCAAACGATTCATCCGGGTTTACCTTGCGGTAGCTGCCATCCTTCCAAAGATAGATCTGCGGGGTGACACTGTAAGAATATTCCACCGCGCTGGTATATTCTTCAATGCCGCTTTGCCCGCTTTCCAAATATTCTTTCAGCGAGGCCAGGTCGTTCGAGCCTATTTGGGAAAACGTCTGCGTAATCATATCCGCCACGCCCACGTCATGCTTCTCCTGCCCTTGCTCTGCATCCATCATGCCGGCCATCATGGCGGAAAGGTCCATTCCCGAGCTTTGAATCTGCAGCGGATATTCCGAAAGCGTGTCTTCCTCCACCGTTTCAATATAACGGTTTACCCCATTGGAAAGCGACAAAATCAGCGCAATGCCAATGATGCCGATGGAACCTGCAAACGCGGTGAGCAGGGTGCGCGCCTTTTTGCTGCGAAGGTTCTGAAAGCTGAGCGCAAAGGCCGTCAGGAAAGACATGGACGAACGCCGCGCCCATTTTTTGTGGGCGGACGGCGTTTCGGGCGGCGTATAGGGCGAAGAATCGGCCCGAATGCGCCCGTCGCTCAGGCGCACAATGCGCGTGGCATATTCGTTGGCAAGCTCCGGGTTATGGGTAACCATAATTACCAGCCGGTCGCGCGCCACCTCTTTCAAAAGTTCCATCACCTGCACGCTGGTCTCGCTGTCCAGCGCGCCAGTCGGCTCATCTGCCAAAAGGATATCCGGGTCGTTCACCAGTGCGCGTGCAATGGCCACGCGCTGCATCTGCCCGCCGGAAAGCTGGTTTGGGCGCTTGTTCATATGTTTGCCAAGGCCCACCTTTTCCAGCGCTTCCACAGCGCGGCGCCGTCGCTCGGCGCGTGGCACGCCGGATACCGTCAGCGTAAGTTCTACATTGGAGAGGATGCTTTGGTGCGGAATCAGGTTATAACTTTGAAAAATGAAACCTACCGTATGGTTCCGGTAGGTGTCCCAGTCGCGGTCTGTATAACGGCTGGTGGAAACGCCATTGATTACCAAATCGCCGCTGTCATAGCGGTCCAGCCCGCCTATCACATTCAGCAGTGTTGTTTTGCCAGAGCCGCTGGGCCCCAGAATTGCCACAAATTCACTGTCACGAAAGCTCAAACTCACATGGTCCAGTGCCTGCTGCACCAAATTGCCCGTTTTGTACTGTTTGCAAATATCCTTTACCTGAAGCATAATTTCGCCGTCTCCTGCAAAAACGCCCTTTGTCATGAAAAACCAAGCGCACAAAAATGTGCAGAATAGTATCATTATAGCCACAGTGCACTTTTGCTGTCAAGATAAAAGGCCCCCCGGCAGCCGGGAGGCCCGCAGGCATTGTGTGACGGTTTCAGGCAGCTTCGGCCTGCCGGCGAATGAAATGCCAAAGCACCCCAAAGGCCGCCAGCAGCACCGCCGTGCAAAACAACACCGCCTTTTGCCCCCACCAGGCGCTGAGGGCTGCGCCGCACAGTGCGCCAAGGCAAAACACCCCAATTACAGCCCAATAGCGAAGTGCGGCAAACCATTCGCCCCGGTCCCGCTTTTTCAGCGCCAGAAAGGTATGCTCACCGGCGCTGCGCAAATTGCCGGTGCAGAAAGTGGTAGCATACGGCATGCCGTGTGTTTTTCGAAAGCCATTAAACTGAAGAGAACACACAAATGACACCAGCACAATGACAACAGCATCTGGCACGCCCGCCGGCAGAAACGCAATGCCTGCCAGCACAGCAGCCTCGGCCGCAAGCAGCGCATGATACCACGATGCCCGCCTGCGTGTGCTCATGGCAGCGCGCATCCATTCGCTGGCAAATACCCCAGCCAGAAATGCCCCCACAGGCACAAGGTAATACCACGCGTGTGCATCTGCGTTCGCAGCATACAGCATCATCAGCGCAAGGTTGCCTGTCTGTGCATTGGCGAATACATGCCCATGCAGAAGATAGGTGTACGATTCCAAAAAGCCGCCCACAAACACAAGGCAAAGCCCAAAGCGCATGCGCTCTTGCGCCGGCACAGCTTCCACCCGTTTTGCCGCATTGGCCATTTTCCCATTTCCCCTTTCCACGTTTGGCCCGCGCCCCGGGCGCAAGGCCGCCTTTCCCACAAAAAAGCAGAGAGGCCCCCTCTCTGCTTTTCTTCTCTTAACCCAGCTTTTCCAGCGCCAGGCGAATGCGCTGCAAGGTTTTTTCCTTGCCCAGCATGGCGGCAAGGTCTGTGCCGCCGCCGGGGGTAGAACGCTGGCCCGCCAGCGCAATGCCAAGCGGGTACATCAGCCAGCCGTTCTTTTTTTCCATGGCCTCGGCCTTTGCACGGCAAGCTTCAAAAATAGCGTCCTTATTCCAGGCCTGCAGCGGTTCCAGCACAGCCAGAATAGCCGTCAGCGCCTCGCGCGCCGTATCGGGCGTTGTTTTCTGCTTTTTGTTCTCGAACAGTTCCAGCTCATAATCCGGCAGGGTGTCAATAAAAGCCACACGCGGCGGAATGTCGGCCAAAAACTCGCACCGCGGCTGCAGGTTTGCACACAGCAGGGTGCGGTCCACCTTGCTTTGCACCACTTTATCCAGCCATGGGGCTGCCAGCTGCGCAAACTTTTCTGCCGGCAGGGCACGAATATAGGCAGCATTGATAGCCGTGAGCTTCTGCGTGTCAAAGATGGCGGGTGATTTGTTGATGTTGGCCGGGTTCCATATCTTCACCATCTCTTCCAGCGAAAAAATTTCCTCTTCGCCCTTCGGGCTCCAGCCAAGCAGCAGCAGGTAGTTCAAAATAGCCTCGCTGAGATAACCTTTTGCCACAAGGTCCTGATAGCTGGCGTCGCCATTGCGCTTTGAAAGCTTGGTGTGCGCGTCTTTCATCACGGGCGGGCAATGGATATAGGTGGGCACCTGCCAGCCGAACGCCTCGTACAAAAGGTTGTATTTCGGCGCGCTGGAAAGATATTCCGACCCGCGGATGACGTGCGTAATATGCATCAAATGGTCATCCACCACATTGGCAAAGTTGTAGGTGGGCATGCCGTCGCTTTTCAGAAGAATCTGGTCTTCCAGCTCTGCGTTCTCCACCTCGATATGCCCGTATACAAGGTCATCAAAGGCCGTTTTGCCCGTGCGGGGCATCTTTTGGCGGATGACGTACGGCGTGCCCGCGGCCAGAAGGCGCTGCACCTCTTCGGGCGGCAGCTCACGGCAGTGGCCGTCGTAGTGGCCCACGGCTTCGCCTGCGGCCTTCTGGCTTTCGTGCAGCGTCTGAAGGCGCTCTTCCGTGCAAAAGCAATAATACGCCTTGCCCAGCTTTACAAGCTGTTCGGCATATTCCCGAAACATGCCCATGCGCTGGCTTTGCACATAGGGGCCCACAGGGCCGCCCACATCCGGGCCCTCGTCCCACACAAGGCCCGTCTCGCGCAGGGTGTTGTAAATCACGTCCACCGCGCCCTCTACATAACGGCCCTGGTCCGTATCCTCAATGCGCAGGATAAAGGTGCCGTCCTCGTGCTTGGCCGTGAGGTAGGTATACAGCGCCGTGCGCAGGTTGCCCACATGCATATAGCCTGTGGGGCTGGGGGCAAAGCGCGTTCTTACGCGTTTGAATTCCATGGTGTTCCGCCTTTCTGTTTCGCTTTTGCGCCCGCGCGGGCGCGGGCAGGTTCAGCCCTTTGCCGCCTGCATCGTCTTGGCAAAACTGTCTTTCAGCGTGACAATGCGGTTGAACACGCCGGGGTTTTTCGAATCTGGCGTGAAATAGCCTGTGCGCACAAACTGGAAGCGCTGGCCCGGCTGTGCATGTTCCAGCGCGGCCTCCAGCTTGCAGCCGCGAAGCACCTGCAGGCTTTCCGGGTTCAGGTAGTCTTTATAGTCTGCGCCGTCCGGCATGGCGTTCATGTCTGCCAGCGTGAACAGCTGGTTGTACAGGCGCACTTCCGCCTCCACTGCATGCGCACAGCTCACCCAGTGGATGGTGCCGCGCACCTTGCGCCCGTCGGCTGGCATACCGCAGCCTGTCTCCAGGTCTGCCGTGCAGTGGATGGCCGTCACATTGCCTTCGGCATCTTTTTCGAGGCCCGTGCACTTCACAAGGTACGCGCCCATCAGGCGCACTTCCCCATCCGGCCGCAGACGTTTGAATTTGGGCGGCGGCACCTCGGCGAAATCAGATTTCTCAATCCAGCACTCACCGCTGAAGGCCACCTTGCGCGTGCCCGCTGTTTCGTCCTGCGGGTTGTTGGGCAGCTCAAAATACTCCGTTTTGCCAGCGGGGTAGTTGTCGATGACAAGCTTCACCGGCTCCAGCACAGCCACGCGGCGCAGGGCCGTGCCGTCCAGTTCGTTGCGGATGCAAAATTCCAGCATGCGCGCGTCCAGCAGGCTGTTTGCCTTGGCCACGCCCGCGCGCTGCACAAAGTCGATCAGGCTGGTGGGCGTATAGCCGCGGCGGCGCAGGCCGCACACAGTGGGCATGCGCGGGTCGTCCCAGCCGTCCACAATGCCCAGCTCTACCAATTCGCGCAGGTAGCGCTTGCTCATCACCGTGTTGGTGATGTTCAGCCGCGCAAATTCGCGCTGTTTGGGGAACTCTCCGCCCGCAATGTTCTCAATCACCCACTCGTACAGCGGGCGATGGTTTTCAAACTCGAGGCTGCACAGGGAATGCGTGATGCCCTCCAGGTAATCCTGAATGGGGTGCGCATAATCGTACAGCGGGTAGATACACCATTTATCACCCTGGCGGTGGTGCGAAACGTGCTTGATGCGGTAAATGGCCGGGTCCCGCATATTCATGTTGGGGCTGGCAAGGTCTATTTTGGCGCGCAGCGTCTTTTCGCCGTCTGCAAACTCGCCCGCGCGCATGCGCCGGAACAAATCCAGGTTTTCCTGCGGGGTGCGGTCCCGGTAGGGCGAAGGCCTGGAGGGCACACCGGCATCGTCGCCGCGGTAGGCCTGCATCTCCTCGCGCGTCAAATCGTCCACATATGCCTTGCCTTCCAAAATCAGTTTTTCGGCATATTCATAACATTTGTCAAAGTAGTCACTGCCATAAAAGATGCCGCCGTTCGGGTGCGCGCCCAGCCACTCCAGGTCTTCCCGGATGCTGTTCACATACTCTACATCCTCGCGGGCGGGGTTCGTGTCGTCATAGCGCAGGTTGAATTTGCCGCCATACGCCTGCGCGATGCCCCAGTTGATCCAGATAGCTTTCACACTGCCAATGTGCAGGTAGCCATTCGGTTCCGGCGGAAAGCGCGTGTGAATCTCTTTCACCACGCCGCGGGCAAGGTCTTCATCGATGATCTCGGTGATAAAATTGCTGGGCTTTTCCATTGCGTTCTTTCCCCTCCACACAAAGTGCCCGCGCGGCGCGCGGGCCTTGGTTCCATATGTTTCGATTATAGCGTAAAGCCGCCCGTTGTTCAAGCCAAAACCGTTTTGCGGGCGCAAAAAGCGGTGCGCTTCGCCCCATAAGAAAGCTGCCCTGCGCATTTTTGGGCCCGCGCGCGTCATACCTTTTTCTAAAAGGAGGAATGCATGCATGTTTGGGTGTGTGGGAAAACGCGCGGGGCGCATCATGCTGTGCTGTGCCATGCTGCTGGTGTTGGCAGCGGCGTGGGGCGGGGCAGCCCTGTTTCAATGGGCCTGGCCCGCGGCAGTAAGCGTGCAGAAATATGAATGGGGGCTTTCGTTCCAGGGCGGCGAGGGCGAACCGCCCGTGCCGAACCTTTCGGCCGAACAGCTTGCACAGCACAGTGCCTATTACTGCGGAAGCGGAGGCGAAAAACGGCTTTACCTGACATTTGACTGCGGCTATGAAAACGGGAACATGCCTGCTATTCTGGACGCACTGAAAAAGCACAATGCCCCCGGCGCATTTTTTGTGGTGGCGCCCTACATAGAAGAAAACCCGGCCCTTGTGTGCCGCATGGCGGCCGAAGGGCACACCGTGGGCAACCACACCAACCACCACCCCGACATGACCACACAGAGTAAAGAGCAGTTCACGCAGGAGCTGCAAAGCACCGAAGCGCTTTATTACCAAACCACCGGCCAGCCTATGGCGAAATTCTACCGCCCGCCGGAGGGAAAGTTCAGCGACGAGAACCTTACCTGGGCGGAAGAGCTGGGCTATCGAACCATTTTCTGGAGCCTTGCCTATGTAGATTGGAACCAGGAAAGCCAGCCCAGCGCCCAGCAGGCGTTTGCAAAGCTTCTGCCCCGCACCCATGCGGGCGCCATTGTGCTGCTGCACTCCACCAGCGCCACCAATGCCGCCATCCTGGATGAATTGCTGGCCAAATGGGAAGAGATGGGCTATACGTTCGGCACGCTGGATGAGCTGGGCGCGCGCGCCTGTGCGCAGGGCTCGCCGCATGTCATTGCCCTGGATGCAGGCCATGGCGGCATGGACACCGGGGCGGCCGGCCCCACCGACGAGGTGCTGATGTGCGAACAAACCGTGGATGCGCTGTATGCCCTGCTGGAAGCAGACCCTAACTATTCCCCCGTGCGCTGCCGCGAAAACGGGCAGGATGCCGCCATTGCCGGCCGGGCAGCGCGTGCCGGGCAGGCAGGTGCCTGCCTTTTGCTGAGCGTGCACGGCAATTTGGATTCCTCCAGCCAATCACACGGGTTTGAGTGTTACCCCACGCCGCCCGGGCGCGCTTACTATGAAGAGGCCAGCCGTTTTGCCCACTGCATTGCACAGGGCATGGGCAGCGCCGGCCACCGCCTGCGCGGTGAGACGGGCGTGCGCTTTGTATATTACCAGGGCAAAAGCAAAAAAATAGTGGACAGCAGCGACACCCGCGTGCGCGAAGAAAACAGTTTTGGCATTCTGGAAAAGGCCCCCTGCCCTGCCGTGCTGGCCGAGCAGTGCTTTCTCTCCAACAGCAGCGATTACGAGGCATGGGCCACGCCGCAGGGCTGCCAGCGCGCCGCGCGCGTGTATTACGAGGCCATCTGCCGCTATTTTGGCACGCAGCCCATTGCACAGGCATAAACAAAGCTGTTTTCCGGCACATGGCAAAGCCGGTAGCACGCAGAAAAAAATGCAGGCCACGGCATTGCGCCGTGGCCTGCATACGCTTTTGCTTTTGCGCCGGGCGCTTCAGGTCATGTTGGCGAAGCGCTCTACGGCCTTTGTAAAGTTCTGAATGGTTTTATCGGCGTCGCCGTGCTCGATGCCATCGCGCACGCAGTGGTTGATATGCCCTTCCAGCACCACCTGCCCCACCCGGTGCAGGGCAGATTTGGCGGCGTTGATCTGCGCCAGAATGTCCTCGCAGGGAATATCTTCATCCACCATCCTGTCAATGGCCTGCACCTGCCCAATGATTTTTTTCAACCGCCGGTGCAGGTTTTCGGAATCCATACATTGTCTCATGAAATGACACCCTCCCGCCATGCCTTTGCCTGTTTCTATTTTGTATTATAGGGCCCAGGGCAGGCGCCGTCAAGCTTCGGCCGCCGGGCGGCGCCTGCATCGGGAAACTTAAAAAGCCCTGCGGCCGCCACCAGCGCCCGCAGGGCTTTGTTTTTCAGAAACTTGGCATTTACTCGTGGCGGATAGCCTCCAGCGCGCTGATTTTTACTGCGCGGTTTGCCGGGGCAATGCCGCTGAGCACGCCCACCACCGTGGCAAACAGAAGTGCCAGCAAGATGAGCCACAACGGAATGACGCTGAGCGCACCGCCCATGTCCCCCATGCCGCCCATACCAAACAGGGCGCCAATATCCACGTTGGTAATTTGCATCACAATACCGAACTGGGAAAGGAACATGGCCAGCGCCTGCAGCCAGGTGTTGATATTGTTCAGCACAAGGCTTAAAAGCAAGCTGAGGGCCGCGCCGGCGATGCCGCCCAAAAGGCCGATAAAGCCGGCCTCAATCAGGAACATCTGGCGAATTTTGGACAATTTGCAGCCCAGCACTTTCATTACGCCAATCTCTTTCGTGCGCTCATAAATTGCCATCGTCATGGTGTTGGCAATGTTCAGCGCAGCCACCAGAAGAGAGACGGCCGCAAGCCCGCCCAGCATCATCTGGCCGGAGGCCACCTGCTTTTGCATATCTTCGCGGTATTGCGACATGCTGTTTGTCTCGTAGCCAATTTCCTTGATGGCCGATTCCACATCGGCCACATGGTCTACATCGTCCACCTTGACGTATACCTGGTTGTAGCCGCCCACTTTCTGTGACCCGCTGCCGCCGATAATCACTGTGCCGCCGCCCGAGCTGTTCCCTTTGGAAAGCTTTTTATACTCTTCCTCCAGGCGCTTCATATCCTCAATATTCATCAGGATACCGGTGGTGCCCTGCTTGGAATAATCGGTTTTCACCACGCCCACCACAACAAGCTGGTAATCCCTCGTTTTGGGGTTTCCCTGCTCATCATAATCGTATATCATGCGCAGGGTAAGCGGGTCTTTTGTGATGTCGAAGAATGGCTCGTTCAGAATATTGCCGTTTTCGTCCGTCTCGGCCCAGCGGTACCGGTTGGGGTTGCGGTAGCTTTTCTTGGTATCCTCGAAATTGAAGGCCGCCTGCTCACCCACCATTACGGGTATTTTGTTTTTGCCAAGCTGCTGGCCCGAAAGATAACTGCCGCTGACAAGCTCGATGCCCATAGATTCAATGGCGGAAACATCCATGCCCGTTGCGTCCAGATATGCGGAATAGCGGTCGTTCTTTCCCGCATACAGCTGGCCGTTCATATTTTGGAACTGGTACATGGGCGTGGCTGCCACCACGTTCTCCATTCCCTGAAACTGCGCTACCATCTTATCGTCCAGCGCAGGCGTATCCGCACTTTGGGTGTAATTGTACACGGTAATCAGCGTAAGGTCGCTCCAGCTTTCCAGCATGGCGTCTGTGCGCTGGTTCTGTGCAATGCCAAGCGAGATCATCACAATGATGGCGCATGTGCCCACCACCACGCCAATGACGGTGAGCGCCGTGCGGCCCTTGCGGCGGCGAAGGTTATCTGTGCTGAGCTTCAGCAGGTCAGATATCTTCATCGTCTTCCTCCATCAGCTTCTCATTTTCCTTGCGTTTTTTGATTTTCTTGCGCACAATAACCACAACGGTAACCACCACACCGGCAACCAGCACCACGATGACCGCCCAGGCCCAAAGGGGCATGCCTGTCTGGGTTGGCTCTGTGGGCATATCGTCTATGCCGGGCATCATACCGGGGTCTTCAAACATCATCTCTTCCACCGTGAAAGTGATGTCTTTCGTAATGGTTTTTTCCTCGGCCTGCTCATTCTCATAGGTGATGACCAGCTGGGCGTTGATGCTGCCCGCCTGTGTGGGCGAAATGGTGAAGTCTGCGCTGCTTTCTGTGCCAGATGCCACATTGCCCACAAACTGGTTGCCCTCTGTGGTGGTGAAGCCCTCGCCGCGCAGCTCGGCCGATACATTATAAATGGTGCCCTTGCCCTTATTGACAAACGAGACGCTGCCGTAGGTTTCTTCGCCCATATTGATTACTTCCGGGAAATCTGTGCGCGAAATTTCAAAGCGTTCCGGTTGCACAATGGGCACCGTGATGGGCATGGTGGTGGTGAGGGCCGCGCCGTCCGAAGCGGCGTTGCCGTTCACGTTGATTGTGATGTTGGCGCTGCCTGCTGCGGCCGTGGCAGAGGCATTCAAAAGGAAGTTTACGCTGGTAGATTCCCCGGCCGCCATATTGCCCACAAAGATTTGGGAAGAGCCGCTTACCACGGTGACCTGCTCGGGCAGTGTAAGGCTGACGGCCACATTTTCCGCGCCGGTGGTGCCCGCCGTGACGAACACATCCGCCGTCAGGGTAAACTGCTGGCCCGCCACCACGCTGCCGCCGCCATAGCCGGCGCTGCGCACCACAATGGCGCTGGCTTTGCCGCCCTCCACGTTGGTAGCGCCCACGCACTGGCTGATGTTCTGCGACAGGTTTACAAGTTCCAGCCCCTGCTGGCCGGAATAAGAGACATCAAATGAAAGCTTGTTCGAGCCGCCCAGATAGGTGATGTCATTGAAAGACACATGGTATTCCAGCGGGCCGGATGTCCAGTCATTGCCGCTGGAAAGCTTTTTATCATAGGCAAAGCCGCCTATCTGGATGTCGCCCAGGCTGGGTGAGGCGAAGTTGTAGGTAGATGTAATTTTAATGTTGGGGAAGGCGTTGGTCATCAAATTTTTCAGAGCCTCATTATGCTGAACCGCAGGATCATCTTTTCCTGCATGCGCAGGCTCTATCTCTTTGGTAAAACGCGGGTCGCAGATGCTTACGATGATGCAGCACTTCTGCCCGGGCTGAATGCGCTGCAGCTCGCCCGCCACGCCCAGCTGCGGCGTAACGGTGTAGCCCGTGATGTACGGCGTGCCGCTGGTGATGCCGCTGCTGCCGCCATCGTCGGAAGACGCCGGCGGCGTTGTGCTGGTACCCCCATCGCCCGTATTATCATTTCCGTTTTCTGCCAACGCAGTCGGCACGGCCAGCATGCTGGCCGCCAGCACCAGCGCAAGGCACACTGCCAACAGCTTTCCTGCAAAGTTAGTTGCTTGTTTCATCGTTGTTTCCTCTCTTTTCTGCGGGCTGGGCCACGCCGGTGTTTTGTGTAAGCTGGGGCTGCGCGCTTTCTTTTTCTTTGCGCGCGCGGGCAAACTTTTTGCCCTTTGGCCGTTCAGGCAGGGTGGTGTGCGGCTCTTCGATATCGCCGCGCACCGTTGTCTGCGGCTCGGCCACATCGGCCGCCTGCATTTCGCCAAACAGATTTTTGCGGTTTTCTTCCTTCTCTGCGTCGGTGAGCAAACGGTTGGAAAGCACCCTGCCGTCCTTGATGGTGACAATGCGGTCGGCACAGGCGGCCAGCTCGTTCTCGTGCGTCACCATCACAAAAGTGATGCCGCTTTCTTTTGTCATGTCCAGCATCATGCGCAGCACCTGCCGCGTGGTGACGGAATCCAGGTTTCCGGTGGGTTCATCGGCAAAAATAACGGCGGGTTTGGCCGCAAAGGCACGGGCAATGCCCACGCGCTGCTGCTGGCCACCGGACATTTCGGTGGGTTTGTGCCCTGCGCGGGATAAAAGGCCCATGCGCTTTAATTCACGCCGCGCTATTTTCTCGCGCTGCTTTTTCGGCACCCCTTTGAACATCAGGGGCAACGCCACATTTTCCGCCGCCGTCAGGCTGGGCAGCAGGTTGTAGCTTTGAAAAATAAAGCCCAGGTGCTGCTGGCGGAACAGGGCCAGCTCGTCCTCTGTCATGGCAGAAATCTCGTGCCTGCCAATCAGCACCCGGCCCCTTGTGGGTTTTTCCAGCCCGGCAAGCTGGTTCAAAAGCGTAGATTTTCCCGAGCCAGAGGCGCCCACAATACAGCACATCTCGCCCTTGCCAATCTCCAGCTCAATATCGTTCAGGGCCACCACTTTTTCGTTGCCCACCCGGTATACCTTGCGCAAATGCTCTACAGTGATAATGGGTCTCACGCCGCGCCTCCCTCTCTCCGGTTTTCCGTGCTGCGGCACATGCCGCTTTATGGCAGGCAGCCCGTGCGAAAATAAAAGAAAAACCGTGCTTTACTTTCTTTTTTATCATATCATAGCGCCTGCTTTTTGGCAAGAAATTTCCAAATTGCAAAGCTGGCGCCAGCCCGCTATAATAAGGCCAGCGGGCATCCCCGCCGGAGGGCTGACCATGAAGGAAAAACTTGTGTGGCTTTTGGCCATTTTTCTGCTGGGCGACAGCGCTTTGCGCGCTGTGCGCACCAACCTGACACTGGGCAACGCCATGATGTATGGCATTACGGTGGCCGTGTGGGGGTATGCTTTATTTCAAAGGCGCATTGACGCCTTTTGCGCTGCAGGGGCCGGGCGCGTTTTGAAATATGTGTTCTTTGCCGGGTGCGGGGCCTACCTTCTGTTTGCCCTGGGGCTGTTTGCCGCCAGCTTTGCCCACCCGGCCACAGGCAATGAAAAGGCCGTGGTGGTGCTGGGCGCCGGGCTGCGGGGCGAGCAGGTAAGCGGCCTTCTGGCCCGTCGGCTGGACGCCGCGCTGGCCTATTACCGCCAGAACCCCGACGTTTTGCTGGTGGTAAGCGGCGGGCAGGGGCCGGACGAGGCTATTCCGGAGGCCGAGGCCATGGCGCGCTATTTGCAGGCGCACGGCGTGCCCGGCGAAAATATTCTGAAAGAAGAAAAAAGCGAATCTACCCAGCAGAACTTTGAATTTTCCCGCGCGTTGCTGGAACAGGCCGGCATACGGGCAGACGAGCCCATTGCCTATGTCACCAACCGGTTCCATATCTACCGCTCCGGCATTTTTGCGCGCAAGGCCGACTTTACCAACGCCCGTGCCATTCCGGCCTCCATCAGCTTTGGCACCATTGCGCCCAGCTATCTGCGCGAAGTGCTGGCCGTATGCCATGTGTGGGTATTTGGCTGAAAGCGCACAAGGTCTTTTTTATTCGATGGTTTTCTATTATAAACGGCATTTGTATCTATTCTGTTTCACAAAAAAGGAAAAAGGCGCCTGCGCAACCCGCGCAGGCGCCTTTGCATGAAACGCTGAAAATTTCTGTTTGCCCCTTGTTTGGAAAAATAAGGGAAGCATTTCCCTTTCGCACTGTTGCTTTTCCGCCCGCCTTACACAGGCACCATGCCCCCGGCAAAACCGGTTTCAGCGCAAAACGTCGTTCAAAAGGCTTTCGCCGTCCAGTTTGGCCGGCACGCCCAAATAATCGCATACCGTGCAGGCAACACAGCCAAAGCCGCGGCGCGTGCCAAGGTTTGTGCCCTCGCGCACCTGGCTGCCGAAGGCCAGCAGGGGCACATACTCCCGGGAATGATCCGTAGAGGGGGTGGCCGGGTCACAGCCGTGGTCTGCCGTGATAAGCAGCAGGTCGTCCGGCCCAAGAAGCTTTACCAATTGCACCAGATATTCGTCAAAGCGCGTGGCCGCCGCGGCATAGCCGTCCACATCATTGCGGTGGCCGTACAGCATGTCAAAATCCACCAAATTGATAAAGGCAAGGCCGGAAAAATCCCGCTTTGCCAGCTCCAGCGTCACTTCCATGCCGTTATCGTTGCCCGTCGTCCTGATTTTTTCGCTGACACCCTGCCCGGCAAAGATGTCATAAATTTTTCCCACGCCAATGGTGTCCAGCCCGGCGGCATGGATGGCGTCCAGCATGGTGGGCCTGGGCGGCTTCAAAGAATAATCGTGCCGGTTTGGCGTGCGTTTGAAATCTGCCGCACAGGTGCCGGTAAACGGGCGAGCAATCACGCGGCCCACGTCCAGCATTTCGCGCGCAAGCTCACAACAGCGGTATAATTCTGCCAGCGGCACCACCTTTTCATGCGCCGCCACCTGAAACACGCTGTCTGCTGAAGTATATACAATCAGCGCGCCTGTGCGCATATGCTCTTCCCCGTAATCGCGAATGACATCCGTGCCGGAATAAGGCTTGTTGCACAGCGTTTTGCGCCCCGTTTTTTCTTCAAAAGCGCGAATCACTTCAATGGGGAAGCCGCCCGGATATACCGGCAGAGGCTTTGCGCTTTCGGCGCCTGCCAGCTCCCAATGGCCAGTGGTGGTGTCTTTGCCGGCCGAAACCTCGGCCAGGCGCGCAAACGCCGCCAGCGGGCGTTTGGCCGGTTTGCCGCAGGCAACGCCTTCGATATTGAACAGCCCCATCTTCTGCAGCATGGGCGTGGCATATTTTTCGCTTTTTACAATGGAGGCCAGGGTGTTAGAGCCCTCATCGCCAAACTTGGCCGCGTCTGGCATCTCGCCGATGCCAAAGCTGTCCAGCACAATCAAAAACACGCGTTTTGCCATAGACGGAACATCCTTTCTGCAGGCACTTTGCACGCGGCGGCCGTCCCCTGCATGCACAGGCTTGCCACCGGGGAATATTGCAAACTCTTTGTAATAGTATAGCAAATTTTTTGCACAGTGTCACGAGATTCATTGCGCAGCACGCTTAAAGTGTGTATAATAATGCAGGTTAAATGAAAAGTGAGGTGTTTTCATGAGAAAGACGAAGATTGTATGCACACTGGGCCCTTCCACCGACAAGGAGGGTGTGCTGCGCGATATGATATGCGCGGGGATGAACGTGGCCCGCTTCAACTTTTCGCACGGCACGCATGAAGACCATGCGCGCCGCCTGGCACAGCTGCAGAAGTTGCGTGACGAGCTGGACATGCCCGTTGCCGCCCTGCTGGATACGAAAGGCCCTGAGATACGCTTGCGCGATTTCAAAAATGGCAAGGTTCAGCTGAAAGCCGGGCAGACGTTCACGCTTACCACCCGCGAAGTACTGGGCGATGAGAACATCTGTTCGATCTCTTATAAAGAACTGCCGCAGGATGTGTGCCCCGGGGCCCGCATTTTGCTGGATGACGGGCTGATTGCCCTGACAGTCAACGAGATTGACGGCGGGGACATTGTCTGCACGGTGAAGAACGACGGCCCTGTGTCGAACCACAAGGGCGTGAATGTGCCGGACGTGCACCTTTCTATGCCGTATATGACGGCGCAGGATAAAGACGATATCCGCTTCGGGGTAGAGCAGGGCTTTGATTTCATCGCCGCCTCTTTCGTGCGCAGCGCAGCCGACGTGCTGGAAATTCGCCGCGTGCTGGATGAATGCAAGTGCGATTTCATCAAGATTATTGCCAAAATAGAAAACCGCGAGGGCGTCAATAATATTGAAGAGATTCTGGCCGTTTCAGACGGCATCATGGTGGCCCGCGGCGACATGGGCGTAGAGATTGATTTTACCGAAATTCCCATCATTCAAAAAGACATCATCTGGCGCTGCTACAATGCGGGCAAGCCCGTCATCACCGCCACCCAGATGCTGGAGAGCATGATGGAGCACCCCCGCCCCACCCGCGCCGAAATCACGGACGTTGCCAACGCCATTTACGACGGCACCTCGGCCATTATGCTTTCGGGCGAGACGGCAGCCGGGCGCTGGCCCGTGCAGGCCGTGCAGACGATGGCCGCCATTGCCTGGCGCACGGAAAGCGACATCAATTACGGCAAACGCCTGCGCCAGCGCACGCCCGAGGCGCACATGAGCGTGGCCGACGCCGTGGCCCACGCCGCATGCACCACGGCCATGGATATTCACGCCAACGCCATTATCACCGTGACCAAAAGCGGCGAGACGGCAAGGCTGCTTTGCAAATACCGTCCAAACACCGATATTCTTGCCTGCACGCTGACGCGGCAGGTGTTCCGCCAGCTTTCGCTCTCGTGGGGCATCACGCCGCTGTGCATGGAATATGCCCACAATACCGATGAGCTTATTGACAAAGCCGTTGCCACGGCCAAGAAAGCGCAGATGGTGGCAGACGGAGACCTGGTGGTGCTTACGGCAGGCGTGCCCGTTGGCATTTCCGGCACCACAAACATGATCAAGGCCCACCTGGTGGGCGATGCCCTGCTCACCGGTGTGGGCGTGGGCAGCAAAAACGGCACGGGCCGCGCCTGCGTTTGCCACAATGCCGAAGAGGCCAACCACAAATGCAAGGACGGCGACGTGCTGGTGGTGCCTGCCACCGACAACGAGATGCTCACCGCTGTGCGCCATGCGGCCGCCATCATCACCGAAGAGGCCGGGGCCAACAGCCATGCGGCCATTGTGGGCCTGACGCTGGGCAAGCCGGTGATTGTCGGCGCGCTGGGTGCCACAAGAAAGCTGGAGGACGGCATGCATATTTCCGTAGACGCCGAGCGCGGCGTTGTGCGCGCCATGCCGGATTAATTCCCCCTTTCCCCACATTGTACGGCGCGGCCCGGCATGCCCAGGCCGCGCCCTTTTTCATAAAAAAGGAGGCTTTTCTGATGGCCATTGTCAAACCGTATCAGGGCAGGGCGCCCAAGCTGGAAGGCCCGGCCTTTGTGGCCGAGACGGCTGCCATTGTGGGCGACGTGACACTGAAGCGCGGCACAAGCGTGTTTTACAGCGCCGTGCTGCGGGCCGATTCCGGCAGCATTACCATAGGCGAAAACACAAATATTCAGGACGGCGCTGTGCTGCACACGGCCGCTGCACACGATGTAGTGGTGGGCAGCAATGTAACCATAGGCCATTGTGCACTGGTGCACGGCTGCACGGTGGAGGACGGCGCACTGATTGGGATGCATGCTACCGTGCTCTCCGGCGCGCACATCGGTGCGGGCAGCGTGGTGGCTGCCGGGGCGCTGGTGACCGAGGGCATGGCGGTGCCGCCGGACAGCGTGGTGATGGGCGTGCCCGGCAAGGTGCGCGGCCCGGTGTCGCCCCAGCTTGCCGCCCGTGTGAAAGAGGGCACCGCATGGTATACCCGCACCGCGCCTTTCCACGCAGCCGTGCAGCCCGGCACAGATGAGGGCGGCGCGGCTGAATAGGCCTTTTTTTCAAAAAAGTATAAAATTTGCGCCGGTGTGCCCGGCACAACCTGCAGAAGGCAGGGCCCCGGCAGAAACTTCGGGGCCCTGCCTTTTTGTGCCAAATTGCAGGGGCCATCCAAACAGCGCCCGCCTCTTTTGTGTTGAACGGTGTCACCCTCTTCCCGCTTTCCTGCCCACGGCATCGCACCCTTTTCTGAATGAGAACAAAAGTGGGCAGAAAAGGAAAGCCGCCTTTTTACGGCCGTTGCAAGGCGTAAAAAGGCGGCTTCGCGGAGGAAGGTTATCTGAATAGAAGGAGTAAGCAAAGTAAAAAACACATGCGCGGGCCGCGGGGCCCGGCAGAGCCATGCCGCAGCCATGTGCGCGGCATGCCCTCAACGCTGAACACGGCGGCTCAGGCGCCTGCCAGTGCCGCGCCCAAAGCACGGCACTGCGCCAGGCCGTCCTCATCCGGCGCCTCGTTTACGGTAAGCGGCTCGCCGCATGCTGCGGCGCCGCTGGCAGCCAGGCGGTCTGCCCAATCGCGCATCCACTGCCCGTCGCCCCACCCGTAAGAGCCGAACAACGCCACCTTTTTGCCGGAAAGGCTGCCCTCCAGCTCGGTAAAAAACGGTTCAAATTCACTTTCTTCCAGCACCTCGGCGCCCATAGCCGGGCAGCCTAGCGCCAGTGTATCATACGCGGCCGCGGCACCGGCAGAGGTTTCGCTGACAGAGTAAAGGTCCACCTGTGCCCCGGCGCCTTTTGCGCCTTCGGCAACCGCCTCGGCCATAGCCTGTGTGTTGCCCGTGCCAGACCAGTATATAACCGCAATCTTGCTCATAAAAGGCCTCCTTAGCATTGTTTCGCAAAGCGCCTTGCAGCGCTGCTATTTCAGGCTGCACAAAGCAGCTGTGAAATCGTGTTTCCCGCAGCCAGCATCCTGCCCAGGCAGGCGCGGCACGCATCAAAGCAGGCAAACCGTTCCCGTGCCGCCTCCACGTCGTGGTACACTTTCCAATATCCACACAGTTTGCAGCCCTCGCCGCCCGTCTCGATAAAGGCCTGGACGTCTTTTGGAGGGTAATCCAGAAACAGGCCTATCTCGTGCGGGAAGCCGCAGGCCCCGGCAAAACGCCCGCGCAGTGCGGCCAGCATGCCGTCAAGGCCCTGGCCCGTATCATACCCAAACCCGCGCAGTATCGCCGCTGCCTGCGGCGCCGAAAGACTGTTTTTCAGGCTGGCCGGGCGGTACACAAACAGAAGGCGGCGCTGTTTGCATTCACACAAGGGCAAAAATGCCAGCCCGCAAGCAGCATACCGCCCTGTATATTCCTTTGCCAGCTGCGGCAAATCCGGAAAATCCTTATACGGAAGCGACACAAGGCTGGCTGCCTTTGCCCCCAGCAGGGTGGGCGCACAGTGGCGCGCAAGATAAATATCCAGCCGGCCCTGCAAGCAGGTCACTCCCTTCTTTTTAAAAGTTAGTTTTGACTAACTATTTGGGAAAAGAAAAACGCGGGCAGCGTTTTTCTTGTATTATTATTTAGTTAGTTATAACTAACTTCCGTGCTTATAAGATATCATACCGGCCGCATCTTGTCAAGCACTTTTTTCTGTTTTGTGCCCAATTTTTCATTGCGCCACCTCTCCGGGTTTTTCGCAGGGCGCGTTTCACTTGTGTTCCGGCGCGGGGGATGTCCTTACGCGGCACAAAAAGTAGTATATGTGGAACACCCATACGCATGCCAGCACCACGCGCCCTACCGGCACAGCTTCCATCAGCAGAAACCCCAGCAGCATCATGGCAGAGGCCATGCCCATCAGCGAAAGCTTTGTTTTCATGGGCATGGCACGTGTTTCGACAAACGTTTTGAGATGCTTTTCATACAGCTTTGTGCCCAAAAACCAGTTGTGCAGGCGCTTTGAGCTTTTGGCAAAGCAGAACGCAGCCGCAAGCAGGAACGGCGTGGTGGGCAGAATGGGCAGCACCACCCCTATAGCTCCAAGCGCCGTGCTGAGAATGCCAAGCACCAGATATACCAGTTTCATCATGTCAACCATTCCCCTTCCGTCTTTTTTTCTCTTGGATAGTTTCCGCCATATGCCGCACCGCCATCACCGGGTGATGCAGCAGCATGCGCGGGCCGGAATAGCGCATCACCTGGCGGATCTTCTCGCGCATCTGCGGCTGGTAGCAATGCGTTTTACAGTTAGAGCAAAAGGTTTTTGTCTCTTTATGCGGGCAATGCGCCACACGCTGGGCCGCATATTCCGCCAGTGCCAGGCAATCCGGGCACAGCTGACCTTTGGGCATCTTATGGCGGCCCCGGCAGTACAGCGCTATCATCTGTTGCACCACCTGCGTCTCTTTTTTCTGCTTGAAACCGGCGGTATCCCGCTTCATCTCAGCTCACCTTTCCATTTTCTGCACTGTATACGATGTCGGCAATGCGCATCGTAGATTCCCGGTGAGAGACCAGCACAAATGTTTTGCCCTGCCGCGCCTGCAGCACCGAGCGCAAAATAACGGCCTCGTTCAGGCTGTCCAGGTTGCTGGTGGGCTCATCCAGCAGCACAAAGGGCGCATCGTGCAAAAAGGCGCGGGCAAGGCCAAGGCGCTGGCGCTCCCCACCAGAAAGCGTCTCGCCCAGCTCACCCACCGGCGTGGCGTACCCCTGGGGCAGTGTCATGATGAAATCGTGCACAGCGGCTTTTTTACAGGCCTGCACCACCTCTTCGTGCGTGGCCGAAAGCTTCGCCAGCTTCACGTTGTTTTCGATGCTGTCATGGAACAGCTGTGTATCCTGCACCACAAAGCTCTCTGCCCTGCGCAGGCTGACGGTGTTCACCGTGCGGATATCCTGGCCGGAAATGCGCACAGTGCCGCTGTCTGCGTCCCAAAAGCGCATCAACAGCTTGAGCAGTGTAGATTTTCCGCACCCGCTGCGCCCCACAATGCCCACCACGGCCCCTTCCGGGAAGGAAAGAGAGACATTGCGCAAAACCGGCGCGCCGCCGTAGGAAAAGCTCACCTGCTCGCACCCGGCGCCGCAGAACACAATGTCTACCCCGTTCTGCACCTGTTCCACAGCAGGCATGTCGTCCAGAATGTCCAACACGCGGTTACCTGCCGCAAGGGTGTTCTGCAGGCTGCTGCCAAGGTTGGCCAACGCCACCACAGGCCCAAACGAACTCATCATGGCAATGGTACAGGTTAGCACCCCGTCAAAGCCCAGGGCCCCGCGCTGGCACAGCCAGGCTGAACAGAACAGCATGGCTGCAGAACACACAAGAATGACGGCGCCCGTAACGGCGGCGTTTGTCCCCGCGCCTGCTTTCATCTTTTCTTCCTGCTGTGACAAGGCGTCCGTCTGCGCATCCATTTCGGCCAGGCGCCGCATGCCGGCGCCGTATTGAATGCTCTCGCGCAGGCCGCGCAAAGAGTCGAGCACAAACGCGTTCAGGGCGCCAAAGCGTGCGCGGAAAGCCTCACCCGCTGCCCGGCCGGAACGGGCCGCGGCAATGGGCACTGCCACACCCACCACAAGGTAAGCGGCCAGTGCCAACACACCCAGGGCCGGGTGGTATTGGCCTATGAACAAAGCCATTGCGGCAGACACAATGGCTGCGATGCACACCGGTGAGATGGTGTGGGCATAGAACACCTCCAGCAGTTCAATATCCGCTGTGAGAATGGAGATGAGCTCGCCCTTATCCCGCCCCTCCAGCCGGGCCGGGGCCAGCCTGCGCAGGGCGGTGAACACTTTGTCGCGAATAAGCGCCAAAAGCTTGAAGGCAATATAGTGGTTGCACGCCTGCTCGGCATAGTGCAGCACGCCGCGTGCCAACGCAAACGCCAGCGCGCAGGCAAATATGGTGCCCGGGGCCAGCGGCACCGCAAGCCCAAGCGTGGCCAGCAGCGCCCAGCCGCCCAACACAGGAATTAAAATGGCACACAAAAAGCCTGCCACACCCATGGCAATGGCCACCATCATCACGCCCAAAAGCGGCCGCACAAGCCCCACCAGGCGGGCCATCACGGCAAGGTTGCCTCTTGTCTGTTTCACGTTGCAGCCTCCTTTCCCACATGTTCCAGCGCTTGCTGGCTTTCCCAAAGCTCGCCGTACAGCCCACCCTGCGCCAGCAGGGCAGTGTGGGTGCCTGCCTGCACCACAGCGCCATGTTCCATCACATAAATTTGTTCAGACGGCACCACATTGGCCAGCCGGTGCGAAATCAGAATCACCGTCTTTTGCCTTGCCAGCTCATGCACAAGCGCCATAATATCATTTTCACTCTCCACGTCGATGTTCGAGGTGGCTTCGTCAAAAATATACACGGGGCTGTCGTGCAAAAGCGCACGCGCCAACGTCAGGCGCTGGCGCTGCCCGCCGGAAAGGTTGGCGCCGCCCTCGGCAACGGGTGTGTCCAGCCCCTTTTCTTCCCGCAGAAAACCCGCCAGCTTCACCTTTTCCAGCGCAGCCCAAAGCACTTCATCTGCCGCATCCGGCAAAGCCAGCTGCAAATTGCTGCGCACTGTGCCCTTGAACAGATAACTGTTGTGGCTTACCAGCGTGATATGGCGCATCAGGGCGGCCTCGCTGATATTGCTCAGCTGCTGCCCGCCCACTGTCACACTGCCAAGGTAGACCGTGCTGCGCCCCATTAGCACGGCTGCCAGCGTAGATTTGCCGCAGCCAGATTCCCCCACAATGGAAAACAGCCCGCGCTGTGCAAATGCCATGTCCACCCCGCGCAGCACCTCACGGCCCGCTTCATAGGAAAAGCGCAGCCCCTCACAGCGAATGCCGCCCCGGGTGCCGGGAGGGGCCGTTTTCTCCGGCGCCTCGGGCAGGTCCAGCAGGCGGAATATCTTGCCGCTGGCCGCCATGCCGTTCATTGCCACGTGAAAATAAGAGCCCAAAGCCCGCAGCGGCAGAAAGAATTCGGCCGAAAGCAAAACAATGGCAAGGCACCCGGCAAAGCCGGCGCGCCCGGCGGCAAATTCCCCGGCGGCCACCAGAATGCCAAGCGCAGCGCCGCCATAGGCAATGACGTCCATAACGATGATAGAGTTCAACTGCATCGTCAGCACCTTCATGGTGACGCGCCGGAAATGTTCGGCGTCACGGTTCATCTGCCGGTGGCGGTCTTCATCTGCGCCGTATATCTTCAGGGTGGTAAGGCCCTGCAGGTTTTCCAGGAAGTGGTCGCCCAGCGCGGCATATTGCCCCCAGTATTTGCCCAAAAGGCGCTTTGCAAATTTCTGCACTGCCATGATAGAGAACGGGATAAGCGGCACACACACCATCAGCACCACAGCCGCACGCACGCTTACCGTGCACAGCGCTGCAAACAGTGTGACCGGCGCCAGCATACTGTAAAAAAGCTGCGGCAGATAAGCGCCGAAATAGGTTTCCAGCTGCTCGGTGCCCTCCCCTGCAAGCTGCACCACCTCTGCGGTGGGCACGTTTTGCGTATAGGCCGCCCCCAGGCGCAGCAATTTGCGGTAGATGAGCCCGCGCAGGGCCTTTTTCACCTCTTTCGAGGCATAAAAGGCAGCGCGCGCCGCCCCTTTTGTGCACAAAAAACGCACCAGGGCCGTGGCAGCCATCACGGCCGCCATGCCCCAGAACATACCGCCCTGTGCACCGCCCCGAAGCAGGGCCTGCAAAAACAGGCCCAGCATAAATATCATGGCAATGTTGGCGGCAAGGGCGCACCACTGCAGGGCCACATTCTGCGCAATATATTTTTTGCAGCCGGGCACCACCCCCATCAGCCTTTTGTTCAGCATTTGCTTCCCCTTTCTATTGGCGAACAGCGCGCCGCTTTTCACAACTCTCTTTTCCGGCGGCATACACGCGCGGGCGGGGCTGCCCTTTGCAAAACACGGGCCAGCAAGCCGTTTTGCAAAGGCCGAAAAATGGCAGCGCTTATAAGAGCATGATATAATTGAAAAGACAAATTAAAATTTGAGGTGGAAAGTATGAGCAATTTCAGCATTCGGGAAATGCTTGCGATGCAGCAGGCATTACAAGAAAAGTATAAAGATAAGTGGGAGCCCATTTGCCCGCAAGCAGGCAAGCATAAATTGTTGTGGATGATTGGCGAAACAGGCGAAGTTATAGATATTATTAAGAAGCACGGAGACACCAAAGCACTGGAAGATTGCGATTTGCGAAAACATCTCGTGGAAGAGCTGGCAGACGTTCTGATGTATTACAATGACGTCCTTCTTTGCTATGGAATCCATGAAGAGGAATTGAAAGAAGCGTATACAGCCAAATTTGAGAAGAACATGAAGCGCTGGTAACTGCTGTTTATCGCCCAGAGAAAACGAGAAGTTGTGGAGGGCGGAGGTACGGATTGCCCAGTTGGGTATCTGTGAATTATTTTGTTTTCCGCAATCGGGCCCTGGCTTGTATAAAAAGGGGCCGCTGTAAAAAGCCTGACATGAGCCCGGCTTCTTTACAGCGGCCCCTTTCTGTCTCAATCAATCCTTTTTCGGGTGGCACATACCGGAACAGGCGCACCCGCCGCAGCCGCCACCGCAGCTGCAGCTATGCCCGCCCCTTCTGCGTTTGCGGATGCCGCCTGCCACAATGGCAACAAACACCGCAAGCACAACAAGCCCCAAAAGAATGGTAGGTAAATTCCAAGTCATAAGCATGCCTCGCTCAGGCGCGCACTTTGCCGCTCAGTTTCGCGGAAAGCTCAGAGCCCTTTTTGTAATCAGCGTTATATTTGTTCGGGCGCACCAAAAAGTAAATGAGCACGGCCAGAACGGCGACGGCCGCCACAGTGCCAAGGCCAAACGCAACCTCGCCGGTAACCAAGCCGCCAAACTGGTACACCAGCAGCGAAATGGCATACGCAAAGCCGCACATATACCCAATGGCAGCCAGCGTCCACTTTGCATTGTTCATTTCGCGCTTGATGGCGCCCATGGCCGCAAAGCACGGCGCGCACAGCAGGTTGAAAATCATAAAGCTGTAGGCGGTAAGCTGCGTGTAGTGCAGGGCCACCTGCGCCCACAGGTTGGCATCGTCTTCGGCCACTTCAGCACCCACATGGAACAGGACGCCGAAGGTGGAAACCACGTTTTCTTTGGCAATCAGGCCGGTGAACACCGCCACCGCAGACTGCCAGTCGCCAAAGCCAAGCGGCGCAAAGATAAAGGCAATGGCGCTGCCAATAGCGGCCAGCAGACTGGAGTTGTTGTCCTCCACCATGCCAAAGGCGCCGTCCACAAAGCCGAAGCCCTGCAGGAACCACAAAACAATGGAAGAAGCCAGAATGATGGTGCCCGCGCGCTTGATAAAGCTCCAGCCGCGCTCCCAAGTGGCGTGCAGCACGTTCTTTGCGCTGGGCACGTGGTAGGCTGGCAGCTCCATCACAAAGGGGGCGGGCTCGCCGGCAAACGCCTTCACTTTTTTCAGCATGATGCCGCTGATGATAATGGCCGCCACGCCGATAAAATAGGCGCTTACAGCCACCAGGCCGCTGCCGCCGAACAGGGCGCCGGCAAACAGGCCAATGATGGGCATTTTGGCGCCGCAGGGCACAAAGCAGGTGGTCATAATGGTCATGCGCCGGTCGCGTTCGTTTTCAATGGTGCGGCTGGCCATAACGCCCGGCACGCCGCAGCCGGAACCGATCAGCATAGGGATAAAGCTTTTGCCGGAAAGGCCGAACTTGCGGAAGATGCGGTCCATAATAAAGGCGACACGGGCCATATAGCCCACGTCTTCCAGGATGGAGAGCATCAAGAACAGCACCAGCATCTGCGGCACAAAGCCCAGCACAGCGGCCACGCCGCCCACAATGCCGTCCACCACCAGGCCCTGCAGCCACGGCGCAACGCTCCAGCTTTCCAACACGCTGCCAACGCCGCCCTGCAGCCATTCCGCGCCAAACACATCGTTCGTCCAATCTGTTAAGAATGTGCCGAACGGGCCCATGGCAATCCAGTACACAAGCCACATCACCACAATGAAAATAGGCAGCGCCAACACGCGGTTGGTGACAATGCGGTCTATTTTATCGGAAGCAGACAGGCTGTGCTTTGCCGCCTTTTTCTTCACACATCTGTCTACCACTTTGCTGATATAGGAATAGCGCTGGTTTGTAATGATGCTTTCGGCATCGTCATCCATTTCCTTTTCACAGTCCTGAATATGCTCTTCCAGGTGCTGTGCCAGCGCAGCGTCCAGCTTCAGCCCGGCGCTCACCTTCTCATCGCGCTCGAATACCTTAATGGCATACCAGCGCAGGTTTTGTGCGTCTACCATTCCGGAAATAGACTCTTCAATGTGGGCAATGGCGTGCTCTACGCTGCCTGTAAACACATGCGGGTGTTCGCCCACGCTTTTCGCCCTTGCCGCCTCGATGGCCTTTTCCGCCACGGCCATGCTGCCCTCGCCCTTCAAAGCGCTCATTTCCATCACGGTGCAGCCAAGCTCGGCGCCCAGCTTCGCAAGGTCTATTCTGTCGCCGTTCTTGCGCACAAGGTCAATCATATTCACCGCCACCACAACAGGCAGGCCCAGCTCGATAAGCTGCGTGGTGAGGTAAAGGTTTCGCTCGATATTGGTGCCGTCCACAATGTTGATGATGGCATCCGGCTTCTCGTTCACCAGATAGCTGCGGGCCACCACTTCTTCCAGCGTGTACGGGCTGAGAGAGTAGATGCCGGGCAGGTCCTGAATGACAACGTCCTTATGGCCTTTCAGCCTGCCCTCTTTCTTTTCCACGGTGACGCCCGGCCAGTTGCCAACATACTGGCTGGAGCCCGTCAGGTCGTTGAACAATGTCGTCTTGCCGCAGTTGGGGTTGCCTGCAAGCGCAATGGTAATGCTCATGTTTTCACTCCTCCAAACTCTTTTGGTTCGTTTCCCGGGTTCGCATTGCAAGGGCAATAGTTAGAATAAACTAACCTTGCCGCAAAAGAAAAGGCGGCCTTTATTCCACCTCAATCATGGCGGCGTCCGCCTTGCGCACGCTCAGCTCGTAGCCGCGCACGTTCAGTTCCATCGGGTCGCCCAAGGGCGCCACCTTGCGCACATGCATCTCTACGCCTTTTGTAATGCCCATGTCCATAATGCGCCGCTTTACAGGGCCCTCGCCATGCAGCTTTTTCACAACGACGTTTTCGCCCACCTTTGCGTCTTTCAACGTTTTCATCATCATTCCTCCCGTCAAATCATCACTCGGTTCGCCATGCTTTTGTCCAGTGCAATGCGGCTGTCCTTCACCTGCAAAATCAGGTTTCCGGCCATTTCGCTTACCACGGTAACGGCGCCATCCACCACAAAGCCCAGCTCTGCAAGGTGCTGACGCACTTCGTCCCGCCCGGTTATCTTGCGAATTGTCACCGTTTCGCCAGGTTTCGCCATTGTCAAAGGCATCAAAGCTACGCCCCCTCTCTGCAGCCTTCTGCACAGAATCAGAGAAATTTCCCTCAAAAGGTTAGAAACAGCTAACCTTCTTTGACAGCACACAGTTTACCTCAACTAACCAAATTTGTCAACACTTTTTTCTAACTACAGGGCCCAATTTGCAAACCTTGCCAAATTCCAACAGATATGGTAAGCTGAATTTAGCATTCGTACACAAGTTTGGCCTGTTGGGCAGGCGGGCGCGGCGGCGCCCGTTTCCTTATTAAATACAGGAGGGGAACAATTTGGTCATTCATGAATCTGCCGAAGATTATTTGGAGGCTATTCTGATTTTAAAAGAGCGGCTGGGCATGGTGCGCTCTATCGACGTGGTAAATGAAAAGCACTTCAAAAAGCCCAGTGTCAGTGTGGCCATGAAAAAGCTGCGCGAGAACGGCTATATTGAAATGGACAAAGAGGGGTTTATTACCCTGACGGAAAAGGGATATGAGATTGCCTCCAGCGTATACAACCGGCACAAACTTCTCACCCGCTTTTTCGTGGCCCTTGGCGTGAACGAGCAGACAGCGGCTGCCGACGCCTGCAAAATTGAGCACGATATCAGCGAAGAGACGTTCCAGAAAATATTGGAACACGCAAAAAAATATGCAGCGGACATTACCGAACCCTGAACGTTTTTCATCCGGCAACCGGCAGCCGGGCGGGGCGGGCCAAAAGCCTGCTTTGCCCGGCTGCTGTTTTTTCCGCCCCGGCCCCGGCAGAAGGCCCGCATGCTGCCGGGGCCGGGGCGTATGGGATAAGCACGTTGCCCGCCGCCTTTTTCCATCCTGTCCCAGATTCAATTTGCAAAAGCACCTTTAAGCTGGACTTTCCCTTTTCGGCAGTATATAATTATTTTTACAACATTTTTACATTTGTACCTTTTTTGTACAAAAGACGGAAAGGGAGAGCCCGCTTGCATATCATGTTCCGGCCAAAGCCGTTGCGTATTCTGGCCTCGCTGGCCATCGTCGCGCTGTTTTTTCTCTTGCTGCCCAAATGCTACACCACCACTGCCTCGGCAGATTCCGGTGAATATACCGCCACCTATACGGCACAGCAGGCCGCTGCCGCCCCTTCGCCCGATGGGGACGAGATCTTTCTGATTTCACATGACGTCACTATCCGTTACCCGCGGATGGAGCACATCGAGGTGCGCCTGCGGCCCGCCTACCCCATTGCCAAAGATATGGAACTGTATGTATACATGTACGACATGCAGGGCCAGGCAGTGTTCCGCGGCGATTTGGCTGTGTTGGAATTGAGCCCCTATACCTGCACATCCCTGCCATTTTCCGAAACACTGGAAAAAGGCGAAACTTACCGCATTGTAATTTCTGACCGGAAAGACAGCGAAGCTTTTTCCGCCTTCGAAACGCTGCAGCAGGCCGGTGTGGGCTGCATGGTGCATTCCGACACGCCGTTTGAAGAAATATCGTTCGACTGTTACATTTTTGGCACCGCTTTGCATCACACAAACTTTCTTCTGCTGGCCGGGCTGTGCGCGGGGTGCATTTTTCTGCTTTTGTTCCGCCCCGTTTTCACAAGCCGCCGCCTGCGCTGGGGCGCTGCGGCGGCCGCGGCCGTGTTTGCGTTTTTGCTTACGGCTGAAACGGTACACCTGTTTCAGAACATCCACATATTTCTTCTTCCGCCTGCCGCCCTGCTTCTCACAGCGCTTGCGTTTTGCGCCATGGCAAGCATCGGTTTCGCCCTTACCACCCACCTTGGGGCGGGCGTTTTTCTGGCAAGCCTGCTGTGGCAGGGCCTTTCCATTGCCAACTATTACACGCTGGCGTTCCGCGGCACCATCATGATGCCGTCCGACATTCTGGCGGCAGGCACGGCTTTCAACGTGCTGGGCAATTACCGCATCACGTTCCCCATGCCAGTGTGCCTGGCCTTTCTCTCGCTTATTTTCATTGCTCTTTTGGCGGGCTCGCTGATCAACGTGCGGTACTTCCGGCGCAAAGCCTCCAAAAAGCGTTTGGTGGTTGGCCTTGCCTCTTTGGCCGGCGGCGTGGCGTTGGGCCTTGTTTTAAGCCAGCCCTCGCTGTACTCTGCGCTGGGTTGCACGGCCTCTGCCTGGGACCCTCTCTCTACCATGCATGCAAACGGCTTTGTGGCCAATTTTCTGTCCATGACGGCCTCTTCGCGCCTGGCCAAGCCCAAAGGGTATTCCGCACAGGCGCTGGCGCAGGCGGCAGTGCAGAAAAGCGACCCTGCACAGGTGCAGGGTGCGCCAAACGTGGTGCTCATCATGAACGAATCCTGGGCAGATTTTTCTGCCCATGGCATGCTCAGCACCAGTGCCGAGCAGACGCCTTTTCTTCACTCGCTGCAAAAGAGCCCCAACGCTGTAACGGGAAACACCGTCGTGCCTGTGTTCGGCTCTGGCACATGCTGCAGCGAGTTCGAAGCCCTCACCGGGGCAAGCTATTTGTTCAACCTGGTAACCAGCCCATATGCTGCGTATTCTTATCAGGGCATGCCCTCTTTGGCAAATCAGTTTAACCAGATGGGGTATGATACCACTGCACTGCATCTGCTGCTTCCCACCAATTGGAGCCGAAATTCCGGTTATCCTCGTATGGGGTTTGATCACTTCATCCATATAGAAAATATGAGGCCCACTCAGGAAGAAGATTTCATCCGTGGTTACGCCAGCGATTTGCATTCTTTCTCCCTCGTTCGCGATGTTTTGGCACAGGGCAACGCGCCGCAGTTTGTATTCTGCGTCACCATCCAGAACCACGGTGGCTATGAGACAGGCTATGATGACGGCACCGGCTTTTCCATCTCTGCCCCGGCCGGAAATTACCCCAAGGCGACGGAATATCTTCAGCTGATTCAGCAAACAGACCGTGCCTTTGCCTCTTTCACCCAAATGCTGGAGGAATTGGACGAACCCACCGTGGTGCTGATGTTCGGCGACCATCTGCCCTCGGTAGAACAAGACTTTCTGGATGCCGTTTTGAGCCCCGACGACCCCTTTGCCCAGCGCACCACACCGTTTGTGCTGTGGGCCAACTACGACGCTGATTTTTCCGATTTTGAAAGCGGCATGACATTGTCGGCCAATTACCTGGGCCCCTTGCTGGTGCAGGCGGCCGGTTTGCCCATGACGGGCATGCAGAAATTCCTGTGGCAAATGCAAGAGGAATACCCCGTTGTCTCAAACGTGGGCCTTATGGCTGCCGGCGGAACTTTCATCCCGCCGGATACCGCCCTTTCTCTGCCCATCGTCCAGAATTATTCCATGCTGGAATATAACTATCTGAAGGGCTGCCGCGAAATCCCCGAATTCTATGAACTTGCGCAGGAATGAACCGTAACACATACAGGCTGCGCCGGGAACAGCGTGTCCCCGGCGCAGCCTGTTTTTCTGTTTTACTCGTCCGTTTCTACCAAGCGCACATAGCGGCGCAGCGGATATTCACCATCGTGTGCTTCCCCGCACAGGGTGTGCGACATGGAACCCGCGCGCGTAATGCGCACAACGCCGCACCTGGCAAGGGCCTGCGCCAGCGCGGCCCGCTTTTCCGGCGCACACACAAGCCCTGCCGTTTGCAAACGCCCCTGGGCCCCGCGCAGCACCGGCGCCATTTTTCCGGCCGGCAGGCGCTTGACAAGGCAGCTTGCAAACATCTCGGACAATTCCAGCTCGTGGTCTTCGCAAGCCACAAGCTGGCAAAGCCTGCCGGAATAAATGCGGCGCCCCGCCTGCGCGCCTGTGCCGAAGGCCGCATGCTCCAACATAGCTGCATAGCGGCGCAGGGTAACCTGTGCGCGGGTACCAATCTCCTCCGGCGGGCCCGCCTGCGCGGCCGCCTCCAGAATGGGCAAAAATTCCTCGCAGAAAGCATGCACCTGCCCCATGTCCTCCGTATCCAGAAAAATCACCTGGCACGAGCTGCACAAAAGCTGACGCGTGCTTATGATATGTGCGGCAAGCTGTGCCAGCTCGCGGGCTTTGTCCTCATAGCCGGAAAGGTAGGCAAAGCTGAGGCGGTGGCCCCACTCTATCAGCTTGGCGCCCACAGGCGCCATCTGCCGCACGGCTGCCACAGCCGCGTCGCCGCCCCACACCACAATGCCATCGCTGTACGCCGCCATCTGCCGCATGGCGGCAATGTCGCTGGACGGCGTATCGAACACATAGATAAAATCTGCCAGCTCCGGCGCAAGGCCAATCAGCGCCTGCACAAGCTCCAGCGAGAGGCCGCCGTCGGCCTGTGGAAGTTTCAAAATATTGATGTTGCCTGTCACAAGGCCCTCGGCCAGGCTCAGCACAGGCAGGCCGTCCGCATTGCCGGCCGCAATGTGCATCAGAACGCCCAGCGGGTGCAGCCGCACCGTGCGGCGCCCCTTTTCCAGCGGCGGGGCCAGGGTGCGCGGTGCAAAGGGCTGCGGGCCAAGCTCGGTGCTCAGGCGGTATTCCACGCTTTCCTGGCGCAGCATGCACACTGCCTGCACCAGCTGCTGCGCCGTAATGCCCAGCGCCAGCGCGCGCCGGGCAAAACTGCCTGTCTCTATTTGGCGCGCCAGCGCGTCCAGCGCAGCCACCACAGTGTCTGCGGGCAGGCTTTTCTGTGTGCGGGCCGCGTCTATCTCGCTTCCCATGCGCTGCAATATCTCTTCCTGGCAGCTGTGTTCATACAGCTGTCCCCTTGCCAGAATCATATTGCCGCCCCCTTCAAAAGCTCTGCCGCGCCGGCGGCACACGTTTTAATCTCTTTCATGCCCACGCGGCCCAATATCTCCAAATAGGGCGCGCGCAAGCCGCAGCCGCATTCCTCCCCATTGTGCAGCACACCCAAATCATCTGTGATGACGCTGGTGACAGGCGTGGCTTTCACCATGGGGGTGATGAGGTTCACAAGGCCCGGCTGACCGTTCGGCACAGGCTGCAGGGTGTTTACGTCACGGATTATCACTCGGCTGTACACCGGCACATGAAAGTGATGGTGCGGGCAGTCACAGTATAAAATGGGGTGTTCCACTGCGCCGAAAAACTCCACCACATGTGTTTCCGGAATGCCCAGCACTTTCTGTGCCAGTTCATACAGCACTTCCTTTTCCACACGCTGGGTGTAAAACTGTTTCCACCCGCCGCCCAGCATCATCAGCGAGCCCTCCGGCAGCTGCACACGGACGCCCTGTTCCCGCATTTGGCTGAGCATAAAATAAGTGTAAGAGGGAAACCCCATGAAGCGCACAGGAAAGCGTGCGCGCGCATACCGCAGCACGGCCTGCACCACGCCCGCCATGTCCGGCTCGTAACCGTTTTCGCCATATTTCAATGCAAAGGTGCGGCTTAGCGCCGGGCTGAACAGTGTGGCGCCGTATGCGGTTTTGGTTACGGCCGTATGGTTGCCCCGGTGCGGCTGATAACCCAGAATGATATAGTGTGCCGGGCAGGCGGAAAGAAGGCCGCGCCAGCGCGCCACGCGCAGCACCATATGCAGCCCGCACCACAGCCCGCTTGCCTCGAAAGCAATGTGGCTCATGCTTCCCTGCGTGCCGGAAGACGTGGCGCGAATCAGCGCGCGGTGCCGCGGCATGGAATAGACCTCGTGCTTTTTGAAAAACACAGTGGGCAATGCGGGCAGCGCTGCAAGCGCCTGCGGCGTGCGCAGGCTTTCCGGCGAAAAGCCCATGTGTTGCAGCACGTTGCCATACGCTTCGCAGTGCGCGGCATGAAACGCGCAGTTTTCCCGCACAGCATCCACAAACAGCTGCTGCGTGCCCTCCACATCGTAGGCATCGCCCCAGGCAAACAGCTTCTCGCGGCTTCCCACAATAAAGCCCCCTTTCGGCCGTCGTTTTTCTTGATATTAGCATAAAAGCACGGCCTGCGCACCTGTTTTGGATGGTTTGTAAAGGAATCGAAACATTTAAAAAGGGCGCCGGCCAAAGCCCGTTTTCGGCACTGCCGCCATCTTCCCCAATGCCCCAAAAAGCAGCCGGCCCTGTGGACGGCCGCCCGGAAAACTTCGAATCCAATCCAGTCTCCGCTTAGGCTAAGCTTTGGTCTAAGCTGGTCTAAGCATTTTGCCCTTTTTTCCGTCTTTTTTCTTCCTCTTTTGTTCGAAAACAAAAACGAAAAAACCGCATAACCAAGCCATTTCTGGCCCAATTACGCGGTTTTTTCAATGGTCCGAGTGGCGAGAGTCGAACTCACGGCCTCTTGAACCCCATTCAAGCGCGCTACCAAACTGCGCTACACCCGGACATTTGCCGCTTTTTGCGGCAAGTGATATTATACGATGCTATCGAACATTTGTCAAGCAGTTTTTCTCCTGATAGTCTGAGAAGTTTTGCCCTGCCGCATGCGGCGGAGCCTGGCGGTACCGCTCGTAGCAATATTGAATCAGTGCATTGCGCTTTACAATGCCGATAAAACTGTTTTTGCCGTCTATGACGGGCACAAAGTTCTGCCGCATAGCGGCATGAATAAGGTGGTCGATGTCCGTATCGATGGGCACACACGCATAGTCGTGTTTGCGCGGGATAGACATCAGCGGCGTGTCTTCGGCAGAGGAAAGGTCCAGCCCGGCGTTATTTTTAATAAACCACAAAAGGTCGCCTTCCGTCACGGTGCCCACATATTCGCCCGCACGGTTGAGAATGGGAATGGAGGAATAACGGTGATATTCCATCTTTTCAAGGGCCTGACGAAGGGTAAAATCGTTGTATAAGTAAGCTACCTCAGCTTTTGGTGTGAGAAAATAGAACAGGTTCATGATGCTGATATGACCCCTTTACCGTTTTTTTCGCCGCGCCCGGCGGGCGCAGCGGGGAATTTGCTTTCGGAACCCAGTAACATTATAACACAGCCGGCGTTTTTTTCCATGAATGAATTGTAAAATACCCCTCTGATTTGATATGATAAGAAAAGTTTCTAAAATAGCTACAGAAAGGTGTCTTTCTTTTGCCTGAATATCCCCTTTGCAAAAACCGGTTCTACAGGCTGTGCCGCGCGGTATTTTTCTGGTGCACGGCGCTTAGCTTTTCGCTGCTTGCTGTGTGCAGCATTGTAGTGACGGCCTATTTCCCCGAAGATTATACCGAAATTCCCTTTCTCTCGTTTTCCGCCATGCCCTGGGTGGCGCTGGGCTGCGGCGCCGTGTGTGCCGCAGGCGTTTGGCTGGCGAAGTGCCTGCATCATGTGCCGCCCTTTGCTTTAAAGCTGGCAACGTGCCTGTGCGTATTTGCTGTCAGCGCCATGTGGGCCTGGTTCAACGGCGCCGCGCCAGAGGCAGACCGCGCCATGGTGTGCAACGGCGCCAGCAACCTGCTTGCGGGCGATTACAGCCTGCTGCGCCCGCTGGCCTATTATTCCCAGTTTCCCTATCAGCTGGGCACCACGCTGTGGGCGGCCCTATTGGCACAACTGTTCGGCATGGGCCACCACTTTTTTGCTTTCGAGGTGTGCAATGCACTGTTTGCCGCCCTGCTCACCTGGTTCTTGCTGGGCATCACCCAGCTTTTGACGGAAAGCCGCGCCGCCCTTACCGCATGTGCGGCGCTTTGCATCGCCACATTTCCCACTGCCCTTTTCAGCACATTTATCTACGGCACCCTGGCTTCTGCCGCCTGCTGCGCGGGGGCCGTGTACTATGCCATGCAGGCGGTGCGCGGCGGGCGGTGGCGCCACTACCTTGCGGCATGCTGCCTGATGGCGCTTGCCATTCTGGCCAAGCCCAACAGCGCGGTGTTTCTTGTGGGGCTGGGCCTGCTGTATGCGCTGGCGGCGCTGCGCCAAAGAAAGGCACGCCCGCTGGCCGGGCTGGCGCTGACAGTGTCGCTGTGCCTTGCGGCCAGCGAAGCCATGCTGCTGGGTATGGAAGCGGTAAGCGGCTTTGACCTTCACAGCGGCGAGCCGTTTACCGCCTGGATTGCCATGGGCCTTCAGGAAGGGCCGCTGGGGCCCGGCTGGTTCAACCAGTACAACGATATTTTGTATGTTTTGCACCAGGGGGACGGCGCTGCCATCACGGCCGAAGCCTGGGAAATGATCAAAGCGCGCTGCCTTACATTTGTGCAAAGCCCCGGCTACGCCGCGCACTTTTTCGGTTTAAAAACGCTGACACAGTGGTGCGAGCCCACCTACGCATCGTTCTGGGCAAGCTGCAGCGCCCTGCTGGACAACCTTGCGCCTGCGGCCATCCGTGCCTTTTATGCCGGGCCCATGCACCACGCCGCCGTGTTTGCGGCCGATGTGGTGCAGGCGCTCACCTATTCCGGCGCCGCGGCCGCACTGTGGCTGCGCCGCCGCAGCTGGAGCGCAGAGGCGCTGATTCCCGCTGTGATTGTGTTTGGAGGGTTCGTGTTTCATACGTTCTGGGAGGCGAAAAGCCTGTATATCTGGAGTTATGCCGTCATGATGATTCCCTATGCGGCAGCGGGCCTTCCCGCCGCATATTCCGCCGTGGCCAAACGCCTGAGGGCAAGGCGTGCCTGCGCACAGAAATAGCAGCGCCGGGCGGCCCGCGCGGCGGCAGGCCCATGCCCAGGCCGGTGAAATTGAAAAGGCAGGCGCTGTGCGCCTGCCTTTTTGTTTGCTTTTTTTCTGTCTTATTTCAATGCATCCCGCAGCGCCTGCGCTGTCTGGGCGGCATCTTCGCTCATCACCAGCATCACTTCCCCGCCAGGCAGCGTCTCGATGACGGCATTTTGCGCAATGGTATATTGATCCTGCAAATACTGTTCAAAGGCACTGCGCTGTGCCGCTACATAACTCTCCAGCGCGGCCTGCACGTCTTCCGCCCTGCCCTCTGCAGGCACAAAAATGCCCACAGCATAGGCGCGCACGTTCATCAGCGACATGCTCATGGCATATTCGGAAAGCATATCCTCTTCCAGCCCAAGCGTGCTGAGCATCATGGGCACCGTGGATGCAGCATCCTCGTCCGAAACATCATACGGGTTCAGGCCAAAGCTTACTGTGCCGCCCGTTTTCCAGGTATAGATGGCATCATTCTCGTTTTCTTCGCTGCTGCGCGCATTGATAATGGCCTGCACATAGTCTTTGTCCTGCGCAGAGCTGCTGCTGGCCGGCGCGCCGCACGCGGCCAGCATGCACACGGCAAGCAGCATACAAATCAGGTGAATCCATTGCTTTTTCATATTTGTTCTCCGTTCCTTCCGCGGTTTTGCGCGGCATGTTGCACCGTCCTGGCCATAGTATGGCAGCCCGGCGCCCTTTCATGCATGCGCAGGGGGAAGTATACCATGTTTTTCCTCGAAATGGAAGCCCTTGCCTGCAACCTTTTTTCGCCTTTACAACAGCCCCAGCGCCTGTTTCAAACGCAAAATGCGCAAAACAGAGGCATCCACCTGCGCCTGGTTAATCACGCCGTGCCGCACAGCCTCAACCACGGCAGGCACCTGCACTTCAAATTCCGTGCAGCACAGAAGGTCATTGCCTGCCAGCACAGCCTGCACGGCGGCATCAGCGGGGCCCATAAAGTCCCGGATGCCGCGCATATACAGGTCGTCTGTCACAATCACACCGGAAAACCCAAGCTCCTGCCGTAAAATTTCGTGCACGCGGGGCGAAAGTGAGGCGGGCATACCGGCGTCCATACACTCCACAATGTTGTGACACACCAGCACCACATTGGCCCCTGCCTCAATGCCCGCACGAAAGGGCACAAAATCTGCCTGTTCAAACGTTTCATAGCTGCGCATGTCATGTGCAATGCCGGTGTGGGTATCGGCATTGTTCCCATAGCCGGGGAAATGCTTCAGCACACTGGCCACCCCCTGCCCGGCCATGGCCTGCACCACTTCGCGGGCATATGCTGCCGTTTGCTGCGGCCCCTGGCCCAGGGTGCGCGCATAGATAAAATCGCTTTCCTCCGTGCTTACATCGCACACGGGCGCAAAGTTCATATTGATGCCAAGGCCGCGCAGAAAAGCGCATTTTTCCAAGGTGTCCCGCCGCACGGCCGCCAGCCCGTCCGCTTGATACAGCTGCTGGGGCGACGGAAACGGCGCGGCGCGGAATGCGGAAAAGCGGCTGATGCGGTTGATGGCGCCGCCCTCTTCATCTACGCCGATAAACAGCGGCACTGTGGCCGCCGCCTGATAGCTGGCAATTTCGGCGGCCGCTGTCTGCGGCGTTCTGCCCTCAAAATCTTCTGAAAAAAGCAGATAACCGCCCAGATGATATTCCGCTGCCTTTTGCGCGGCATCCCGACGTGGGCAGCGCGCCAGGAACATCTGGCCCACCTTTTCCTCCAGCGTCATCCCGGCAAGAAGCTGCTGCAGCTCATCTATTCCATCGTTTGGCGCCTGCTGCGCCGGCGCAGGCTCACTTGGCGCCGTCTGCACGCTGCCTGCCTGCGCGCTGTTTACCTGCGCGCTGCTTGCCTCGCTGTTGCTTACATGGGCAGCACGCGGGGCAAGCACAACCCATGCTGCCGCGCCGCAAAGCGCCAGCACGGCCGCAGCCAGTGCCCATGTTTTCTTTTTGCCCTGCCGCTGCCGTTTCCTGCCCGCCATAGGCCCGCGGCCCCCTTTCTGTTTTTCGGCCTGTGGTGCAGCCCACTGTGCACATAGCACCGTTTTTTACAGTATACCATATATCTTGCTGCAAGTGCAGCGCCCATGGAAACAGAAACAGCCCTGATTGCAGCGTGCCGCTGCAATCAGGGCTGTTTTGGTTGGGCCAGCTGGATTCGAACCAGCGCAGTGACGGAGTCAAAGTCCGTTGCCTTACCGCTTGGCGATGGCCCAATATGGCAGGAACGGCCAACCCAAGCGGATTCGCCGTTCCTGTAAATGGGGTGGGTAATGGGACTCGAACCCACGACACCCAGATCCACAATCTGGTGCTCTAACCAACTGAACTACACCCACCATATTTGGTGCGCCCAAAGGGACTCGAACCCCCGACCCACTGCTTAGAAGGCAGTTGCTCTATCCTGCTGAGCTATAGGCGCGTATCTGAGTCTCCAAAGTTCCGCCTATCCATCTTACAATAGCAGGGCGCAAAAGTCAAGAACAAATTGCCCGGCAAGGCAAAAAAATGCCCGCGGCCGGCTTTCGGCGCTTTGCCGGGCAGCGGGCCGCTGCCCGGCAAAGCGCGCGCCAAACGCGGCTTATGCCTCTTCTGTCTCGCTGCCCTGGGGCAGGGCCGTCACCGTGCGCAGCTTGCGCTGAATTTGCCGCGTGCGCACACCCACCAGTTTTTCCAGGTCTGCCCCGGCAAGTTCAATTCGCTTTTGGGCCTGGGCCAGCGCCTCGCCAAACGTTTCAAATTCGCTTTTTACCGCGCCCAGCACCTGCCACACCTCGCTGGAACGCTTTTGAATGGCCAGGGTGCGAAAGCCCATCTGCAGGCTGTTCAGCAGCGCCGCCATGGTGGTGGGCCCCGCCAGCACCACCTTGTATTGCGTCTGCAGGCTTTCTACCATGCCGCGGCGCACAAGCTCGGCATACAGGCCCTCAATGGGCACAAACATCACGCCAAACTCGGTGGTTTCCGGCACATGCACATATTTGGTGTGGATATCTTTTGCAAAGGTCTTCACGCGCTGTTCCAGCGCCTTGGCAGCTGCTTCCACCTGGGCGGCATCGGCCGCGTCATAAGCCTCCAGCAATGCGCCGTAGGCGTCCGCCGGAAACTTGGCGTCAATGGGCAGCCACACGGGCTCTTCCCCATCGCCCGGCAAACGCACGGCATACTCTACCCGTTCGGCGCTGCCGCGCACGGTGGCAACGTTCTCGGCATACTGTTCGGGCGAAAGAATCTGCTCTAAAATAGCGCCAAGCTGAATCTCCCCCAGAATCCCGCGCGTTTTTACATTGCTGAGCACTTTTTTCAAATCTCCCACGCCGGCCGCCAGTGTCTGCATCTCGCCAAGGCCCTTGTACACACTTTCCAATTGTTCCGACACGCGCGAAAAAGATTGCCGCAGCTTTTCGTCCAGTGTCTTTTGCAGCTTCTCGTCTACCGTATGGCGCATCTCGTCCAATTTTTTGGCGTTGTCTGCCTGCATGGAAGAAATGCGCGTCTCCATGGTGGTGCGGATATTTTCCAGCTTTTGCTCGCTTTCCACTGCCGAATTCTTCATGCGCGTCTCTACAAGCTGAAGCTGGTCCGTCACCGTTTTCTGCAAAGTGGCCTGGCGCTGGGCAAGCTGCTCGGTAAGCTCGCGGATACGCGTGTTCTGCGCGTCCGACGCCTGCTTTTGTGCCTCTGCCTGCAGCTGTGCCGTTGTTTGAATGGCGCTGTGCACGTTTGCCACCAGCTCGGTGCGCACTTCCCGCAGCTCGCCGCCAATTTCGTCCCGAAGGCGGGCAATGTCCTGCCCTGTCACCGCCTGTTTTTGCCGTGTCAGCAGGCAAAGCAGCGCCAGCAAAGCGGCAGCGCCGCTTAAAACCAGCGTGATGATGTCTAATGTCATGGTGTGTCCCCTTCCCTTGCATGCGCCCGGGCGCACGCTCATAGATATAGTATACGAGGAACAGCGAAATTGCGCAATATGGAAAAAGGCGGCGAAATATGATGTTCACAAGAAAACGGTATCTTCGCAAGCTGTGGTTTCTGGCAGGGGTTATGGCAGCGGCGGTAATCGCCGGCGCCATTGTGACGCACCGCCAGCCCGAGGCATTGTGCCGCAATGAAGACCTGGTATATTTCATGCAGGCGATGGAACAGGAAGCCGATGCAGATGATGGCGGCCCCGGGGAGGAAAAGGTGGTATACCTCACCTTTGATGATGGCCCCAGCAAGGTGACCGGGGATATTCTGGATATTTTGAAAGAAGAGGGCGTGCCGGCCACCTTTTTTGTCATAGCGGCCGAAAACAACGAGGAATATCTGCCCGTGTTGTCGCGCACGGCCAGCGAAGGCCATCTGATTGCCCTGCACAGCGGCAGCCACCGGTACAGCGAAATTTATGCCAGCCCCGAGGCCTTCTGGCAGGACCTTGCTGAACTGCGCGAAAAGCTGACGCCTTATGTGGGCAATGCGCAAATGAACATTCTGCGTTTTCCCGGCGGCAGCACCAACACGGTAAGCCGGAAATACGGCGGAAGCGGTATTATGAAAGAACTGAAGGCCCAGGCCGAAACGTATGGCTTTCGTTATATAGATTGGAACGTATGCGCCAACGACGCCATCGGCGGCCGCCATTCCGCGTCAGATATCTATAAAAATGTGGTGGAAGAGGCGGTTCAGCACAACACCTGTGTTGTGCTGATGCATGACACAAAAAAAGAGACCGTGCAGGCGCTGGGCGACATTATCCACTGGTTCAAACAGGCGGGCTATCGCTTCGACACGGTGGACCACATGCCCAAAAGCTCCTAAGTGCGGCCTTCTGCGGCAAACAGGGCAGGGCCCCGGCTTTCGCCGGGGCCCTGCCCTGTTTGCATTCTGGTTTGGGGGGCGTGCTTTGGCCGCCTGGGGCGCGGCACACCTGTTTTCGCAGGCCCCTTTGGCACAGCGCCGTCAGTTCAAAAGCATACGGTCGTTGGCAAAGCCGCCGCTGCTTGCGGCCTCAAACTTTGCCAGCAGGTCGGAAACGTGCAGCTGCGCCTTTTCTTCCCCCTGTACGTCATAAATAATTTCACCCTCGTGCATCATCACAAGGCGGTTTCCATATTTGATGGCGTCTTTCATGTTGTGCGTAATCATCAGCGTGGTAAGGCGGTTTTCCTGCACAAGCTGGGCGGAAAGTGCCAGCACCTTGGCGGCTGTTTTCGGGTCCAGCGCGGCGGTGTGTTCGTCCAATAAAAGCAGCTTCGGCTTTTGCAGCGTGGCCATCAAAAGCGTCAGTGCCTGGCGCTGGCCGCCGCTCAGCAGGCCCACTTTGGCGGTAAGGCGTTCATCCAGCCCAAGGCCCAGCGGCTTTAAAAGCTGCTTATATTCCTCGCGCTCTTCACGCGTGATGCCGGTGCGCAGGGTGCGCGGCTGGCCGCGGCGCCTGGCAAGGGCCAGGTTTTCTTCTATCTGCATGGTGGCGGCGGTGCCCGTCATAGGGTCCTGAAACACGCGGCCAATGTACTTTGCACGCTTGTGCTCGGAAAGGCCCGTCACATCCACCCCGTCAATCACAATGCGCCCTGCATCCACCGGCCACACGCCCGCCACCGCGTTCAGCAGGGTGGATTTTCCCGCCCCGTTGCCGCCAATGACGGTGACAAAATCGCCCTCGTTCAGCTTCAGGCTAAGCCCCTGCAGCGCCTTCTTTTCGTTGACGGTGCCCGCGTTGAACGTCTTATAAATCCGGCTCACTTCAAGCACGTTCGCCGCCCCCTTTCCGCTGGCCTTTGCCATGTTTTGTAAAGTAGCGCCCCTTCCAGTAGGGAATGGCCAGGAACAGCGCCACCACCAGCGCGGTGAGCAGCTTGAGGTCGTCTGTGGAAAGGCCCATGCGCAGCACCACCTGAATAACCACATAGTACACCACTGCGCCAATGACAGAGGCAAACAGCTTCAGGGCAAAGTTGTGGAACACCCGGCTGAAAATCACCTCGCCGATGATAACGGCCGCAAGGCCAATGACGATGGCGCCACGGCCCATGTTGATGTCGGAAAAGCCCTGGTACTGCGCAAGCAGCGCGCCCGAAAGTGCCACAAGGCCGTTCGATATCATCAGCCCCAACACCTTGGAAAAGCTGGTGTTGATGCCCTGGGCCCGGGCCATGGCCTCGTTTGCGCCCGTGGCGCGCAGCGAACAGCCGCTCTCTGTGCCAAAATACCAGTACATCAACCCTATCACAATGGCCACCGCCAGCGCCAGCACAAAAATGGGGTTCGAGAGCCCCGCCTCGCGCACATAGCGCGCGCTGACCAAAAGGTCGTATTTGTCCACGCTGACAGGCAGGTTCGCCTTGCCTGCGCCCGTGCCAAAGCCCATCACGCGCAGGTTCACCGAATACAGCGCCAGCTGTGTCAAAATGCCCGCCAAAATGGGCGGAATGCCGCACGCGGTGTGCAACAGGCCCGTGGCCATGCCCGCCAGCATGCCCGCAGCCACGGCGGCCGCCATGGCCGCCCACACCGGGCAGCCGTTCAGCACCAGCAGCACACACACCGCGCCGCCCGTGCCAAGGCTGCCGTCCACCGTCAGGTCTGCCACGTCCAGAATGCGGTAGGTGATATACACGCCCATTGCCATAATGCCCCAAATGAGGCCCTGGGCCGCGGCACCAGGCATCGAGTTGAGCAGGCCCATGATAAAATCCATTTTTCTGTCCCCCTACAAAACCGGTTTGCACACGCAAAAGGGCGGGCCGCTTTCGCGGCGCCCGCATAGCCCACTGCACATGTTATGGTTGTAAGTATAGCAAAAAGCAGGGGAAAAGAAAAGCCTCCCCTGCTTTCGCCTCTTTGCGCGCCAGCGCCAAACGCCAATCACGCCTCTGCAATGGCCTCATAGCCCTCGGGCGGGGTGATATTCAGCGCCTCGCAGTTGGCGGCGTTATATTTCTTTGTTGCGCTGGCAGCCGTGCCCACCGGCATGGTGGAGACATCGGCCCCATATGTCAAAATCTCATATGCCATCTCGCCGGTGGCATAGCCAAGGTCGTAGTAATCTATGCTTAGCGTGGCCACACCACAGCCGCGGCAGATGCCCTCTTCCCCGGCGATAACGGGCACGCCTGCGGGCAGCACCACATTGGCAATGGCCTCGGTGTTAGAGGCCGCCGTGTTGTCTGTGGGGATATAAATGACGTCACAGGCGTCACAGGCGGCCTGCGTTACACTGGCCACATCGTTGGTGTCTGTAAAGGCGAACCATTCCACCGTGTAACCATACTCTTGCAGGTAGCTTTCAATCTGCGTGCACTGGTACACCGAGTTTGGCTCTGCCGAACAATACAGCAGGCCCACTGTCCCGGCGTCCGGGAACATCTCGTTCAGCATGGCGGCCTGTTCGTCCAGCGGGGCAAGGTCCGACGTGCCCGAGACATTGGTGCCCACCGTGCCCGTCCAGTTATCCAGTTCCAGCGCGGTGGCATAATCTGTCACCGAGGTGCCCAGCACGGGCACATCCGCCGTGGCGGCAGCCGCCGCCTGCAACGGCGCTGTGGCATTGGCCAAAATCAGGTCTACCCCGGTGGACAAAAAGCCGTTGACGATGGTGGAACAGTTGGCCGAATCGCCCGAGGCGTTGCCCTCTTCAAACTTGACGGCATCGCCCAGCTTCTCTGTCAGGGCGTCTTTAAAGCCCTGGGTGGCGGCATCCAGCGCATCATGCTGCACCAGCTGGCAGATGCCCACCGTATAGCTGGCCGCCGTGGGCCCCGCCGCAGAAGAGCCATCCGTTCCCTCAGAAGCAGGTGTGCTGCCGCAGGCTGCAAGGCTGGCCGCAAGGGCCGCCGCAAGCAAGGCAGATACAAACTTTTTCATCTTATTTCCCCCCACATACGGCGCAAGGCACGCCGTTTGCTTTATTGCAATAAAGTATAGCACAACCAACCCGCTGTGCCAAGTGACGGAAAGCACTAAAAAACCGGCTTTACCAAGCCGTTTTTTGCTTTTTTATACAGCCTGTAACGCCGCTGCACACCGCCAGCGGATGTGAATTTATGAAAAAAAAGCAAATTTTCCCGTTTTGAAGCGGCACAGCGGGGTTTCACAATTGTAAATGCGGCCGCATTGTTGTATACTATGACAAGTGAATGGCTGCGGCGCAGAAAAGGGCTGGCCCGTGCCGTGGCCTCGCTTTTGAGGAAAAGGAGGCTGCGCCTTGTTCGGCTATGTGCTGCCCTGTAAACCGGAACTGAAAGTGCGGGAGTGGACGCGCTACCGCGCGTATTACTGCGGGCTGTGCAAAGAGCTTGGGCGTGAATACGGCCTGTTTTCCCGTTTTTTGCTGAATTACGACCTTGTGCTGCTTGCCCTGTGTGCAGACGCAGCCCGCGGCGAGGCGCCCGCCGCCTGCAGCGAGCGGTGCATTGCCAGCGCGGCAAAGCACCCGGTGCTGCCCGCCTCTACCGGCACGCGCCTTGCGGCCAGCGCCCTGGCGCTGACGGCCTATTACAAGCTGACGGACGATTTGCACGACGAGCCGTTTTTCAAGCGTTTGCCCAAGTGGTGCCTGCGGCCGTTTATTGGCCATTTCCGCAAGCGGGCCGCGAAGGTGATGCCGCAGGCGGACGATGTGTTCCGCACGGCAAGCGCCGCGCAGGCTGCGCTGGAACAGCGCGGCTGCCAAAATGAGGACGAGGCCGCCGAGCCCACCGCACAGATGACACAGGCCCTGTTTGCCGCCGCTGCGCCCCAGGGCGCCGGGCAGGCAGATTTTGCCCGCATGGGCTATTTCCTTGGCAAAATCATCTATTACCTGGACGCCGCGCAGGATTTTGAAGCCGACGCAAAAGCCGGCGCCTATAACGTTTTTCGCCTGCGCGGGCTGGACATGCAGGCTGCACACAGCCGTGCCAAAACTTTGTGCCGCCTGTGCGCAGCGCAGCTTGCCCAGCATTACAACGCCGCCTGCGAGGCCCTGCCAGGCCTGGCAGACCCTATTTTGCAGAACATTCTCTTTCTTGGGCTTCCGGGCAGCATTGCCCGCGCGGGCCTTCCTGCCCAGCGCAGGCCTCAGCCCGCTGCATAAAGCCCGTGTAAATTGAACAAACAAAAGCAAATGTAAAGGAGCATCTCATGGATACCAACAACGCATACCGTGTGCTTGGCCTTGCGCCCGGCGCAAGCGAAGACGAAGTGAAAGCTGCATACCGTGCGCTGGCACAGCAGTATGCGCCCGAAGCAAAACCCGAAGGCCCCGAGCGCAAAGAGGCCGAGGCACGCATGGCTGAACTGAACGAAGCCTTTGACACATTGATTAGCGTGCTGCGCACGGGCGTGAACCACACGCAGCAGGCGGCCCAGGGCTCGCCAGACCGCGCGGCTGCCTACCGCGCCATCCGCCAGATGATCGATTCCGGCAATGTCGATGGCGCGCTGGCCCAGCTGGGCGCCATGACGGGCGGCGCAAACGACGCCGAGTGGAATTTTTTGATGGGCAGCGCCTATTATTACAAGGGCTGGCTGGCCGAGGCCATGCGCTATTTTGAGGCCGCCTGCCGCCTTGCGCCGAACAACCGCGAATATGAGGCCGCTCTGCGCAATTTGCAGAACAATGCAGCCGGGGCTATGCCCGGCAACCCCTACGGCGCACAGGGCCCCTATGGCACGCAGGCCGTAGGCTGTTCGTGCTGTGACATGTGCATGGCCATGGCCTGTATGGATATGTGCTGCAGCTGCGGGCGGGGCGGCTGCTGATGCACCGCCAAAGCGAAAGCCGGCGCATTGCCCTGGGTGGCGTGTTTGGCGCGCTGGCCCTTGCGTTGATGCTGGCGGGCGGGTTTCTTCCCCTGGCTACCTTTGCCGCCCCTGCCTTTGCGGGCCTGCTGCTTGTGCCGGTGGCCATTGAGTGCGGCGTAAAAGCCGGCCTGCTTGCGTATGCCGCCATTGGCCTGCTTGCGCTGTTTCTGGTGGCAGATAAAGAGATGGCGCTTATTTTTCTGTTTTTCCTGGGCTTTTACCCGCTTGCCAAAATAGGCCTTGAAAAGCTGCGCCGCCCTGCTGTGCGCTGGGCTTCGAAATTTGCGCTGTTCAACGCCTGTGTGTTGAGCATGTATGCCATCATCCTGTTTGTGTTTCCGTTGCCTGCGGTGGTGCTGGAGTTTGAAGGGATGGGGCAGGTGTTCATCTTTTTCTTGCTGGCGCTGGCAAACCTTACATTTTTGCTTTACGACAAGGCCATCGAGCGCCTGACGGCGCTGTATTGCTGCAAAATTCGAAATAAGCTGCTGCGCTGAGGGCCGCTTTTCGGCCTGCGCGGCAGTTTTATATTTTGGGAGGTAACCCTTTATGGAGCTTCGAAACAGCGTGAAAACGCTGAATTATGTAAAAAAATTCCTTCTGCGCGAGACGGACGACATTTTGCCCTACCCGGTGCGCGTGCAAAAGCCGGTGCCCCGGGGCCACACGGGCACATCCCTGCCGCGCGTGGCGCCCGCAGAAGTGGGCGTGCCGCCCAAGGCGCTGGAAGAGTTTGTGCGCGCGCTGGCCGGGCCACAGCATGGCACGCACACCGCACTTGTGGCGCGCGGCGGCAAAGTGGTGTGCGAGGCACAGTTTGCCCCCTATTCCCTCGCGCACTGGCACGTCACCCACAGCCTTGCCAAAAGTTTTGTGGGCACGGCCATTGGCATGCTGCGTGATGAGGGCAAACTTTCCCTGGACGAGCACGTGGCAGATATCTTTGCTGACAAGTGCAGCTTTTTTACCTCGCGCCGCGCAAAAGCGGTGACGGTGCGCCATCTGCTTACCATGAGCAGCGGCTGCGGGTTTAAGGAATACGGCATGGTGCTGGAGGCAGACTGGGCAAAGGCTTTTCTGGACGCAGACTATGCCTTTGAGCCCGGCGAGAAAATGGAATACAACAGCATGAACACCTATATGCTGGCGGCCATTGTGCGGCGCAAAACCGGTGAGGGCCTGATGGAATACCTTCGCCCGCGCCTGTTCGAGCCGCTGGGCTTTGCCGATGTGGCGTGGGAAACCTGCCCGCTTGGCACGGAAAAGGGCGGCTGGGGCATGTATGTGCGCCTGGAAGACGCGCTGAAGCTGGGCCTTGTGTATTTGAACGGCGGCGTGTGGCACACCCCCCAGGGCGATGTGCGCATTTTCAGCAAAGAATGGGCCCAAGAGGCCACCGCACAGAAGACGGCGCGCCCCGAGACAGGCGAGGGCTATGCCTATCAGATTTGGGCAGACGACGCGCGCGGCATTTATCTGTTCAACGGGATGTTTGGGCAGTATGTGGTGTTGTGCCCGCGCCTGGACATGGCGGTTGCCATAAATGCCGGGGCCGGCAACCTGTTTACCAAAAGCGGCACGCTGCGCGCCATAGAGGCCCTGTTTGCCGCTGTGCAAAGCAGCCCCCCTGCCGGTGAATGGCCCCGCGATGGTGCGGCACGCCTTGCCTTTGCGCTGGGGCATTTGCACTTTGGCAAGCCTGTGCCCCCCTTCCCGCGCGATGTGCCGCTGGGCACGCGCCTGCGCCAGGCCTTTCAGCGCGCGGTGCGCCGCCTGCTGCCCGCGCCGGAAGAGGCGCTGGCGCCCCTTTGCGGCAGAACGCACCGCTTTGGCAAAAATTCTGCCAGCCTTCTGCCCATGGTGACGGCCGTGATGAACGACTATTACCCCAAAGGGGTGGAAAGCCTGCGGTTGGAACAGGCAGACGGCGGCTATTGCCTGATGTGGGAGGCGCAGGGCGAAAGCCAGTGTGTGCCGTTTGTGCCCGGCGGCACCCGCGAAATGAAGCTGGACGCAGGCGGGAATGTGTTTGAAACTGCGGTGCAGGCGCGCTTTACCCAGGATGAAGACGGCCGCCCTGTGCTTCGGCTGGCACTTCACCTGCTGGAAGAGAGCTCTTCCCGCATTTTGAAGCTGGTGTTCTGCCCCGACGGCAGAGTAGAGCTGCGTCTGGATGAAACGCCGCCGCTGATGCTGGCGCTGCACATGCTGGAAAAAACAAGCCCCGGCGCGCTGCAGGTGAACCTGGAACAGTTCAAAGACATGGATTACCTTTGGTATTGCATCGAGCGCACCTGCGCGCCCGTGCTGCAAAGCCTGCCTGAAAACGGGGACGGTGTGTTTCCGCCCGCCCCTGCGCTGATGTAAAAAATGCGGCCCTGCCCCGGTTGCGGCGCCAGCCCGGGCAGGGCCATGTTTCTTGTGGGCCGCACCGGGGTGTGCTATGCTGTACACAGGCACGCAATGTGCAGAAAACGGAGGGCATTTTATGAGCGCAGAATTGATAAACCTCACGCCGGAAAACCTTGCCCAAGAGCATTTGTGCTGCATCATCCGCACCAAAAAGCCTCACCCCGGCGTAGAGGCCAAGCGCCAGTGGCTGGCAGCGCGCCTGAAAGAGGGCCATGTGTTTCGCAAATTGAATGAAAAAGCCACGGTGTTCATAGAATATGCGCCTTTGGAAACGGCGTGGGTGCCCATTGAGGGCGAAAATTTCATCTACCTCTACTGCCTTTGGGCCTGCGGCCCGTACAAAGGCAAGGGCTATGGCCGGGCACTGATGGAAAGCTGCATTGCCGATGCCCGCCAAAGCGGAAAAGCCGGCGTCTGCATGCTGGGCGCGGCAAAGCAAAAGGCCTGGCTTTCGGACCAGGCCTTTGCAAAAAAATTCGGGTTTACAACGGTGGACACCGCGCCGGGCGGCTATGAGCTGCTTGCACTTTCTTTCAACGGCACAGCACCGCACTTTGCCGCAAGCGCCAGAAGCATGAAAATTGAAAGCCAGGCGCTCACCATCTACCACAGCGTGCAGTGCCCCTACACCTGGCAGAGCATCGAAATGGTGCGCAAATACTGTGCAGAGAACCATGTGCCCGTGCAGTTCTGCCCGGTGGACAGCCTTGCAAAGGCAAAGCAGCTTCCCTGTGTGTTCAACAACTGGGCCGTGTTCTATCGCGGCAGTTTTCAAACGGTGAACCTGTTGGATGCCGCCAGCCTGAAACGCATTTTAAAGCAATAAGCTTTTCCGGCGTGCCTGCCCTGCGGCCCGGCGCGCCGGGCATATGGTTTTTTACAGCAGCCCGCACAGCACAAGCCCTGCCGCCATCAGGCCGGGGCCAAGGCTGGCGGGCTTAATCCATTCCTCAAGCGTGTGCGCCCCACCGCCCACAAGGCAGCCAAAGCATGCGGACGGAATGCCCATGGACAAAGGGATGTTGCAGTCTGTGCTGGCGCTGGCAAGCTGCGGCTTTGTGCCAAAGGCCTGTTCCACCGCCTGCACACACACCTCCGTCAGCGCGGCCTGCGCGCCGGCAGGCACGTTTTTGCCCGCCGGGCGCGTGCCCAGAAGCTCTACTTCCAGCGAAAGGCAACGCGCCCGCGAGCGGGCAAACAGCGTTTCAAAGCTGCGCTCCATCTGGGCCATGCAGGCCTCGTCGTCACTGCGAAATTCGCACACACAGCTTGCCTGCTGGGCAATGGCGTTCACAGATGTTCCGCCCTCAATCAGCCCCACATTGTAAGTGGTGGTGCTGCCCGCGTGCTGCGGCACCGGCAGGGCGTAGATGTCCTGCACAAGGCGGGCAATCACCTCAATGGCATTTGTGTTGCCGAACGCACTGAACGAGTGCCCGCCCTCGGTGTGCGCCGTGACGCGGTACCGCTTCGAACCCACCGCACGGTGAAACACGGCTTCACAGGTGCAATCCAGCGAGAGGAAGGCCACGGTGCGCGCAGCCCACTGGCGCATCAGCGCACGGGTGCCCTTCAAATTGCCAAGCCCTTCCTCACACACATTGCACACGAATACAATGCCCTGTTCTGTGCGCGGGGCGTGCTGCGCAAACCATGCTGCCAGCACCAAAAGCACGGCAAGGTTGGCGGTGTCGTCCCCAATGCCGGGGCAAAACGCCTTGTCGCCCTCTTCCCGCACGCCCAGGGGCGTCTCTTCCGGAAACACAGTGTCCATATGCGCGGCCATTATCACTACCTTGCCGCCGTCCTCGCACGCATAGGGAAACACCACATTGCCCGCCTCATCCAGATAGGCCTGCGCGCCGTGCCCGCGCAGGTAAGAAAGGCAAAACTGTGCGCGCCTGCCCTCGCTGCCCGTGGGCGCCGGGATGGCGCACAGCTCGTGCGTAAGGCGCTGCACCTGCGCCATGTTTGCGTTGCAGAATGCCTGCAGTTCCTGTTTCCATTTCATATGTGCCGCCATATCGGTTTCCTCCTTCCGCCTGCCGTTTACCCCAGGGTGCCGTTTTTGATCTGTGCCGCATACCAGGGCTCTTCGGCAAACAGCGTTTTTTCAGAAAGGCCTGCGCAGGGGCTTTCTTTTTCCATGGCCGGAAAGCGCAGGCTGTAGGCGCAAAGCGCCTGATATTTGAAGTGCCAGGCGCGGTTGGCCTGGGTGTTGCCATATTTGGAATCGCCCAAAACAGGGCAGCCAATGCTGGCCAGATGCGCGCGAATTTGATGCGTGCGCCCGGTGACCAGCTGCACGCGCAGCAGCGCCAGTGCCCCGCTTTTGCACAGCGTTTCATAGCGCGTGATAATTTCTTTCGCGCCGCGCTGGGCCGCGGCCGTCACACGCACCGTGCCCCGCTTTGCGTTTTTCACAAGGAAGCCCCGAAGCTCTGCCTGCGGCCGCGCTGGCGCCCCCACTGTGACGCACAGGTATTCTTTTTGCACCGCGCGCATGCGAATCAGCTCCGTCATCTGCGCCAGCGCGGCGGGCGTTTTGGCAAGAATCACAAGGCCACTGGTGCCGGTGTCCAGCCGGTGGCAAAGCTGTGGCAACCAAGAGGCGTTTGCCGCAAGCTCCCCTTTTTCATACAAATACCGCCGGGCGCGGTTCAAAAGCGTGTCTGCCTGCGCGCCCGCCTCATCCTGCACCAGCAGGCCCGCGGGCTTCTGCGCCACCAGCACCTGGGCATCTTCATACACAGGCGTAAAATAAGGCCTTGCTGCCAGATATGCGGGGCCGTCCCCCTGTGCAGGCTGCCCGGGCAGATACAGCCGCACCACGTCGCCCGCAGCAAGGCGTGCGGAAAGGGGAAGCTTTTTGCCATTTACTTTAATTTTGTTTTCCCGCAGATACCGGTGCAGGGCGCCCACCGTAAGCGATGGCTCGGCCCTGTGCAAAAATGCGTCCAGCCGCACGCCCGGCTTTTCCACCGTATATTCCCGCATCTGGGCGCCCCCTTTCCTACCCGGCAAACGCGCGGCACTTTCCATTGCGGGCCCCCGCTTTGGCCTGCACTCCACTTATTCCAGGTGTTGACATTATACCACAAATACAGGCCGCCTGCACAGGGGGTGCAGTTGACAAGCAGCGGCGTTTATTGTAAGATTGATTATCGGTACGGCACTGTTCTGCAAAGTGCTGTGCATGCCGTGCTGCTGTGGCGAAATCGGCAGACGCAAGGGACTTAAAATCCCTCGGTGGCAACACCGTACCGGTTCAAGTCCGGTCAGCAGCACCAGGCCGCCGCGGGCGATAACGCCCGCGGCGGCTTTTCCTGTTTATAGGCCGGCCGCACGCTGACACGTTTGTGCAGCGCGGCGCATGTTTTGTTGCTGCCCGCGGCGCCGGGCAGCGGTTGCGAGGTGTTTTGGCATGGATGAAAAACGGCGTGCCCCCGAAAAAATACAGGTGCGGGGCGCAAGGGTGCACAACCTGAAAAACATAGATGTTGAGATTCCGCTGAACTGCATCACAGGCATTGCCGGTGTATCCGGCTCAGGCAAGTCATCGCTGGCGCTGGGCGTGCTGTATGCCGAGGGGTCGCGGCGGTATCTGGACGCCCTTTCCACCTACACGCGCAGGCGCATGACGCAGGCCGCAAAGGCCCAGGTGGACGAAGTGCTGTATGTGCCCGCCGCACTGGCGCTGCACCAGCGGCCGGGTGTGCCCGGCATTCGCAGCACCTTCGGCACCGGCACCGAGCTTTTGAACAGCCTGCGGCTGATGTTTTCCCGTCTGGCGGCACACCGCTGCCCCAATGGGCACCGGCTTGCCCCTACGCTGGCCGTTGCCGCCGGGCAGCAGCTGGTGTGCCCCGTGTGCGGGGTGCACTTTTTTCCGCCTTCGGCGGAAGAGCTTGCCTTTAACAGCCAGGGCGCGTGCCGCACATGCAGCGGCACAGGCGTGGTGCGCACAGTGGACAGAGCCAGCCTTGTGCCGGATGAAAGCCTCACCATAGACGAAGGTGCCGTGGCGCCGTGGAACACGCTGATGTGGTCGCTGATGACGGATGTGTGCCGTGAGATGGGCGTGCGCACCAACGTGCCCTTTCACGATTTGACGGCGCGTGAAAAAGACATTGTGTACAACGGCCCGGCCGTGAAAAAGCATATCTTTTACAAGGCCAAAAACTCAAACCAGGCCGCCGAGCTGGATTTTACCTATTTCAACGCCGTCTATACGGTGGAAAATGCCCTTGCCAAGGTGAAAGACGAAAAAGGCATGAAACGGGTAGAGCGCTTTTTGAAAGAGGACGTGTGCCCTGCCTGTGGCGGCACGCGCCTGTCGGACGCAGCGCGGGCGCCGCTGCTGCGCGGCATCAGCCTGGCCGAGGCCTGCGACATGCCGCTGACGCGGCTTTGCCAATGGGTGGAGGGCGTGCCCGCCAGCCTGCCTGCAGAGATGCGCCCCATGGCGAACAGCATCTGCGAATCGTTTCAGACAGCGGCGCGGCGCCTGGAAGAACTGGGCCTTGGCTACCTTGCGCTAAGCCGCGCAGCCGCCACCCTCTCTACAGGCGAGCGCCAGCGCATGCAGCTGGCCCGCGCAGTGCGCAACCGCACCACCGGCGTGCTGTATGTATTGGACGAACCGTCCATTGGGCTTCACCCCTCGAACCTGGAGGGCCTGGCCGGGGTAATGCGGGACCTTGTGGCAGACGGAAATTCGGTGCTGCTGGTGGACCACGACACCCAGGTGCTTTCCCAGGCAGACTGGCTGATTGAAATGGGCCCGCAGGCAGGCGCGGGCGGCGGGCATGTGGTGGCACAGGGCACACCAGGGGCGCTTGAGAAAAACCCGGCCTCGCTGATTGGGCCGTTTCTCTCGGGCAAACGGCACATCACAGCGCGGCCGCGCGCCAGTGCAAAAAATCTGTTCCAGGCCGGGCGGCTGCGTCTTTCCACCTCGGCCATCCACACGGTGAAACCGCTCTGCGTCGATATTCCCAAAGGCAGGCTCACCGTGGTGACAGGCGTCTCTGGCAGCGGGAAAACAACACTTGTGCTGGAAAGCCTTGTGCCCGCCCTTCAGGCCGCGGCTGCCGGGGCAAAGCTGCCGGCCCACGTCCTTTCCATCGAGGCGCCCGGCATTGCGCGGGCAAAGCTCATCGACGCCACGCCCATCGGCATCAACGTGCGTTCTACCGTGGCCACATACGCCAACGTGCACGACGAGCTGCGCAAGCTCTATGCCAAAACGCCGGACGCCAAACGCCTTGGCTTTAAGGCGGGAGATTTTTCCTACAACACCGGCAGGCTGCGCTGCCCGGTGTGCGACGGCACAGGCGTCATCGGCCTGGATGTACAGTTTTTGCCGGACGTGGACATTCCCTGCCCCGCATGCCGCGGCAGCCGCTATGCAAAGGATGCCGCGCTTGTGAAAGCGCAGCACCCGGGCGGGCAGGCATATTCCCTGCCCGAAGTGATGGCCATGGATATTGACACTGCGCTGGCCGCCTGCGCAGACTGGGGCCTTGTGTGCCAGCGCCTTGGCGTGCTGCAAAGCCTGGCCCTTGGCTACCTTACACTGGGGGAGGCAACGCCCAGCCTCTCTGGCGGCGAGGCACAGCGCCTGAAGCTTGCCAGCGAAATGGGCCGCGGCCAGGAAGATTCCGTATTCGTGTTCGACGAGCCCACCATTGGCCTTCACCCGCTGGATGTGCAGACGCTTGTGCGCGTGTTCCAAACGCTGATTGACAATGGCGCCACGGTCATTGTCATTGAACACGACCTGGATGTGATGCGCAGTGCAGATTATATCATTGACATGGGCCCGGGCGGCGGCGAAGCGGGCGGCCGCGTGGTGGCGGCCGGCACGCCGGAAGAAATTGCCCAAAACGGGCAGAGTATCACGGGAAGGTATTTGGCAAAATAAAAATTCAGGGGGCCCGGCTTTTCGCCGGGCCCCCTGCTTGCATCATAAAGGGCCGCTTGCCGCATTGCCCAGCCGGGCAATGCCAGGCGCCCTATGCCCCTTTGGGCAGCGCTTGCTGCGGGCAGGCAGATGGCAAGGCCTCTTCACCCGCTGCAAGGTCACTTTTCCGCCCTTTGGCGGGCATGCGCAAAATAGGTAAACTTCTGCACAAACCACAGCGTGCCCACTGCGGCAAAGGCAGGCCAGCCAACTGGTGTGGCGATGCTGAGAAGGATGAGCACCACAATGGCGGCCACAAACCCATGCTGTGTGGCAAGGAAGCTTTTGTATGCCGCAAAGCCAATGCGGGCGCGCTCGGCCTCGTCGCAGCTTTCGTACCATTCGCGGGTGAAGTTTTTATCCATGGTGTCACCGCGCTTTTCCGGGCAAAGGCATTTCACCAGCTCGATGACACGGCGCTGGGAAAAGGCCCCAAGAAACAGGCTTACCAACAGAACCGCCGCGCTGGCAAGCGGCACCAGCGGGGCGCGCGGCGCAAGAGCCACTGCGAAGGGAATGAAGCACAGGCTTACCATGCTTTGGGTTTCCAGCGCAATGATGCATGCGTCCAGTGTATCCAGTGCGGCCAGCACATCTTCATCGCTTCCGCTTTGCGAAAGGCGCTGTGCTTTTTGGTAGGCCCGCCGGGCCATCAGGCAGCCGATGCAGACGGCAAGCGCCGCCAGCACAGGCGCGGCATAGCCCAACACCGTGCCCAGCCCGGCCAGCACACCGGAAAAAGACGAGGCATACATCGCCCCTAAATAGCCGCATATGCCGCCCACCAGCAGGGCGACTGCCATAGTAATTAGAAAACGCGTCACCTTGCGCTCATGTTTCTGTTTCATTGCTCTCTTCCTCTCCTGTGATAAAAAACACTTCTTCCAGCGGAACCCCGAATACTTTTGCAATGCGCAGGGCCAGCAGCACAGACGGGTGATAATCGCCCCGCTCAATCAGGCTTACCGTTTGGCGCGAAGCGCCCACCAGGCTGCCCAATTCCTGCTGGTTCACGCCAAGGCGGACCCGCAGCTCTTTCACCCGGTTTTGCAGTGGCATTCTTTTCCCTCCTTTGAAAACTTTATTTGTCATTTTGACAATTATTATTGTCAAAAATATCATAGCATTGACAACTTTATTTGTCAATAAGAATTTTAAAATCATCAAAAAGAAAAAACGAGGGGCGCCTTTCCCACCCGGGGAAAAGCGCCCCTCGCTGTTGGTTTCATGCCCAAAGCCCGAAATGGCCCCGCTGCCTCACCACGCACCTGCACGGATGCGAAGCAGCGCCTGCACATCGCGCAGCACCTGTCTGTTCTTCACGTCCAGCATCAGCCAGCGCGCGCCGTTCAAAAGCGGCGCCGCCCGGTATGCCTCCTGAACGTAACTGCATGCCGCCTCCAGGCAGGCTTCGGCCGCCATGGCCTGCTTTTGGCCCACGGCCACCAGGCAGGTAAAACTGCCGCCGCCCGGCAGGCCGGGGTACAGGGTGCACAAAGCGCGCCCGCCTTTCCGATATTTTACGTTCCAGCCCTTCGCGCCGCTGCAGCTGGAATACTGCACCAGCGGCCGCACATTCCATTCTGTTTCCAGCCAGGTGCACAGTTCTGCCCACAGCGGAGTGCCTGCAAAGGCGGCAATTTGTTCCAGGTTGGGCTGCACATTCTGCGGAAAACGCCGGCTCCACTCCATACACTATGCCTCCTGTTCCTCTTCCACTGCCGTGCACAGGGCCCTGAATTCTTCATAGGTGTACAGGCTGGAAAGCGCCGCACACAGCGCCTTTTTGGAAAGGCGCGGGGGAAGCCCGGCCCTTTGCAGCACGCGGCGGCGCACACCGGCCGCACCCGGCGTGCCGGAAAGGCCCAGCTCGTACAAATCGGCATAATCGATGGCGCGCCCGGTGCGCGGTGCCTGCCCGTTTACGCCCGCGCGCCGCAGCGCCGTTATAATCACCTCGTCCGGCACACCTTCCACGCCCAGAAGGCCCTCTTTGCCGGGCTTTGCCTTGCGTTTTTCTTTGCCGGGCACGGCCGGAATATAGGCATTCTTCACCGAAAACCCCTGTGCAAGGTCGTTGAGATAGCGCCGGATGCGGAAGCCCGCGGCGTCGGAATCTGTCAGCACACACAGGCCGCGCACCCGGCCCAAGCGCAAAATAAGTTCTTTTGTCTCCTCGCTGGTGAACACATTAAACCCGCCCGTGCACAGCACAAGGCCGTCCACAAGGTTTTGCAGGCGCGCGGCATCGTATTTCCCCTCCACCACCAGCACTTCGCGGATGCGCATCTTCTCCATCATGCGTGCTGCGCCGCCAACGCAATTTCACACAGGGCCGTCTCCAGCAGGGCGGCGCCGTCTGCCGCGCTGGATTTCAGCGCAGCGTCCAGCCGGGTGAGGATGGTTAAAATGTGTTCCAGCTGGGTTCGGGTGTATTTGGCCGCACTTTCGCCCGCCTTGCGCAGGCGCCAGTCGCTGCCGCGGTAGCCAAAATCTTTCATCACTGTGGCGGCCGGGCGCCGCTGGGCTGCGCCCAGCTTCATGCGGTACATGTCGATAAATGTGCCGGAAAGCGCCGCCGTGATGGCAATGGGCTCGTTTTGCAGCGCCAAAAGCTGAGAGAGTTTGTGCAGGGCGCGGGGCAGCTGGTTGGCTGTGACAAAGCGCACCATCTCAAACACGTCCGCCTCTACATTCAGCGTGCCCATCTGCTGCACCAGGGCAGGCGTCACCTCGGTGTAACCGCACACGGCAGCCAGCTTTGCAAGTTCGTTTTCCAGCGTGTACAGGTCTGTGCCACACCGCTGCACCATCGCGTCCGCCGCGCCGGGTGCAAGGCACGTGCCCAGCGCCTGTGCCCTTGCGGCCAGAAAATCGCGCACTGCCCCGGGGCCGGGCTTTTCAAATTCCAGCGCCACGCCCGTCTTGGCGGCCGTGGAAATTAACAGCTTGGCCTTTTTGGTGCTTTTGGCCTTGTCATCTTTGAACACGGTGGTCAGCACCATCACGGCGTTTTCCAGGCTTTGCATCAAGTCGCACAGGGCCTCTACATCCTTCTCGCCCATGGCGGCCGGTTCTACGCGCGGAAGTTCCACCACGCGCTTTGTGCCAAACAGCGAAATGGTGCCCGCGGCAGCCACGGCCTCACCGATATCGGGCGCCGGGCCCTCAATGCGCGTCAGCTCGGCGTCCCCGGCCTGCATCAGGCGGCGCACGGTTTTCTGGGCGGCGTCGCGCACCAGAAACTCCTGTGTGGAATAAAAGTAAAACACCGCACAGCCCGGCTGTGCCAGCGCCTTTTCCAGTTGCATCTCACGAAAGCTCATTGGTTACCCCTTTCCAGCGGGCGTGCCCGGGCCCGCGCACCGCAAGCGCCGCCTGCGGCCCGCTGCGCACACAGTTTGCTGTGCCCTGCGCCGTAATGGACGGCGCGGCAGGCAGCCACACCGTGCCGGCAGAAATCGCCTCCGCCTGTGTAGAGGCGCAGAAATAGACGTCCACAGGCGCATAGCCTTCGGCAGACACCTTGCCGCAGGTGGCGGCCAACGTGTATCCGCCCATTTGGATGCATACAAAATTGCCCTCACCCTGGCGCCTGGTGTAGAACATTATATCACGGAATGGCCCATATGCGCCACCTGCCGCGCTGTTTTCCGAAACAGCGATATATTCCGCGGGCGAAAGCGCATCGCAAACAGCCTCGCGCTGCGGCTCTACACGGGCGTCCAGCACAAGGTCTACTTCCGTGCGGTTCATTTGGGCAAGCTCTTCTGCCACGCGCGCGGCGCTTTGCGCACCGCCGCGGAACACCACCGCCGTGAAGCCGCCCTGCGTGATGGCCAGCGAAGGGTTCACACCGCCGCCCACCGGCGTCACATGCACCACGCCGGCATCTGCCAGTGCATAGCCTCCCATGGCCAGAACGGCAAATGCAAGCGAGGCCAGTGCCGCCTTGTGCGGCGGCACACGGAAACGGCGCTGGCTGAACCACAGCGCGCATCCTGCGCACACCACACACAGCGCAAAGGCGCCGCTGGCAAACACCTGGCCGGGCAGCCCGCTGAACAGCCTGCACACGAAAATAAGCCAGCGAACGGCCAGCCCGCACACAAGCCCCAAAAGGCGGGCCAGAAACCCAAGCGGCGGGCAAAGCGCACATACGGCCGCCCCCTGCCCTGCCAGCACGGCAAAGGAAACACTGGGCAGCGCCAGCAGGTTTGCCAGCGGGGTAAACAGGCTTGCCCCCAGCCCCGCCGCACACAGCGCGGGCAAGGTGGCCAGGCACGCGCAGGCAGAAACAAACAGTGCGTCCCGCACAGGGCGCAGCAGAAAGGAAAAACGGCCCGGTTCCCGTTTGTTCCAAACGGCCGTCTGCTCGCCCGCCCAAACCACGGCCAGCGCCGCACAGAAGGAGAGCTGCGCGCCCACATCCAGGGCGGCGTCCGGCCCTGTGAACACGCACAGCAAAACGCCCGCCACACCCATGGACGTGCGCCCGTCGCTTCTGCGCCAGGCCAGCATGCCGCCGTACAGCATCAACAGGGCCACGGCCGAGCGCACCGCGCTGGGGCCAAACCCCGTCAAAAACAAAAGCCACAGCACCAGCCCGCCAGCTGCGGCCGCCGCGGCACGGCGGCGCAGTTTTGTGCGCAGGAAGGCATACAGCGCGCCGGATGCGGCAGAAAAATGCAGGCCGGACACCACCAGCACATGCGAGAGCCCGGCGGCCCGGAACATTTCATTCAGCTCGCTGCTCAGTGCGCTTTTGTCCCCAAAGGCGGCGGCGCGCGCCACGCTGCCCACCTGCTGGCCCAACAGGCGCGTCAGCGCGCTGCACAGTTCCTCCCGCAGCTGCCGCGCAGCGCCGGCAAGGCCGCCCTGGCGCCCCACCACGGCCACCTGCTGCGCCGCGGCGTCCAGGTATACGCCATCTGCCCTGCGTGCGCGGGCATAACTTGTGTTTTCCGGGGTGGAAAATTCCAGCTGTGCCGTAAAGATATCGCCCTGCGCCAGCCCGGGCACGGCCTCCAGATATGCGTTGAGGCGCACGGGCTTTCCATCCATCTGTGTGACGTGCACGGTGGCGTTCACACTGCCGGGCAGGTAGCTGGCTGTGGCCTGCCGCACCACGGCCTGCACCTGCGCCGTGGTGCCCGCAAGCGCCCCGGCGGGCCGCACAACCGCCAAGGTATATGCCCCGCGCCACGCAAAGGCAAGGGCGGCCGCCGCACAGCACAACATAACGGAAAAGCGGCGCCGCCCGGCCGGCATGCGCCAGAACACCGCAAAGGCCCCTGCGCAAAAAGCCGCCGCCAGCCAAAGGGCCGGCAGCGGCACAAAAGCGCCCGCAAGGCAGGCCAGGCAGAACGCAAGGCCAAAGCCATATACCGGGCGGCGCATCAATCGTGGAAGAACAGGGGCAGCGGGGCCAGGAAGGTGATGTCTCCGCGGTCTGCCGCGTCGCCCTCGGCCAGCACGGCCGCCCGCGCCACCACCGTGCAGTCGCACTTCGAGACAAGCGCTTCCAGCGCGTGCAGGCTGCCGCCCGTAGAGATCACATCGTCTGCAATCACCACGCGCTTGCCCTGCATATAGTCAAGGTCCTTCTGGTCAATCACCAGCGTCTGCTCGGCGGCCGTGGTGATAGATTTATCTTTCACAACAACCGGCTTTTCCATATACAGCTTCGGGCCCTTGCGCGCGGGGATATATTTTTTGCCGCTTTGGCGGCTCATTTCGTAGGCCAGCGGAATACCCTTTGCCTCTGCCGTGACAATGACGTCAAATTCCGGCAGTTTTTCCAAAAGGGCTTTCGCACAGGCAATGGTAAGCTCTACATCGCTGAACATAATGAAAGCCGCGATGTCCATTTTTTCATTCACCGGGCACAGCGGCAGCTCCCGCTCCAGGCCCGCAACATGAAGGGTATAGGTTTTGCGCATGGTAAGACGCTTCCTTTCTTTGTTGAATAAGGGCGGGTTTCAGCCCGGAGGCCACGCAAGGCTGCGGCGGCCCAGCACATGGAAATGCAGGTGCGGCACGCTTTGGCCGCCGTCGGCGCCGCAGTTTGTCACCACGCGGTAGCCGTTTTCCAGGCCCAGGGTGCCCGCAAGGCTGGCAATCACTTCGAACACATGCGCCACCACGGCAGAATTTTCCGGCGTGATGTGCGCGGGCGAGGCAATGTGCGCCTTGGGGATAACCAGCACATGCACGGGCGCCTGCGGGTCAATGTCATGGAACGCCAGCACCGTGTCGTCCTCGTACACCTTGTTCACGGGAATTTCCCCCGCGGCCATTTTACAGAACAGACAGTCCATTCATAAACCTCCTTCCGGTGGTTCCGGCACATGCCGGAATTTCGGGCGCAGGGGCGCACTCGCGCCCCTGCGAGAAATTTTCCTTCAGGCGTTCAGCGCCTTTTCCACAATGCCCGGCACAGCGTTCAGCGCGTCGTCAATCTTCGAGGCGTCGCGGATGCCCGCCATGGCAAAATCGGGCTTGCCGCCGCCGTTGCCGCCTGCCACGCTGGCAATCTCTTTCGCCAGGCGCCCTGCGGCAAGGCCCTTGGCCTGGGCCTCTTTGCCCACGGCCACAGCCAGGGAATATTTGCCCTCGTTTTCGGCCACAATGGCCGTTACGCTGCAGGCAGCCCTGTCGCGCGCGGCATCGCACATGGTGCGCACCGTTTCGGTGGGCGCGCCGGTGAGATACAGCGTGAACAGCTTCACGCCCTGCACCTCTTTGGCGTTTTCAAACAGGCCTTCCAGCTGGCTGCGCGCCTCACGCGCCTTCAGCTCGTCCAGCTCCTTCTGCAGTGCCTTCACTTCCCCGGCCACGGCCGCGGCGCGCGCGGGCAGGTCGTGCACGTTCGACACTTTCAGCGTACCCGCCACCTGGGCAATCACATCCGTCTTTTCTTCCAGCAGCTTCAGCACGCCCCAGCCGGTGGTGCCCTCGATGCGGCGGATGCCCGCCGCCACGCTGGCCTCGCTAATCACTTTAAAGCAGCCCACCTCGGCCGTATTCTTCACATGGGTGCCGCCGCAGAATTCGGTGCTCCAGCCGCTGGCGTCCACCACGCGCACCGTGTCGCCGTATTTTTCGCCGAACAGCGCCATGGCGCCAATTTTCTTTGCCTCTGCCAGGGGCATCACCCGCACATTGACAGGCAAAGCCTCCAAAATCTTTTCGTTTACAATGCGCTCCACCTGTTCCAGCTGCTGCGGCGTCACGGCAGAGAAATGGGTGAAGTCGAAGCGCACGCGCTCATCGTCCTCATACGAGCCCGCCTGATGCACATGGTCGCCCAGCACCTCGCGCAGGGCCTTTTGCAGAAGATGCGCGGCGGTGTGGTTGCGCATGATGGCGTGGCGGCGCGCAGCGTCCACCTTGGCCGTCACCACTTCGCCCACCCGCAGGGTGCCCTCCTGCAGGGCGCAGGTATGCACAAAGAAGCCCTTCGGCGTCTTTTTCACGGCATACACCGACAATTTTGCGCCGCCGGCCGCCTGCAGCGTGCCGGTGTCCGCCACCTGGCCGCCGCTTTCGGCATAGAAGGGGGTGCGGTCCAGCACCACCAGCACGCCCTCCTTTTCGCCGTCGTCTGTGGCCACGGCGTCCACCAGTTCGTCGCCGTCGGAAAGCGCCACCACACAGCCGGGCGCCTCCAGCATGTCATAACCCAAAAACTCGGTGGCCGGGGCGTCTACCGCGCTGAACAGGTCTGCCGCCCAGCCGGAGATATCGCGGCGCATGCGGTCGGCACGGGCGGTGTCGCGCTGCTTTTTCAGCGCCGCGGCAAAGCCCTCCTCGTCCACCGTGATGCCCTGCTCGGCCACAATCTCCTTGGTCAGGTCCAGCGGGAAGCCGAAGGTGTCGTTCAGCTTGAAGGCATCCAGGCCCGAGAGAATGCGCTTTGCGCCCTCGGCGGCCGCGCCCTTCAGGTTCTCAATCATGCTGTTCAGAATGGCAAGGCCCTGGTCGATGGTGCGCGAGAAGCGCTCTTCCTCGGCGGCAATGGTCTTTTTAATATAGTCGGAATGCTCTACAAGTTCGGGGTATGCCCCGCCGTTTTCGCGAATAACCGTGTCGCACAGCTCGGCCAGGAAGGGGCGCGTCACACCCAGCATGCGGCCGTGGCGTGCAGCGCGGCGCAGCAGGCGGCGCAGCACATAGCCGCGGCCCTCGTTGGAGGGCAGAATACCGTCCGACACCATGAACACGGTAGAGCGGATGTGGTCGGTAATGACGCGGATAGAAATATCCTGTGCCTCATTTTCGCCGTATTTTTTGCCGGTGATTTTTTCCACATGGTTCAAGATGTTGTGCACGGTGTCCACTTCAAACAGGTTGCTCACGCCCTGCATCACACAGGCCAGGCGCTCCAGGCCCATGCCGGTGTCGATGTTGGGTTTTTCCAGGCGTGTGTAAGTGCCCGCGCCGTCAGAGTCGAACTGGCTGAACACCAGGTTCCACACTTCCATATAGCGGTCGCAGTCGCAGCCCACCTTGCAATCCGGCTTGCCGCAGCCAAACTCGGGGCCGCGGTCGAAATAGATTTCGCTGCACGGGCCGCACGGGCCAGAGCCATGCTCCCAGAAGTTATCTTCTTTGCCGAAGCGCACCATGTGGTCTTCGGGGATGCCCACTTTCTTCGTCCAGATGTCGTAGGCTTCGTCATCATCCAGATATACCGAGATATACAGCTTTTCCGGCTCTATTTTCAGCACATCGGTGAGGAACTCCCACGCCCAGGGAATGGCCTCTTCTTTGAAATAATCTTGAAAGCTGAAGTTGCCCAGCATCTCAAAGAAGGTGCCGTGGCGCGCGGTGATGCCCACGCGCTCAATATCCGGCGTGCGGATGCATTTCTGGCAGGTGGTTACGCGGTGGCGCGGCGGTTCTTCCTGGCCAAGAAACCACTTTTTCATGGGCGCCATGCCCGAGTTGATGAGCAGCAGGCTGTTGTCGTTGTGCGGCACCAGCGGGAAGCTGCCAAGGCGCAGATGCCCCTTGCCCTCAAAAAACGAGAGATATTTCTCGCGCAGTTCGTTCAGGCCTGTCCATTCCATACTGTTCGTATTTCTCCTCTTTCCATTCATATTTCGAAAAAAAAGCAGCCCCCGCCCCACCAAGGGACGAAGGCCGCAAAGGCTTCCGTGGTACCACCCAAGTTGCACGCAAAGCGTGCCGCTTTTTCGGCTTTAACGCAGCCTGTACGCCCCGCTCGTCGCGGGAAGCTCGCGGGTGGCGCGCCGCCTGCCATGCCAAGGGTGTTTCAGCCTTGCACCCTCTCTCTGAAAAGCATGCAGATGTGCGGCGTTTGTCCGGTCAGCGCCGTTTTCCGATTTCCGTATTTCATTATAAAGCAAAAGCGCGGCTTGTCAAGCAAAATGCGCTTTTTTGCTTTCTGCACAGGGCACAAAAAGCGTGCCGGCCCCCTCAGCCGGCAAAAAAGCACCACACCCCCAGCGCCGCAAACAGCAGCGCAGATGCCAGCAGGCCCACATCCAGCAGATGCACCCTGCGCTGCAGCACAAACAAACGCGGGTGTTTTTCGTCCACAAATATTTCGTAGCGCTCGCCCTCGCGGTAGCGCCCTTCCAGCTTGCGGCGCCCCATGGCTTCGGCGCTCTGCGCGCGAATGTGCCGGCCATTCACCGTATATTCAAACACGGGCGCGCACTGCGCCACGCCTTTTGACACATACACATTGCACGAACAGTATACGCCCTGCACCGGAAGGCGGCAGGCATATCCATTGCGCAGGCGGAACGCGCCCGTAAACGCCAGCAGCAGGCCCAGCCCCAGGCTTAAAGCGCCCAGCGCCTGCATGCCGCTGCGGCCCAGCCACATGGCGGCACAGCCGCCCAGGCCCCATACAAGAAAAAACACGCCAAGCGCCGCGCCCGGCGGGTTGGCCCTTGCGGGGCCGTTTTTCCATAAAATGAACACGCCCACCGCCCAAATAGCCAGAAACAGCAGATACACCGCCAAAGCCCCCTTCCCTCACACCGTGTGCGCGCCGCGGGGCGTGCCGGTGCCCCGCGGCCAGTGCCCGGGTATGCTCCCAGTATATCAGCCGCACATGCGGCTGGCAACCACCGGCGCAAAAGTTTGCCCCAGGGCAGCGCATGCGCTGTATACAGCATAAAAAGGCCCGGCAATCCTGGTGGATTGCCGGGCCTTGGAAATGCGCCAGGCGCTGAAACAGCCGCGGCCTGAGGCCAATGCGTTCTTGCGGCAACAGCCCTTAGCGGGCTTTGCTGCAAAATGCCTTGCAGTTACTGCTGGCCGTAGGTTTTATCCAGCAGCGCGCGAATTTTCTCGTGCGGGTCGATGATGGCGCTGACGGAAATGTCGTGGTTCACTGCGGCAATGTAATAGGCAATATACTTCGACACATCCACCTCGTGGAACCAGGCGCGGCTTTTCAGCTCGGGCGTAAGGTAGGTGAGGTTCGTGCCAAACACGCCGTTCAGCACACCCTGCTCCACCGCCTCGTCAAAGGCGGCCAGGCCGTTTGTGAAAATAGCGTAAGTGGCGTTGGCAAAAATGCGGCGCGCGCCCTGCTTTTTCAGTGCAAAGGCAATGTCCAGCATGCTTTCGCCAGACGAAATGATGTCGTCTGCCACAAATACGTCCTTGCCCTCTACGCTTTCGCCCAGGTATTCGTGCGCCACAATGGGGTTGCGCCCGTTCACCACGCGCGAATAATCGCGGCGCTTATAGAACATGCCAAGGTTCACGCCCAGCACACTGGAATAATACATGTTGCGCTGCATGGCGCCCTCGTCCGGGCTGATGACCATGAAGTGCTTGCTGTCCAGCCGCAAATCGGGCACGCAGCGAATCATGGCCTTGATCACCTGATAGGTGGGCATCATATTGTCCAGGCCCATCAGGGGCACGGCGTTCTGCATGCGCGGGTCGTGCGCGTCAAACGTCACAATGTTCTGCACGCCAAGGGCCTGCAGCTCCTGCAGGGCCACGGCGCAATCCAGGCTTTCGCGGTAATTGCGGCGGTGCTGGCGGCTGCCGTACAAAAGGGGCATCACCACGCTGACGCGGTGCGCCTTGCCGCTGGCCGCCTGAATCAGGCGCTTCAAATCCTGAAAATGGTCGTCCGGGCTCATGCAGTTTTCGTGGCCGAAAATTTTGTACTTGCAGCTGTAGTTGCCCACATCCACAATGAAGAACAAGTCATCGCCGCGAATGGACGCTTTAATCAGGCCCTTGCCGTCGCCCGAAGAAAAACGCGGGCATTCGCTGTCGATGATAAATGTCTCATCCTGAATGTCCGCTTCCCTTGCCCAGCGCAACAGGTGCTGGTTGATCTTCTGTGTCAGTTCCTCCGCGCCGGTGCAGGCGATGATGCCAAGGTCTGCCACACGTTCAGACGCTTTGAAAAACTCTTTCGCACTTTTTTCTTGTGCCATAATGGTTGGAACACACTCCTCACATAATGTTCAGAAATTCCTGATGCCTCTTCTGCGGCGGCGTTCGCCGCCCGTTTCGTTGTGTCATATTTATTGTAACATAAAACGGGGCCCTTCCGGCGGGATTTTTCGAATTTCTCAAAATTTGTCGTTTTGTCTGATACACTGCACAAAAGCGTGGGCCTTTTGCACATAATGCGGAACCCGCGGCAGATTTTTACCAGAAAAATTTGCCGGAATGTCTGCCCCTGCCGCGGCAGGCCGCCGGGCGGCCCCGCCTGCATGCGGCGGCATGGGCGCGCAGGCAGCACGCCTTGAAAGCAAAGCAGCCGCATGCGGCACAGCGCCATATGCCATGCCATGGCCGCAGGCCCCAGTGCGGCGCGCCGCCTGCAGTGCCTGCCAAAACACAGCCGTTCCAAACACTTCCGCACGCAAACCGGCGTGCGGGCTTTGGCCCTGCACGCCCGCCCGGCAAGAGGAACAGGAAGATAAGTGTTAGTTCATGTGTTAGTTTATGTGTTAGTTTATGAGGCTTTTTCAGGGTTTTTCTATCCATATTTTTCCATTTCAGAAAAAATAAAAAAGCCCGAAAAATGGCTTTGTATAGCCAAATTTCGGGCTTTTTCGTGGAGCTGCTAATGCGATTCGAACGCACGACCTCATCCTTACCAAGGATGTGCTCTGCCTACTGAGCTATAGCAGCATATGGCGACCCGGATGAGGCTCGAACTCACGACCTCTAGCGTGACAGGCTAGCGTTCTAACCAACTGAACTACCGGGCCATATGGCAGGGGCAGAAGGATTCGAACCCTCGGCACGCGGTTTTGGAGACCGCTGCT